>Ga0226835_1000034_pt1 | contig 322795 bp, 296 predicted proteins | sample LAC_MetaG_1_FD_163627 | JGI IMG/M metagenome (GOLD analysis project Ga0226835, IMG submission 163627) | Anaerobic ammonium oxidizing microbial communities from anammox membrane bioreactor (MBR) in UC Berkley, California, United States -... | ecosystem: Engineered > Bioreactor > Anaerobic >... | reverse complement strand
CGCCCCCCCCGCCACCCCCGCCACCCCCGCCACCCCCGCCACCCCCGCCGCCTGCGGAACCGGCCGACAGCGATGGCGATGGCGTCGCCGATGAGGTCGACCAGTGCCCGGACACCCCGCAGGGTGAACGCGTCGGTGCGCAGGGCTGCTCCTGCGATGTCAGCCGCGAAGTCGAATTCGCCTTCGATTCCGCGGACATCACCGACGCCGGCAGGGCCACGCTGGACGAAGTCGTGGAAACCCTGGCTCGCCTGCAGTTCGTCGCCGGCAGCGTCACCGGCTACACAGACAATGTCGGCGACCCTGGTTACAACCAGCGACTCTCCGAGCGCCGCGCCCAGGCCGTCGCCGATTACCTCGACGCCCACGGCATCGCCGCAGGACGCCTGGTGGCCTCGGGCAAGGGTGCCGCCGATCCGGTGGCCGACAACGCCAGCGCCGAAGGCCGGGCGAGGAACCGGCGCGTCGTCCTGCGCCGCACCGACTGCGAGCAGGCACCGTAGGGCGGGAGTTGCCGCTCCTGCGGTAGCGGCAACTCAGCGGCGGCGCGCGCGGGCGGCCGCGAGCGCGTCCGCCTCTTCGGCCAGCAGCGTCACCCAGGCCGGGCGGGCCAGCAGTCCCTCGAGGTAGCGGGCCAGCTCCGGCCAGCGCGCGGCATCGGGCAGGCCCGCGCCCTGCTGGTAGGTCACCAGCTGCGCACCGATGGCGATGTCGGCAATGCTGATCCGGTCATCAACGGCGTAGCGGTGGCCGGCGACCACGCTTTCCAGGTAGGCGAATGCCTCGTCGCGCAGCGGCCCCGCGCGTTCCAGCACCGACTCGTCGGCCTGCCGTCCCTGGAACAGCGGCTTGACGATGCGCTCGGCGAAATACGGCAGTGTCGCCTCGCGCAGGCGCGTGTCGGCGTACTCCTCGAGCCACAGTGCCTGCGCGAAGCTCGCGGCCGGCTGCGGATACAGCGCCGGCTGCGGCCACAGCCGCTCCAGGTAGGCGATGATCACCGAGGAATCCGGGATCACCAGGCCATCATGCTCGGCTACCGGGATCTTTCCCAGCGGATGCAGGGCGCGCACCCGGGCGGAGCCCATGGGCGCCTGCTCGAAACGATAGTCGATTCCCTTCTCCGCCAGCGCCAGCCGCAGCTTGCGGGTAAAGGTGGAGAGGTTGATGCCGTAGAGGATCAGCATCAGCGCCCGAGGTCCACGAGTTCGACCGCGTCGGCGGCAATCGCCTCGCCGAGGAAGCGGCCGCCGACGCGCGCGAAACGCGCCACACCGTCGGTCGCCAGCAGGCGCACGCTGCCCCGGCTGCCGGCCGGTCCCGTGGCGTCGCGCAGTTCGCTGCGCACCACGCTGGCGGTGGTGGCGGCGGAATCGACGATGGCCAGGCCCTGGTCCATGGCCTCGCCCATGACCTGGCCCATGGCCTGGCGGATCGCCGCTGCCAGCACCGGAAAGTGCGTGCAGCCGAGCAGCAGCACGTCCGGAGGCGCGGCGGCCTGCAGCAGCGGCTCCAGGTAACGGCGGATGGTGAGCTCGACGATCTCACCCTCCGTCCAGCCCTCCTCGGCCAGGGCGACGAACAGCGCGCAGGCCGCCGACAGTACCCGGGCGCCGGGGCGCAGGCGGCGAATGGCGGCATCGTAGGCGCCGGCATTGACCGTGCCTTCGGTGGCGATCACGGCGATCCGGCCGGAGCGGCTGGCGGCGACCGCCGCCGCTGCGCCCGGCTCGATCACGCCCACGACCGGCAGCGGCGCGTAGCGCCGGCGCAGGGCATCCAGCGCCACGGCGGAAGCGGTATTGCAGGCGATCACCAGGCAGCTCAGGCCGCGCGCCACCAGCGCATCGGCAGCCTGCTCCGCGTAGCGCACCACGGAAGCCGCGCTCTTGGTGCCGTAGGGCAGGCGCGCCGTGTCGCCGAGGTAGATGAAATCGCGCCCCGGCAACTCGCGCCGCAGCGCGCGCAGCACCGTCAGCCCACCCACGCCCGAATCGAATACACCGATGGCCATCACCCGCCAGCATAGAGCATTCCACGTGGTGGACGGCAGCCGCGCGCAGCCCGGGCGGGCCGCAGGCCGGCCCGGGGGATTCCGCTACACTGCGGCTGACCCGGCCTGCGCGCCTGGACAACAGCAACCCCAGCCCACCGGAGCGAGCACGGCGATGGCGATCATTCCCTTCGAGACCCGCATCGACTTCAACAATCCCCGCTGGAACCGCGATGCATGGGCGCGCATCCACGGCGACATGGACTCGTCGAAGGAGCGCATCGGCTACTGCAGCGGCACGGTCATGGCGGTGCGCCCGGGTGAAGCGGTCAAGCCGTTCCTCGGCTTCCAGGTGTTCCTGGCCACGCGCCTGGTGCCGCTGCCGGATGGCAACATCCGCCGCCTCAACAAGGAGGTGGTGTTCTACACCGAGCTCAGCCGGCGCGGCGAGCCCGGCGCCATCATCGAGGAGTTCAGGAATCCCTTCACCGGCGAGACCAACCGCATCGTGCAGGTGTGGAACGACCCGTTCAACTACACCATCAGCGACACGCTGATCCTCGCGCCCGAGGATTTCGCGGGTGACCGCAGCAAGCTGCCGAAGATTCCGCTGCTGTTCCCCTGGCAGGAACTGGGCAACGACACGCTCGTGCTGTCCACCGACATGCACCTCAACTACCCGAATCCGCTGGCGCCGGAAAAGTGGCCGCGCGAGTCCTCGGGCCCGATGGTCCAGGCCACCGAGATGATGCGCTACTTCGTCAGCCGCAGGGACCTGGAGAACCCGGCACTGACCGCGGTTCCCTATGTCGGCACCTGGCACCGCATCACGCCCTGGCTGCCGTTCATGCTCATGGGAACCACGCCCGGCCACTGCATGTACGCCTCCAGCATGACCGGCTACGATTCCATCGACCGGCTGCCAAGGCAGGTGGTGGACTACGCCATGAAGCACCGGCCCGACATGCTCAAGGCACCCACCGAGGACTACGGCCCGAGCCACTCGAGCCTTGAGCACTACGCCAGGGAACAACAACCCGCCCCGCCCCGGTAGCCTGCCACTGGCTGGTGAACCGCGACCGGCCGCACCAGGAGGAACATGGACGACCAGACCCGGATCGAACTGGAGGCGGCGGCCTTCCGCCGCCTGCTCCAGCACCTGGATTCGCGCAGGGACCTGCAGAACATCGACCTGATGAACCTCGCGGGCTTCTGCCGCAACTGCCTGGCGAAGTGGTACCGGGCCGCTGCCGCGGAGCGCGGCATCGAACTGGACGACGCGGCGGCACGCGAGCGCATCTACGGCATGCCATACGCCGAGTGGAAGGCGCGCTACCAGCGCGACGGCTCTGGCCGGCAGCCGTAACCGCCACGGGGCAGCAGCGCGGCTGCGCATGAAACCGCAGATCAACATCAGCAAGTCCGTCTCCCGCGGCTTCCGCGTACTGGAACTGTTCCGCGAGCGGCGCCAGCCGATGACGGCAGCACAGATCCAGCACGCGCTGCGCATCCCGCAGCCGAGCGTGCGGGTTCTGCTCCGGGAGATGGTCGGCATCGGCTACCTGGCCTACGCCATGCCGACGAAGACCTACTTCCCCACCGCCCGGGTCCGTCATCTCGGCGACTGGCTCGGCAAGACGATCCTGCTGCCGGATCCACTGGTGGCGCTGGTGGACGCGCTGGCCAACGAACTGCAGGAGACCTGCACGCTCAGCACCGCAACCCAGGGCCATGTGGAGGTACTCTACGTCCGCCGGGCCACGCATGCCCTGGCGATGCAGGTCGCCACGGGCATGGGCGGGCCGCTTTGGCGCAGCACCGCGGGCCGCACGCTGCTCACGGCGTTCGATGACCGGCAACTGGCGGCGTTCTTCGACCAGCTCGATACGCGCAGCGGCCCGCGCTCGCGCCAGCAGCGCGAGCAGATCCAGCAGCAGATCCGCCAGATCCGCTCGCAGGGCCACTTCGCCGGCTATGACGTGCTGCTCAAGGGCGTCGGGTCGGTCTGCATCCCGGTACCCGCGCAGGCCGCCGGGGTCGTGCTGGTCCTGACACTGTCCGGCGGCAAGGACCGGATCCGGCCGCGCGAGAAGGCGCTCATCCGCTGCATGCGCCAGCGCCTGCGGGGAACGCTGGACGACATCATTCGGGTACAGTAGGCGCGCATCGTCGGCGGGCAGCGTCCCGGCTGCCCCGCCAGGGGGAGGGGGAAGGGATCACATGGCCGACAGACCGACCGCCGTCGTCGCGGCGCTGCTGCTGGGTTGCTGCGGTGTATTCGCCATCATGGGCCAGCCCATCCTGGTCGAGGTGCTGGTCACCCGCCTGGGCATGCAGGCTGGCGACGCGTTTTTCATCACGGCGCTGGAAGCCCTCGGCACGGCGCTGGGGCCGGTGCTGGCGCTGTCCTGGATGCAACGACTGTCCTGGCGCCTGGCGGCAATGGCAGCGCTGCTGGCAATCATCGGCGGCAACGTCCTCTCGCCCTACACGACCAGCCTGGCAGCACTCGGCAGCCTGCGCTTCCTCATCGGCCTGCTTGGCGAGGGCACCGCCTTCGCGCTGGCCGTCGCAATCATCGGCAACACCAGCCAGAAGGACCGGAATTTTGCCTTCCTGGTCGCGGCGCAGGTACTGCTCGGCGTCCTGTTCTTCCGCTTCCTGCCCATGCCGCAGGATGCCGGCGTTTCCGGCGTCGTGCTGCCCTTTGCGGGCCTTGCGGTCCTCGCGCTGCTGGCCACTGCCTGGATCCCGCAGCCCGCGGCCAGCGGGCAGCAGGCCGCGGCGGCGCAGCCCGCCGGCCCGGTGGCACCGGCCCTCGCCGCGCTGGCCGTGATGCTGCTCTGGTGCACCGGTCTTGGCGCCATCTGGGCGTCCATCAAGCTCGTCGGCGTGGAAGTCACCTGCCCCGGCTGCGACCCCGCGGCCAGCGCGGCAGCAGCCGTGGATGTGGGCAAGGCGCTGGCGCTCTCGACCGGCATCGCGGTGATCGGCGCGCTGGCAGCCGCGGCCATGGCCGATCGCTTCGGTCGCCTGCTGCCCGTGAGCCTGGCGCTGGCGGTGCAGCTCGGCATGGTGCTGCTGCTCAGGGGCGAAATGCCCTGGCTGCAGTTCGCAATGACCGTGGCGACGTTCCAGACCTGCTGGAACATGACCGGGCCCTATCTCATGGGCAACGTCGCCGCCAATGACACGACCGGCAAGTTCAGCCTGCTGATCCCCACGATCCAGATCGGCGGTTTCTTCCTCGGCCCGACGCTCACCCGGTTCTTCCTGGCCGGCGGCAGCTACGCCGCCGCGAACTACGTGGCTGCCGTGTGTATCGCCGCCGCGCTGCTGCTGTTCATCCCGACGGCTGGACGCAGCAGGAATGCCGGTCCCGGGCCGGGCCACTGACGCCAGCCAGGCCCCGCCGGCAACCGTGGTTCAGGGATTGCGCAGCCAGATCTGCCGGGGCGCGAAGCCGTCGCGACGCAGGAAATGCTCGGTGTAGACGATGCGATCCGGCCGCAGGCGCATCAGCTGGCCCCTGGGCGGCTCGCTGGAGATCCGGCCGATCTCGAAGGATGACGCTACCCACTTGAAGACCTGCATGCCTCGGTTCCAGTCGCTGGTGCCGGGATCGAGCAGTTCGGCGTTGCCGAACAGCTGGCAGCCCATGGCGCAGGCCCAGCCGGCCATCGGGTTCGCCACCGCCAGGCAGATGCGTGGATCACGCTGCATCGCCTTGAGCTTCGGGCTGTTGGGCTGCGGAAAGACGTAGACATCGAGGCCGTCGGCGTAGAACTCAAGCGGGCTGACGATCGGCCCGTTCTTTCCCAGTGTGCCCAGGTAGGCGATATTGGTGAGCGTCAGGATGCGCTCGATCCGCGTCTCGAGGTCCTTGCGCGGCATGGGAACCTTGGGCCAGTTCTCGGGTTCGAGCCAGCGATGGGCGGCACTCATGGTGTTCTTCTCCCTTGTCTGCATTCCGGGCGGGCTGATGGCGCGGAATTATCGCACGCGCCACCGCATCCGGGGCCGGGATGCGGCAAGCTGCCACCACTGTGGGGACAGCGGCAGCGACCGCGTTGAGGCACGGCTGCAGCTGCACCTATGATCGCCCGGTTGCCGGCCACCGGCGCCGGATGCAAGCGGGAGACCCACTGCCATGATCAGGAACCTGTTTGGTGCTGCCCTCGCCTTCGCCACGCTGGCCGCGAGTTCCACCGCCGCCGGCCTGGAGGCCGGCAAGCCCACGGTGCTCATCACCGGCGCCAACCGCGGCATCGGCCTGGAGTACGTGCGCCAGATCGCTGCCCGCGGCTGGAACGTCATCGCCACGGCGCGCAGGCCGGCGGAGGCCACCGAACTGCAGGAACTGGCAAAGGCGCATCCCGGCGTGGTGATCGAACCGCTGGACGTCACCGACCACGCGGCTATCGATGCCCTGGCGGCGCGCTATCGCGACCAGCCCATCGACATCCTGCTGCTCAATGCAGCGGTCACCCCGAGCTATCCATCCGCCTTCAAGCCGCTCGCCGGCGTGGATTTCGACATCGCGCGCCAGAGCCTGCTGGTCAACGCCATCGGCCCGCTGAAGATGTGCCAGGCCTTCATGGGCCAGGTCGCGGCATCGGCGAAGAAGCAGATCGTGGTGCTCTCCAGCAAGGGTGGCTCCTTCGCCGAGAGCCCGAAGATGCCCATGATGTACGAGTACCGCGGCAGCAAGGCGGCGCTGGACATGTACATGTACACGCTGGCCTTCGAAACGCCGAAGAAGGGCGTCACCCTGGTGCTGCTCTCGCCCGGGCAGGTCAACACCCTGACCGATCCGAAGCTGCGCGCCATCAAGCGGCCGGGGGTGATCGAGGCACCGGAGAGCGTGGCAAAGATGCTGCGCATCATCGACAGCCTCACGCCCGCCGACAACGGCAGGTTTCTGTCCTACGAGGACCGGAGCGAGATACCCTGGTGAGGCAGCTTCAGCCGGCCGGGCGGCCGTAGGCGGCTGCCAGGTAGTCGACGATCGGCCCGACGTCCTCGGGCCGGATCGGCGCGCCCATCACCCGGATCATCTTGTCGACCACCTTCTGCCAGCCGGCGTGGTCGAGGAAAACCGAGTTCATCGGTATGTAGTCGAGGCTGTGGCAGGTGATGCAGTTGGCCTGCACCAGCACCCGGCCCGGGCCTTCACGCAGCTGGATCTGGCTCTCGTCGGCATGCGCCGGCGCGGCCAGCAGCAGCAACAGTGAGGCGGCAACGGCATTTTTCATGGCAGCCTCCATCAGCCGACCACCAGGTCGAGCGCCTGGATGAGATTGTGGTGGTAGCCGGCGGGATTGGGCACCAGCTGGCTGCGCTGCGTCTCCCCGGCATGGTTGGTGGCACGGAACAGCAGGCGCTGGCTGCCTTGCGCCCCGGGACGGAAGCTGTACTGCCACTGCCGCCAGGAAAACCGCCCGGTATCCGCGCCGAGCCGGGCTGCCGTCCAGGGGCCGTCCATCGAATGGGCAACCTCCACCCTGCGAATGCCGTGGCCACCGTCCCAGGCAATGCCGCGGACTTCCAGCGGCACACCCGCAGCCACTCGCTGGCCGCTCACCATGTTGGTGACCAGCGAATTGACCACCATGCTGGTGATCGGTGTCGTTGACTCGCTGGCCTGGGAGGCGAACGCCGCGGCGCCGGGGAAGGCAGCGCGCGGCAGGCGATAGGCCGACTTCATCCAGTAGCCGTCGAAGGCGGCCGGCAGGATGCTGATGCTGGCGAGGTGCTTGACCCAGTAGGTCGCGGTCCATCCGGGCACCACCAGCCGCGCCGGAGCGCCATGCCAGTGCGGCAGTGGCTCGCCATTCATTTCGAATGCCACCAGCGTGTGTTCATCCAGCGCCTTGTCCACGGGAAGGCTCTTGACGAGGTCGGGCGTTGCCGCCAGCACGCCGGTATCGGCGCCGTCGAATGCCACCTCCACCGCGCCAGGACGCACGCCAGCCCTGGCCAGCACGTCGCGCAGGCGCACGCCGCGCCAGCGCGCATTGCCCATGGCGCCAATGCTCCACTGGATCCCGGGCACATGCGGCGTGTAGAGGCCGCGCCGGTTGCCGGAACACTGGGCGACCGCCGCGACTTCCACCTGCTCGAACCCGCGGCGCAGTTCCTCGAGGCTGAACTCGCGCGGCGCCACGGCGGCCGCACCACCCACGCGCAGCCGCCAGCTGCGGGCATCGACCCGCGGAATGCCCGAGAGGTGGTAGCGCACGAAGAACGCGTCGTTGGGCGTGTAGAGCTGGTCGAAGTACTGCAGCGGCGTCTCGTAGTTCGGTGCGCGGAAGCTGCGCTTGATGAGCGGCTTCTTGCCCGGCAGGGCCGCGAGGATGCCCGACTCCACGGCGCCGGACGGCAACCCCGGCGGCGGCGCGGGCGCAGCCCCGGCCAGCCGGCCGAGTGGCGCGGCCAGCGCAATACCGGCGAGGCTCCCGAGGAACTGTCGACGCTGCGTCATCTGCCCTCCTGGCGCCGCAATGGCTTCAGAACCACTTGTTGCGGCGGAAATAGACCGCGATCAGTGCCCCGAGGGCCACCAGCAGTGCCGAAGCCGCGAAGAACCCGAGCGTGGTTTCGGCGCCGGGAATGCCGCCGACGTTCATGCCCATCAGCCCGGTGAGGAACGTCAGCGGCAGGAACACGGCCGAGAGCACCGACAGCACCAGGATGCGCTGGTTCTGCTGGAAGGCGAGGCGGCTGACGACCTCTTCCTGCGAGACCATGCCGCGTTCGCGGATCAGGTCCAGGTCCTCGAGGAAGCGCTGCACGCGGTCGGCCTGCTCGCGGATGGCGAGGTTGTCGGCCTCCGTAAGAATCGCGTCGGGCTGGCGCACCAGCCGATCCAGCGCATCGCGCTGCGGTGCCAGGAAGCGGCGCAGCTGCGCCGTCTGCCGGCGCATGTCGGCGAGCTGGCCACGCACTTCCATGATGTTGTGCTCGCCGGCGGCCTCCTCCAGTGCGTCGATGTGCTCGTCGAGCTCGTCCACCGATTCGCCGATGCGGTCGACGAGGCCCTCCACCAGCACGCAGAGGAACTCCCCGGGGCTGGACGGCCCCTCCCCGTTCTCGATGGCCGCCTTGATCTCGCCGCTGATGCGCAGCTGGCGGCGCCGCGCGGTGAAGATGCGGTCGCGCTCCAGCCAGACCCGCACCGAGACCATGTCGTCCGGCTCCGCGCCCGGATTCAGGTTCACGCCGCGCAGGATGACCAGCAGCCCGTTGCGCGAGGGCGCGCTGCGTGGCCGCGTGTCCTCGGCAACCAGCGCCGCGGCGATCGGCAGCTCGAGGCCGCTTTTCTCCTCCAGCCACTTTTCCGGCGCCGGCTCGCTGATGTCGAAATGCACCCAGAGCAGCCCCTGCTCCGGGCGCCAGCTGGCGAGGCCTTCCCAGCCGATGCGGCTGCCGCCGCCCTTGCGGTCGAGGATCATGGCCCAGACCAGGCCGTGCTCGGTGGGCGGTGGCTGCTGCAGGCTCATCAGCGGCTCTTGGCTGTCTTTCCGGCTGTCTTTCGACGTGTCTTGCGGCCGCCACGCGGCCTGCCGCCGCCGGTTTCCGCAGCCGTCCGGTTCATGGCGTGGTACTCGCGGTTGGGCATCATGTCGAGCCCCATGGCCATGCGGTTGGTGAGATTGAACAGGCCGACGATCTCGCTGATGTCGTAGATGTCGCCACTGCCGAAGCCGGCGCGACGCAGCGCCCTGCGGTCGGCGTCGCCGACTTCCCCCGGTGACGCGGTGAGTTTCCAGGCGAAGTCCAGCATGGCGCGCTGGCGTGGCGGCAGGCGCGCAACGCGATGGTTCATCACCAGCATCTCGCCGAGTTCCGGGTCCCCCGAGAGTTCGCGCACGGCCTGGCCATGGGCGACCAGGCAGTAATAGCAGCGGTTATGGCTGGACACGACCACGGCGATCATCTCGCGCTCGAGCGGCGAGAGTCGCGAGTCCTTGCCCAGCATGATCTCGTTGTACGTGCTGATGAAGTTGCGCAGGCGGCCTGGCTTGAGGCTCAGCGCGGAAAGCACGTTGGGCAGCAGGCCGAGTCGCTCCCGGCAGACCTCGAAATAGCGGCGCAGGTCGGCATCGAGCCGGCCCTCCGGTGGAATCGGCAACCTGGATACATGTGGCGGCTGCGGCATGCTCTGCGCGTTCCGACGGGCCGGGGCAGGGCCGCCCCGTGCACGTCGATCGTGGCGCTTCCTCCCGGTCCGCATTCAATGGTCCAGACGATAGCAGATCAGGTGCCAGCACCGGCAGTGGCCGTATGCATGCGCCATGTCCCGGGCTACAATCGGCGCGACTCCGCGACCGCTTCGCGGCGGCGGTTCCGCAACAACGGACAAGGACTGCGAGGATGTCCATGCGAACACTGACACTGGCAACGGCTGCCATTGCCCTCGGGCTGGGCTTTTCGGCGGCACAGGCGCTGGAAGAAGTCGGCCAGGCGTACATCGCGCCGCTGGCGACGTACATCAACCCCGATGGCCGTATCAATGGCGTCAAGCTCGACGACGGTGTCCAGGGCGGGCAGCTGGCGGTCGGCTTCGCCCTCGAAGAACACTGGAACGTCGAGCTGGCGATTCAGCGCCTGACGCTGGACGCCGAACACGGCAACGACAGCATCGACCAGACCGGGCTGATCGTGAACTTCCTCAACGTCTACAACCGCTCCGGGCGCTTCTCCCCCTACCTGATCGCCGGCGTCGGCTTCGTCAATGACGATGCCGGGGGCGCGATCGGCGACCAGGACAACCTCCAGGCGCAGGGTGGTGTCGGCCTGTTCATGGACCTGTGGGGCGAGCGCGTTGCGCTGCGCACCGAAGCTCTGTACCGCTGGGAAGATGCCAGCGACAGCCTGAATGACTGGATGATCAACGCCGGTTTCCAGGTGGCTCTCGGGAGTCGTGCCAAGGCGGCACCCGCCCCGGTCGCCGCGGCGGCACCGCCGCCTCCGCCGCCGCCCCCGCCTCCGCCCCCACCGCCGGCTGACAGCGATGGCGATGGCGTCGTCGACAGCCTCGACCAGTGCCCGGATACCCCGAAGGGTGACCGCGTCGGCAGCCATGGCTGCTCCTGCGACGTCACCCGCCAGGTGCAGTTCGCGCTCAACTCCGCCGAACTCACCGACGAGGGCCGCAAGACCCTCGATGAGATCGCGGAAAATCTCACCCGCCTGAAGTTCGTCTCCGGCACCGTCGTCGGCCACACCGACAGCTCCGGCGCCGAGGCCTACAACCAGAAACTCTCCGAGCGCCGTGCCCAGGCCGTGGCCGACTACCTCCAGACCCGGGGCATCGCCGCCGGCCGCCTCACCGCCTCGGGTGCCGGCGAGACCCAGCCCATCGCCGACAACAAGACCGCCGATGGCCGCGCCCTCAACCGCCGCGTCGTACTCAAGCGCACCGACTGCGACCAGCCCTGAAGCGTAACCCCGGAATGCCCCCCCACGACAGGAGAGAGCTCTCATGACCAGCAAAGCGAACCTGATCTCCGCTGCCGTCACCGGCCTGATCGCCATGGGTACGCTCGCCGTCAGCAGCGGCGCGGCTGCCGCCGACAGCGGCAGCAAGGAGAAGTGCTACGGCATCGCCAAGGCGGGCCAGAACGACTGCGCCTCCAAGAGCCACGGCTGCCAGGGCCAGGCCAAGGTCGACAACGACCCGGGCGAATGGAAGTACGTGCCCAAGGGCGAGTGCGCCAAGGCCGGCGGCAGCACGGAGCCTGGCCAGCAGGGCGCCTGATCGGCGCCGGCCGTGCCAGCGGCAACCAGCAGTTCGCGGCCGATCCCGGCCAGTGCCGGGATCGGGCTGCGAGCCGCGCACCACGCCGCCTTCCTGGCAGCACGACCCGACATTCCCTGGGTCGAGGTCCATAGCGAGAATTTCTTCGCCGACGGTGGCCGGCAGCTGCAGCTGCTGGACACGGTCCGCCGCGACTACGGCCTGAGCCTGCACGGCGTCGGCCTCTCTCTGGGCTCGACCGATCCACTCGACAGCGAACACCTGCGTCGCCTGGCGCGCCTGGTCAGGCGCGTCGAGCCCGCGCTGGTCTCGGAGCACGTGGCCTGGGGCTCGGTGGCGGGCACGTTCCTCAACGACCTGCTGCCGATGCCCTGCACCAGCGAAGCGCTGGCACAGCTGGTGTCGCGGGTCGGCCAGGTACAGGATCTCCTCGGGTGCCAGATCCTCGTCGAGAACGTGTCGAGCTACCTGCAGTTCGCCGGCAACGAGATGACGGAATGGGAGTTCCTCGTGGCGCTGGCGCGTCGCGCCGGCTGCCTGCTGCTCCTCGACGTCAACAATATCTTCGTCAACGCCAGCAACCACGGCTTCGACCCGCTGGCCTACCTCGACGCGATCCCGCCGGAACTGGTGGCCGAGTACCACATCGCCGGCCACAGCGTCGTGGCGGCGGCAGGCGAGACCCTGCTGGTGGACACGCACGACTCCCCGGTCACGGCCGCCGTCTGGCAGCTGTTCGCAGCCGCACTGGCACGCATCGGCAGGCGCCCGGTGCTGCTCGAGCGTGATGCCAGGCTGCCACCGCTGGCGGAGCTGGTCGCCGAGGCGCGGCTCGCCGACCGGCTCATGGAGGCTGGCCATGCCCGCGTTGCGTGAGCTGCAGCGGGACTTCGTCGCGGTGATGCTGAACCGTGCGGAGCCGGCGACACTGGACTGCCACCTGGAGCCGGCGATCGACCTGGCACGGCGCATCGGCGTCTACCGCGTCAATACGCGGGAGAATTTCGCCACGGCACTGGAGGCCGCCTATCCGACGCTGGCCGGGCAGATGGGCGGCACGGAATTCCGACGCATGGCATGGAGCTACCAGCGCCATCACCCATCTCCCTCCGGAAACCTCTTCGAGACCGGCCGAGCCCTGCCCGGATTTCTTGCCAATGCGCTGGCGGGTTCCGCCGACGCCTGGCTCGCGGACCTGGCACGACTGGAATGGGCGGTACAGGACGCCATGACCGCCGCCGACAGCGGCGAGCATTTCGATCCTGCGGTCATCGCCGGCATGGCAGCCGAGGCACGTGACCAGCTGCGGCTGGTCCTGCACCCGTCGGTGCGCCTGCTGGCCCTGGACTACCCCTGCTTCGACAGCTGGCGCAGCCACCAGCAGGGCGGTCGTGCCGACCCGCCCGTCAGGGCAAGTGCCGAGCAGCTGCTGGTACGGCGCGCCAGCGACGGCGTCGAACTGCACCGGCTGGACCCGGCCGGCTTCCTCTGCCTGTCCAGCCTGGCCGCGGGCGCCACGCTGGCCGAGGCGATGGCCGTACTCGAACACCAGGCAGGCGCTGCCGCTGTCGCTGCTGGACTGGCCCGCTGGGCCGCGGACGGCATCATCACCGGCACGCTGTGCCCGCCGCCGGTGGGCGGGCCAGCGGCATTGCCGGACAATGGCCCGGGCCGGGACCGCTAGGCCTGGCGGCCGCGCGTCTCGGCGTAGACCACAGGGACGCCCTTGTGGCGCGCGTAGGCCTCCGCCAGGTCGAGAGCTGCATCGTGGCTCTCCAGCAGGCCGCCGAACAGCCGGCGAAACCGCCAGCCACCCGTCTGCTCCGCGCCGCAGGCCTGGCTCAGGACGCGCTCGATGACCGTGAATACGCCGGTGGCCTCGTCACCCTGGCAGGAAACGCGCAGGAAGTCGTCACCGGCCTCGGTGGGGTCCTGGTCACGAATCACACGTACCTTGCTCACTGTCGTCCGCCTTCCGGATTCAGGTTCCACGACAGGAACCAAGCAGGAGACGTACCACGCGACATAAGTCGGCAACGGTGGCGCGATGGCACTGGATTAAGTCCGCCGGGGTGACGTGGCGGGTCACTTCCTGACACAGCGGGCTTCGGCCCGTCAGCCGATGATGACCGGCGCGTCCGGCAGTTCGTTGCGATCACCCGCCCCGGGCGGGAAGTGGCGCCCGATCAGGGCCGAGACCGCGGCCACGCCGGCCACCGCCCCCGCCTCGAAGCGCCCCGCGCGGAATTCCGCTTCCATGAGCCGGCAGACGGCCGCCCATTCGGCCGCCGAGACCCGGCCGGTGAATCCCCGGTCGGCAACGATGTGGATGGAGTGCCCGGCAAGCAGTACATAGATGAGTACGCCGTTGTTGCCGGCCGTATCCCAGATGCCCAGCTGCGAGAACAGTTCCAGGGCCCGGCGCTGGCCGCCATCCGGGTGCCGCAGGTCCGCGAGGTTCAGGCAGGTTTCGATGGCGAACCGGATCTCGCCGGCATGCTGGCGCTCGGCGGCCTCGATGGCCGCCGTGATCGCCGCCAGGCTGGCGGGCGGAAACCGCCGGCGCAACCACCAGCGGGGCGTGAGCAAGTGACCGAATGCAGGGTGCATCTGCCTACCAGCGTCCCGAGGAACCGCCGCCACCAAAGCTGCCGCCACCACCGCTGAAGCCGCCGCCCCCGCCGCCGCCGAAGCCGCCACCGCGACCGCCCCAGCCACGTCCTCCCGGGCTGACCCAGCCGCCGGTGCCAGCCCGCGAAACCAGCGTCAGCAGGAACGCGGCCAGTGCCGCGAGCAGTGCCAGCGCCAGGGCACCGGCCAGCAGCCAGGCCAGCCCGCCGGCCAGCAGTCCGGTCGCCAGCGCACCGCCCAACTGGCCCAGCGCACGCTTGAGTACCGCGCCAAAGGTGACCGTGAAGATGAACAGCACCGGAAGCAGCGGCACCAGAGTCTCGATCTCCCCGGCCGGGCGCGCGGCCTGCGGCTCCGGCAACGGCTCGCCGTCGATCACCGCCAGGAGCCGGTCGACTCCCGCATCGATGCCGCCGGCGAAATCGCCCGCACGGAAGCGCGGCAGGATGACCTCGTCGATGATGCGGTGGGCGGTGGCATCGGGCAGCACACCCTCGAGGCCGTAGCCGACCTCGATGCGCAGTGCCCGGTCATCCTTCGCGACCAGCAGCAGCACACCGTCATCGATGCCCTTGCGGCCGAGCTTCCAGGCCCCGACGACGCGGATGCTGTATTGCTCGATCGTTTCCGGGCGGGTACTGGGCACCAGCAGCACGGCCAGCTGCGCACCCTTGCGCTGCTCGAACGCCGCGAGCTTCTTTTCCAGCGCGCTGGCCTGGGCCGCATCCAGCGTGCCGGTGAGATCCGTGACCCGGGCGCGCAACGGCGGCACCGCCACCTCGGCCAGCGCCAGGCCGGCTACCAGCAGCAGGACCAGCAGCGGCGACCGGCGGCTCACTGGGTCTGGAACTTGACCTCGGGCGGCCGGGAAATCTCCGCCTCGTTCTGCACGGTGAAGCCCGGCTTCACCGCGAAGCCGAAAACCATGGCGGTGAGGTTCGAGGGGAACTGGCGCACGGTGATGTTGTACGCCTGGACCGCGGCGATATAGCGGTTGCGGGCCACCGCGATCCGATTCTCGGTGCCCTCGAGCTGGGCCTGCAGGTCGCGGAAATTCTGGTCGGATTTCAGGTTGGGATACTGCTCGGCCACCACCAGCAGCCGCGACAGCGCGCCGCTCAGCTCACCCTGGGCCTGCTGGAATTTTTCGAAAGCGGCCGGATCGTCGATCAGCTCCGGCGTGACCTGCAGCGAGCCGACGCGGGAGCGCGCCTCGGTGACGCGCGTCAGCACCTCGCGTTCCTGCTGCGCAAAGCCTTCGACGGTGCGCACCAGGTTCGGGATCAGGTCGGCGCGGCGCTGGTACTGGTTGAGGACATCGGCCCAGGCCGCCTTGACCTGCTCGTCGCCCGATTGCAGCGTGTTGTAGCCGCAACCCGACAGCAGGCTGGCCATGGCGGCCAGCACCAGCATCCAGCCCGGAAACTTCGAAACCATGCGCTGCCTCCGCTGCGGTCGCTGAACCAGGGACCGGTCCCGCATGAGCCACCGCCCGTCAGGGCATGCGGATCTTGCCGCCACCGGGCATGCCGCCGATGCCGCCCAGCTGGCTTGCCGCACCGGCATCGGGGACGATGATCGACGACGCAGCGTCGCGGCGCATCTCCTCGAGCCGCTCCATGGTCTGCTGGAGCGCCAGCTTGGCGCCATCCCCGAACTTGCCGGCCGCTTCCTGCAGGCTCGCCGCCTCGATCTCGAAGGACAGCGGCAGGGCACCAGCCGCGGTCAGGATCTGCGTCTGGCCGATGTAAAGCACGGCCCTGGCGGGGTCGGGACGCCCCATGGCGTCCACCGGGGACAGCCGCTGGATGGTCCCCACGCGGCGGTCGGTGAAGACTTCCTCCAGGTAGAGGTCGTCACTGCTCATTTGCGGATCCACGCCGCGATTCTGTGTGTCGATCATGATGCTCCGGCCTCGGACGAGGACTGGTCGAGCGCGAAGGTTAGCACGCCCGCCCCACCGGGGCTGCCCCTGGCGGCGGCGCAGCAGGCGCCTGGCGGCCCGGGGCCCGCCACCCCCCTTCCCCGCCGGCGGGCGGAACCTTAGAATGCGCCACCCAACGAGACCTGAATCCGGCAATAAGTGGTCATGCAGGACCGGCGCAGGCTGACCGGCGGCGAGTTGACCAGCGCATAAGGCGATCCCGAACCCGCGAAAACTCCACAGGCCGTGTCCCCGGGGCACCGACGGCCTGGCTGCGGCCGCGCCACCCGGCCGGAACGCTGGCGACCCGTGCCCCATCGGCTCTGCAGAGAGGCGAATGGCTGTATGCCACGACGGACCGTCCCGATAGTTGCATTCGTAGTCCTGATGAATCTCGGCGTCTGGGCCTGGGTCAACCGGCCGCAGGACGAGGCCGCCTGGAGCGGCGTGCTGCGCGGCGTGTCGTTTTCGCCCTACCAGGCCAAGGAAGACCCGCTCGCCAACCGCTTCCCGACCACCCAGGAGATCGACCGCGACCTGCAGATCGTCGCCAGCCACGTCTCGCGCGTGCGCACCTACTCTTCGCTCGACGGCATGGAGCAGATTCCGGCCCTGGCGAAGAAGTACGGGCTGAAGGTGACTGCCGGCGCCTGGCTCGACACCCGCACCGAGCGCAACGAGCGCGAACTGCGCGGCCTGGTGCGCAACGCGCGCAACCAGTCGAACATCGAGCGGGTCATCGTCGGCAACGAGACCATCCTGCGCGGAGACTTCAAGCCGGCCGAACTCGCCCGCATCCTCCACAAGGTGCGCGAACAGGTCCGCCAGCCGGTGAGCACCGCCGAACCCTGGCATGTCTGGATCCGCTACCCGGAACTCGCCCGGGAAGTCGATTTCATCGCCGCCCATATCCTGCCGTACTGGGAGGGTGTGCCGGCCGACCAGGCCCTGAAGTTCACGGTGGAGCGCTACGACCAGCTGCGCAAGGCGTTTCCCGACAAGCCCATCCTCATCGCCGAAGTCGGCTGGCCGAGCCACGGCAACCGCCGCGAGCAGGCCGTGGCCTCGCAGGTCAACCAGGCGCGCTTTCTGCGCCGCTTCCTCAATACCGCCGACACGCGCGGCATGGACTACTTCATCATGGAGGCCTTCGACCAGCCGTGGAAGCGCGGCATCGAAGGTACGGTGGGCGCCTACTGGGGCCTGCTGGACGCCGATCGCAACCCGAAGTTCGCCATGAGCGGGCCGGTCGTGGAGAACAGCTGGTGGCCGGCGCAGGCCGCCTTCGCCGTGCTGCTCGCGCTGCTGCCGATGGTCTGGTTCGTGATGCGCTGGCAGCACCTGCGCAGCCAGGGCCGGCTGTTCTTCGCCTTCCTGATCCAGGCGGCGACCTCGCTGGTCACCTGGGCGGCATTCGTGCCGTTCACCGAGTACATGAGCGCCGGCGCCACCTTCATGTGGAGCGTACTGCTGCCCGCTCAGCTGCTGATCGTGCTGGTGATGCTGGTCAACGGCCTCGAGCTCACGGAAATGACCTGGACGCGCAGGATGCGCCGCCAGTTCCGCCCGCTCCCCGCCAGTGAAGCCAGCCACTTCCCGAAGGTCTCGATCCACGTCGCGATCTGCAACGAGCCGCCGCAGCTCGTCATCGAGACGCTCGACAGCCTCGCGCGGCTCGATTACCCGGATATCGAGGTCCTGGTGATCGACAACAACAGCCGCGACGACAGCAGCTGGAAGCCCGTGCAGGCTCGCTGCGGGCAGCTCGGCCCGCGATTCCGCTTCTTCACGCTGGGCAAGTGGCCCGGCTTCAAGGCTGGGGCACTGAATTTCGGCCTGACGCAGACGGCGGCCGATGCGGAGGTCGTCGCCGTGGTCGATGCCGACTACGTCGTCGAACGCGACTGGCTGGCCAGGCTCGCGCCCTACTTCGACGACCCCACGGTCGGCTTCGTGCAGGCACCGCAGGACCACCGCGACTGGCAGCACGACCGCTTCCAGGAGCTCTGCAACTTCGAGTACAGCGGGTTCTTCCACATCGGCATGGTCCACCGCAACGAACGTGATGCCATCATCCAGCACGGCACCATGACGATGATCCGCAAGGCCGCCCTGACCGGCCTCGGCGGCTGGGCCGAGTGGTGCATCTGCGAGGACGCGGAGCTCGGCCTGCGGCTGATGTCCAACGGCTACCGCTCGGTCTACGTGAACCACGTCTTCGGCCGCGGCCTCACCGCGCAGACCTTCGCCGGCTACAAGGGCCAGCGCTATCGCTGGGCCTACGGCGCGGTGCAGATCCTCAAGCGCTACTGGCGCAGCCTGCTGCCCTGGGCGCGCGGACCGCTGACCGCCGGCCAGCGTTTCCACTTCCTCGCCGGCTGGGCACCCTGGTTTGCCGACGGGCTGCAGCTGCTGTTCACGGTGGCGGCGCTGTTCTGGACGGTAGGACTGCTCGCTGCACCGCGCGCCTTCGAGTTCCCCATCGCCGCGTTCCTGGTACCGAGCATCGGCATGTTCGCGTTCAAGATGGTCCACTCGCTGTGGCTGTACACGCTGCACGTGCCGAGCAGCTGGCGCCAGCGCCTTGGTGCCGCCGCGGCGGCCACTGCCCTGACCCACAGCATTGCCCGCGCCATGCTCAAGGGGATGTACACCTCCAATGCGCCGTTCTTCCGCACGCCGAAGGCCGAGGACAAGCCCGCCGTGGTGCGTGCCATCGTCGCGGCCCGCGAGGAATCGCTGATTCTGCTGGGCCTGTGGATCGCCGCCGTGGCGGTCGCCACCCGGTACGGTATCGGCTACATCGAGGTCCAGCTCTGGGTCGCCGTGCTGATGGTGCAGTCGGTGCCCTACATCGCGGCGCTGTACCTGTCGCTGGTGAACGCCCGGCCCGCGCCGCAGCGGCTGCCCGCTGCCGCCACGGAGCCGAAGGCCGCGGCCATCGCCGCGGATGCCATCGAGGGCGTCGACCGCCAGCCTGCCTGAGCCGAGCCCGTGCCCGGCACCTGGCGTAACCGTCAGGCGCCGGGCGGCTTGCCGCTCTCCAGCGCACGCCGCCAGCATTCGATGGCGGCCAGGTGGCGCTGCCTGACCATGGCGCCGTCGCGCTCGAGGACCACCCGGCCGAAGGCCTGCACGGCGTCGACGTCGTCGGCCGCGGTCAGCAGGCGTTCGGCGACGTTGAAGACCAGCTCGTTCTCGATGCGGATGTGCCGCCGCAGCAGCTCGACCAGCTGCAACGTGCAGTTCGCAAAGGACCGTGCGTCACCGCGGGCGAGTGCCCGCGCCATTTCCGCCGCCAGTTCACGATGGCTGCGGTGATCCGCCAGCATGTCGGCCAGTGGCGCGCTGTCCGGTGCCAGGCCACGGCTGGCGAGCAGCCGGAAGAGCACGCCCTCTTCCTTGGCATGGTGCGCGTCATCGATGAACTCCTGGACGAACTCCACGGCCCAGCGCGCAAACCCGGTGTTGAACGGATCCCCGCGCCGGATGTCGTGCAGCTGGTACTCCAGGAGGTCCATGGCCTCCAGGATGACGTGGTGCTCATTCCTGAGAATCTCGATGGCAGTCATGGGGGCGTGCTGGCGCGGGACAGCAACAACAGCCGCTGACGATCCCGGACCAGCCCCGTGGCCGCCATCCGCAATAACCGAAGGCAGTTTCCGCGGGTTGCCGTCCCGGCCTGCCCGGAACCGCGCCGGGGAAGCGTGATCTGCATCCCAGCGATGGCTGGACCCGGAACCTACAATCCGGCCCCTGGCGTCTCCATTTTTGCCATAAGGCTCCCAGGCTGTGCTCGAGCGCCCGTTCGCCAACACGGAAACCCTGCGACTGACGGACATCCACTCGCTGGCGATCTTCTATACGCCGCTGGATGCCCGCTTCGACCGCCTGACCCGCCTGGCCCAGAAGGCGCTCGGCGTGCCGGTGGCCGCCATCGCCCTGACTCACCAGGGCAAGCTCTGGTTCAAGTCGGTGCAGGGCTGGAACATCCACGAGCTGGAAGTGACCGGGAGCTTCTGCGTACGCACCCTGGCCCAGGGTGACCTGACCGTCGTCGAGGACACGCGCCTCGACGGCGAGTTCGCCGATCACCCGCTGGTCAGGGGAGCGCCCCGCTTCCGTTTCTACGCCGGCTTCCCCATCCGCGACCGCAGCGGCATCGTCGTCGGCACGCTCGCCGTGTACGACCTGGCACCGCGCCAGGTCTCGCCCGCCGACATTCAGGCGCTGCGCGACCTCGGCGAGCTGACACAGCGAGAGTTCCTCACTGCGGAACTCTGCGATGCCCAGGCACAGATCATCAGCAAGCTGGACCTCGCGCGTCGCAGCGCCATGATCGATGCGCTGACCCGGGTCTGGAACCGCCGCGCAGCCGAGGACCTGCTGGCGGTGGCGGTGGAGCAGGCCGAACGCGAGGACACCGGGCTTGCGGTATGCATGCTCGACGTCGACCACTTCAAGGAAATCAACGACGGCAGCGGCCACCAGGTCGGCGACCAGGTACTGCGCCGGGTCGCAGCCACGCTGGTGAGCAGCGTGCGCGACGGCGACTCCGTCTGCCGCTACGGTGGCGACGAGTTCCTCGTGATCCTGCAACGGATTTCGCGCGAGGAAGTCGAGCGCATCACCGGGCGCATCCGCCAGCGCATGTCCGAGTTCCCCCTCAGGACCAAGTCCGGCCAGATCACGGTGAGCATCAGCGCCGGGACCGCATGGCGGGCACCTGGCCGGCAGATGACCGGCGAAGCCCTCATCGAACTCGCCGACCAGGCACTCTACCGCGCCAAGCAGGCGAGCCGCAGCGGCAGCCGCTCCAGCCTCGCCGCATCCTGACCGGCCCGCGGCTGGCTTTCGCCGACCTGGTCGGCTAACGTCGCGCCGGGAATCGCCGCAGGGGCCGGCCATGTCAGTCCAACTTGCCCGTGGCTAGGCGCCGGAGCCTCGGCTGGCTCGCGCGCCGCTGCGTCGTCATCGTCGTCCTCGGCACGGTGGCCCTGGTGCTGCCCCTGCGCTGGCTGCCACCGCTCACCACCAGCTTCATGATCATCACCTGGGTGACGAAACCGGCCGGGGCGGGTCCGCTGCGCCATGACTGGACGTCGCACCGGGGCATCAGCCGGCGCCTGCCCGAAGCCCTCATCGCTGCCGAGGACCAGAAGTTCTTCGAGCACCATGGCTTCGACTTCGAGTCCATCGGCAAGGCCCTGCGCCACAACCAGCACAGCCGTCGCACCCGGGGCGGCTCGACGATCACCCAGCAGCTCGCCAAGAACCTCTACCTCTGGCCGGGCCGCAGCTGGCTGCGCAAGGGCCTCGAAGCCTGGTTCACGGTCTGGCTGGAACTGCTGCTGCCGAAGGAGCGCATCCTCGAGCTCTACGCCAACGTGGCCCAGTTCGGCCCCACCGTCTTTGGTGCCGGTGCCGCCAGCCGCAGCTATTTTGGCAAGCCAGCCTCGCGCCTGAACCGCGAGGAGGCAGCACTGCTCGCCGCCGTGCTGCCCAATCCGGTGCGCTTCAGCGTCGCCAGGCCGTCGGCCTACGTCCAGCGGCGCCAGCAATGGATCCGCTACCAGGCCGCGCGCCTCGACCATGCCAATGGTGCTGCAACCCGCCTGCGGGGTTCCTGGGGCGGTTGAGCGGCGACGCATGCCATGCGGCGCCGTGTATCGCTGCCGACCGGGTGCCAGCGGATTTCCGGTAGACTCCCGCTCCCCATGGCGCACAACCCAGCCACAGCCCGGGACTCCACTCTCGCCTACCAGGACCTCACGCCCGATGACATCATCGCCTCGGTGGAAAGCCTGGGCCTGTCCTGCGACGGCCGGCTGCTGGCGCTGAACAGCTACGAGAACCGGGTGTATCGCGTCGGGCTGGAGAATGCGCCGGCCGTGGTTGCCAAGTTCTACCGGCCTGGCCGCTGGAGCAACGCGGCCATCCTCGAGGAACACGGGTTTGCCAGGGAGCTGGCCGATGCGGAGGTTCCGGTGGTGCCACCGCTGGCGCATGCGGGCCGCACGCTGCATGTCCGCGGCGAATTCCGTTTCGCGGTCTATCCCTGCCATGGCGGGCGCGCACCGGAACTCGATGACCTGGCGCTGCTCGAGCAGCTCGGCCGCCTGGTCGCCCGCATCCACCTGCAGGGCTCCCGGCGCAGCTTCCGGCATCGCATGCAGATCGGCCTCGACAGCTACGGCGTGGCCTCCCGCGATGTGCTGCTGGGCGGCGGCTTCATCCCCGACGAGCTGCGCGACGCCTATGCCGGCATCTGCGAGCACGCCTTCGAGTGGGTGGGCCACTGCTTCGCCCGCGCCGGCACACCGCGCCTGCTGCGGCTGCATGGTGATTTCCATCCGGGTAACGTGCTGGTGCTGGGGGAACAGGTACACATCGTCGACCTCGACGACACCCTGAGCGGGCCCGCGGTGCAGGACCTGTGGATGTTCCTTTCCGGCAGCCGTGATGAACAATCGCCGCAGCTCGCACGGCTGCTGGCCGGTTACAGCGAGTTCCGCGACTTCGACCCGCTGGAACTGCACCTGGTGGAAGCGTTGCGGACACTGCGCATCATGCACTACGCGGCCTGGCTGGCGCGTCGCTGGGAAGACCCGGCCTTCAAGATCGCCTTCCCCTGGTTCAACACCCGGCGCTACTGGGACGAACACGTGCTGGCGCTGCGGGAACAGGTGGCGCTGATGCAGGAGCCGCCCCTGGAATGGAAAGGTTGCTGATGCAGACGGGCACGACGGCGGCTGGCCAGATCATCGCCGGGGAAGGCGGCGCAAAGCTCCTGCGCGACATCACCATCGTCACGCACTGCGTGGAGCACCTCGACTTTGCCACAACCCAGTGGTGCGCCGTGCTCGGCTACACCGTCGTGGAGAGCGGTACACTCGGCGCCGATGTCTGCGCTGCCTGGGCTGCTCCCGCCGCTGCCGGCCAGCGCTACGCCCTGCTGCAGCCGGCGAGCGGCGAACTCTGCTATCTGCGCTTCGTGGAAACGGGCGAGCGCGGCCATGGCCCGCCGGCCAGCTGGGGCTGGACGGCCACCGAATTGCTGGTCCAGGATCCAGACGCACTCGCCGGGCGCTTCATCGGCACCGGGTTCTGCCGCCTCAGTGGCCCCGGCGACCTCTACCCACGACCCAAGGCGCCGCGGGCCATGCAGGTGATCGGCCCATCCGGCGAACTGCTGTATTTCACCCGCCTCCTGCCAGGCGGCAGCCGCTACGGGCTGCGCCAGGCCCGCTCCTGGGTGGACAGGCCTTTCATCTGTACTCTGGGTGGCCCGGCATCCGCGGGCATGCATGATTTCTATGCTGGGGTCCTGGGCCACCGCATCATGGAGCGCACGCCATTCGTCAACGGCACGCTCGCGATGCTGTGCCAGGCACCACCCGGAACCGTGTTTCCGACCGCCGTGGCACGTATCCCGGGACGGCGCTTCCTGCTCGAGATGGATGAGTTCCCGGAGCATATCGGCCCGCGCCGGCGCGCGCCGGGCCAGTTGCCCTCCGGCATGTCGATGGTCAGCTTCCTGGTGCGGAGCCTGGCCGCGGTGGAAGCCCTGCGGCCCGCGGGTGTCACGCTACGGGCCGCAGCGCGGCCGCTGCCGGGCCTGGCCTATGGTGGACGCCGCGTGGCAGTGATCGAGGGTGCGGTCGGCGAGTGGCTCGAGCTGATCGAGGATCCGTCGGCGCCCTGAACGCCACGTGGCGGCCGGCCCGGAAAGACCGGCCGGCGGCAACCGTCCCCTGCGGCGGTATCATGCGCGGGACACCGGGGAGTCATGCATGCGCTGGATCGCCTTCATCACTGCAGTCCTCATCGGTCCAGCGGCACTGGCAGCGGACGCGCCCGCGGCATCGCCGGAAGCCACGCGGCTGATTGCGGCACTGGAGCTGCGCGAGGGCAGCACGGCGGTGCGCGAGGATCCGCGCTGGCAGCGGCCGCGGACTATCGTGGTGCGCAGCGACTACCCGGGAATGGTGCCGGCGCTGCAGCCGATGGCGCCCGGCGTCAGACTGCTGTGGGCGAAGTCCGATGCCGAGGCGGTGGCGGCCGCCGCTGATGCCGACGCCATCATGGGCCTGTGCAGCCCGGAACTCGTGGCGGCGGCAGGCCAGGCGCTGTGGATCCAGCTGTTCTCGGCCGGCAGCGAGCGCTGCGTGGCCATTCCAGAGCTGCGCGAGCGCCAGCTGTTGCTGACCAACATGCAGCGCATCTCCGGCTCGGAGATCGCCGAGCACGCCATCGGCCTGTTGCTGGCCTTCACCCGCGGCCTGAACGTCTACCTGCCCGACCAGAAGAGCGGCCGCTGGCGCCCGGACCTGGTGCCGCGCTCCCAGACCTGGGAGCTGGAAGGACGCACGCTGCTGGTGGCCGGCCTCGGCGGCATCGGCAGCCAGGTGGCAAGGCGCGCCCATGCGCTCGGCATGCGGGTGGTCGCTACCCGCGCCAGCGGGCAGCAGCGGCCGGACTACGTGGACGAAGTCGGTGGCCCCGAGGCCCTGCTGCGCCTGGCCGCGGCCGCCGACGTGGTGGTCAATGCCCTGCCGCTGACGCCCGCCACCACCGGCCTGTTCGATGCGCGGTTCTTCACCGCCATGAAGCCCGGCGGGATTTTCATCAACGTCGGTCGCGGGCGCAGCGTCGTCACCGCCGACCTGGTGGCCGCCCTGCAGGAGCGGCGCCTCGCTGGCGCCGGGCTCGACGTCACCGACCCCGAACCACTGCCGGCCGATCATCCGCTGTGGCAGCTGTCCAATGTCATCATCACGCCGCATGTCGCTGCCAGCTCCGACAAAGTGTCGGGACGACTGCTGGCGGTGGCCCAGGAGAACCTGCGCCGCTACGTGGCTGGCGAGCGCCTGCTGTCGGTGGTCGATACCGGCCGCGGCTACTGATCAGCCGGCGACGAAGCGCTCCACCCAGGCCACGTAGGCGTCGACGAAGCGCTGCAGGAAGGCGCGTGTCGAGTCGTTGGCGACCGTGCCGTCCGCTGCGATGACCTCATCGCGGAAGTGCAGGTACACCTCCGGCTGGCCGAGCGTGGGCACATCGAGGAAATGCAGCGAGCTGCGCAGGTGATGCTGGGCGATCGCGGTGCCTGCCGCACCGATCGAGGTGCCGATCACCGCCGCCGGCTTGCCGGCGAAGGAATTCGTGCCCCAGGGCCTGGAAGCGATGTCGATGGCGTTCTTCAGCACGCCCGGAACCGAACGGTTGTACTCGGGCGTGACGAACAGCAGCGCCTGTGCGGATTCGATGTCCTGCTTCAGGCGCCGTGCGTTCGCCGGATAGTCCGCATCGAAGTCCTGCGAATACAGCGGCAGGTCATCGATGCGGACCTGCGCGTATTTCAGCTGCGGCGGCGACAGGCGCTCGACCGCGAGCATGAGCCGCCGGTTGTAGGAATCCCTGCGCAGACTGCCCAGCAGCACCGCCACCTTGCAAGTTTTCATCCTAGAACACCTCCGACCTGGGCAGCCGAGTCTACCAAGACAGCGCTATGCACTCAGCCGCAGGCCGGCGGTGCCGGGTAGCTGACGGCCCGCTCCTCTCGTGCGCGGCGCCGGCCTTGCCGTGATTTGTCGCGCACTCGCTGCTACCATACCGGCGCCCCACGCCGGCATCACCCCAGCAGCACCTGGTCTGTTGCGGCGCAGCTATAATTGCCATTCCTGATCGGGAGCCGCCATGCCGAACACCGAGTACTACAACGACCACGTCGTGCGCCTGTTCCTGCTGGCCTCGGCGGTGTGGGGCATCATCGGCATGCTGATCGGCATGTACGCTGCGGCGGAGCTGGCCTGGCCGGGACTGAACCTCGACATTCCCTGGATGACCTTCAGCCGCGTGCGCCCGGACCACACCTTCGGCGTCATCTTCGCCTTTGGTGGCTCGGCGCTGATGGGCACCTGCTACTACGTCGTGCAGCGCACCGGCCATACCCGCCTCGCCTGGGGCAAGCTCGCGGAGCTCACCTTCTGGGGCTGGCAGCTGGCCTGCGTCCTGTCGATGGCGACACTGCCCTTCGGCATCACCCAGAACAAGGAATACGCCGAGCCGGAGTGGTTCATCGACATCCTGATCGCCGTGGTCTGGGTAAGCTTCGGCGCCGTGTTCTTTGCCACGCTGGCGCGCCGGCGCATCCGCCACATCTACGTCGCCAACTGGTACTACGGCGCCTTCATCATCGCCGTCGGCCTGCTGCATATCGTCAACAACATCGCTCTGCCGGTCAGCCTGACCAAGTCGTATCCGGTGTACTCCGGGGTCGTCGATGCGATGGTGCAGTGGTGGTACGGGCACAATGCCGTGGCGTTTTTCCTCACCGCCGGCTTCCTTGGCATGATGTATTACTTCGTGCCGCGGCAGGCACAGCAGCCGCTGTGGAGCTATCGCTTCTCGATCGTCAACTTCTGGGCCCTGATCTCCATGTACATGTGGGCGGGCTCGCACCACCTGATGTACACGGCGCTGCCCGACTGGGTGCAGTCGGTCGGCATGGCGTTCTCGCTGGTGCTGCTGATGCCCAGCTGGGGTTCCGCGGCCAACGGCCTGTTCACCTTCAACGGCTCCTGGCACCGGCTGCGGGACGACCCGGCCGCGAAGTTCATGGTCATTGCCCTGGTGTTCTACGCCGCATCGACCTTCGAGGGCTCGATGATGGCCATCAAGACCGTCAACTCGCTGTCGCACTACACCGACTGGACCGTGGCCCACGTGCATTCCGGTTCGCTGGGCTGGGTGGCGATGATCACCATCGGCTCGCTGTACGCCATGGCGCCGCGCGCGCTCGGCCGACCGGCCATGCATTCGCGCGGCGCGATGGAACTGCATTTCTGGCTGCATGTCTCCGGCACGCTGTTCTACGTCGTTGCGATGTGGGTGGCCGGTGTCACCGAAGGCATTATGTGGCGCGCGACCGGGCCGGACGGTGCGCTCAGCTATCCGTTCATCGACAGCCTGCTGGCGATCCGGCCGCTGTACATCGCGCGCTGGTTCGGCGGCTTCCTGATCTGGCTCGGCATGTGGGTAATGGCCTGGAACCTCTGGTATACCGCCGCCGACGCCCGCAGGAAGATCATCCAGCCGATTCCGGTGCCGATCCCGGAGCCGGACTCGCACCAGACGCCGGCGCCGCTGCCGGCCGCAACCTGAGGCGCGCACCGTGGCATACCGTCATTTCGAGTTCATCGAGAAACACGCCTGGCTGCTCGGCATCCTCACTGCCGTCATGGTGTCGATCGGCGGCCTCGCCGAGATCACGCCGCTGTTCATCATGGCGAAGGAGGTCAAGCCGCCGGAGCACGTCCGGCCGTACGATCCGCTGCGCCTCGCCGGCCGCGACATCTACGTCCGCGAAGGCTGCTACCTCTGCCACTCGCAGATGATCCGCGCCCTGCGTTTCGAGACCCAGCGCTACGGCAGCTTCTCCACCGCCGACGAGTCGGTCTACGACCGGCCCTTCCAGTGGGGCTCCAAGCGCACCGGCCCCGACCTCGCGCGCGCCGGCGGCAAGTACTCCGACGAGTGGCAGTACGCCCACCTGATGGATCCGCGCAGCGTGGTGCCGGAGTCGAACATGCCGGGCTATCCCTGGCTGGCCAGGGCACCGATCGACGCTGATGACATCGCGGCCCGCATGCGCGTGCTGCGCCGCCTGGGTGATCCGTATACCGATGCCGACATCGCCGCCGCAGCCGCGGCGCTCGAGGGCAGGACGGAGATGGATGCGCTGATTGCGTACCTGCAGGGGCTCGGTATCGCCAACGAGCCGGCGGCCACGACGGGTGAAGCGCCATGAGCCCGGCCTGGGGACATGCCACCGGGGTGCTGATCCTGCTGATGATGGCGGCCTTCATCGGCATCTGGGTCTGGGCCTGGCTGCCCTACCACAAGCGGAACTTCAACTGGCTGGCGCGCCTGCCGATGGAGGACCAGGGCGCGGCGCCGGATGATTCGATTCCGGCCACGGACGAGGAGCAACGCCGATGAGCAGCGGCTGGGCATGGTGGGTGATCGGCCTGATCGTGTTCAACATGGGCCTGACGTTCTGCCTGTTCGTCTGGGCGCCGATCGCCAGAGTGCCGACCTTGCCGGACGGCACCACCGGCCACGTCTGGGCGCATGGCGCCCTGCGCGAAGGCATGCATCGCCTGCCGGGGTGGTGGATCGCGCTGTCACTGGGAATGTTCGTCACCGCCTTCGCCTACTTCCTGCTGTACCCGGGCTTCGGCAACTTCAAGGGTATGCTCGGCTGGACGTCGCAGGGGGAACTCGCGAACGCCGTGGCCGCCAATGACGCCGTGCTCGAACCCACATTGCAGCGCCTGGCCGCGATGAGCGTCGAGCAGGCCGCCGCCGACCCGCAGGCGCAGCAGCTCGGCGCGCGCCTGTTCGTCGACAACTGCGCGGCCTGCCATGGCCGCGATGGCCGCGGCAATCCGCTCCTCGGCGCGCCGGACCTGACCGACAGCGACTGGGTCTATGGCGGTACCGCCGCCGACATTACCAACTCGATCCGCAACGGCCGTACCGGTGTCATGCCGCAGTGGAAGGCGCTCGGCGACGCGACGGTGAAGAACCTGACGCAGTATGTGCTTGGCCTGTCGGGCCAGACGCACGACGCGCAGATGGCTGCGGCCGGCGAGACCGTGTTCCAGACCACCTGCGTCGCCTGCCATGGGCCGGAAGGCAAGGGCAATCCGCTCATCGGCGCCCCGAACCTCACGGATCGCGCCTCGGTGTACGGCAACAGCGCGGCCGCCATCGAGGAGAGCATCGGCAACGGCCGCCAGGGCCATATGCCGGCATGGAGCCCACGCCTGTCGGACAGCGATACCCACCTGCTGGCCGCCTATGTCCATCACCTCGCGAACCGCAGCGACGCCGCTGGCCGCTGAGCCGCGGCGGCGCGGGAGCTGGTACACGCAGCCAGTGGTCTGGCTCGGCATCGCCCTTTTCGCGGCATCGATCGCCGGCTGCCTGTGGCTGATCGTGGTCAGCGCGCAGTACGACGACCAGCCGCTGCCGACAGACGGCCGCGTCTTTGGCGTGCCGACCCAGTCTGAACCCGCGCGTTGACCACGCCCGTGGCGGCCGCCGGTGGCGCCACTGGCACAGCTTCAGTCCGCAGGCAGCACCAGGCGCTTGTCGCCTTCACGCACCAGCATGTAGGCGAGAAACCGTGCGGGCCGGGTGTTGCTCGCGTTGCGTGATACGCGGTGCAGGGCGTGGGCCGGTTCGAAAAAGCCTTCACCAGCGTGAATCGTGCGCAGCGGCCCGTCGTCCGCCTGAAACTCGATCGCACCCTCGAGAACATAGCCGACCACCGGACCCGGGTGTCGATGCGGCTCGCTTGCGCCTCCGGGCGGGTAGCTGACTTCCACGAGTGACACGGCGGCCGGATTTCCCTCCACCGTTTCACCGAGCGCCTGGAGCAATACCTCCTTCACTGCCGCTGGCAGCGGCTGCTTGCCTGCAGCCTCCTGCGCCCAGGCGCCGCCTGGAAATAACAGCGGGCTCGTGGCCAGTACGGCCAGCACTACCCGGCGCAACGCAAGGTGATTCATTGACGCATTCATGGCGTTCCTCCGCGCTTGCCAGCGCGCTGATGACAGCAGGCACGGCCGTGGCTGCAGGCAATCATGTTCGCACGATGCTCCTGCCGCGCCGGAAACCGGCTGCGCTGCTGTCCATCGCGTGGCCACAGTCAGCCGCGCTCGGTTGCAGCATGACTTGCCGCTTTCGGCGGGCGTACGATGCATGGAAGCAATCCACAAGAGACCATCATGAAGCACACCGTCAGTCACCTGATCATCGGTGCCGGCGCGGCCGGCGAGTCCGCGGCACAGGCGATCCGCAGCGTGGACGGCAATGTCAGCATCGCCATGCTGGGAGATGAAGCGTATCCACCCTACGATCGCCCGCCGCTCAGCAAAGCACTGTGGAAGGACGGCAAGGAAGCAAGCATCTGGCGCCCCATCGACAAGGCGCATGCCGGCTTGCAGCTCGGGCGACGTGCGCTGCGCATCGATCGCGGCGCGCACCTGGTGCAGGACGATGCGGGTGATGTCTGGGAGTACCAGCGGCTGCTGCTCGCCACCGGCGGCACGCCGCGCCAGCTGCCGTTTGGCAGCGACTTCATCTACTACCGCCGGTATGCGGACTACCAGCGCCTGCGGCCGCTGGTGAAGCCCGGTGCGCGCATTGCGGTGATCGGTGGCGGCTTCATCGGCAGCGAAATCGCCGCGGCGATGGCGCTCAACGGTTGCCGGACCAGCCTGCTGTTCCCGGGACCGGCGATCTGCTCCCGGGCATTTCCCGCAGCGCTGGCCGCGGCCGTCACCGCAGCCTACCGCGAGCGGGATGTGGATGTCCGCAGCGGCATCACCGTGACGGGCAGCCACGGCGTCGCATCCGGCGTCGAACTGCTGCTGTCCGACGGCAGCCGGCTGCGCGCCGATGCCGTGGTCGCCGGGCTGGGCATCACACCCAACATCCAGCTGGCACAGGACGCCGGGTTGCAGATCGACCTGGGCGGCATCGTCGTCGACGACCAGCTGCGGACCAGCGACCCGGACATCCACGCCGCCGGGGATGTCGCCACGTTTCCGGCGCCGGCGCTCGGCCGCAGGCTGCGCGTGGAGCACGAGGATGCGGCCCTGCAGATGGGCCGCCACGCCGGCTTGTGCATGGCCGGCCAGGACGCCCCCTACCGGCAGCTGCCGTTCTTCTACGCCGACCTGTTCGACCTCGGCTACGAAGCGGTCGGGATCGTCGACTCGCGCCTGCAGACGGTCGAGCAATGGGTCAGCCCCTATCGCGAGGGTGTGGTCTATTACCTCGACTCCGGTCGCGTCCGCGGCGTGCTGCTCTGGAATACCTGGGGCCAGGTCGACGCCGCGCGGGCACTGATCGCCGAGGCCGGGCCGTTCGACGCCGACAGTGTCCGCGGGCGGCTGCCCGTGAAGGCCTGAACCAACACTGCCATCACCAGAGGAGAGTTCCCGATGCCCGACGGAATGTACCCCACCACCACCACGGATCTCGCCAGCAAGCGTCGTGAGCTGGCGCCAGAGACCGAAGCGGCCTTCATCGCCTTCAGCCAGCAGGTTTTCGCGGCCGGTGAGCTGCCGGTCAAGACCAAGCAGCTCATCGCCGTCGCCGTCGCCCATGTCACCCAATGCCCCTACTGCATCAAGGGCCACACGCGGGCGGCGCTCCGCCACGGGGCCAGCCAGCAGGAACTGATGGAGGCCATCTGGGTCGCTGCTGAGATGCGCGCCGGTGCCGCCTACGCGCATTCGGCGCTGGCCATGGAGCAGATGCAGAAGGCCGCGGGACCGGCCAGCGGCTGAGCAGGAATGCCGTCAGGCCCGCGTGCTTCGGTAAAGATGTATTGACAATCGATCTTTAAGGGAGGAAGCTGCGGATGCTGGAGCAACGAGGAAGACAGCCATGCCCGACAGCCAACCCGCAGCCATCCCTGAAGTCGACATCCGCAGCCTCATCCCCATGCAGCGCCACGCCCGCATCTTCGAGCTGGTCGGCAACCTGCAGCCTGGCGGCGCCTTCGTCTTCGTCAACGACCACGATCCGAAGCCGCTGTACTACCAGCTCGAGGCCGAACACCCGAAGCAGTTCTCCTGGACCTACCTGGAGTCCGGCCCGGTCGCCTGGCGGGTGAAGATCGGCCGCCTGCCGCAGTAGGCAGCCCTGCAGCCACCGGCGGCATTCCCGACCGCAGAGCCGCCGGTGGCCGGCGGAGCCCGGCATGCTTGCCATCCCAGGTGCCACACTTTCACGCTGGACCCTCGCCTACTTCGCCGCAGCCGTGGCGTTCCTGCTGCTGGGCGAAGCACTCATGGTCCTCGGCTTCGGTTATCCGGCCGCCGGACTGCGTGCGCCACAGACCCTGATCCTCGTCCACTGCATCACCATCGGCTGGCTGAGCCTGCTGATGTGCGGTGCGCTGTTCCAGTTCGTGCCGGTGCTCGTGGCCGGACCGATCTACAGCAACGCGCTGCCGCTGCCCGCGCTGCTGCTGATCCTCGGCGGACTGGCGCTGCTCATCGCCAGCTTCCTGCAGCTGGCAGGCATCCTGCCGCCGCTGCCGGCGGTATTCCTCGGCGCCAGCCTGCTGCTCGGTGCTGGCTTCCTGCTCGTGCTCTGGACGCTCGGGCGCACCCTGGCGGCGGCCTGGCCGCTGAACCTGCCCGCGCAGTTCGTCAGCATCGGGCTGGCGAGCGTTGCCGCCACCGTCAGCTACGGCATCATCTTCACGCTCGGCTTCGGCGGCTACAACAGTTCACCGCTGCTGCTCGGCATCCAGGCGCAGGGCCTGTCGCTGCATGTCAGCGCGGGGCTCGGCGGCTGGCTGACGTTTACCGCCATCGGCGTCAGCCACCGCCTGCTTTCCATGTTCATGCTGTCGCCGGAACTCGATGGGCCGACTACGCGCTGGACCTTCCGCATCGGAACCCTCGCCCTCGCGATCCTGGTCGGTGCCGGAACGATCATCGTGGCCGCCGGTGGCGGTCCGGCCGCGGTGCTGGCCGTCGCCGGCATCACGGGCCTCGCCTGCCTTGCGCTCTATGGACGTGACGTCCTGCGGCTCTACCGCCAGCGCGTCCGCCCGGCGATCGAGCTCAACAGCCGCATGGCGGCGGTCGCACTCGCACACCTGGCTTTTGCCACGCTGCTGCTCGCTGCCTGTGCCGCTGCCGGCGTTGCCCGGCAGTACATCGGTCCGCTGCTGTTCCTCGTCGTCTTCGGCTGGCTGTCGGGGCTCGGGCTCGCCAAGCTCTACAAGATCGTGGCCTTCGTGACCTGGCTCGAGTGCTACGGCCCGGTCCTCGGCAAGGCGCCCACGCCGCGCGTGCAGGATCTCGTGGTGGAACCGCGTGCCGTCAGGTGGTTCTGGCTGTACTTCGCCGCGGTCGATGTCGCCAGCCTCTGCCTGCTGCTGGAGGCAGTGCTGGTGTTCCGCCTCGCGGCGGCCGCCATGCTGCTGGCCAGCGCCGGCATCGCCCTGGAACTCGTCCGTACCCGGCGCCTCGCCAATGTCGGCGAGGAGCTGCGCCTGCCTGCGGGGGCACAGCAGCCCCGCCTGTTGTTCACCTTCGTCGGCAACTGAAAGGAGACCGCCATGACTGGTTTCGTCGAACTCGATGTCCGTCCCATCCTGCGCGCCGGTGGCGAGCCATTCGGCAAGATCATGGAAACCGTGAAGAGCCTGCCGCAGGGCCAGGGCCTGAGGCTCATCGCCAGCTTCAAGCCGACGCCGCTGCTGCAGGTCCTCGGCTCGCAGGGCTTCACCCACCAGGCCCGGGAGATCGGTGGCGGCGACTGGCAGGTCGACTTCACGCCCGGCAGTGCTGCCGGCAAGGCGCCGCAGGCGGCTCCAGCCCGCCCGGCCACGGAGGGCAACTGGCCCGCGCCGATACAGGAGCTGGACAATCGCCTGCTTGATCCACCCGAGCCGATGGTGCGGGTACTCGCAGCCACGGAATCCATGGCCCCCGGCGAGGTGCTGGCGGCACTGCTGTGCCGTGAGCCGGTATTCCTCTTCAAGGAACTCGCCAAGCGCGGCCACGCCTGGCGCGGGGCCTTCGAGCCGGATGGCAGGACCTACCGGCTGCTGGTCCGCATCGGCGGTACGCCCGGAGAGGCCGCATGAACACGGCAGCCGCCGGACTTCCGGCCGAGCGCATCCGGGAGGCCCTGCGCCTGGTGATCGATCCGGAGCTCGGCTACAACATCGTCGACCTCGGCCTGGTCTATGACGTCGCGGTGCAGGGAACGGGTGACGCCGTCATCACCATGACGACCACGACCCGCGGTTGCCCGGCGACCGATTACCTGCGCATGGGTGCCCGTGACGCCGCATTCTCCGTCGATGGCATCGACTCCGCGGAGATCATCCTCACCTACGACCCGCCGTGGAAACCGAAGATGATGTCACCGGAGGCCAAGGCGCATTTCCGCATCCGCGATGAGTGAGCCCGGAAGCATGCCGCCGTCACTGCCAGGCGCGAGCCGCACCACGCTCGACGACCTGCTGCTGGCGAGCCTCAGCGCTCTGGCTGCTGCCGGCGAGGTCGAGCAGGCCTGCCGCCTCGCCGGGCAGGCCTGCGCGCTCCACCGGACCCGCGATGCCCGCGCCTGGAGCCGCTTCAACGGCCTGCTGCACCGGCTCAGCCGCCAGGTGGCGCAGCATCGGTAACCCTGGCTGCGCCACCCCCGCAGGAGCCCCGCCATGCAACAGCGCATCGACTACAAGATCGCCTCACCCGAGGCATTCGAGGCCATGCTCCACACCGAGCACCAGGTCCACAGGAGCGGCCTGGAGGAATCGCTGCTGGAGCTGGTGAAGTCCCGCGCCTCGCAGATCAATGGCTGCGCCTGGTGCCTCGACATGCACACCAAGGACGCGCGAGCGCACGGTGAAACCGAACAGCGCCTGTACCTGCTGCCGGTCTGGCGCGATGCCAGCTGTTACAGCGACCGCGAGCGCGCGGCCCTGGCCTGGACGGAAGCGGTCACGCTCATCGCGACCGAGGAAGTGACCGATGCCGTCTACGCGGAGGCGCGGCGCCATTTCGATGAGAAGGCGCTGGTCGACCTGACCCTGGCGATCATCGCCATCAACGGCTGGAACCGCATGAACGTGGCCTTCCGCACCCCGGTCGGCGATTACGCGAGCCCGCACGCGGCGGCGCGTTGACGGACTCGAAGGCCCCGCGAACCAGGCTCAGTTGACCAGCCGGTCGCGGCGTCGCAGGTCGGGAAACCAGTGCGCCCAGAGCGCGGCCACCAGCAGGGTGCCGGCGCCACCGACCACCACCGCAGGCACGGTGCCGATGAGCGCCGCCACCGTTCCGGATTCGAACTCGCCAAGCTCGTTGGATGCGCCGATGAATACCGCGTTGACGGCGGACACGCGGCCGCGCATGCCATCGGGCGTTTCCCCCTGGACCAGCGTCTGGCGGATCACGACGCTCACCATGTCGGCCGCGCCGAGCACCACCAGGCAGGCCAGCGACAGCAGGAAATCCCGCGACAGGCCGAAGGCGATGGTCGCCAGGCCGAACAGCGCGACTGCCTGGAACATGCGCGCGCCGGCGCGCTGCCTGATCGGCCGCCAGACGAGGTACAGGGCCATGCCAAGCGCACCGGCCGCCGGCGCGCTGCGCAGCAGACCGAGCCCGCTCGGCCCGACCTGCAGGATGTCGCGCGCGTAGATCGGCAGCAGTGCGGTGGCACCGCCCAGCAGCACCGCGAACAGGTCCAGCGAGATGGCGCCGAAGATCGCTGGCCGTGAACGGATGAAGCGGATGCCCGCCAGCAGCGTCGCCCAGTCCGTCTTGCCGCTGGCCGTGCTGCCGCTGCGGTGGCGGATCCGGGCAAACAACAGCGTGGTCAGCGCGAAACATGCGGCTGCGGCGGCGAACACCGCCGTCTCGCCGAGGACGTAGAGCACGCCGCCGACGGCAGGGCCGATGATGGTCGCCGTCTGCCACACGGAAGAGCCCCAGGCGATGGCGCCACCGAGTTCACCGGGCGGCACCAGTCCCGGCAGCAGTGCCTGGCTGGCCGGATTGGCGAAGGCCCGGCCGAGACCGAAGACCAGCACCAGCAGGTAGATCACCCAGACCGGCGCCCGCATCCAGGCACAGGCCAGCAGGCCCAGTGCCGTCAGCGTCGTCAGTACATAGCAGGCGACGATGATGCTGCGCCGGTCCGCGCGATCGGCGACATGGCCCGTCACCAGGGCCAGCGCTATGGCCGGCAGGAAGCTCGCGAGCCCCACCAGGCCCAGCGCCAGCGGGTCGCGGGTGAGGTCGTACACCAGCCAGCCCACGGCGACGTTCTGCATCTGCACGGCCATGGCGGAGATGAAGCGCCCGCCGAGGAACAGCGCGAGGTCGCGGTGGCGGAGCAGGCCGCGGGAAGGCAGCACGCTGCTCACAGCGGGTTGCGACCGCAGGCCGCGACTGAATGCCGGATCATGAATGGCGCGCCATCAGCCCTGCGGCAACGGGCCCGTATTCAGGCCGGTATTCAGGCGATAACCAACCGCCGGGATCGTTTCGATGCGATCGACGGTGTCACCGCCCTCGCCGAGCTTCAGCCGCAGGCGATGCACGAGCTGCTTCAGCACCTGCCGGTCGCCACCGCCCTTGTGGCCCCAGACATGGGCCAGCAGCCGGTCGGTGGGCACCGGTTGCCCGGCGTGCGCCAGCAGAAGCTGCAGCAGGCGGAATTCCAGCCGCGTCAGCCGCACCATCCGGTCCGCACCGATGCCGAGCGTCAGCGCCTCGGCATCGAGTGCCAGCTCTCCGGCCGTCGTGCGCCCGCCGGACTCCAGGCCCGCACGGCGCAGCAGCGCCCGCACCCGCGCAATCAGGGTGCGCGGACTGAACGGCTTGGTGAGGTAGTCGTCGGCGCCCAGCTCCAGGGCCCGCACCAGGTCCTCTTCCTCGCCGCGCACCGTGAGCATCATGATCGGCACGCGTGAGCTCCTGCGGATGGCGCGGCAGGCATCGAAGCCGGTGCCGCCCGGCAGGTTGATGTCGAGCAGCACCAGGTCCGGCCGCTCACGGTCGAAGGCCTCCACGGCGCCCGGCACCGTGCTGGCACCGATGACCAGGAAACCCGCCTGCTGCAGGGCGAAGCCGGTGACCGCCCGCAGGTCGGCGTCGTCATCGACCAGCAGCAGCTTCATGCCTGCTCCCCGATCGGCAGCACGAAGAAGAATCGTGTACGGCCGGCCGGGGTCCGCTCCATGCCCGCCTCGCCGCCATGGCGTTCGACGATGGAACGCACGATCCACAGACCCAACCCGAGGCCTGGCGCATCGGGCTCCACGTCGCCGGCACGCCGGAAGCGCTGGAAGACCGCGTCCGGGTCGCTGTCGCTGAGGCCGGGGCCCTCGTCTTCCACCCAGGCGGCGACACGCCCGCCGCGCAGTTCACCGCCAATGCGGATGGTGGTGCCCTCCGGCGCGTACTTGCTGGCGTTGGCGAGCAGGTTGACGAACACCTGCACCAGGCGCTGGCCATCGCCGATGAGGTCCGGCAGGCCCGGCGGCCAGGCGATGTCGAGTGCCTGGTGGCGCTGCGCCAGCAACGGCCGGACCAGCGCCGCGGCCTCCTCCGCCACCTCGGCCAGGGCCAGGGTCTGGGCGCGGATCGCCAGCTGGCCGGCCTCGATGCGTACGCTCTCCAGCAGGTTGTCGATCAGCCGCATCAGCCGCAGCACGCCACGCTCGAGGTTCTGGAACAGTTCGCGCTGCTCGGCCACCGGCAGGCGCTCGAGCCCGTCCTGCAGCAACTCGATGGAGGCCAGCTGCGCGGCGAGCGGCGTGCGGAACTCGTGGGAGATGTTGGCGAGCACGCTGTCCCGGGCACGACGTACCGACTCCAGCTCGGTCTCGTCGCGCAACACCTGCACCTGCTGGCCCTCGGTGGGCGCTGCGCTGACGACGACCACCGAACGCGAACCGCCATCGGGCAGGCACAGGCGCTCGGCCGCCCGGCCCTGGCCGGCGCTACGCGCCGCGAGGATCGGGCAGTCGCGCTCGCAGGGCCGCACACCGTCGGTCTTCTCGGGGTTGAGGACATCGCCGCAGAAGCGGCCGACGATTTCCTCCTGGGGGCGCCCGAGCATGCGCACCACCTGGTCGTTGGCATAGCGGATGATGCGGTCGGCATCCACCGCATACACGCCTTCGACCACGCCGCCCAGGACGGCACGCGCCTCCGCCTCGCGGCGCCGCAGCACGGCAGTCAGGTCCACGAGGTTGCTGCGCATCTCGTCCATGGTGAGCGCCAGCGAGCCGATCTCGCTGATGGCGGAGGTCGGTACCGCCACGGAAAAGTCCCCGCGGCCGATGCGGTCGGCTGCATTGCGCAGCGCCTCCAGCGGTCGCGCGAGCCAGCGGCCGTAGAGCATGCCGCCCAGTGCCGCCAGCGCCAGCACCAGCAGGGCGATGGCGGCAAGGCGCATGCCGAGCGCACGCACCGCGGCATCGAACTCGGCGGCGCCGATCTGCACGTCCACCAGCCCGATCAGCTCGCCGGTGGATGCCGACCAGGGCACGACGGCCACATAGCTGTCCGATTCGCTGAGGCGCCGGGTCGTCACCCGGCCGCTGGTGATGGTCTCGCTGTGCAGCTCCGTGAACGGATTGTCCGGCGGCGCGGTATAGGTCGCGTAGTTGATGACGGTCACCGTCGCACCAACCTGTTCCTGCAGGTCGGCGACCAGCCGGTCGTCGACGGCGCGCAGGGCGATCACACGGTAGGGCGCCAGGCGTGGCACCGGGGCACTGGCCCCGCTGAGGATCAGGCCCGCATGGCGCGAAGCGAGTGCGAAGCGCTCACCCTGCTCGGTGACGGCCGGTTCCAGCTCCGCCCATGGCAGCTCGCCACCGGCGGCCACCACCACGCCCGCATCATTCACCAGCAGGCAGCCGTAGAGCCCCTTCGACTGTGCATAGCGGCCAAGAAACGGTTCCAGGGCGCGCAGGTCGCCCTGCAGCAGCAGCCTGATCAGCGTCGGCCGACTGGCGAGTTCACGGGCGTCGGCGAGGACCTCCTCGTTGATCCGCCGCAGGTAGTCACGAGCCGAGGCACCGGCCAGCTCCACACGGGTCATGGCCTGCTGCCGGGCCAGACTCTCGAGCAGGCCCACCGAGGACGCAGCGACCGCGAGCACCGCCAGCAGAACGATCACGCCGCTGCCGATGCCAAGCCAGGCGGCAAGGCCGAGGGGTCGCGACTGCTTCATCCCGCCACCGGCAACGGACCGCGCTCAGTGACCACCGCGATGCCCGGTGCGCCACTCGATGGCGGTCTTGATGGCCAGCGTCACCAGCGCCAGCAGGCTCAGCACCGAGGCCACGGCGAAGGCCGCCACCTGGTTGAACTCGTTGTACAGGATCTCGACGTGCAGCGGCATGGTCGTGGTCAGGCCGCGGATATGGCCGGAGACGACCGCCACCGCGCCAAACTCGCCCATCGCACGGGCATTGCAGAGGATCACGCCGTAGATCACGCCCCATTGTATCTTGGGCAGGGTCACCTTGAAGAATGTCGTCCAGCCGCCTGCCCCGAGGGAAATGGCGGCCTCCTCCTCGTCCGTGCCCAGCATCTGCATCAGCGGCAGTAGTTCGCGGGCCACGTAGGGGAAGGTAACGAACAGCGTGACCAGGACGATGCCCGGCAGCGCGAAGATCACCTCGACGTCGCGTTCCTCCAGCCACGGCCCGGCCCAACTGCTGGCGCCGAAGACCAGCACGTAGGCCAGTCCAGAAATCACCGGCGACACCGCGAACGGCAGGTCGATGAGCGTCGTCAGCACGCTCTTGCCGCGGAAGCTGAAGCGCGCGATGGCGTAGGCGGCGGCGATGCCAAACAGGGTATTGAGCGGTACCACCAGGGCGGTGACCAGCAGTGTCAGGCGCATTGCCGCCAGAGCATCCGGATCGAGCAGCGCGTCGCGGTAGAAGCCGATGCCCTTGCCGAACGCCTCCGCGAACACGGTGACCAGCGGCAGCAGCAGGATGACGCCGAGGAACAGCGCGGCGGTGCCGATCAGCAGACCGCGCACCATCCGGCTGCGCCAGCTGCTGGCATGGCCACGCTCCTCCAGCCAGGCGGCGGGCGTGGCCATCTCAGGCACCCAGCCCCAGGCGCCGCCGCTGCCAGGCCTGCAGCAGGTTGATGACCAGGAGCATCACGAACGAAAGCGCGAGCATCAGGAAACCGAGGATCGCCGCGCCGGTGTAGTCGAACTGCTCCAGCTTGATGATGATCAGCAGCGGCATGATCTCGGTCTGCAGCGGCACATTGCCGGCGATGAAGATCACCGAGCCGTACTCGCCCACGCCGCGCGCGAACGCCAGCGTGAATCCGGTGAGCAGCGCCGGCAGGATTGCCGGGAGGATGACACGCAGGAAGGTGTGCCAGCGGCTGGCGCCGAGCGAGATCGCCGCCTCCTCCACCGCGGGGTCGAGGGCCATGATTGCCGGCTGCAGGGTGCGCACCACGAAGGGAATGCCGATCAGGGTCAGCGCCACGGTGACACCGACCCAGGTATAGGCCACCTTCACGCCCAGCGCCGCCAGCCACTGCCCGATCACGCCGTCGTCGGCGAACACCGTGACCAGGGCGATGCCCGAGACCGCGGTGGGCAGCGCGAACGGCAGGTCTATCAGCGCATCGAGCAGGCGCCGGCCGGCGAAGTCATAGCGCGTCAGCACCCAGGCGACAACCAGGCCAAACACCGCATTGACGCTCGCCGCCAGCAGTGCGGCACCGAAGGAAAGGCGCAGCGCCGCCAGCACCCTCGGCTCGGCCAGGGTGCGCAGCACTGCATCCAGCGGCGCGGTGGTTGCCTTGACCACCAGCGCCGCGACCGGCAGCAGCACGATCAGCGACAGGTACAGCACCGTGTAGCCGAGCGTCAGCCCGAAGCCGGGCAGGACCGAGGCTTCGCGCCAGCGCCAGCCCTGCAGGCCGGATCCGCCGGCCATGCCTACAGCACCGCTGCCAGGGCTGCCGGCCGCTGGCCCGAGTACGAAAGCAGCAGCGGCCAGTGCGCATCGGCGTCGAACAGCCAGCCCAGGTCGCGCGCCAGCGCCGCCTCGATCTCGGCGCGGTCGCCATCGATGCCCATGACCAGCAGGGCCGGCTCCGGGCCGGAGGCGAACGCGCGCAGCTGCTCGCTGACCGCACCTTCCAGCAGCTCGGTGCGCAGGTCGAGGCCGTGGCTGGCGCGCACCTCCGCCCGCGTGTCGAGCAGACGTCGCAGGACCCGGGTGCGCTCGGCCGCCACCGCATCCCTGCGCATGACGCTGACGAAGGTCGCCTCCGCGTTGATGTGCCGCACCAGGCTGGCCACCAGACCCATCGCCTCGCCCTGCGGGGCATCGTCCGGGCAATGGATGATCACCCGGCGTGGCAACGCTGCTCCACGCGGCACGCACAGCAGGCGGCGTGCGCCGTGGGCCACCAGGCTGGCGATCTCCGCCGGCGTGCGGCCGGTGTTGTCCACCACCACCAGTCCCGCACTGCGCAGCGTGGCGGCACCAGGCTGTTCCTCGGCGACGATGGTCTCGCTGAGGTTGGCCCGCGTGCTCTGCACCAGTTGCGCCACCAGCGGCGACTGGCGCAGCTCCAGCACCGCCTCGCGGGTCGGGGCGCGGAACAGGAAACTCGACACCGGCGTGGGCAGCACGTGCAGGCGGCGCACGCCAAGCGCAATGCTGTCACCGGCCACCAGTGGCATGGCCATGGCTTCGGCCGCGGTGCGGGTCACTTCCAGCAGGCAGGCGCCTGGCGCGAGACCCGGGTGGACCTGGGCGTCCACGCGGGCGGCCGCGCGCAGGTTCGCGCCAGCGCCGACCTGCACCAGCAGGCGGCCGACGCTGCCGCCGAAGCTGGTCTCCAGCACCTGGCCTTCGCCGAGGCAGGGATTCGCGAGCACCTGGCGATGCCGCGCGAGTTCGATGTCCTCCGGACGCACCACGGTGACCACCTCGGTGCTCGATACCGCATCGGGCCGCGCCTGGCTGGCGTGGTTGATCATCGCCTGGCCGACCCGCACCCGGTAGGGCGTGGCCACCTCGCCCAGCAGCAGGTTGGCCGCACCGAGGAAGGTGGCGACGAAGCGCGTCGCCGGCTGCCGGTAGAGCTGCTGCGGCTGCCCGGTCTCGAGCAGCCGCCCCATGTGCATGACGCCGATGCGGTCCGCCAGCGAGAAGGCCTCCTCCTGGTCGTGGGTGACGAGGATGGTGGTGGTGCCGAGCCGCCGCTGCACCTCGCGCACCGTGCGCCGCAGCTCGGTGCGGATCTTCGCGTCCAGCGCGCCGAAGGGCTCGTCGAGCAGCAGTACCCCGGGCTCGTGGGCCAGTGCCCGCGCCACAGCCACGCGCTGCTGCTGGCCGCCGGAGAGCTGCGACGGCAGGCGCTCGTCCATGCCCTCCAGCGCCACCAGCCGCAGCAGCTCGCGGCGCCGCTCGCGCCGGCGCGCCGCCGGCACGCCGCGGATGCGCAGCGCGAACTCGATGTTGTCGGCGATGCTCATGTTGCGGAACAGGGCGTAGTGCTGGAACACGAAGCCCACGCCGCGATCACGCGGGTTGACGAAGGTGACGTCACGGCCGTGCAGCGCGATGCGCCCATGGTCAATGTCGGTGAGGCCTGCAATGCCGCGCAGGAGCGTACTCTTGCCGCTGCCGCTGGCGCCGAGCAGCACGAAGAACTCGCCCTTCGCGATCTCGAGCGTGACGTCGTTGACCACGGGCACGCCGCGGTAGCGCTTGGTGACCTGTTCGAAGCGGATGGACATCGATGCCTCTTGCTGCGCATGGTAGGTGCGTCCAGTCACGAAATCAGTCTCGGGCGGGTGACATTGCGGTGACATTGCGCGGCGGCCGGGAAACCGTGGCCGCCGTGGCGTAACCGTGGCATCACCCGCGTTGACAGCCGCCGACCGGCGGCCGCATCGTGGCCGCCAGTCAGTTGGTCCACACCTGAACGCCACCCATGGGAACGAGTCCGCCACCATGAAGCCCGTCTGGTTTGCCGCCATCCTCTGCGTCCTGGCCGGCGTGGCTGCGCCGGCCCGGGGCGGCGAGACCCTGCGCCTGCTCAATGTGTCGTATGACGCGACCCGCGAGTTCTACCTGGCCTACGACCGACTGTTCGCCGAGCACTGGCGCAGCCTCGAGGGACAGGACGTGCGCATCCAGCGTTCCCACGGCGGCTCGGGGCGCCAGGCCCGCTCCGTGATCGATGGCCTGCCGGCCGACGTCGTCACGCTGGCGCTGGCCTACGACATCGACGCCATCGCGCAGCGCTCCGGGCGCCTGCCGCTGGACTGGCAGGCGCAGCTGCCGAACCACAGCTCGCCGTACACCTCGATCATCGTGCTGCTGGTGCGCAAGGGCAACCCGAAGAACATCCGCGACTGGGACGACCTGCTGCGGCCCGGGCTGCAGGTGATCACGCCGAATCCCAAGACCTCTGGCGGCGCACGCTGGAACTACCTCGCCGCCTGGGGCTATGCGCTGGAAAAGCACCATGGCGACGAGGCCGCGGCGCTGGCGTTCCAGCGGGCGCTGTTCGCCAACGTCCCCGTGCTCGACACCGGTGCGCGCGCCTCGACCATGACCTTCGTGCAGCGGGGCATCGGCGATGTGCTGCTGGCCTGGGAGAGCGAGGCGCTGCTCGCCCGCGACGAACTGGGCGCGAACCGCTTCGATATTGTCATGCCGTCGCTGAGCGTGCTGGCGGAACCGCCGGTTGCGGTCGTCGAGCGCAACGCCCGGCGGCACGGCACCAGCGCGCTGGCGCGGGCCTACCTCGAATACCTGTACTCGCCCGAAGCGCAGGAGATCGTCGCGCAGCACCACTTCCGCCCGAGCCTGCCGGCGGTGGCCGCGAAGTACGCCGCAAAGTTCCCCGGAGTCCGCCTGCTCAGCATCCGCGATTTCGGCGGCTGGCAGGCCACGCAGGCCAAGCATTTCGACGATGGTGGCCTGTTCGACCGGATCCTGCAGCCGGTGCGGTAGGCAGCCCGGCGCCTGGCTTCAGCCATCCGCGACGATTTCACCCCCGCGCAGCTCGGCCGGGCCCTCGTCACGCAGCTGCCAGAAGACGGCAGCCGATCCCACGGTCATCAGGCCGATGGCGATGACGGTGGCGCGGAACACGGGCAACGCCGCGCTGCCTTCGTGGGTACCCAGCCAGCCACCGAAGGCGGCCAGCAGCGCCGCCGCGCAGGTCACGCCCAGGCTCATGCCGAGCATCTGCACCATGGAGAACAGGCTGTTGCCGCTGCCGGCCTGCGTCGGCGCGAGGTCCTTGAGCGTCACGGCATTCATGGCGGTGAACTGGAAGGAATTCACGGCGCCGAAGACGCCGAGCTGCAGGATCCGCAGCCACAACGGCTGGCCCGGGGCCATCAGCGCGAAGCCGGCGATCGTCAGGCCCAGCAGCAGCGTGTTGCCGATCAGCACCTTGCGATAGCCATGGCGGGTGATGACGGCCGTGGTCACGCGCTTGGCGCCCATGCTGGCCAGTGCCACCGGCAGCATGAGCATTCCGGCTTCCGCCGGCGAGTAGCCCAGGGTCAGCTGCAGCAGCAGCGGCAGCAGGTAAGGCATGGCGCCGGAGCCGATGCGCGAGAACAGGTTGCCCAGCAGGCCGACACGATAGCTCTGCACGCTGAACAGGGCCGGAGTGAAGATCGGCGCCGGGCTGCGCAGTGCATGCAGCCAGTAGGCGGCGAGCGCGGCCATCCCGAGGATCATCAGCAGTACCGGCAGGCTGTGCGCCCAGCCCATGCCGCCCAGCCCATCGAGCGCCAGCGAGACGCCGACCATGGCGGACACCAGCAGCAGGTAGCCGCCCAGGTCGAAGCGGCCGCTGGCCGCGGTGAAGTTCGGGACGTAGCGCCGGGTGGCCAGCAGGCCGGCGAGGCCCACCGGGAGGTTGATCAGGAAGATCCAGTGCCAGGAAGCCACCTCCACCAGCCAACCGCCCAGCGTCGGGCCGATCAGCGGGCCGACCAGCGCCGGGATGGCGACGAAGCTGATCGCCGCGAGGAACAGTTCCCCGGGGAACGCGCGCAGCACCACCAGCCGGCCCACCGGCATCAGCATGGCGCCGCCCACGCCCTGCAGCACGCGCGCGGCGACGAGCTGGGCGAGGCTGCCGGAGGCCGCGCAGGCTGCCGAGCCGAGCATGAACAGCCCGATGGCCAGCATGTAGATACGCCGGGTACCGAAGCGGTCGGCCAGCCAGCCGGTGGCGGGAATGACCGCCGCCATGGTGAGCGCGTAGGACACCACCACCGCATGCATGCGCAGCGGGCTCTCGCCCAGGCTGTGCGCCATCGCCGGCAGCGCGGTGTTGACGATGGTCGAGTCCAGCAGCTGCATGAACATGCCGATCGCCACGATCCAGAGGACCAGGCGCCGGCCGGCGGGGCCGCTGGCGGCAACAGGCTGAGCTGGGTCAGGATGCATGTGGAAACCGGATGCAGGCCGCGGCGCAGCCCGCAGCGCGCTGCCGGATGCTGGTCGCGCCGGCCCCGGCCCGGGCTATCCCTGCGGCTGCGAAAACGACCTGGGAAATGGTTTCAGGCTCAGCAGCAGCAGGGCCGCGAACACCAGCAGTCCTCCAAGGATGTACAGGATCTCGGTGTAGCCGCCGTAGTGTTCCACCGCCCGGGCGGTGACCAGCGGCCCGAAACCCGCACCGATCGAGTAGGCGCTGAAGTACCAGGCATAGATGCGGCTGAAGTAGCGCAGCCCGAAGTAGCGGCCGGCCAGGTAGGCCGAGGCATTCACCTCGGCACCGGAAGCCAGTCCGGTCAGCATGCCGGCGATGAAGGCATCGACGCCGCTGGCGCCGGCCGCGAGCAGCGCGCTGGCGACGATCGGCCCGACCAGGAAGGCACTCGCCACCCGCGACGCGAAAAAGCGGTCCATGAGCATGCCGCCAGCCAGGCGGCCGACGATGAGCGCGGCGGCCACCAGCGACTGCGCCTGCGCCGCGCGCATCGGCTCGACGTTGCGCATCACCAGCAGCGGCACCAGGTGCATGTACAGGCTCTGGATGCCGAGGCCGACCAGGAAGAAGGCGACGATCATCACCCAGAAGCTGGTCTGGCGCATCGCTTCCGCCAGCGTGAAACCACCCGGCTGGGGCGACGGCGCACCGGCTGCTGGTGCGGCCTTCGCGCCGGCGCCGTCGGGCTGCAGGCCCATCTCGGCGGGTGACTCGCGCACCACCAGCACGATGGCCAGGAAACCGGTGACGGTGACCACCGCGGTGACCACCAGGTAGGCGGTGCGCCAGCCGTAGGCCTCGATCGCCCACTGCGAGAGCAGCGGCCAGATCATGCCGCCGACACCGAGGCCGGCGAGCGCGATGCCGAGCGCCAGCCCGCGCTGGCGGTCGAACCACAGCGAAATGATGCGCGCGAAGGACACGTGGGTGGTGCCGAGGCCGACCAGCGTCATCAGGATGTAGCGTGCGTACAGGGCCGCCAGCGAGTCCGTCTGCATGGCAAACGAAGCCAGCACCAGGCCTTCCAGCACGAAGCCGATGAGGATCATGCGCCGGGCGCCGAAGCGATCGATGAGCACGCCGATGAAGGGCGAAGCCACGGTGACCGTGACGGTGGCCAGCAGCAGCGCCGTGAAGATCTCCGACTTCAGCCAGCCGAATTCCGCGGTCAGCGGCCCGAGGAAGATGGAGAAGGTGCCGGTCAGCACGCTGGTCAGGCCGCAGGCCAGGCCTATGCAGCAGGCGATGGTGACGTACCAGCCGTAGAAGACCCTGCGCATCGTTGTCCCGTTCCATGCGGCGGCAGCCGCTTGCCCCGCGCGGAGTATACGTCAGGATGCAAGCGCTGCGCCCAGCCGCCAGTCAGGCGGGCGCGCATGACGGCAGAGGACCACGACAAAAAAAGCCCCGGCACTGCCGGGGCTTCGAGTCTCGACTGGCGCGCGTGGCGCGCGCCGTGTTCGAAACCTCAGGCAGCCTTCAGGTTGCCTGCCGCGGGCTTGCCGCGCTCCGTCAGGACGTCGAAGCTGATCTTCTGGCCCTCGTTGAGCGTCGCCATGCCAGCAGCCTGCACGGCGCTGATATGCACGAACACGTCCTTCGAGCCGTCCGACGGCTGGATGAAACCGAAGCCCTTCTGGGCGTTGAACCACTTCACAGTACCGGTAGCCACTTAATAAGCACTCCAAATGAATTGATAGTCCGGCGCGCTGCGGCGGGAAGCCACCAACGCGCCGGGCGTCACGGTATGCTTTTGCGAAGCCGCGGTCAAATGGCGACCGTGCACCTGCCGAGCCTCTGCCGAGCCATCACCCGCTGGCTGATTGGCGGCCGGACAGCCAGGCAGCATAGACTGGACCGAACCACCGAGGAGCAAGCCCGCGACCGCATGAAGATCCTCGCAACCATCCTGGCCCTGGCCGTCGCTGCCCTGGCAGCGGCCCTGTGGGTCTACCGCGACATCCCGGCCACCACCCTGGAAGCACGCTACACCGGCCCGGCATCGAAGTTCATCTACATCGATGGGGCGCGCATCCATTACCGCGACCAGGGCAGCGGCCCCGTCGTGGTCCTGATCCACGGCAATTTCTCCAACCTGATCGACTGGGATCCCTGGGTGGACGCGCTCGAGGACCGCTACCGCGTGGTGCGTTTCGACCTGACGAGCCACGGCCTGACCGGCCCGGATCCGACGGGGGACTACAGCCAGGAACGCACCCTGGCGCTGACGACACGGCTCATCGATGCGCTGGGCCTGCGGCGCATCAGCATCGGGGGCACCTCGCTCGGCGGCACGGTGGCGATCCACTATGCAGCAGCACATCCAGAACGCGTATCGCGGCTCATCCTGCTCAACCCCGGCATGCTGGAGGGCAAGGAGATGGCGCGCCGCGGAGGCGTCCCGAAGGCCGCCTACCTGCTGACGTACATCCTGCCCCGGGCGCTGCCGGCCGCCATGCTGAGAAGCGGCTTCGGCGATCCATCGAAGGTCACCGACGCACTGATCGACCGCTGGTACGACCTGTGGATGCGGGAAGGCCAGCGGCAGGCCCAGCTGGACCGCCTGTCGCAGTATCGTCCCGGCGATGTCGAGGCGATCATCCGCAGCATCCGCGTACCGGTGCTGCTGCTCTGGGGCGAGGCCGATTCGACGGCCCCGATCAGCCAGGCGCAGCAGTTCCTGCAACTACTCGGGAACGCACCCGCGGTGAAGTTCATCAAATACCCCGGCGTTGGCCACATGGCGGTCGAGGAAGCCGGGCCCGAGACCGGGCGCGACCTGCGCGCCTGGCTCGATGCCACGGCGGACTCCCCCGGCCGGTGACGCTACCGGCCTCGCTTGCGCACCCGTCATTGGACGCGCAGCGGCCGCCGGGGCTATAAGGAAGGCAATGGAAGCAGTACATGGAGCAGCAGGAAGGAGGACCCCATGCAGACGGCCCTGCAAGTCAGGTTTCACGGCACCGATCCTTCGGCAGCGATGGAATTCACCATCCGCGAACACGTCCAGAAGCTGGAGCAGTTCTACGATGGCCTGATCGGCTGCCAGGTCAGCCTGGAATCGCGCCACCAGCACCACCGGCAGGGCAACCTGTTCACCGTCCACATCCGGCTCATCGTGCCCGGGGAGGAACTCGTGGTGACCCGCAACCCGGAGCGGGACCCGCGCCATGAGGATCCCTATGTCGCGGTGAGCGATGCGTTCCGCGCCGCGCGCCGCCAGCTCGAGGAGTACGCCGGGAAGCGCCGCGGCAAGCGGCACCAGGCGAAGCCGCGCCAGCCAGACAGCGGCGCAGCCGCCCGGGAGGTCGAGCAGCAGAGCGACTGACGCGGGGCAGCGGACATGCGTAGCAGGACCTGGGCCGCCAGCATGCTGCTGGCGGCCGCGACCTGGACCGTCCTGCCCGCGCGCGGCCAGCCCGCACCGGAGCCGGCCAGGGCGCCCGTGCCGGCGACCAACGACCCGGCCGAACTGAAGCGGCTCTGGGCGCAGCAGCAGGATGCCGACCGCTGGGAAAAGGTTCGCCTGCTGAAGCAGATCGACGACCTGCAGATCGAACTCACGGCCAAGGGAGTCCTCGACTACCGCAAGCTCGACTATGCGAGCAGCGACGGCCTGCAGATCCCCGCCTACCTCTTCAGGCCGCTCGCACCGCCCGCCGGCAAGGTGCCGGCCATCATCTACGCGCATGGCGGCCAGCACGGCCAGTTCCGCTCACGGCTGCTGCCGCGCCTCTCCGAGTTCGTCCGGCGCGGCTACATCGTGCTCGCTCCCGACTACCGCAGCAGCTCCGGCTACAGCAGGGAGTTCCACGATGCGGCGGACTACGGCGGCCGCGAGATCGACGACATGCTGGCCGCGCGCGAGCTGCTCGCCGCGATGCCCGAGGTGGACCCACGGCGCATCGCCATCATCGGCGAGAGCCATGGCGGCTACAACACGCTGATGGCGCTGGCGCGGGCGCCGGGGAAGTTCGCCGCCGGCGTGGATTTCTTCGGGCCGACGGACCTGGTCTGGCGGCTCACGGCCCCGCCCGGCGAGAACCCCAACGCCGAACCCGGGGACCGCGAGTACTTCGCGCGCATGGTCGGCAGGAGCATCGACGAGGCGCCGGAACTCTACCGCGCGCGCTCGCCCCGCTACCTCGCGAAAGAGATCAGCGCGCCGCTGCTGATCCTGCATGGCGACAAGGACGCGATCGTCAGCGTCCGGGAATCCGTCTGGATGGCCGAAGCCCTCGAGGAAGCAGGCAGGAAGAACTTCAGCCTGCACATCATCGAGGATGGCCAGCACGGCTATCCGCGGCCGCAGATGGACGCGGCCTGGGGGCTGGCCTACGAATTCCTCGACCGGGTATTCGCCGGCCGCTAGTGAAACGGCACCGGGCTGTCCGCCCCGGGCGCCGGGTGCATGAAGAAATCATGCAGGTACTTCTCGCCCTCGTCGTCGAGGATCGTGACCACGGTCTTCAGCTCCGGGAAGCGCTCGCGGATGCGGCGAGCGGCCAGCAGGTGCGCGCCGGAGCTCGGCCCGCAGAACAGGCCGCGCGTGCGCGCCAGCTTGCGCATCTCGGCGACCGCGTCGGTGCTCGACACGCCCAGCGTGTCGTCGATGAGGCCGCGGTGGTGGGCAAAGATCCCCGGCACGAAACCGTCCGAGATGCCCTCGATCTGGTGCAGCGCCACCTCGCCGCAGAGAATGGTGCGCGATTCCGCCGGCTCCATCGCGAACAGGCGCACCGCGGGATTGACCCGGCGGAAGGCCTGGCCGACGCCGACCAGGGTGCCGCCGGTGCCCACGCCGTGCACGAAGGCATCCGGCACCCGCCCCTCCGGCAGCTGCGCAAGGATCTCCGGCCCGAGGATTTCGCGGTTCTCGTCGACGTTCCATTCCGATTCGAACTGGCCGGGGAAGAAGAACCCCGGCTGGCGGCCGAGCTCGCGCGCGCGCTCCAGCGCGTCGTTGACGTGGAAGGTGCCGCAGAACAGGACCTCGGCGCCGTAGGCGCGCGAGATGGCCACGCGCTCGCTGGACAGTCCCTCGGGCATCACGACGATCATGCGGTAGCCCTTGACCGCGGCCACCATCGCGAAGGCATTGCCCGTGTTGCCGCTTGTCGCCTCGACGATGGTGTCGCCGGGCCTGATCGCCCCGGTCTCCTCCGCCCGCTCGATGATGTACTTGGCGATGCGCGCCTTGATGGAGCCGGAGGGATTGAGGAACTCGCACTTGGCGAACACGCCATCGATCTCCAGCAGCGGCGTGTCGCCAACGGCGTCGAGGATGCTGGACGACAGGCCGGTGTAGCGGGTGGGCATGAACTGGGCTCCGGTTGCTTGCGCACAGTGTCCACGCTCGGCGCGTGGCAGTGGTTGATTCAGGTCAGGTCAGGCCAGGGCCAGTTCAGTCAGGAGCTGGCGGCTGGCCGCTGCACTGGGGCGCGCCGCCACGCGCTCGAACCAGGGACCCAGCTGCGGCAGGCCGCGGTCGAACGGCTGGTTCACGGCCAGGCCGAAATCCAACCAGACATACAGCCAGATGTCGGCGGCGCTGAAGCGCTCGCCGCAGAGCCAGGGCCCCGGACCCATCAGGCCATCCAGCCAGCACAAGCGGTCCTGCGCCACCCGCTTCAGGCCCGCGGCGGCCTCCGGCACCACCGGTATGCGCGGCTGGAAGCGCACCAGCCCCTCGCCGTAGTGGTAGGCGTTGTGGATGAACTCCGTGATGTTGAGTTCCACACGCCGCCACCATTGCCGGGTCAGGCCGCGCTCGGCTGCCGTGCGGCCGATCAGGGCCGGCGTCGGATACAGTTCCTCTAGGTACTCGGCGATGGCCACCGCCTCGGCCAGCGTGCTGCCGTCGTCCAGGCGCAGCGCCGGGGTCTGGCCGGCGGCGTTGACCGCCAGGAATGCCGCGGCGCGGTTCTCGCCGGTCATCACATCGACCGTCACCGCCGGCAGGCGCAGCTGCTTCTCCAGCAGGAACATGCGCAGGCAGCGGGGTGCGGGGCTCTGGGCGTCGTAGATCAGCACGGCGGCACCTTACACCGCCGGCACTGGCCAGGCCACGGGGGCGATATACTCCCGGCACCACAGCGTCCGCCAACCACGATCGCGAGGAGTCCCGACCATGTCACGCATCCGCCTGCTGACGACCCTCCTGGCCATTGCCGCCCTGCATGCCGCGACCAGCCTGGCCGCGGACGCGCCGACCGTGCTGATCACCGGTGCGAGCCGCGGCATCGGCCTGGAACTCGCGCGCCAGTACGCCGAGCGCGGCTGGAACGTCATCGCCACGGCGCGCAATCCCGGCAGTGCCGCGACGCTGCAGGACATCGCCAGGGAGCACCGGAACGTCAGGCTCGAAACCCTCGACGTGACCGACCACGCGGCGATCGATGCGCTCGCGGCACAGTACAAGGACCAGCCGATCGACGTCCTGCTCAACAACGCCGGCATCTCCGGCGCCGACGAGATGGGCCAGTTCGGCCACCTGAACTATGCCACCTACGACAAGGTGCATGCCACCAACGTCATCGGGCCGCTGAAGATGGCCGAGGCCTTCCTGCCGAACGTCGCGGCCAGCCAGCAGAAGAAGATCATCAACATCACCAGCACCGAGGGCTCGATTGGCTCGGTCAGGACCCGCGGCGGCGGCTACTTCTACCGCTCCAGCAAGGCGGCGCTGAACATGGTGATGCGTTCGCTGTCGCTGGACCTCAGGCCGCAGGGCATCACCGTCGGGCTGGTCTCGCCCGGCTTCGTGAAGGATGACTTCACCAAGGGCCTCGACCTGCCGATCATGATCACGCCCCAGCAGAGCGCCAGCGCGGTGATCAAGGTGATCGACGGCTACGACCTCGCGAAGACCGGCACCTTCATCCGCCACAGCGGCGAAACCGCACCCTGGTAGGTGCTGCCGCGCCGTCGGCAATCATGGTGCCGGTGTTACGGTTTCGGTAACTCGATGAGTGGTGAGGTGCCTGGGACGGCGTTCCGGAAGTTACCGAAACCGTAACACCGGCACCTGTCCGCTCGGCCGGGCGCGCCACTTGCGGTAGAACGCCTTCTGGTCGTCGTCCATGGACGGCTGCAGGCCATCGATCCAGACCTGTTCGATATTGGTCGCCGGCTCCAGGATGTCGCCGTCGGTGAGCACCAGGCTCGCGCTCTTGCCGGGCGCGATCGAGCCGAGATCCCGGTCCAAGCCGAGGATGCGCGCCGGGTACAGCGTGATCGAGCGGTAGGCTGCCTCGCGATCCAGGCCATGGGCGGCGGCGATGCCGGCGAACAGGCTGATGTTGCGGGCGTTCGCCGAGCCGCCGGTGCGCGTGGTGCTGGCGATCGCGAAGGTGACGCCGGCGGCCTCGAGCTTCGCCGGCATGGAATAGAGCACGTCGTAGGGATCATCGGGCCGCGGCGGCTCGCCGACCATGTTGGTCAGCACCACCGGTACCTTGTGCTGCGCCAGCAGGTCGGCCACCAGGTAGGCATCGCGCCCGTCGGTGATCACGAGGCGCAGGCCACGCTTCGCCGCGAGGCCCACTGCCGCCTCGATGGCATGTTTCTCCCTGGCTGTTGCCCACAGCGGGCGCTCACCACGCAGCACCGGCTGCAGGGCCTCGAGCTGCGGGTCGTACTCGGGCGCGCGACCGGATTTCGTGGCCTGCTGCTTTGCGCGGCCATAGGCCGCGGCGCCGTCCAGCAGCTTCTCGAGTTCGGCGATGCGCTTGTCGGACTCCTTGCGCCGGTCGGCCAGGCTCTTCTGGCCGCCGAGGAAGATGGCGTACTGCGCCGGCACCGGATCCGGCCAGCGCAGCACGAGGGCCTGCTGGCGCACCGCGGTCATCCCCTCCCAGGTCCAGCCATCGGTGCGCAGCACACTGGTGGTGCCGGCAACGATGCCGCCCGAGGGCACGACCACGGCATGGGTGATGCCACCCGAGCGCGCCACCGGGAAGTGACGGCTGGCGGCGTTGATCGCCGGCGACACGTCAGCGTCGGCATTGATGTCGCCGGTCTCGCTCACGTCCACCGTGCCGGGCACCGAGTCGATCTCGCTGATGCCGAGCACGCTGTTGGTGTGGATCAGCCCGGGCCAGAGGTGCTTGCCGGTGGCATCCACCCGCTGGGCGCCGGCGGGAATCGCCGTGTCCGGCCCGCCCACCGCGGTGATGCGCCCGCCCGCGAACACCACCACGCCGCCGGCGATCGCCGGGCCTTCCAGCGTGTGGACCGTCGCGCCGGCGATCGCCACCGTACCCGCGGGCGCGTCGGCCGTGTAGCGGTAATGTTCGGCCGGCGCCGGCGGGTTGGCCGCCACGGCTGCGGGTGCCGCTGCCGCAGCCGGCTTCGCGCCCAGCTCGGTGGCGAGCCGGGCATGCGCTGCGGAGACGACCGCGCGATGCGCCTGGTCCGCCTCGCGGCTGAAGCGAAGGCGCCCGTCGACGAAGGTCATGTCGGCCAGCGTGTAGACGCTGAGCGGGTCACCGCTCCAGACGACGAGGTCGGCGTCCCTGCCCGCCGCGAGCGATCCGACGCGGTCGGCGATGCCGAGCTGCAGCGCCGGGTTCAGTGTCACCATGTCGAGGGCCCGCTGCCGCTCCACGCCGCCGTAGTGGATGGTCTTCGCCGCCTCCAGGTTGAGCCGGCGCGCGAGGTCGGCATTGTCGGAGTTGAGGCTGACCAGCACGCCGCGCTCGGCCATCAGCGCGGCATTGTAGGGAATCGCGTCATAGGCCTCGGCCTTGAAGCCCCACCAGTCGGAGAAGGTGGAGGCACCGGCGCCGTGCGCGACCAGCTCGTCGGCCACGCGATAGCCTTCCAGCACGTGGTGGAAGGCGCGGACGCGGATGCCCGCCTCCTCGGCCACACGCATCAGCATGAGGATCTCGTCGGCGCGGTAGCTGTGGGAATGCACCTGGCGCCGGCCGTCGAGGATCTCGACGAGGGCATCCATGCGCAGGTCGCGCCGCGGCGGCACGCTGCGCTCGCGCTGGCGCTGCGACATGGCGTTGTACCGCCGCCATTCGTCGCGATACTGCGCGGCCTCGGCGAAGCTCGCCCGCAGCAGCGCCGCGACGCCCATGCGCGTGGCCGGGTAGCGCAGCTTCTGCCCCGGCATGCCGCTGCGAAACGCCGCATGCGTCGGGTTCTCGCCCAGGGCGAACTTGATGGTGGGCGGCGCGCCGGCGAACAGCAGCTCGGCCGGCGTTGTGGCGCCCCAGCGGTACTTGATGAGCGCGTTCTGGCCGCCGATGGCATTGGCCGAACCGTGCAGCACATGCGCCGTGGTCACGCCGCCGGCAAGCTGCAGGTAGATCTCGCGCGAATGCGGGTCGAGCACATCGCTCACCCGCACCTCGGCACTGATGCTGTTGACGCCCTCGTTGAGGTCGAGTGTCTCGGTAGCGCTGTGGCTGTGGGCATCGATGATGCCGGGCGTGACATGCCGCCCGGTGGCGTCCACCACCAGCGCACCGGCCGCGGCTTTCAGGCCACGGCCCACGGCCTTGATCCGGCCGTTCTCGATGAGTACATCGGTACCTTCGAGGATGCCCTCCGCGGTCTGCGTCCAGACGGTGGCATTGCGCAGCAGCACCTGGGACGGTGTCGCTGGTGGCGCCGGATAGGGCTCGACCGCCAGGGCCTGGCCGAGGCTCATTTCCGCATGAGTCGCCCCCGTGAGCAGGCCGGATGCGAGGCCGGCGACCGCCAGCATGCGCGCTACCTCGGCGATCCTCATGGCTTGCCTCCCTGCGGGCCAGCCGCACGCCGGCCTTCGAGCTTCATGGTGACCGAGCCGCGCTGCGAGGTCATCGTGGACTCTCCCCTGAACTCGTCACCGCTGATGACCACGGTGACCTGCATGTCGCCACCCGGGCCCGGGCTGACCACGGTCAGCGCATTGCCCTTGAGGGTCACGCTGGTGAAATCGCGTTTGCCGCTGCGGGCGGACTCGCTGGAGCCGGCCCAGGCATCGCGCTCGCCGCCGATGTTCCAGGTGGACTCGGAGCTGCGGCCCATCACCTCGGTGGTGACGGTCCAGCGACCCCGCGGATCGACCACGGCACCGGGGTCGCCAGCCGCCGGCTCGGCCTTGAACTGCTCGTGGTAACCCTGCACGAAGAGATGACGCAGCTGCGCCTTGCCGTCGAACAGGTCGCCATCGACGATCATGACATTGGCCTGCTTGCCGGGCTCGAGCGTGCCGAGGACAGCCGACAGCCCGAGCAGCCGCGCCGGGGTCGTGGTGACGGCGGCCAGTGCCTGGTCCGGTCCCAGCCCCGCCTTGACCAGGGCAGCGAGGTTCTCGGTGAAGCGCCGCGGGTTCTTCATGCCCGCGGTGACAAAGGCGACGCTGATGCCGGCCTGCTCCAGCGCCGCGGGAAGCCGTGGCGCATCGAGGTAGGCCTGCATGTCCTCGAGGCTGGCCTCGAGCGCGTCATCGGCTGTTCCCAGTTCCGGCTTCGCCGGCATTTCCAGCGGCAGCAGCACCGGCATGCCCGCGGCGGCCAGATCGGCCGCCCGGTCGCCCAGGCCGCGGGCGACCAGCATGCCGCCCTTGAGCCCGAATTCCGTTGCGATGCTGGCGCAGCGGCCGGGATCCAGGGCGGTGAGCGCCACCCAGGCGAGCGGGCGCTCGCCACGCAGCACGGCCAGCAGGCTGGCATCGGAGGCGCGGAACTCCGGCGGCATCATGCCGGCGGGATGGGCCGTCCAGCGGGCATTCCACTCGCCGGCACGCTGGGCGTCGAGCAGGGCCTGGCGCACGGTGGCGACGGAGCCGAATTTCGAAGACGGGTACTGGCCGGACATGAAGCTCGCGCTCTCGAGCGCGACCACCTGGGCGAGCTGCGACTGCAGGACGAGCTCGGCCGGCGGCCCGTCGCGCAGCACCAGCACGGCGGACTCGCCACGGAAGATGCCCTTGAGCGGCAATACCTGCGCGGCGGCAAAGCCCATCTCGCGATGCCGCGCGACGTTGCTGTGGCGGGTGTCGATCTGCGCGACGACCGCTGACTCGGGATGCACGGCCGGCAGCTCGTGCGGCGAACCCAGGCGTTGCGGCTCCTCGCCATTGCGACCACGGGAGGCCGAGGCGGCCGGCGCATCGGTATCGAGCCCGACGCTGGAGGCGGCATCGACGAGGGCCGGGTAGACGGTCCAGCCATCCCCGGCCTCGATGACTTCGGCGTCGGCCGGCACGGCGACATTGGCGCCAACAGCCTCGACCAGGCCATCGCGCAGCAGCAGCGTGCCTTTGTGAATGACCGCGCCCGGCGCGGTGACGATGCGGGCGCCGGTGATGGCGTAGGTGCGTGGACGCTCCGCTGCGGCCCCCGCCGCAGCGAGCATCCCGGCGAGCGCCAGGCAGAACCTGAGCGCCCGCGCGGCGCGGGACCCTGGGTTTACACGGTCCCGCGCCGCCATCGGCTTACTCCTGTTCCTTCGGCGGCGTGATGCCGGGCACGCCCTTGTAGTTCTCCGGACCGAGGTTCAGCGAGGACACGTCCATGACGTGGGTATAGAGATTCGACATGAAGCCGCCGCCCGTGCTGCGGGCGAACAGCATCTTCTTGCCGTCCGGGGACAGCGACGGGAAGCCGTCGAAGCCCGGGTTGAAGGTCAGGCGCTGCGGCTCGCCGCCGGCCAGGTCACCCAGGAAGACTTCCCAGTTGTTGCCCTCGACGATACGCACGAACACGTAGTGGCGGCCATCCGGCGCGGGATACGGCGCCCAGTTCATGTCGCGGTCGAAGGTGCGCACGGTGTGGTCGCTGCCGTCGTGCTTGATGGTGAACACCGTCATCGGCGTCGGCTTGATCTTGCCGTACTCGCTGCGCTTCCAGGCCCGATAGAGGATGGTCTCGTTGTCCGGGAGGTAGAACGGCGCGCCTTCCTGCCAGTCATCGGTGAAGGTGATCTGCTGCTCGCCGCTGCCGTCCGGGCGCATGCGCCAGAGATCCATCTTGCCGTCGATCTGGCGACCGAAGACGATCCACTCGCCGTTCGGCGATACCGACACCTCGGCCTCGTAGTACTTGTTGTTGGTCAGCCGCTTGATGTTCTTGCCGTCGAGGTCGGAGATATAGAGTTCCGCGCCCTGCGGATAGTCGTCGGAATCCGACCAGTTGCCGATCGGCATGTCGAGGTTGTCGCGGGTCGACGTCCAGACGAGGCGCTTGCCATCGGGGAAAAAGTACGAGCAGGCATCCTGGCCCCGGTCATTGATGCGCTTCACGTCGGTGCCGGTGTCGGTGAAGGTGTAGGTCAGGGCACCGGTCTCGCGGCCCTCGGCGTGCAGCGCCTGCGGGTCCTGCGTCTGGGCAATGACGTGCAGGCTGTCCGGGCCGTAGTAGGCCTCGGCGTTCTTCGGCACGTTCGGGATCAGGCGCACGGGCAGTTCCTTGCCCGGCGCATCGGCGGCCAGCGCGGCGGTCGCACCCAGGGCCAGCGAAGCGGCAAACAGCGTGAGGCCGCGGCGTGCGGCACTGGAGGTCGGCTTGTCAGGCATGTCGGACTCCGGTCAGTGACTTGGGGTTACGAACGCAGGGAACAAAGCGCTACCCTGCCTCGCGGGCTGGTACGGCGCCTGGAATCCCCCCATCCGGGTATCTTCGCTCTACTGTTGTGGCGGGGGCCCGGCCCTTGCGGCACCGAGCCCCCGACACAGGCCGGATCATGGCATGCCCACGGACCTGCGACCAGATCCCGTGGCGCTATGCCGCAGCCGCTGCGCGCGGCTGCCGGCAGCGGCGTTGCGCCGCTCAGTTGTGCTTCTTGCCGTAGATGCGCGCGCTCTGCCGGCCCTGTGAGTGCTGCATGCCATGCGCCTGCCGCGGACCGACGTGACCATCGGCACCGGATCTGGCCTGCCGTTGGTTGACCTTCGCCTGCCCATGTTCGAGCCGCGCGGCCTCCTGGCCGGACAGGCTGCCCGACTCCAGCCCCTGTTGAATACGCGCCTCCTGGTTTGCGCTGCGCTGCACACTCGCCTGCATGCGCTGTGCGGAAGCCGAATCTGGATTGCCGACCTGGGCATCGTGCTTCTGGCGCGTGATCGCCCGGCTGACATGGTCCTGCGCGGCATCGAGCTTCGCCGACTCACCCGCGGTCAGTTCGCCGTCCTTCAGTGCCTGCGCTTCCATGCGCCCGACGACGGATTCCTTGTGCTCGAGGCTGGCGGCCTCGCGCGTGGTCAGCTGCCCGCTGTCGAGCCCGGCAGCGATGCGATTCTGCTGGTTGACGTCGCGCTGCGCGACGCCGGCGCCGTCCGCCGCAAACGCCCCGGCCGCCACGAATGCGCCCAGCAGCAGTCCTGTCCTGATCATTGCCTTCATTTTGTGAACTCCATTGTGTCAACTCGGTTGCCGAACCCGGGTGGGGTCGCAAGCCCACTTCGCAATGAGAAACGCAGCCCGGGAGCCGGGGTTGACCGGCCCCGCCCGGACTGTCGCGGAGGGTCACCGGGACAGCTATACTCGCAGCCATGGAGGGGCACCCAGGCGCCCCGGACAACGCAGGCAACCAGGGGACGATCAGCGTGAGCGCAGAACTGCAGCAGGACCGCGTAGCACCCGCAGGCGGGATCCTGTCCCGCTTCTACCAGCCACCCTACGTCGGGGCCTTCGCCTTCGTGACCGTCCTCGGCATCGTCCCGATCATGCACAGCCTGCTGTCGCTGGTGACGGACAATTTCCCGCCGGGCCACGAGACCGCGATCAGTATCGGCCTCGGCGCGATTGCCATCGCCATGGTGATCTACGCCTCGGCCCGCAACTCCGAGGCCCTGGGCACCTGGTTCGGCTTCATCGCCGGCCACCTGGTCTGGACGGGATGGATCGAGCTGTCGTTCCGCTTCAACCCCGAGTACATGGACATGGGTCCGCTGGTGGTCAACGGCGAGAAGGTGCTGTCGCCGAGCCTGCTGTTCGTGCAGGCGACCGTCGGCCTGCTGATGGCCACCCTGCCCTTCTTCGTCTTCAACCGCGACACCCGCTGCAATGCCTTCCGCTGGATCCAGCGCGTCACCCGCTACGACGCCGGCAAGCCGGCCACCGCCGCTGACCGCAACTTCGCCCGCATCACCTTCCTGGAAGTGCTCTACGTCATCTGGTTCTGCTACGCCGTGTCGCTGTTCCTCGTCGATACCCGCTTCGTGGGCTCTCACCACCCCATTACCTATGTGGCTGGCTTCATCTTCATCGCCTGGACCTTCTACCTGCTGATGCGCCTGGCGAAGTTCACGCGCGTGCTGGCAGGCGTGCGCTATGCGATCCCGACGGCCGGCATTTTCTGGACCGCGGTGGAGTTCGCCCACGAATGGGGCCTCTACGACGAGTTCTGGTCCAAGCCGCAGGAATACGCGCTGGAGATGGGCATGGTGCTCGGCGCCTTCGTGCTGGCGCTGCTGCTGGCCGTGGTCATGCCGGCCCGGCGGGCCAGCGGCACCAAGCCCCAGGCACAGTCCCAGGCCTGACGCCGCCGCAACCGCGGTTGCGGACCTGCCGCGGGCCTGGCATCAGGCGCGGATCAGGTCCCTGAGCGGCGCTGCGCCCTCGCTGCCGGGGAAGACCGACCGGTCGAGGTCCGGTCCCGGGACCTGCAGGTGCTCCTGCAAGACGCCTTTGAGTACCGATCGCAGGTCCAGCGTCGGCGCCAGGTCGCGCTGCTGGTACAGGGCCCGGGCCGACAGGCCGGGCCAGTCCGCCACCACCCGCCCGCCGCGCACCGCTCCACCGAGCAGGAAGGCCACGGTCGCCGTGCCATGGTCGGTGCCACGCGTGCCATTGACCGCGGCGGTGCGCCCGAACTCCGTCGCCAGGATCACTGCGGTGTCGCGCCAGGCGCTGCCGAGTTCGTCCTTCAGCAACCGCAGGCCCGCGTCGAGGGCGCCGAGGCGCTGGCCCAGCTGCCCCTGGGCAGCACCCTCGTTGGCATGCGTATCCCAGCCCTGGCTGTCGAACACCGCAATGCGCGGGCCTGCCTCGCGGCGCAGGAAGCCCGCGGTGGCGCGCACGACCTCCGCGTAGCGCGCCGCGGGACCCGCGCCCCGGCCTGAATCGCCGCCCGCCGCCGCAGCCATGGCATTCGTCGCCAGCGCATCCGCCAGCCGCTGGGCCAGCAGCGGGTCCTGCGCGTAGAGATCCTGCACGCGCTGCAGGGTGTCCTCATCCAGCGCCGTGAGCCGCGATGGCGCCCAGGAGGCCACCGCCGCGGGTCCGCGCATCAGCAGCGGCAGGTTCCGGCCGAGCGCGACACCGAGCTGTTGCCGTCCCTGCCGTGCCGGTGCCGGCAACGCCGCAAGGGCGCGATTCAGCCAGCCAGTCTGCAGCGCATGGGCCGCGGTCGCGCCGTTCTCGAGCACGTCCTGCCCGTCGAAATGCGAGCGCTGGCGATAAGGGCCGGCCACCGCGTGGAACACCGTGAGCTCACCGGCGGCGTAGCACTCGTGCAGGAAGGCCAGCCGGGGATGCAGCCCGAACAGGCCATCGAGCGGCAATGCGCCCTCCGCCGCCCCGGGTGCGGCGATGGCGATCCCGGCGCGCAGGCGGCCGTAGTCGGGATCGCCCCAGGGCGGCACCGCAGCCAGCCCGTCGAGTGCGCCGCGCAGGATGACGAAAACCAGGCGGGCTTCGCCGCGCGGCCCATCGGGCCCGGCCGCCAGCGCGAGTCGCGAAACCAGCAGGCCGCCGGAGGCCCCGAGGCCCGCGGCCGCCATGCCACCCAGCAGGAAACCGCGCCGATCGACCTGGCTCATGAGCGTTCACCTCGCATCGCTGCCATCACCGTCAGCGCCGCAGGAACTCGGGCGCCGCCAGCAGCAGGGTCAGGGCCTGGGCCGGGCTGGCTGCATGGGCGATGGCGCTACGCGTCCCTGCAGCCAGCGTGGCGCCTAGCAGCTGCGGCGCGAGTTGGCGCGCATCGTGCAGCGTGCCGAAACGCTGGCCCAGCGCATCGGCCCACTCCACCCGCTGCAGCAACGCGGAGGGGCCATTCCAGTCGGCGGCACGATCCGGCCAGCCGGCCGGTGAACCGGGCGACCAGCTGCGCTGGCCGAGCAGCTCGAAGGCGGCGAGCGCCGCACGCTGCTGCGCTTCGCTGCCGCTGGCGACCGGCAGCTGCAGGCCACGGAAGGCGGAGATCACCTGGTCGGATGGCGTCTTGAATTTCGCGAGTGCCGTCTCCCAGCCCAGCGGTTCATCGATCAGCGCTGCATACACGACGGACAGGTCGCCATCCGCCGCCAGGAATGCACGGCTGATGCGCTCCACCGCCGCGGCCGGCGGATCGTCCGCAATGAAATGGCGGGCGAGTTTCGTCGCCAGGTGCCGTGCCGTTGCCGGATGCCCCGCCAGCATCCGCAGCACCGCCTCGCCCTGCTCCACGCCGGGTTGCGCGAACGACCGGCCGAGCAGCTGCTGCGCGCCCGGCTCGTGCAATGCCTGGCGGAACAGGAACTGCCCGGGCTCGCCGTCCGCCAGCCGGCCCTTGCCGCCGCCGACGGACCAGCCGGTCAGCACCCTGGCAAAGGCGGTCACGTCCGCCTGGCTGTAGCCGCCATCGACGCCGAGCGTGTGCAGCTCCAGGATCTCGCGGCCCAGGTTCTCGTTGATGCCGACCGACGTTGCACTGCGCCTGCGCGCCACCCGCTGCGCCAGCGCCGAGCCCGGCCCGACCGAAGCGGCATTGTCGAGGTAAAGCAGCATCGCCGGATGCCGCTCGACGGCCAGCAGCAGATCGGCGAACCGGCCGAGCACGTTCGGCCGGATCGCCTCGCGCTCGAAGGCACCGGCAACCCCGAGTACGGCCAGCTTGTCGACCGACACCGCGAAGTGGTTGGTCCAGAACCAGGTGAGCCGCTCGAGGAACGGCCGGTCGGTGGTGGTGGCGAAGCCCAGGCGGGCGCTGGCCTCCCGGAGATAGATCGGCCGGTACAGCCGCGGAATCTGCCGCTGCTGGTCCTGCGCGCCTTTCTCCTGCCGGATGCGGCTGGCCTCGGCGAGGATGTCGGCCGAGCTGCGCAGCCCGGACTGCGCCAGCTGCGGCGGCGGCCCGGCCAGCTGCCCCCGCAGCCAGCCGCGCGGATCGCTCGCGATGGCCGCCAGGTCCCCGGGACGCGCACCGAGGCCGTAGCGATTCGCGGCAATGGCGGCTGCGGGCGTCTCCTGCATGGGCTGGCGTGTCACCGACGATGGACCTGCTGCCAAAACGCTCCGGCCAGGCTTCGGTTGACCGCGGCCACCGGTATAATCCCCGCCGGTGGCAACCCCGGACCAGCCGATCATCGCCGTCAGCGGCCTCGTCAAGACCTACGCCTCCGGGTTCCAGGCGCTGAAGGGCATCGACCTCGACATCCGCCGCGGCGAGATCTTCGCCCTGCTCGGCCCGAACGGTGCCGGCAAGACCACGCTCATCAGCATCATCTGCGGCATCGTGCGGCCCACGGCCGGGCGGGTGACGGTCGACGGCCACGATATCGTGCGCGACTACCGCGCGGCACGCAGCCTGATCGGCCTGGTGCCCCAGGAGCTCACCACGGATTCCTTCGAGCCGGTGGCGGCCACGGCCCGCTTCAGCCGCGGGCTGTTCGGCAAGGCGCCGGACCCGCGCCACATCGAGAAGGTGCTGCGCGAACTAGCGCTCTGGGACAAGCGTGACACGCAGATCCTCGCGCTGTCCGGCGGCATGAAGCGCCGCGTCATGATCGCCAAGGCGCTGGCCCACGAGCCGCGCATCCTGTTCCTCGACGAGCCGACGGCCGGCGTCGACGTGGAACTGCGCCGCGAGATGTGGGACATGGTGCGCCGCCTGCGCAGCGAGGGCGTCACCATCATCCTCACCACGCACTACATCGAGGAAGCCGAGGAGATGGCGGACCGCGTCGGCGTCATCAACCACGGCGAGATCATCATGGTGGAAGACAAGGCCAGCCTGATGCGCAAGCTCGGCAGCCGCCAGCTCACGCTGCAGCTCTCCAGCCCGCTGGGAGCGATCCCGCCTGCGCTCGCCGGCCGCAAGCTCGAGCTGTCGGCCGACGGGCTGCAGCTGGTCTATACCTTCGACACCCAGGCCGAGACCACCGGCATCGCCAGCCTGCTGCGCGAGATCCGTGACCAGGGCATCGACTTCCGCGACCTGCGCACCACCGAGACCTCGCTCGAGGACATCTTCGTCAGCCTGGTGGGGCAGCGGCGATGAACCTGCAGGCCGTGCGCACCCTGTACCGCTTCGAGCTGTCGCGCTGGTTCCGTACCCTGGTGCAGAGCATCCTCTCGCCGGTGATCTCCACCTCGCTGTACTTCGTGGTGTTCGGCGCAGCCATCGGCTCGCGCATGGCGGAGATCGACGGGGTGAGCTACGGCGCCTTCATCGTGCCCGGGCTGATCATGCTCTCGGTGCTGACCGAGAGCATCGGCAACGCCTCGTTCGGCATCTACATGCCGCGCTACAACGGCACCATCTACGAGGTGCTGTCGGCGCCGGTTTCCTACGTGGAGATCGTCACCGGCTACGTGGGCGCAGCCGCCACCAAGTCGGTGATGCTCGGGCTCATCATCCTCGCCACCGCCTGGCTGTTCGTCGACTTCCGCATCGAGCACCCATTCTGGATGATGGCCTTCCTGGTGCTGACCTCGGTGACCTTCTGCCTGTTCGGCTTCATCCTCGGCATCTGGGCGACCGGCTGGGAGAAGCTGCAGATCGTGCCGATCATGATCATCACGCCGCTGACCTTCCTCGGCGGCAGCTTCTACTCGATCAAGATGCTGCCGCCGTTCTGGCAGCAGCTATCGCTGTTCAACCCGGTCGTGTACCTCGTGAACGGCTTCCGCTGGAGCTTCTACGGCAAGGCCGACGTCAGCGTCGCGTTCAGCCTCGGCATGACGCTGCTGTTCATGGCGATCTGCCTCGCGGTGATCGCCTGGGTGTTCCGCACCGGCTACCGGCTCAAGGCCTGAACCCGCGCTCAGTGCGCCTCGCGCGCGGCGCGCACCGCCTCGACCAGCGATTCCTGGAAGGCCATGCGTTTCGGGAACAGCGACTGGTGCAGTTGCGGCCGCTCGCCGAACTCCATGGTCGCCGGCTTCGCGCGGGTGAAGGCGGGCCACTCGGGCAGGCCCGGCGCGTTCGGGTCCCCCGCGCGCGCGAACTGCAGCCAGTAGCGGCGCAGCGGCTCGGAGACCGCGAGGTCGTGGTCGCTCAGCTGCGCACCGGGGCGCAAGGGCTGGCGGAACAGATGGCTGACTTCGGCGCCGTGGGCCGCGCCCGGCACCCGGCCGCGATCGGCGTCGTCCACGTAGCTGTAGTAATAGAGCCAGGCCGGTGCGCGGGCGGCCGCCATGTCGGCGGCGAGCATCCAGGCCGGCGCGAGGAACAGCGAGTCACCGAAGAAAGTTTCCTTCAGCGCCTCGTCGGGCAGGTCGCCGTAGACTTCACGCGCGCGCTCCGGTTTCACGCCGAGCAGGATCGCCGCCATGGGCAGCTTGAAGGGCCGGATCAGGCTGCCCTCCCAGCTGTTGGCACCAGCCAGGTAGGGCACCGGATTCTGGTGCCCTTCCCGGAAGATCAGCCCGATGTCGTCGGGGATCAGCTTGCCGTCGACGACGGGGTTCATGGAGCTGTCCTTCTGCGGATAGGCGAGAATCTGCGCCACGCTGAGCGCCCGCAGCCGTGCCGGCGCCTGGTCATCGTCGGCGATGCCGAGGCTGGCCGCGAACTCCAGCCCGTCCTGCTCCAGCGCCTTGAAGCGGCCGGCCGGTTCCCGCAGGCGCTGGCCGGCGTCCATGCTGATGCCGCCGCTCTGGGCGATGGCGCGCTGGAACAGGCCGCGGGCGGACGGCGCCGCCATCAGGCCGTTGACCGAGACGCCCCCGGCCGAGAAGCCGAAGATGGTCACGCGTTGCGGGTCGCCGCCGAAGGCCGCGATGTTGTCCCGTACCCAGTGCAGGGCCGCGATCTGGTCCATCAGCCCGTAGTTGGCCAGCGGCTCGTCGGCCTGCGCGCGCGTCAGCGCCGGGTGGCCGAAGCGGCCCAGCCGGTCGAGACGGTAGTTGAGCGTGACCAGCACCACACCCTGGCGCGCGTAGGCGCTGCCGTCATAGGCCGGCAGTGAACCCGCACCCCAGCGGAAGCTGCCGCCGTGGATCCAGACCATGACTGGCAGGCCAGCCGCGGCCCGCTTTGCCGGCGCGTACACGTTCAGCGTCAGGCAGTCCTCGCTCTGCGCTGCGCCCTTCGAGCCAGGCCGCTCGTCCTGCGGGCAGATCGGGCCGGACCGCGTGGCGTCGCGGATCCCCTTCCAGGCCGCCGCCGGCTGCGGCGGCCGCCAGCGCAGCGCGCCGACCGGCGGCGCCGCAAAGGGAATGCCGCGCCAGACGTCGATACCATCGCTACTGCTGCCGCGCAGCTCGCCGAGCGTGGTGCGCACGGTCGGTGCCGCGATTGCGGGCACGGCCATGGCCAGCCCGAGCAGGACAGCGAGCAGGGCTGATATCCAGAGCAGCCACGGTCGGGCACGGCCTGTGGTCTGCAGCCAGTATTCAATGCGCGTCAATTCACCGACCATGGGAGGCTCCCTCTTCCTGCTGTGGTGGCCAGTGTATGGTCGAACTGGCGCGCCCGGAAAGACAAACTTCTAACTCGCTTCTGGAGGCTCTCCAGGAACGAATCCATCATCCGAGAGCGCCTTCCGGGTCATAGACACGCAACTGCGACGGTGGCCGTGCGGAACTGCGATAAATCACCAGGTTGGTTCCGCCCGGATATGCCTGCGATGGAAACAAAATGCCATCCAGCCCCTCGGCAACCGCGTCGTCGGCCATATACCAGGTCGGCGGTTCAACATTCCTGCCGAACCATTCCGCACGCCAGTCCACCGCAAAGTCAGCCCACAGCGTCGGCCAGTGTCCGGGTTCGTAGCCCGCACTTAGATTGGCCACTTTCAACCCGCTGACAAAGAACGTGCAGATCGTGCCAGGACGCAGCCATGGATTGTCCTGCCGGTACTCCGCAAGCGCTGTCGCTTCATCCAACGACAGGTACAGCGCCTCCTGGCCCGGACGGTTGAAACGACCACCCTGTCGCGCCGCACCCATGCCGGACAGCGGCGTGCGGGCGTGGGTGGGCGCAATGACACGGTAGAAGGCCGCCTCCTCGCGCTCACCGATGACCGTCGAAATCACCCGACAGAACCGCTGGCGAGGGACTCCAGATAGGCGATGACGGCATCGGCACGGCCTTCCTGAACCAGGGTATCCGCCGTCTTGTAGCCAAAGGCTCGCAATGGCTCATTGCGCAGCAGGAAGGCAGCACGTTCGGCATCGTCCGTAATCTCAGTCGCCACGGCCAGCACCCGCAGCATCTCCTGCAAGTACTTTTGTAACTGCGGCGTATGAGGGCGCGCAGTCGGAGTATTGCGATGCACGCGGGCGCGCTCGGCCAGTTCCTGCACCCGCAGGCCGAAGAAGTCGCCTACCTTGGCTGGCGACAGGTAGGGGGTATTGGGTTCGCGAAATCGTTCGACGAAGGGCTCTTGGTGCGTCGCATTCATAACATAATCCCAGATGCATGAAATATGCATCTATTTTGCACTTATAATGCCCTCACAGCAATACTGCCCGGCGAAAAAGGGAAATGGCGCACCCGGAGAGACTCGAACTCCCGACCCCCTGGTTCGAAGCCAGGTGCTCTATCCAGCTGAGCTACGGGTGCGCCGCGGGAAGGCTCAGCGCCTGGCGGCCATCTGCTTCATGAAGGCATCGAAGGCCTCGGCATGCGCGGCCAGCACGCTCTGGCAGTCGGCGTTGCCCTCGACGGCTTTCCACCAGGCCTGCAGGCGCGGGCTGCGGGTGGGATCTTCGACGCCGAAGTTGCCGGCGGCGAGGATCTTGCGGACCATGGCCGTGGTCGGCGCCAGCGCGCAGTCACCGAGCGTGGGCACGCTGCTGATGCAGAACGGGCCGGGTCCCATGACCTGCTCCACGTAGCCGTAGGCCTTGGCGAGTTCCTTGCCAGCGGCCTCGACGGCGGCGGCATCGCGCTTGGCGGGGTTCATGCTGCGGAAGAACGCCCCGATCTGCTGGGCGATGTAGAGATCGGTGATGCGGGCCACCAGATGGCTGCGGGCGCGGTCCAGCGGATCCTTCGGCAGGCCGGATTTCGCGGTCTGCGTGTCCTCGAGGTAGCCGCAGATGATGGTCGACTCGCCCAGGCCCTGGCCGTTGACCTCGAGCGTCGGCATCTTGCCCATGGGATTGAGCTTGAGGAATTCGGGTGACTTGATGCTGCCGCCGGGCGCCTCGTGTAGCGGCAGGTCGATGCCCTTGATCTTCGCGAACATGGCGACGCGGGCGACATAGGGCGAGGCAAGCGAGCCGTAGAGCTTCATGGCAGGGATCTCCGTTCTTGGTGTTCGTCGGGCGGGAAAGCTGGCATGTTCCCGCAGGCCCTGTGGACGGTCAACGCCCGCCGCGGCCTCAGTCGTAGCGCACCACGACGGTCTTGGTCTCCAGGTACAGGTCGAGGTTCTCGGCGCCGAACTCGCGGCCCCAGCCGGACTGCCGGTAGCCGCCGAAGGGCGCGTGGATGTCGCCGCCGCCATGGTGGTTGATGCCCACCACGCCGGCGCGCAGTGCCTCGGCGAAGCGATGCGCGGTGCGGAGGTCGCGGGTCCAGACGCTGGCCACCAGCCCGTACTCGCTGTCGTTGGCCTGGGCGGCGAGGCCGTCGAGGTCGCCGTCGCCGAAGGTCTGGATGCCGGTGACGGGCCCGAAGATCTCCTCGCGCGCGATCACCATGCCTGGCTGGATGCCGGCGAACACCGTGGGCGGCAGGAAATAGCCGGGCCCCGGCCGCGGCCCGCCGCCCGTCACCAGCCGCGCGCCCTCCTTGCGGCCGGTCTCCACGTAGCCCGCCACCCGGGCCAGCTGCCCGGCCGAGATCAGCGGGCCGATGCGCGTGTCCGGATCCCAGCCCGGCCCCAGCGGCAGCGCCTGCGCCGCGGCGGCGAGACCGGCCGTGAATGGCGCGGCCACCGCCTCGTGCACGAACAGCCGCGAGGCACACTGGCAGTTCTGGCCCTGCAGGAAGAACGCCGAGCGCGTGGCGGCCTCCACGGCCTGCTCGAGGTTGGCATCCGCGAACACGATGAACGGATTCTTGCCGCCGAGTTCCAGCGACACCCGCTTGAGGTTGCCGGTGGCGGCGGCGACGATCTTGCGGCCGACCTCGCCGGAACCGGTAAACGCCACCTTGTCGATTCCCGGGTGTGCGGCGATGGCGGCACCGGCGGTCTCGCCGAAGCCCGGCACGATGTTGACCACGCCGGGCGGCACGCCCGCCTCGACCAGCAGGTCGATGAGGAACAGCGCCGACAGCGGCGTCTTCTCGTCCGGCTTCAGTACCACGGTGCAGCCAGTGGCGAGCGCCGGCGCCAGTTTCATGGCGGCCATGGCGAGCGGATAGTTCCAGGGAATGATCTGGCCGACCACGCCCACCGGCTCGCGCCGCGTGTAGGTCAGCGCCGGGCTCGCCGCGCCGGGACGGCGGTCGGCGGGCAGCGTGTGGCCGCTCAGCTTCGACGGCCAGCCGGCGAAGTAGCGCAGGATCTTCACCGCGGTCGGCACCGCCAGCATGCCGGCCGGGTTCAGCGGCATGCCGTTGTCGAGGATCTCGAGTTCGGTCAGCGTCGCGGCATGCGCCTCGAGCAGGTCGGCCAGCCGCCAGAGCAGCTGCCCGCGCGCCGACGGCCCCATCGCCGGCCAGGCGCCGCTGCTGAACGCGGCCCTCGCGGCGGCCACGGCGGCATCGATATCCGCGGCGCCGGCGGCGGACACCTGGGCGAGCGGCCCACCCGTGGCCGGATTGAGCACCTCGATCCGCCCGCCGTCACGCGGGGCGACACGCTCGCCGCCGATGAACAGGCGCTGCTCGCGCCGCAGGAATGCCGCGGCCTCCGCGCTCATCGGTACCCTGCTGCCACTGCTCATGATTGCTCCTCTGCACGGTGCCGGCCGCTGCGGCCGACTGCTGCTGTCCCGGCGGCAATGGTACCCTGCGATCCGGCGGATGCTCAGGGGACCCGGGAACCAGGCCCATGAAGGAACTCGACATCATCGTCGTCGGCGCCGGAATCGGCGGGCTGACGGCCACGCTGGCGCTGCAGCAGGCTGGGTTTCGCGTTCAGGTCTTCGAGCAGTCGGCGAGCCTCGGGGAGGTCGGCGCCGGCCTGACCATCACCCCGAACGGCTGCCACGCGCTCTACCATCTGCTCGGCGAGGACGCAGTCCACAGGGTGGCGCGCATGCCGGCCGCCGGTGCCATCAAGCACTTCCGGACCGGTGCGGTGCTGGTGGAAACCAACCGCGGCAACCGCATGCGCGAGCAGTACGGCGCACCCTACCTGCAGGCGCATCGCGCCGACCTGCACGGTGCGCTGGCCGCTGCGGTGCGCGCGAACGACGCCACCGCGATCCACACCGGCTGCCATTTCGGCGCGCTGGCCGAGGACGCGGATGGCATCGAAGTGCGCTTCGACAACGGTGTGGCCGCCCGCGGCGACGTGCTGGTCGGCTGCGACGGCGTGCGCTCCGCCGTGCGCCGCGCGCTCTGGGGACCAGAGGACGTGAGCTTCACCGGCTACATCGCCTGGCGCGGCCTGGTGCCCATGGAGCGGCTCGAGCCGGGGCTGGTCGAGCCCGATTCGGTGGCCTTCGCCGGCACGGCGCGCACCTTCGCCCGCTACAAGGTGCGCGGCGGCCAGCTGGTGAACTTCGCCGCCTTCTCGAAGCTCGACCAGTGGACCGAGGAAGGCTGGTCGGTACCGGCGGACATCGCCGACGTACAACGCGAGTTCGCCGACTTCTGCCCCGAGGTGCAGGCGATCCTCGCCGCGACGCCGGCGGGCCAGTGCTTCAAGTGGGGCCTGTTCGACCGCCAGCCGCTGGCGCAGTGGACCCGCGGGCGGGCCACGCTGCTCGGAGACGCCGCGCATCCGATGACCCCGTTCCTCGCCCAGGGTGCCGTCATGGCCATCGAGGATGGCGTGGTGCTGGCGCGCGCCGTGGAAGCAGCGGCCGACTGGCAGGAAGCGCTGGCGCGCTACGAGGCAGCGCGCCGCGAGCGGACCACGCTGGTGATGCGCGAATCGCACATCAACGCCGGGCGCATGTACAACCGCGATCCGGACCACTACACCGGGTCCTCGCATCGCAATGCCGAGAGCCTCGGCCTCTACGCCTACAACCCGCTCACCGTGCCGGTGTAGGCGCCGCGGCGCTCAGGGTTCGCGGCCGAGCAGCTGGTTGAACTCGTAGAAGTAGCCGTCCGGGTCGAACACCGAGACGCTGACGTAGCGGTGGGTGCTGCCATCCGCGCCCCTGATGGTCCACTCATGCGGCTCGGAATGGATGTGCGAGCCGAGCTCGCGGGCGCGCCGCCCGGCCTCGCGGGCATCGTCGGAGGCGACCACGAAGGTCGGGTTGCCGTAGCTGACGGTGGTCGGGATCTCGGCCGGCGCCGGCAGCGGCGGATCGACCCACTGCAGCAGTCCGATCATGCCGATTTCCGGGTGCTCGCACTTCATGATGACCAGGTGCGTGCGGTCCCCCTGCTTGCCGGCAGCCATGCCGTTGCCGGAGAGCACCACCTCGCCGTCGTAGAAGCGCGTCATGCCGACGACATGCTCGTACCAGCGCGCCGAGCGCTCGACGTCGCGCACGATCAGCGTGGTACGCCGCAGGACGTTCTTCATGCCCGGGCGCCCGCCGGCATCGGCATCCCGCCGCCGCGGTCAGTCCCTGCTCACCGCGGCGATGGCGCGCGCCACCCCCGGGATCTCCTTGCCGGAGAGTCCCGCGACGTTGAGCCGGCTGTCCGGCGCGGTGTAGACATGGTGCTCGGTGCGCAGCCGCTCCACCGCGGCCTTCGACAGCCCGAGCATGGAGAACATGCCGGACTGCTGCTCGATGAAATCGAAGCGCCCGCTGCCCAGCTCGGTGCGCAGCGCCGTGGCCAGCGACCTGCGCAGGCCGTTGACGCGGTCGCGCATGTCGTCGAGTTCCTTCTGCCAGTCGGCGTAGAGCGCCGGGTCGCTGGCGATCTCGGCGACGATGGCCTCGCCGTGGTCCGGCGGCATCGAGTAGTTGCGCCGCGCCAGCGACTGCAGGTGGCCCATGGTGATCGCCGCCGTGGCGGCGCTCTCGGCGACGCACATCACCGCGCCGACACGCTCGCGGTACAGGCCGAAGTTCTTCGAGCAGGACACCGCGACCAGCACCTCGGGCAGCCGCTCGCAGAGCAGCCGCAGGCCGGCCGCATCCGCGTCCAGGCCACGGCCCAGGCCCTGGTAGGCCATGTCCACCAGCGGCAGCAGCTGGCGCCGCGCCATGAGGTCGGCGAGCTCGGCCCAGTGGCCGGGATCCGGATCGGCGCCGGTCGGGTTGTGGCAGGAGCCGTGCAGCAGCACGACGGTGCCGGGCGCGCAGCCCGCGAGATGCTCCAGCATCTGCGCCGCCAGCACGCGGCCGCCGGCGATGTCGTAATAAGGATAGGCCGCGGTCTCGAGGCCCGCGCCCTTCATGACCGGCACATGGTTGGCCCAGGTCGGGTCGCTGACCTGGACGGCGGCGCTGGTGCCGCCGAGCCGGATCAGCTCCGCGGCCAGGCGCAGCGCGCCGGTGCCGCCGACCGAGGGCAGCGTGGCGACGCGGCCATCGCGCAGCACCGGGTGGCTCGCGCCGAGCGCGATCTTCTCCATCGCCGCGGCGAACTGGCGGTTGCCACCGGGGCCGACATAGGCCTTGGTGTTCTGGCGCGCCAGCATCTTCTGTTCGGCGGCGCGCACCGCACGCGGGATCGGCGTGATGCCGGAGGCATCGCGATACACACCGACGCCGAGGTCCACCTTGTCGCGGCTCGGGTCGGCACGGAAGGCCTCGGTCACCCCCAGCAGGGGATCGGGAGGCATGGGCTTGAGGCTGTTCAACATAGGGCGCGCATTCTCCCATGGCCCGCGGCACAAATCGAGGCAGTCCGCCCTCAGTAGCGCGGCAACCCCGGGTCGATCCGTTCGGCCCAGGCATCCACCCCGCCCTCGAGCACCTGCAGGCGGCGGAACCCGGCCTTGTGCAGCAGGTAGTAGGCCTCGATGCTGCGCAGTCCCTGGTGGCAGGCGATGGCGTAGTCGCGCGCGGAGTCCAGCTCGTGCAGCCGCGCCGGCAGCTCCGAGAGCGGCAGCGTGCGCGCGCCCGGGATGCGGACGATCGCCAGCTCGTGCGCCTCGCGCACATCGAGCACCTCGGGTGCCGTGCCGGCCTCGCGCTGCGCGAGCAGCGCCTCGACGCCGAGCACCGGCAGCTCGCCGCGGGAGGCTCCGCCGCGCTGGCCGCAGAACGCTTCGTAGTCGATCGGTGCGGTCACCGTCGGCTCGGCGCCGCAGACGGCGCAGGCCGGATCCTTGCGCAGCGCCAGCTCGCGCAGGCGCAGGCCCAGCGCATCGAACAGCACGAGGCGGCCGACCAGCGGCTCGCCGCTGCCGAGGATGAGCTTCAGCACCTCGAGGGCCTGCAGCGAGCCGACGATGCCGGGCAGCACGCCGAGCACGCCGCCATCGGCGCAGGACGGCACCAGCCCCGGTGGCGGCGGCTCCGGGAACAGGCAGCGGTAGCAGGGGCCGCGCCGTGCATCGAACACGCTGAGCTGGCCCTCGAAGCGGAAGATGCTGGCGTAGACATCGGGCTTGCCGGCCAGCACGCAGGCATCGTTGACCAGGTAGCGGGTCGGGAAGTTGTCGCTGCCGTCGGCGACGATGTCGTAGTCGTGCACCAGCTCCATCACGTTGTCGCTGGCGAGCCGCAGTGCATGCGGCACCACCCTGACCTGCGGATTGAGCGCATGCAGGCGCTCGACGGCCGCCTCGAGCTTCGGGCGGCCGACATCGCCGGTGGCATAGAGCACCTGGCGTTGCAGGTTGCTGAGATCCACGCGATCGAAGTCCACCAGCCCCAGCGTGCCGACGCCGGCGGCGGCGAGATACAACGCCAGCGGCGAGCCGAGCCCACCGGCGCCGACGCAGAGCACCCGTGCCGCCTTCAGCCGCTCCTGCCCGGCCAGCGTCACCTCGGGCATGACCAGGTGCCGGCTGTAGCGCAGGATTTCGTCGTTGGAGAACGTCGGCATGGTGGCGTGGGACGCGGCGGGGAACGGGCCGGAAAATCCTGCCGGAGTATACCCCGCGCGGGCAGCGACTCAGTGCTGCGCCTGCCTGCGCAGGCGCTCGTAGCGGCGCCCGAGCGCCACGGCCACCCCACCCCAGAGGCCCGAGGACAGCAGGCCGAGCCCGACGCTGCCGGCGAGCCCGAAGCCCAGCGCCGCGAGCAGCGCCTGCATCCAGGCGGCGGAGACATCGCCTACGCGGTAGACCACCGTGTCGATGACGTTCTTGGTGCGGTAGCGGCTCTCCTGCGGCATGACGGTGAAGCAGATCTCGCGGCTCGGCCGCGCGATGGCGTACTGCGCCACCCGCCGCAGCACCTGGATGCCCTGCAGCACCAGCACCGTCGGCGACAGCGCCACCGCGAGGAAGGAGCCGAGCATCAGCAGCGGATTGAGCACCAGCCCCGCGGTCACGCCAAAGCGCGTGATGACGCGGCCGGTACCGAAGACCAGCACCAGCGCCGACCAGATGTTGACCACCAGGTCGATGTCGGCAATCGCCTGGGTGCGCCGGCCGATGTCGGTGAAGGCCCGGCCGATGACGTCGGTCTGCAGGAAGTACGCCACCGTCGCCACCCAGGTCATGAGCATGATGAACAGCGCCTGGTTCACCACGTAGCTGGAGCGGAACAGCGCGCCGAAGCCGTCGAAGGGATTGCCGGCCAGCTCGTGGTCCAGCGTGGAGGCCTGGGTCTCGACATGGCCGGCCTGCAGCCGCGCCTTTTCGCGCACCAGCAGGTGGATCATCGAGCTGACGACCACGAAGGCCGCCGCGGCCGCGAGCAGCAGGCCCTCCACGCCGGCGAAGCCCGCCAGCAGGCGCGTCACCAGCGGCCCGACGATCGCACCCAGGCTGCCGCCGGCCGCGATCGCCGCGAACAGCCGCGTCGCCTGCAGCGGCGTGAACAGGTCCGCCATCAGGCTCCAGAACATCGAGACCATGAACAGGTTGCAGACACTGAACCACCAGAAGTACGCCGTCGCCACCCAGTGGCTGCCGGGCGCTGCGGCGAACAGCGCCGCGAAGGCCAGGATGTTCAGCACCCAGAACCAGAACAGGCCCGGCACCACGCGCGCGAGGCGCAAGCGCGTCGTCACCCAGCCGTACAGCGGCGCGCAGGCCAGGGTGAGCAGCAGCGTGCCGGTGTAGAGGGTCGGCAGCTGGCTCACGCCCAGCACGGTAGCCATGGTGTCGCGCACCGGGCGCAGGATGTAGTAGCCACCCAGCAGCACGAAATTGCAGGCGAAGGCCAGCGCCAGCGCGCGCAGCTCGTGGTGCCCGGCGCTGACGAACCGGCGGATGAAGGCGGCAAGAGCGGATGGCAAGGTGGCCGCAGGGTAGCATGCGCCGGCAGCGGCCGCCTGCTCTCAGTCGCCTGGGACGCCCCCTCTTGGGGCTGCGGCTTCGCGCCCGACCATCGCCTGCTGCTGCGGCGAGTAGCGCTCCCCCTCGATGCGGATCTGCTCAGCAGCGCTCCGGATCTCTTGCAGTTCGGCCGCGGAAAAACGCATATCGGCTGCGCCGAGGTTCTCCTCCAGCCGCTGCAACCGGGTCGTGCCCGGGATCGGCACGATGTACGGCCGCTGCGCGAGCAGCCATGCCAGGGCGACCTGTGCGGGTGTCGCACCCTTCGAGCCGGCGACCCGCTCCAGCAGCTCCACCAGCACCTGATTCTTCGCCATGGCCTCGGGCGAGAAACGCGGTACCAGCCTGCGGAAGTCGCCTTCACCGAGCCGGGTATCCCTGGTCATCGCGCCGGTGAGGAAGCCCTTGCCGAGCGGGCTGTAGGGAACGAAGCCGATGCCGAGTTCGTCGCAGGCGGCCAGGATGCCGTTGGTCTCCGGCTCGCGCCACCACAACGAATACTCGTTCTGGACCGCCGCCACCGGCTGCACGGCATGCGCACGACGCAACGTCTGCACGCCAGGCTCCGACATGCCGAAATGCCGGACCTTGCCCTCGGTGATCAGCGCCCTGACGGTGCCGGCCACGTCCTCGATCGGTACCTCGGGATCCACCCGATGCTGGTACAGCAGGTCTATGGTCTCGATGCCGAGGCGCTGCAGGGAGCCGTCGACAGCCTGGCGGATGCGTTCCGGCCGGCTGCAGACACCACGGTTCTCGCCGGTCCCGGAGTCGATGTCGAAGCCGAACTTGGTGGCGATCACGACCCGGTCGCGAACCGGCCGCAGCGCCTCGCCGACCACCCTTTCATTGGTGAACGGGCCGTAGACCTCCGCCGTGTCGAAGAACGTCACGCCGCGATCCACCGCGGCACGGATCAGCGCCACGGCCTCCGGCGTCGACAACCGGGTGGCGTAACCGAAGCTGATGCCCATGCAGCCGAGGCCGATGGCCGAGACCTCCGGACCGCCTTGTCCAAGTTTTCTCTTTTGCATGGAAGACTCCTCCGGATTCCGTTGATCAGGTGACCGGTACGGTGCAGCGTCTGTCAGTCGCCGGCATTTACCGCGCCGTGTACCCGCCATCGGGCGCGACGACCTGGCCGATCATGAAGCCGGCGCCTGGGCTGCAGAGCCACAGCACGGCCGAGGCGATTTCCTCCGGCGTTCCCATCCGGCCGAGCGGGATGTCATCGATGACCGCCTGCATTTCCGCCGGATGGTCCGCCATGGCCTTCGCCACCATCGGCGTGTCGACGGTACCGGGGCAGATCGCGTTGATCCGGATGCCCTTGCGGGCGTACTCGAGCGCGGCCGCCTTGGTCAACCCGATCACGCCATGCTTGGATGCCGTATAGGCGCCCAGTCCGGCGATGCCGGCCAGGCCGCTTTGCGACGAGCAGTTGACGATCGCGCCGCTGCCCTGCTTGCGCATCTGGCGCAGCTCGTGCTTCATGCAGGCCCAGACGCCGCGTAGGTTGACCGCGATCACACGGTCGAAGTCCGACGCCAGCGCATCGGCCGTTTCGACGCTGGGCGCATGCAGGCCGGCGTTGTTGTAAGCGAAGTCGAGGCGACCGAATGCGCCGACCGTCGCGTCGATTGCTGCCGCAACCGACGCTTCGTCAGCGACGTCGCAGCGCAGGCCCAGCGCGCGATATCCCGCCTTGGTCAGTGTGGCTGCTGCCGACTTGGCGGCGTCTTCATGATCACCGGCGATGGCCACGGCCGCACCGGCTTCAGCGAAGGCCCGCGCCGTCGCGTAGCCAATGCCCCCGGCACCGCCGGTTACGAACGCCACCTTGTACCGGAAATCGGTGTTCATCAACGGGCTCCTGGAGGTGTCGTGGGTGTACGCATCGGGCACCGCTGCCATCGTGGCGGTCACTGGCCGTCGACGTCGGTCGGATACGACTCTGCGGTGAAGGTCTCGGGGTCACCACCGGCGCGCACACCCGTGTCGAGGGCGTCGATCTTCGCGATCTCCGCGTTGGTGAGCGCGAAATCGAACACGGCGAAGTTCTCGATGATGCGTTCCGCGTGCACCGACTTGGGGATGGCCGAGAAACCGTGGTCGAGGTGCCAGCGGATGACGACCTGTGCCGGCGTCTTGCCGTATTTCGCGGCGAGCCCGGTGATCAGCGGGTGCTTCAATGGGGTGTCGGCTCCGCTGGTGACCGCGTTCTTGTTGCGCAGATAGGTACCGCCGATTGGCGCCCATGCCTGGGTGACGATGCCGCGCTCCGCGTTGGCGGCACGGGTCTCGGGCTGGGTGTAGAAGGGATTCAGCTCGATCTGGTTCAGGGCCGGCACCAGTCCGGTCTCCTCCTGCAGCTTCTGCAGGTGCCGTGGCAGGAAATTGGCCACGCCGATGGCCCGGATCCGGCCCTCGGCCCGCAGCCTGTCGATCGCTTTGTATGCCTGGACCGTGTCGGCGAAGCTGCCTGGCACGGGCCAGTGCAGCAGGTACAGGTCAATATAGTCGAGGCGGAGGCGTGACAGGCTGCCGTCGAAGCCGCGCAGCGCCTGGTCGAAGCCGTACTGTCCCGGCCACAGCTTGGTGGTAATGAAGAGCTCCTTGCGGGGCACGCCGCTGTTGCGGATGCCTTCGCCGACGGCGCGCTCGTTCAGGTAGGCCGAGGCGGTATCGATGAGGCGGTATCCGCAGCGGATGGCCGTGCTGACTGCGCCCGCGGTTTGCTCAGCGGGAGTGAGGAAGACACCCAGGCCGAGCGCGGGCATTGCGACGCCGTTGTCGAGGGTGATGGTCGTAGTGGTCACGGCATGCTTCTTTCGTGTGGACGGATGGAGATCACGAACCCGCACGCAGGACCCGCGGCTGCGGGTTGTCCTTGTCGGGTATCCAGGCAAATGTGGCCGGGTTCGGTCCGCGTCGGCCGGCCTCGCCCCTGTCGAGGGCGTCGATGGCCGCGAGCTCCGCGGGCGCGAGGGCAAAGTCGAAGACCGAGATGTTCTGCGCCATGCGTGCGGGTGTCGCGGTCTTCGGGATCACGATGCGTCCCTGCTGGATGTGCCAGCGCAGCACGATCGCGGCGGCAGAGCGGTTGTACCTGCGTGCCATTTCGCCGATCACGGGGTCGCCCAGTACCGACGCATGCCCCAGCGGGCTCCATGCCTCCACTGCGATGCCGTGCCCGGCACACACCTCAAAGACCTCGCGTCGTCCGAAATGCGGGTGAACCTCGATCTGGTTCACTGCAGGCACGCGCCCCGTAGCGTCGATGATTCGCCGCAGGTGTTCGGGATCGAAATTCGACACGCCCGCCGCCCGCAGCAGTCCCTCATCGACGAGCCGGACGATCGCACGCCAGGTCGATACGAAGTCCCCGTCATACAACGTCGGCAGAGGCCAGTGCATCAGGAACAGGTCCATGCGCTCGATGCCGAGATCGGCGAGACTCTGCTCGAACGAGCGCCGCACGTCGTCAGGCCGGTGGTTGCCGTTGCCGAGCTTGCTGGTGAGGAAGAATTCCCCGCGAGGGACACCAGACCTGGCGATGCCCAGTCCGACTCCCTTCTCGTTCGCATACATCTGGGCCGTGTCGAAGTGGCGATAGCCGGCGGCGATCGCGGCCAGGACACCCTTGGCGGTTGCCTCGTGGCTCGCCGCGCTGTTGTCGCGGGTGTCAGAAAGATCCATGGTGCCGAATCCGAGCTGCGGAATGCTCACGCCGTTGTTCAGGGTAACCATCGGAATGGTGTGTGTTGCCATGGATTCTTGCCTCCTCATTCTCCGATCCTGACGCACCAGGGTCTCGTGCAGACCTGGGGTCTCAGGGCTTCACCATGACCTTGATGGATTCGCGTGCGTCCATGGCGCGGTAGCCGTCCGGCACGCCGTCGAGATCCACCGTGCGGTCGAACACGCGACCGGGTTCGATACGGCCCTCGAGCACGTCCGGCAGCAGTTCCTCGATGTAGGCACGCACCGGAGCAGGACCGCCGCCCACGATGATATTGCGGAAGAACATCGGCTGCGCCTGCGGGATGGTCTCGTAGTGCGGCACACCAACCCGGCCGACGGCGCCGCCCGCGCGTGCGATGCCCATGGACGTCGCCATGGCCTGATCGGTGCCGACGCACTCCAGCACCGAGTGCACACCGAAGCCGCCGGTGAGCGCGCGCACGCGTTCCACGGCTTCCTCGCCGCGCTCGCTGACCACGTCCGTCGCACCGAACTGCCTTGCCAGTTCGATGCGATCCGGATGACGGCCGAGCAGGATGATCTGCTCGGCGCCAAGGCGCTTTGCCGCGATCACGCCGCAGAGGCCCACTGCGCCGTCGCCGATCACCGCGGCTCTCCGGCCCTTGCCCACGCGGGCGACCACGGCGGCGTGATGGCCGGTACCCATCACGTCCGACAGGGTCAGCAGCGAGGGCATCAGCGCATCGTCTTCGCCTGCCGGCAGCGCGTAGAGCGTGCCGTCAGCCTGCGGAATGCGCAGGGCTTCGGCCTGCGCGCCGCCCACGTCCCTGCCGTTGCCGAAGAATCCGCCGTGCACGCACGCCGTATGCAGACCCGCAGCACAGAATTCACAGCTGCCGTCGGAATATGCGAAAGGCATCAGCACCACATCGCCGACTTTCAGCGTGCGCACCTCCCTGCCGATGGCCTCGACGACGCCGATCGCCTCGTGGCCCATGCCCTGGCCTTTGCCGTCGGGCTGTTTCAATCGGTACGGCCACAGGTCACTGCCGCAGATGCAGGCGCGCGTGATGCGGATCAGCGCGTCGGTGGAATGACGAATCCCGGCATCGGGGACCTCTTCAATGCGGACATCGCCCGCCTTGTACATCATGGTTGCGCGCATGGTGCTGTTTCCCTTTCATTCCGCCACCGGGGGCGGGTTGCTTTGCCGGAAGCATGACGATGTTTGCGAAATCTAGCGCCATGGTACCGTGCGATTAAGGGGTGCAATGCGCATGAACCAATGAGCCAGACGCACAAATGCCGCGTAACCCGGCAGGTGATGGGCAGGTCTACATCACCGATGCAGTCCGGCTTCCTGGTAGTCGAACTGACTCTGGGTGAAGGGATCGGCGCGTCCGCCTTCCAGCCTGATTCGAGCCAGACCAGAGTCGATCTCGCGCAGTTCTTCGGGTGCCAGATGCATGCTGCCTGCTGCCACGATCTCCGCGAGATGCGGATACTGCGTGGTGCCGGGGACCGGCACGATCCATGGTCTGCGCGATGTGGCCCAGGCCAGTGCAAGCTGTGCGGGTGTGATGCCTTTGCGCTCGGCCCAGTCGCGCAGGAAGCGAAACCAGGCCATGTTGGCCGCCAGCGCCTGCGGCGTGAACCGCGGCAGATTGTGGCGACGGTCCGTGCTGTCGAAGCGGGAACTCGCATTGACGGCACCCGCGAGGAAGCCGCGGCCCAGCGGGCAATAGGGCACGAAGCCGATGCCCAGTTCCTCCAGTGTCGGGAAAATGCGGATTTCGGGTTCGCGCCACCACAACGCATATTCGCTTTGCACCGCCGCGAGCGGATGAACCGCATGTGCGCGACGAATGGTCGCGGCGCTGGCCTCGGACAGACCCCAGGCTCTGACCTTGCCAGCCTGGATCAGCGCCTTGACCGCGCCTGCGACTTCCTCGATCGGCACCTTCGGATCGGGCCGGTGCTGATAGAGCAGGTCGATGTAGTCGGTCTTCAGGCGACGCAGCGAGCCTTCGACCGCGCGACGCAGGTGATCGGGCTCGCTGTTGAGCGCCGTTGGCTTGCCTTCTTCGACGCCAAAGCCGAACTTGGTGGCAATGACCACCTGCTGGCGAACCGGCACCAGCGCTTCGGCGACATACTCTTCGCTCAGGTAAGGGCCATACACCTCCGCCGTATCGAAGAAGGTCACGCCTTGCTCGTGGGCAGCGCGGATGAGCGCGACCGATGCCTTGCGATCACGCGGCCCGCCTCCGTAATAGCCCACGAGGGCAAGACAGCCAAGACCGACCGATGACACCTCCAGGGAGCCCAGCTTGCGGTGATTCATTGATCTCTCTCTCCCGGGAAAGGCTGACGAGGCGCTGTGCGGCACATCCTCCGCCGGCCGGGTCGGGGCATCGCCGCTGCCAGCCATCGCCAGTGCGGCAAGGCCCAGGCCCGAGACAACGAGTGACCGGCGCCTGTTCCCATAGCTGTCCAGTTCAGTATCTGCTGTTCCGGATGATACGGTCATGACCTGGTGCCGCTGTTCTCCCCTCGAGTTCCCGAATGCCGGAGCCGCCCGCGGCCGCTCTCTCGTTCATTGCAGTTTCCCGAAGATTCGCTGCGCCGTTTTCGGCTCGATCATCTGCATGTCCACCAGCTGCCGCGATTTCTCCAGAGTCCGGGTCACGGCACTACCGGTTTACCGATCAGCTGACGCAGCTGATTCGCCTGGCTCCTGCTCACCTGAGAATCAATGAGGTCAGCGATCCGGACCAGTTGCGCATCGGTGATGCCGGTGTTCCGGCCCATGCCGATATGCGCATTCAACTGCGCGCCGACGCCTGTCATTGACGCCAGCGCGGCGATGGTCACCAGCTCGCGCTGTTGGTACGTGAGTATCGGGTTGTCGAAAATGTCGGCGAACAGATGCTCCTTCAGGAAGCGGTCGATTTCGGGGCTGAACTCGCCGAATCCCGGCGCAGGCTTGAGTTGCCGGACGCCCGTCAGCTTCTCCAGGGTGGCGCGACCGCGCTCATAGCGATCGCCACCTTCGATGGGCTCGTGTGACGGTCCCACCTTGTCGCGTATGCCCTCGCTTTGGCGCTGCTGGATGACGGTTCGGAGCGTATTGATGCCATTGAGACTGCGGGGAAAGCCGCAGTACGCATAGAGCTGCTCCAGGGCCGCCTTGACCTCATTGACGGTCAGGCCTGCATCCAGTCCGGCTCGAAGCGCGGTATCCAGCGCCTGAAGATTGCCGGTGGCGGTGTGTGCGGAGATGCTGATGAGGGCGATCTCTTGTGGGTTCAGTGCAGTGCCCTGCGCTACGGGGCTGTTGCCGGTTTGTGCGTTCACGATGGTTGCTCCCATGAAAAGACAGCCGGTCACGCCGGCGAGCAGGCCGACTATCGAGCGCCGGCTGCTCATTGCCGCCCCCGGTACTGCTCGTCGGTCACATGCTCCTTCCACACCACATTCTTCCCGTCGCGCACGCCGGTGATGACCAGGTGAGTCATGGGCGCGTCGGGGGTTGCTCCGTGCCAGTGCTCGAGATCCGGTGGGCACCACACGGTATCGCCGGTGTTGGCGCGGATGATCGTCCCGTCCCGTGTACCGGTCAGCGCCACGCCATCAGTCACGATGATGTGCTGGCCGGCCGGGTGCAGATGCCATGCGCTCCTGGCTCCTGGCTGAAAAGTCACGTATGCGCCGGAGTAGTGGGCGGTGGGATTGGCCGGAAACAGGGGAACAACCCGCACCTCGCCGGTAAAATTCTCGCCAGCTCCCTGCGAAGCCCGCTGTGACGCCGCGCTGTAGAGTGTCTGCGACGCAGCCGTTCCGCCGGCATGCGGTCCTGGATCCGCGCATACCGTGGCGGCGCAAAGCATCGACAGCATCGAAATGAACTCTGGTGTTTTCATGGCCTGACTCCTCTGCGGCTAACCTGCTGTCCGGCGTCTTTCGACGATTTCGCGGAACGCGGGAACGTCGAAGCTGTCGGGATCTGGTCCGCCACGCAGGTTCCTGTTCAGGGTGTCGATGGCAGCCATTTCGTCTGCCGTCAGCTCGAAGTCGAAGATGTCGATGTTGCTCAGCAATCGTTCGTAATGCTGTGACTTCGGAATGACGATGAACCCGTGCTGGTTGTGCCAGCGCAGAATGACCTGCACGACCGACTTCCTGTGCTTGCGCGCCAGGCCGACCAGCACCTTGTCCTCGAGCAGCTGAACCACGTTCATCGGGTCGGCCGGCAGGTTGCGGAAACCACCGCCGATCGGCGACCAGCTTTCGGTCCTGATGTCGTACTTCTGGTGGGTCGCCCTTGCAGCCTGCTGGCTGAGGTACGGATGCAACTCGATCTGATTGACCGCCGGAATGACATCCGTCTGATCCATGAGCCGCTGCAGGTGCTCGGGCGTGAAGTTGGAAACACCGACGGCACGGATGCGCTTGTCGGCGTAGAGCTTTTCCACTGCCTTGTAAGCGGCGATGGTCTTCCCGAAATCGGTCGGCACCGGCCAGTGCAGCAGATAGAGGTCGACCTGGTCGACGCCCAGCCGCTGCGCGCTGAGGTCAAATGCGCGCAATGCCTCGTCGTAGCCGTAGTCCTCGATCCACAGCTTGGTTGTGATGAAGATCTCGGATCGTGGGACGCCACTGCGGGCGATGCCTTCGCCGACCTCCTTCTCGTTGCCGTAGTTCATGGCCGTGTCGATCAGCCGGTAGCCGTTGGTGAGTGCGAAGCTCACAACGTCGGCCGCCTGGATCGTCGGCAACGCGAAAGTGCCGACGCCAAAAACCGGCATCTGCACACCATTGTTGAGCGTCGTCAGCGGACTCTTTCCGGCGGCGGGCTTCGTGGTCGCGGCCGGAGCCAGCTGGTCCGCCGCCCGGCTTTCCGCCGCCAGCAAGGGCGCGACCGCCGTCATGGCCGCTGCGGCGCACAGCGCATCGCGGCGACTGACACCGGGAACCTGGCTGCCGCTATTGATCTGCCTGGCCTGGTCGTTCATGGCTCATGTCCTCTGTTGCGAACAGGATCGGATGAGCCAGACATTAAGCCGCCGGATCGGGAGGGACTAGCCGTCGCGCATCGATTGAGCTTGTTGATAAAGCCCAGCAATCGCCACGCAGACCGGATCGCGCCTCAGAGTCCCAGCGGCTTCACTTCGCGGATGAGATCGATGAGGATGCGCAGCCCGGCGGGCAGTTGCCGCCGGCTCGAATAGTAGATGTGAAACGGGGGCCCGAAGGAACGCCAGTCCTGCAGCACGTACCGCAGCCGGCCCGCCGCGACATGCGCAGCGACCGACGGCTCGGAGGCGTACACGAGGCCCAGGCCCTGCTGGACCAGTGACAGTGCGATCGGCCCGTCATCGATCGTGATCGCACTCGGCACTGGAACCTTGAGTGTCTCTTCGCCGCGCTCGAACTCCCACTGGTAGACACGGCCATTTCCCAGCCGGATGCCGATGCACCGATGCTGCTGCAGATCCCGGGGATGCCGGGGTTCACCGTGCCGCTCCAGGTAGTCAGGTGATCCAACCACCACCCAGGCAATCGGTGCGGACAGCGCCTGCGACACCATGTCTTCCGGAACGGTGCCGCCGTAGCGAATACCCGCATCGAACCCCTCGCCGATGACGTCGATCATGCGATTGTTGACCGAGATATCGATCTCGACGTCCGGGTAGCGCTCGGCAAGCACCGGCATTACCGGGCTCAGCAGGTTGAGCGCCGCATCCTGCAGGACGTTGAGCCTCACGAGGCCCGCGGGTGACTCGCGAAAGCGGTTCAGGCCTTCGATCGCCTCGTCCAATGCCCCCATGGGTCCGGTAATCGCGTTGAGCAGCTGTTGCCCAGCCGCCGTCAGCGTCACGCTGCGCGTCGTGCGATTCAGCAGCCGCACGCCGAGACGCTCCTCGAACGATTTCATGGCATGGCTGAGCGTTGAGCTGCTGACGCTGAGCTCGACACCGGCGCGACTGAAACTGCGATAGCGGGCCACGGTCAGAAAGTAGTTCAGATCCGCGTAGTCCGGCCGGCTCACGGGCATTGCAGGGACCTCTGTCCTGTCACTGCCCGAATCCTACATCCATGGCGTCGGGACCGTCCACGGCGCACACATCCGCGTGTGTCCGATCGAGTGGCGGCGGTTGTCGCGTGACGCTCATGCTCGTTGAATGGGCAAGGCACTGCTGGGTGATTTTCACAAGCACATGCGGATCGGGCCGGCTACTCGCCGGGGAACCACCGGTATAGGCTGCAGCTCACTCCGGGGCGCCAGTGCCGCGCTTCGGACCGTCCACGGAGCCCACATGAAGCCGCACATCATTTGTCACATGACCGCCAGCGTCGATGGCAAGACGATTCTGCACCGCTGGCAACCCGGCGACGTCATTGCAGCCGGACTCTTCGAGCAGGTTCATCGTGACCTGCACGGCGACGCCTGGCTGGTCGGGCGGGTGACCGGGGAGGAATTTGCCGCTGGTACCGCCTATCCGGTCTCGGCGCAGGAATCCTTTCCGCGCACGACCTGGATCGCACAACTCGCAGGTTCGTATGCCGTCATCCTTGACCCGCGGGGGACACTCGCCTGGGGTCGCGCGGACATCGACGGTGACGCGATCATCGTGGCACTCACGCGGCAGGTTGCCGACTCCCATCTCGCCGGCTTGCGCGCGGACGGCGTGTCCTACTGTTTCGCGGGTGATTCGACACTCGACCTGGCGCAGCTCGCGGACATCCTGCACGGCGAATTCGGCATCCGGCGCCTGCTGCTCGAGGGCGGCGCGCATGCGAATGCTTCCTTCCTGGAGGCCGGTCTCGTCGACGAGTTGAGCCTGATCGTCGCCCCCGCGATCGATGCTACGCCCTCCTCTCCCGGCCTGTTCGAATCGCGGGCGGCGCACCCTTCGCGGACGGTGCAAAGCATGTCGCTGCAGTCATGCCGGACACTAGACGCCGGCGCAGTATGGCTGCGCTACAGCATCGTCAACCAGCCTGCTGGTCCCCATGCTGCCACCTGAACGCAGAGTGCCTGCCGGGATTTTCGACGACCAGGTGGCTTTGGTCACCGGCGCCGGGTCCTGCATCGGCTTCGCCACCGCGAAAGCGTTTGCCGAAGCGGGTGCTGCCGTGGTGCTTGCCGACCGCGACGGAGAGTCCGCAAGATCGGCCGCAGCCGAATTGTCGGCTTGCGGACATTCCACGCTGGCCATTCGCTGTGACGTCGCCGTCGAACGTGACGTGGCGGCGATGATCGAACGGACGGTAGGCATCTTCGGACGGCTCGATGTGGCATTCAATCAAGCTGAAATGCATGTTCCCGCAACGGCGACGGCCGAGGCCCTCGGTGACGACTTCGACTACGTCCATGCAGTGAATCTGCGTGGTCTCTGGAATTGCATGAAGCATGAGTTGCTGCAGATGCAGCTCCAGGGGCGAGGCAGCATCGTGAACTGCGCGTCCCAGTACGCATTGATGGGAGCCGCCGGCCTCGGTACCTACAGTGCCTCGAAGCACGGCGTGCTCGGTCTCACCAGGAGCGCGGCGCTCGAGTACGCTGCCAGAGGCATTCGCATCAACGCCGTTTGCCCCGGCAGGGTGCACATGCCGACGGCTGAGCGTGCCCTGATCAACGAACCCGAGGGAATGGACGCCATGCTCGCCAGGATTCCGCTCGGACGGCCGGGCCGCCCGGATGAGATCGCCTCAGCCGTGCTGTGGCTGGCAGGTCCAGGAGCTAGCTTCGTGGTTGGCCATGCACTCGCTGTGGACGGCGGCTTCTCCGTTAGTTGACGCTACCTGCGCAGCGACGGCGAAGCTCGATCCGCGCGACACCCAGATCTCAGCCTGGCGGTGTCGCCTCGTCCTTCGGCCTCGCCACCTTGCCGAAAGCCCCCTCGCCGAGTTCCGCGGCGAACAGCTGCTGCAGCTCGCGGCGCGAGTCCGCGTTGCTCTGGAGCAGCGCGTCCTCGTCGTCGTAGACGAGGTACTGCGCCTCGAGCAGCCGTTCGTCGAATTCCCTGAAGCGCCGGACCCTGTCGTTCGCGACCTCCAGCGGTATGCCGAGTTCGACCAGCACGTCGCGGCTCATCTCGAGGCTGCTGCCGAAGGTCTCGCGCAGCGGCTTCACCCCGAAATCCATGAGCTGCCAGGCATGGTGGCGATCACGGGCACGCACCAGCACCCTGGCCTTCGGGTACTGGCGGCGCATCAGGCGGGTAATGCGCAGGCTCGCGGCCACGTCGTCCACCGCGATCACGAATACCTTGATCCGCGCCGCGCCGGCCGCGCGCAGCAGATCCGGCCTGGTCGGATCCCCGTAGTAGATCGGGTTGCCGAAGCGGCGGAAGAAGTCGACCTGCTCCACGTCCGGGTCGATCGCCACGAAGCGGATGTTCTGCGCGAACAGCAGCCGCGCGACGATCTGGCCGAAGCGGCCGAAGCCGGCGATGAGCACCTGTGGCGCGTCATCGGGTATCGCGTCGAAATCGCGACCCGGACCCCGCGGCCTGCCGTGCGCGAGCAGGCGCGTGACTGCAATCAGCAGCAGCGGCGTCAGCGCCATCGACAGGCCGACAATGGCGTCGAGGCGACCGTGCGTGCCCGCATCGAGCAGCTGCGCCTTCAGCGCCTCGTTGAACACCACGAACGCGAACTCGCCGCCGAGCGCGAGCACTGCACCAAGCCTGAGCGCACCACGCCAGTCGAGGTTGCCGGGGAACAGCCCCAGCAGGAACAGCAGCGTGAACTTCACCGTCATCAGCACCAGCAGGCCGATGACGATCATTGCCGGCTCCGCGGCCACGTGCCTCAGGTCGAGGCTCATGCCCACGGCCATGAAGAACAGGCCCAGCAGCAGGCCTTCGAAAGGCCTGATCTGCGATTCCAGTTCGTGGCGGAACTCGGATTCGGCCAGCAGCACGCCGGCAAGGAACGCGCCAAGGCCGGCAGACAGGCCCGCGGCCTGCATCAGCCAGGCGCTGCCGAGCACCACCAGCAGCGAGGCGGCCGTGAGCACCTCCGGCATGTTGGTGCGCGCCAGGAGGGCAAACAGCTGGCGCAGCAGCAGGCGCCCGACGACCACCAGTGCGGTGATTGCGCCAATGCCCGTAGCCACCGCCCGCCATGGCGCGGTTTCGGCAGGTGCCACTGCGTGGGCGAGGAGCGGTATGACCGCCAGCAGCGGAATGGCAGCGAGGTCCTGGAACAGCAGGATCGCAAATCCCAGGCGTCCGTGGTCACTGTTGATCTCGCCGCGCTCGGCGAGCAGCTGCAGGCCGACCGCGGTCGATGACAGCGCCAGGCCGGCGCCGACCACCACGGCGGCCGGCCACGCCAGCGCGGCCGCATGCGCGAGCAGCACGAGCACGGCCGCCGACAGCACAACCTGCAGCCCGCCGACGCCAAAAACCGGGCGCCGCATCACCTTCAGGCGCGGCAGCGAAAGCTCCAGGCCAATCACGAACAGCAGCATCACGATGCCGATTTCGCTGGCGTCGAGCACCGGCGCCGGGTCTCTGACCAGCCGCAGCGCATGCGGCCCGAGCAGCGTGCCGGCCACGAGGTAGCCGAGTACCGCGCCGAGGCCGAAGCGCTTGAACACCGGCACCGCGAGCACACCCGCCAGCAGAAACACCAGTGCAAGTTCCAGGCCACCACCGTGCATGGGCACCTCCGTGGTGAATCATACCCCGCCAGGGCGGCGGGCCCGGGCTCACGGCCTGAGCCACCCCGTGTGGTGAAATACAGGCACCGAATTCTTTCAATGCGGTGCCCCATGAAGAAAACCCTCGTCGATGGCGTCGAGTTGACGCTGATGGCTCCGGTGAAGACCGATGACCGCTGGATCGACTACAACCAGTACCTGAACCAGTTGCAGGCAGCCTGGCTGCGCCTGTCGCCGGCCGAGCCACCGCTGAACCCGCGGCTGATCGGCGAGCCGGGCCTGGGCAAGACCACGCTGGCCTGCGCGGTCGCCCGGGAAATCGGCCAGGACCTCTACATCTTCCAGTGCACCATGGATACGCGCCCGGAGGACCTGCTGATCACGCCGGTGATCACCGCGGACAAGCGCATCGAGTACCGGGGCTCATCCGTGATCTCCGCCATGGTGAATGGCGGCATCCTCGTGCTCGACGAGGGCAACCGCATGCCCGAGCGCAGCTGGGCCTCCTTGGCACCGCTCCTCGACGGCCGCCGCTACGTCGACAGCGCAATAACGGCGACCCGCATCCACGCCCATCCCGACTTCCGCCTCTGCGTCACGATGAACGACGACAGCAGCGTCTACGAGCTGCCGGGCTACATCCAGAGCCGCCTGAAGCCGAAGATCGAGCTGGTCGCGCCGCCCTGGAAGATCAAGGAGGACATCGTGCGCCTGAAGTGCCCGGGCGTGGAGCAGGACCTGCTGCTGGAGATCTTCGCCGAGCTGCAGGAGCGCGCCGCCAACCAGCGCCGGGACAGCATCCGCGACATCCTGTCGCTGGCGCAGTACGCGCAGAAGCTGCGCAACAAGGCCATCGCGGAACCGCTGCGCCTGGCCATCGAGCAGGTACTCACCCGCCCGGATACCGCCCTGGACGACTGACGGCCATGCCACTCGTCGAACACCATCGCAACCTCAGCGCCCTGCCCTCGTTCCACTACCACCCGGTCTTCGGACGGGAACTGGGCCGGATCCTGCGCAGGCAGCCGCCGTCGGTCATCGCCCTGGAAATCGGCCCGAACTGGGCGGCCGAGTTCCAGTGGGGCGTCAGCTGCTGGCCCTGCCCGGCGGTGTCCTACGCCGGCTACACCTTCCTGCCCATCGTGCCCGGGGATTCCATGGTGGAGGCCTGCCGGCTCGGCATGCAGGCGCGCATCCCGATCGAGTTCGTGGACCTGGACGTCGACGCGCAGCCCGCGCGCCCGGAGTCCCCGGCGCTGCCCGACCCGGCCTTCGCTCCCAGGGTCGGACGGCTGTTCCTGGCGGCCGTCGACGCACTCGACAACGCCGATGGCGCACCAGCGGATGCCGACCTCGCCCGCGAGGCGCGGATGGCCGCCCGGCTCGACGAGCTCATGCAACGGCACGAGCGCGTCCTCTGGGTCGGCGGCATGGCGCACTGGACGCGCATCCGGCGGCGCCTGCAGGCGCGGGATTTCAGCGGCCCGGACATCGCCACGGAGCCGCAACCGGCAACGTTCCTGCGAATGCGGCTCGGGCACAGCGCCCTGCATCGCCTGAGCGGCCGCCTGCCCTTCCAGGTGGCGTCCTTCGCTCGTGACCAGGCCCGGTACTCGGAAACCGCCTGCCTGCAGAAGCTGGCGCTGGCGGCGGTCAAGCCGGAGAAACTCCGGGCCAGCGAAGTCGCGGCGATGCTGCGCTACGCCCGCAACCTGGCGGCGCGGGAAGGCATCCGGGAAACGCCCGCGCTGTGGGAGCTGCTGGCCTCGGCTTCCGCCATGCTCGGCAACGCGTACGCCGGCCGGCTGGCCGCCCTGGCGCTGCAGGACCACCACGGCAAGTCCACCGATGGCCTGCCCACCCTTGCTTACGAAGTCGTGGCGCATCCGGGACAGGAAGCCGCCGGGCTGTTCAAATGCGGGGAGCAGGTACTCGCGGGCATACCGCTCAAGGAGCCGCCGCGCAGTTTCCACTACCGTCCACTGCCATCGCCGGAGGAGGTGCGCCGGCGCCGCGACAACCAGCCAGCCGACGGCATCGCCGCCGACGCCACGGGCCGCAGGAGATGGTGCGCGCTGCCCGACGAGGAGGCGAGCTACGAGGCCTTCGTCCGCTACGTGCTCGATCTCGCCGGGCGCAGCGATACCGGCGAATCGGTCCCGGTGCCGATGTCCGGCGGCATGGCCGATGGCATCGACCTGCGCGCCACGATCCGCCACTGGCACAGCGGCGACATCTACGTGCGACAGCCGGAGCGCAGCACGATCCGGGTCACCAACGGGCTGATCGACTTCACGGCCAGGAGCGAGCGCGAACGCGCCGCCAACGACGATTTCCAGGGCTGGGCCGATCCCGACCTGCAGCACGTCGGCAGCGTCTCCTGCATGACCGGGGATCCGACCCTCCTGCAGCTCACGCCATTCAAGGTGCTGCAGTCCCACCGGCAGCTCTCGCTCATCACGCTCGATTCCCCGACCTGGGCCCGGGACCAGGAGCGCCCCACCTTCCACAGCGAGGTCATCCTGCCGCTGCTGTCCCTGCAGGAGAGCTACGACCACGACCTCTACGACTGGCTGCGCGTGATGTTCGAGTTCTGCCGCAACAAGCCCTTCGCCTACTGCAGCCGGTACCGGCCCAGCGCACGCATCAAGGCGCTGGGGCGCGAATACGGCGTGCGGGTCCTGCACCTGCCCCTGCGGCGCATCGCCAGGCCCCTGCTCGAGAAGCACCAGAGCTTCCGGCTCATGCACCTCACGCGTCCGCAGTGGGACGAGCTGCTGCCGCGACTGGATGAAAGCAGGAGGGCGTGGGTGGCGGGCGACGACATCCCGGTGCAGGTCCTGCGGCAGATTCGCAAGGAGGTAGAAGATGGCGGCACGTAAGCGCAATGTCGGGCGCGAAATCCTCGACGGACTGCGGGAACTGAAGCGCGGCCAGCACGGCCGCGTGACCAATGTTCCCGACGTGGCCGGCATTCGCGAAAAGACCGGGCTTTCCCAGGCACGGTTCGCGGCCCTGCTCGGTGTTTCAGTGCGCACGCTGCAGGACTGGGAACAAGGCCGCCGTGCGCCCTCCGGGGCCGCACGCACCTTGCTGCTCATTGCCTGGCGCGATCCCGGTGCGTTGCGCGCCGTGGCTTGAGGGTCCGACGGGAATCGTTCCGCGGTGTTGTTGAACCGGCGATTGGCGCCGGATCCGATGCTCCACCGGAAATCCACAGGGAATCCCTATCCGAGGGAATCCCTATCCGGAATGGTTGTCCGCTTCCAGATCGATCTCCCGCCAGTCCTCGGGCAGTGCCTGCTGTTCGCAGTACCGCATCCGCGACTGCCAGCCTGATTCCTCCGTCCGCTGGAAGGACTCGGGCGTGAGGATCTCCCAGATGACCGACATGCGCAGCCTCTCGCCGGACCCGATGGCAGCGCACTGCTCCACGATACGATATCGGGCCTTGCCCAGCGATTCGACGGATTCGAAAACACAATCGGTACGCGACCCGTTCAGCCCTCGTGCATGCAGCAGCCCCAGTGTGGCGTTCGAGGCCTGTTCACAAGCCGTATCGCTGGACACATAGAACCCGCGCCGCAACGGGAGTACCTGCGGAGGCGCTGGCACCCCCGTCACCTGCACCACGTCCTCTGCAGCGGGCGGAGCGGCACTCCTGCCGCAGGCACCGAGCACAATGGCAGCGATACCGATGAGGCTGGAGAGCCTCGGCGATCCCATGGTCCTGCCCCTTGTGACTTCCAATCTCGTCATGCTACAACATCGCCAGCCTGCCTTGCGCTGGCAAGAACCAACAAGAATCCCGCAGTCCCGAAACAGGAATTGACACGATGAGTGACCGCGCCATTTGCACCGGCATGCCGATGGGTACCCGTCTCCGCAGCTTCTCGATGGCTGCATTGCTGTTTTCTGCCACTGCCCTGCAGGCAGCACCGACCTGGGATATCGTCGGCCTGAGACTGGGCATGACCGAGCAGGAAGCGCGCGCCGCCCTCAAGGCCCATGCGGCCGACGCGCAGGTGACGACGAATTCGCTCAAGTTCACCTACAGTGATGGCGCGAAGCGGCAGGAAACCTCCGCGTTCACCTCGGGCCTGATCGCCCGCCCGCCACCGAAGGGCCAGGATACGGAAACCATCCAGGTCGAGTTCTCTGCGCCACCCCTCGAGCAGCGCGTGATCAGCCTGCGGCGCACACTGACCAACTATGCCAACCCGCCGGCCCTCGAACGCATGGTCGATACCGTCACGCAGAAATACGGCAAGCCGGCGACCGAGCAGAAGTACGGGATCGGCATACTTACCACGCAGCTGGCCTGGGCCCAGGCCGATCGCAAACCCTGCGGCAAGGTGGACAAGGGGCTGCTGCTGCCAACCGTGGGACAGATGCCCGACGGCTTGCGCTGGTATGAACTGCAGCAGAAGAACAAGCTCGCACCACCGGACGCCTCCCAGTGCAGCGCCGTACTGCAGGCGGTGCTCAAGACTGCAGCTGGTGGCTCTTCCGTGGTCTCGATGGAGTTCCAGATGGCGGATCCGGGACACGCTGTTCCGGCCATGCAGGCCACCGCCAAGTGGCTGGCGGACCTGGAAGCCGACGCCCGCAAGGCGCGGCTCAATTCGGGAGACACCCCAAAGCTGTGATCAGGCCTGGACCGCACCGGGTCTCGGGACATCCGGCGCGCATCACGGACTCGGGGGACAGGCTGCACCGGCAGGTCGATGGCAGGCACCGCGGAAGAGCATGAGCCATATCGTTTCAAGGATTGTTTCCATTGTTGCCGGGCTTTTCGGCCTGCTCTACCTGGCGCCGTCACTGGCGCGAAACCTGGCGTTCTTCCTGCTGCCCCAGGCACTCGCCATTCAGGTCTTCCAGCTGACGCCAGGCTCCTTCTCCTCGCCAATGCAGGCGCTGGTCCAGATGGCCTTTGGCGTCGTGTTGCTGGTCTTTGCCTATCGCAGGTGGCGTACCCCACCACGCAAGCTCGCCCAGTACACCAGGCACCAGGAGGGAGACAGGGTCCGATTCGCGATACTTCCTGCTACCGCACCCGTCAGCGTGCCCGTGGCGCTCTTCACGGTGATACTTGCGGCCGCAACGGTCAGTGGCACGGCGGGCGGCATCTGGATCCTCGGCATCTTCTTCGTGGCCATCACGGCGCTGCTTCTGCTGGTGGACCAGAGAGGCGCCAAGGCCGGCCAGCCCCGCAGCCTCCAGATCGGGAAAGACGGCATTGAATTCGATGGAACCTTCCTGCGCCGGGAAGATATCCACCACCTGAAGATCAGGAACAAGTTCGCCGGCGATGTGGAGATCGTCTACGATGCGGATCGCGGCATACCCACCGGCCGATTGCTCGGAGTCGCAGCGCGGAAGAAGCTGGCCACGGTTGCCTACCGGGTCGAAATCGAGAGCGGTGGCAAGGCGCATCTCGTCGCCGCCGGCCTCGACGCGGCGACGGCAAGGGGCATCGCAACGGAAATCACCCAGGGACTGGCGCTGGGCACCTGATCAGGCCCTGGGTATCGGCCTCGGCGAGAGGGCGGGATTCACTCGCCGCAGGGCGACGGCGTCCAGAATCGCTCCGCGATCTTGTCGAACCAGAGGTACTCACCGCGCTCCCCCCATCCGCTGAATGAAAAAGGGGCCACGAGGGCCCCTTTGTCATGCACTGGCGGAGAGGGAGGGACTCACTCGCTGCCGGGTACGGCGGCTCGCCCTGCGGGCGCCGCCGCTTCGCGACGGCGTGCAGAATCGCTCCGCGATTCTGTCGAACAAAGAGTTCTCACCGGGCTCCCTGTCCGGTGAAAGAAAAAGGGGCCACGAGGGCCCCTTTTTCTTTCACTGGCGGAGAGGGAGGGATTCGAACCCTCGATACGCCTTTTGAGCGTATAACGGTTTAGCAAACCGCCGCCTTCGGCCACTCGGCCACCTCTCCGGATTCGGGTCGCGCCGGGCGGTGCCGGCGGCGCGGGCTGCACAGGATACCCGGATCGCGCGCCGGCGTCTCGGCTGGCGTGGAACCGCTCAGTCGCTGACCAGCGGGGGGCCGTGGTCGGCGCCGTTGCCGCTGGCCTGCTCCTGGCTGATGCGCTGGTAGATTTCCTCGCGGTGGACCGAAACCTCCCGCGGCGCCTTGACGCCGAGCCGCACCTGGTTGCCCTTGACGCCGAGGACGGTGACATCGACGTCATTGCCAATGATGACGGTCTCACCCACACGCCTTGTCAGGATCAGCATGGACTCCCTCCCCTCATGTGTTCTTCTTATCGGGGCAGGCAGGGCGGCGGTGTTCAGGCGCTGTTCCTGCCGGTGGCCCCGGCGTTGCGCCCCTGGCTCCTCCTGAGCCCGGCGGGTGCAACGCAGCGATCATAACCGAACTGTCAAATGGCCGGTCAACCTCCCAGCCGGCTGGCCAGCCAGCCGCCGACGCTGGCGAGCGCAGCGTCGAGGCCGGCGACGTCGGTGCCCCCGGCCTGGGCGAAGTCCGCGCGCCCGCCGCCCTTGCCGCCGACCATCCCGGCGACGGCGTTGACCAGTTCGCCGGCCTTGATGCGGTCCACGAGGTCGCGGGTGACGCCCACGGCGAGGGACAGGCGCTGGCCCTCGGCGTCGGCCGCGCCCAGCACCACCACGCCCGAGCCGAGCCGGTCCTTCATGCGATCGACGACCTCGCGCAGGATCTTCGGGTCGGTGCCGTCGTCGAGGCGCTGGGCGAGGAGCCTGGTGCCGGCGATGCTGACGGCCTGGGCGGCGAGGTCGCCACCGCCACCACCGCCGCCAGCGAGCTTCGCCTTGAGCTGCTGCAGTTCCTTTTCCAGGACGCGGTTGCGGTCGAGGAGCTGGCGCAGCCTGGGCTCGAGGTCGGCGCAGCTGCCCTTCACGAGTTCGGCCAGCCGGCCGAGCGTGGCCTCTTCCTCGGCGACGCGGGCCAGGGCCGGCTCGCCGGTGACGGCCTCGATGCGGCGGATGCCGGCGGCGATGCCGGACTCCGCGGTGATCTTGAACAGGCCGATGTCGCCGGTGCGCCGGACATGGGTGCCGCCGCAGAGCTCGGTGGAAAAGTCCCCGAAGCGCAGCACCCGCACGCGGTCGCCGTATTTCTCGCCGAACAGGGCCATGGCGCCGCTGGCCACCGCCTCGTCGTAGGCCATCACGCGGGTCTCGCCCTCGCGATTGGCGCGGATCTCCGCGTTGACCAGGTTTTCGATCTCGCGCAGCTGCGCGGGCGCGATGGCTTCGAAATGCGAGAAGTCGAAGCGCGCGCGATCCGGCGCCACCAGCGAGCCCTTCTGGCTGACGTGGCTGCCGAGCACGCGCCGCAGGGCCGCGTGCAGCAGGTGCGTGGCGGAGTGGTTGAGGCGCGTGGCGTTGCGGGCGGCGGCGTCCACCTCGGCGGTGACGCGCTCACCGCTGGCGATGCTGCCCTCCTCCACGGTGCCGATGTGCACATGGGCGTCGCCGTTCTTCTGCGTGTCCTCGACGCGGAAGCGGAAGCCGGGTGCGGTGATCAGGCCGCGGTCGCCCACCTGGCCACCGCTCTCGGCGTAGAACGGGGTGGCGTCCAGGACCACGGCTCCGGCAGCGCCTGCGTGCAGCCGGTCGGTGAGGCGGTCGCCTTCCACCAGCGCCAGCACGCGACCTTCACCGGTGAGCTGCTCATAGCCCGTGAACGTCGTTTTCGCGTCGAGCCTGGGGCCGGAATCGGCGGCCATGGCGAACTTGCTGGCGGACTGAGACTGCCTGCGCTGCTGTTCCATCGCCTTCTCGAAGCCGTCGCGGTCGATGGCGATGCCCCGCGGGCGCAGGACGTCGGCGGTGAGGTCCACGGGAAAGCCGTAGGTGTCGTAGAGCTTGAACACCACGTCGCCCGGCAGCTGGCCGCCCTTCAGGCTGGCTAGCGCGTCCTCGAGGATGCGCATGCCCTGGGAGAGCGTCTCGGCGAAACGCTCTTCCTCGGTCTTCAGCACCCGCTCGACATGACTGGCGGCAGCCGTGAGCTCCGGGAACGCCTTGCCCATCTCCCGCTGCAGCGGCTGCACCAGCCGATGGAAAAACGGCTCCTGCACGCCGAGCTCGTAGCCATGGCGCAGTGCCCGGCGGATGATGCGGCGGAGCACGTAGCCGCGGCCTTCGTTGCCGGGGAGCACGCCGTCGGTGATGAGGAAGCCCGCGGCGCGGATGTGGTCGGCGATGACGCGCAACGAGGGCGAGGCCGGGTCCCTGGCGCCGGTGACGTCGATGGCGGCCTTGATGAGGTTGCGGAACAGGTCGATGTCGTAGTTGCTGTGCACGCCCTGCATGACGGCGGCGATGCGCTCCAGGCCCATGCCGGTGTCCACCGAGGGCTTCGGCAGCGGCGTCAGCCGGCCGTCGGCGGAACGGTCGAACTGCATGAACACCAGGTTCCAGATCTCGACGTAGCGGTCGCCGTCCTCGTCGGGCGAGCCCGGCGGGCCGCCGGGGATGGACGGGCCGTGGTCGTAGAAGATCTCGCTGCAGGGACCGCAGGGGCCGGTGTCACCCATGGCCCAGAAGTTGCTCTTCTCGTCGCAGCGGGTCAGCCGCTGCGGGTCCACGCCGATGTGCTTCACCCAGAGGTCGGCAGCCTCGTCGTCCTCGCGGAACACGGTGACCCAGAGCTTCTCCCTGGGGATCTTCAGCTCGCCGGTGATGAACTCCCAGGCGAACTCGATGGCCTCGCGCTTGAAGTAGTCGCCGAAGCTGAAGTTGCCGAGCATCTCGAAGAAGGTGTGGTGGCGGGCGGTGTAGCCGACGTTCTCGAGGTCGTTGTGCTTGCCGCCGGCGCGCACGCAGCGCTGGGAGCTGGCGGCGCGCTTGTAGTCGCGCGGGTCCTTGCCGAGGAACACGTCCTTGAACTGCACCATGCCGGCGTTGGTGAAGAGCAGCGTCGGGTCGTTGCCGGGGACAAGCGGCGAGCTCGCGACGACGCGGTGGCCCTGCGCAGCGAAGTAGTCCAGGAACGCTTTGCGGATCTGTTCGGTCTTCACGGTGCTCCTGCTCTCAACCGGGCTTCTATTCCTCGTTGCTTCCGAAGCAGGCGCGGATCTGGTCGGAGGTGAAGCCGCGGTACTCGAGGAAGCGCGACTGGCGGGCCCGGTCGCGGAAGTCCGCCGGGGGCTGCGGGCCGAAGCGGCTGGCCCGGACTTCCCGGGCGAGGGCGCGCCAGTCGTGGGCGTCTGCCAGGGCGCGACTGGCGGTGTCGGTGTCCATGCCGCGCTGGAGAAGCTCGGCGCGGATTCTAATGGGTCCCTGCCCCTTGCGGATACGGGCGGCGATGAAGGCCTCGAGGAACCGCTCGTCGCTTACCAGGCCCTCGCTGGCCAGGGCAGCGAGGGCCGCCTCGATCTCCTCCGGCGGAAACTCCCGGTCAGCCAGCTTGAGCCGCAGTTCGGCCAGCGAATGCTCGCGCCGGGCCAGCAGGTCCATGGCCGCGGCCCGCGCCGACCGTTTCGGTGCCGGTGTTGACTTATTGACTATTCCCAACGGCTGGCACTCCAGCCGGACCCACGCCGGCCGAATAGTCAACAAGTGAACACCGGCACCGCGGCTTGCAGGCGTCAGGCTTCGCTGACGGCGGCTTCGGGCTCGGTTTCGCTGTCGCGGGCGGCGGCGCCTTCGCGGGGCTCGGCGGGCTTCGGCATGGCCAGCGACCGGACCTTGGCCTCGATCTCGCGGGCCACCTCCGGATGCTGGAGCAGGTACTCGCGGGCGTTCTCCTTGCCCTGCCCGATGCGCTCGCGACCGTAATTGAACCAGGCACCGGACTTGGCCACCAGGCCATGCTTGACGCCGAGTTCGATAAGCTCGCCCTCGCGGGAAATGCCGTGGTTGTAGAGGATCTCGAACTCCGCCATCTTGAAGGGCGGCGCGACCTTGTTCTTCACCACCTTGACCCGGGTCTCGGCGCCGATGACTTCCTCGCCCTTCTTGATCGAGCCGATGCGGCGGATGTCCAGGCGCACGGACGCATAGAACTTCAGTGCGTTGCCGCCGGTGGTGGTCTCCGGGTTGCCGAACATGACGCCGATCTTCATGCGGATCTGGTTGATGAAGATGACGATGGTGTTGGAGCGCTTGATGTTGCCGGTGAGCTTGCGCAGCGCCTGCGACATCAGCCGCGCCTGCAGGCCGACATGGGAGTCGCCCATCTCACCCTCGATCTCGGCCTTCGGCGTCAGCGCGGCGACCGAGTCGACGACGACGATGTCCACCGCGCCCGAGCGGACCAGCAGGTCGGTGATCTCCAGGGCCTGCTCGCCGGTGTCGGGCTGCGACACCAGCAGGTCGTTGACGTTGACGCCGAGCTTCTCGGCATAGACCGGGTCGAGCGCATGCTCGGCGTCGACGAAGGCCGCGGTGCCGCCGCGCTTCTGGCACTCGGCGATGACCTGCAGCGTCAGCGTGGTCTTGCCCGAGGATTCCGGCCCGAAGATCTCCACCACGCGGCCACGCGGCAGGCCGCCGATGCCGAGCGCGATGTCCAGCCCCAGGGAGCCGGTGGGAATCGCCTCGATGTCACGGTTCGCACCGCCGTCGCCGAGGCGCATGACCGAGCCCTTGCCGAACTGGCGTTCGATCTGCCCGAGGGCGGCCGCGAGGGCCTTCTTGCGATTGTCATCCATAGGATTTCCGTGGCGACCGCGGGTCGCTGCCTGCTGTGAGGAATGAAAAGGATTATTCCACAGATGTGGCTCAGCCGGTGACCCAGCAAAAGTCACCGCTTCACCGGGAATCGGCAAATCGCTCCAGCACCGCGTAGCGCGAGTCGGCAGGCCCGGACAGCGACTCGGCCAGGACAAAACCGTCGACGCTCCAGGCGAGCGGTCGCGGCGGCGCAAGGTCGGGCAGATTCCGCGGCTTGCGCGCGAGTGTTACATGCGGATGGAAGGGACGCGGATCGATCCGCAGGCCCGCCGCCCGCGCCTGCCCGGCCAGCGCGCTGGCAAGCGCCAGGAGCGGCGCCGGCGTTTGGCTGCAGCCGAGCCACAGGACCTGCGCGGACTCGAACCAGCCGTAGCGGTCCAGCAGGAGGTCGCAGCGCGGCGCGGGCAGCGTCCGTGCCGCCGCCACCAGAACCGCCTGCTGCACTTCGTCCACGTGCCCGAGGAAGGCCAGCGTCAGGTGCAGGTTGTCCTGCGGCACCAGCCGGCCACCACAGCGCTGCAGCTGCTCCCGAGCCTGCTGCCACAACGCCTCGCGGAGCGCCGGCTCCGGCCAGAGCGCGAAGAACAGCCGCCGGGCCCGCGGGGCCGCGCCGGTCACGGCGCCGTGAGCTGCGCGAGCACGCCCTCCAGCGCGGCGACCACGCTCTGGCGGCGCACGGCATCGCGATCGCCGCTGAAGCGGCGCTGCTGGCTGACGAGCTGCACCCCAGGCCCCGCCCAGGCCAGGCACACGGTCCCCACCGGCTTGTCGGCGCTGCCGCCATCCGGGCCGGCGATGCCGGAGACGGCCACCGCGATCTCCGCGGCGCTGGCGAGCCGCGCGCCGGTCGCCATCTGCTCGGCGACGTCGGTGCACACGGCGCCCTGGGCCGCGAGCGTTTCCGGGCTGACGCCGAGCAGGGCCTGCTTGGCCTCGTTGCTGTAGGTGACGAAGCCGTAGCCGAACCAGGCCGAGCTGCCGGGCTGGTCGGTCAGTAGCTTGGCGATCCAGCCGCCGGTGCAGGATTCGGCCACCGCGAGACGCGCGCTCTTCGCGGCGAGCGCGGCGGCGATGCGTCGCACGAGGTCGGCGGACCGGGCGTCGAAGTCGGTCATGGGCGGGTCCCCTGCCTTGCTGCCGGCATGATCCGTCAGCGAGGGGGAGTCTCGGCCAGATCGCGGTACAAGGTCAAATAGGCATCCACCATGTCGGCCACGCGGAATTCCCGGGCCACCCAGTCCCAGGCCGCGGCACCGAGCGCCCTGCGCCGGGCCTCGTTCTGCAGCAGCTCGGTGAGCGCGATGGCGAAGGCCGCCGCGTCGCCGGCGCGCACCAGGTAACCCGTGCGCCCGTCGGCCACGATCTCCGGCACGCCACCGGCGCGGAAGGCCACCACCGGCACGCCGGCGGCCTCGGCTTCCAGCACCGCCAGCCCGAGGCCCTCCGCGCTCGCGGCATGGGCCAGGACATCGAGCCGCCCGATGAAGGACGCAAGGTCGGGCCGAAACCCGGCAAACAGGACGGAGCCCTCCAGGCCCAGCGCCCGTACCCGCCGGCGCAACGACGCCTCCAGCGGCCCCTGGCCGAACAGCAGCAGCCGTGCCTGCGGGCAGGCGAGCGCCACCTCGCGCCAGGCCTGCAGCAGTTCGGCGTGGCCCTTGCGGGCAATGAGCTGGGAAACGCAGCCGACCAGCTGGCAGCGCGGATCGAGGGAGAACTCCCGGGCCAGCCGCTCGCGCGACCAGGCGGGATCCTGCAGCGCAGGCTCCACCGCGCTGCGCACCAGGGCCAGCCGTGGCGGGCGCAGGCCCACGGCCTCCAGCTGCCGGCGGATTGCCGTGGAGATCGCCACCACACGCCCGTAGGGCCGGTATTTCAGCCGCGACAGCAGCCCCTCGCTGCGGTCCACGCGGCGCGTCAGCAGCGCCGGGATGCCGGCGCGCCGCGCCGCGAGCCCGCCGAACCAGTCGGCGCCGCGGCGACTGTGCACATGCACCAGGTCCGGCTGCAGTTCGCGCAGCAGCGCGGTGAAGCGGCCGATGAAGCCGAAGTCGTGGTCGCCGCGCATCGGCAGCTCCCGCAAGGCCAGGCCCAGGCGGCGCGCCTCGCCGGCGAGTGGCCCGCCGGCGGTGCAGGCCAGCGTGCCCTCGACGCCCCGTGCCTTGAGGCCGCGCATGAGGATGAGGGCCTGGCGGGCACCGCCATAGGGATGGCGGCCGGTTTCCAGGTGCACGACGTGCATCGGCGCACTCTGCCGCCGCCATCCGGCAGGGTCAATGTGCCGCGGGGCTTGCGCACGCTGCGCAAATAGCCTCCCATAGCGTCCCCTATGTCCAGCCCCGAGCCGATACCCGACAGCGCGGGCAGCGCGTCCACGCATACGCCGGTGATGCAGCAGTACCTGCGCATCAAGGCGGAGTTCCCGGACATGCTGCTGTTCTATCGCATGGGGGATTTCTACGAGCTGTTCTACGAGGACGCGCGCCGCGCCGCGCGCCTGCTCGACATCACCCTGACCTCGCGCGGCCAGTCCGCGGGCGCGGCGATTCCCATGGCGGGCGTTCCCTACCACGCGGCAGAGGGCTATCTCGCACGCCTGGTGCGCCAGGGCGAGTCGGTGGCCATCTGCGAGCAGATCGGCGATCCGCGCACGGCGAAGGGACCGGTGGAGCGCCGGGTGCTGCGGGTGGTGACGCCCGGCACGCTCACCGACGAAGCGCTGCTGGAGGCACGCCGCGATAACCTGATCGCCGCCGTCTGCCGCGACGCGGGCACCATCGGCCTGGCCTGGCTGGAACTGTCCGCCGGGCGCTTCTGCGTCAGCGAACTCGCCGGCGAGGACGACCTCGCCAACGAACTCGAGCGGCTCCGGCCCGCCGAGCTGCTGGTCGAGGAAGGGACCGCGGGCGCCACCGCACTGGCCGGGCTGCAGGGCGTGAAGCAGCGGCCGCCCTGGCATTTCGAGGCCGATGCCGCACGGCGCACGCTCTGCGCGCAGTTCGGCACCCGCGACCTCGCCGGCTTCGGCTGCGAGGACCTGGTGCAGGCGGTGCGCGCCGCCGGCTGCCTGCTCCAGTACGTCAAGGACACGCAGCGCACGGCGCTGCCGCATGTCGAGCGCATCAGCACCGAGCTGCCCGGCGACGCCGTGCTGATGGATGCCGCCACCCGGCGCAACCTCGAACTCGACAGCAGCCTCGCCGGGCGCAGCGGCGCCACGCTCGCCGGCGTGCTCGACCACTGCGTCACCGCCATGGGCAGCCGCCTGCTGCGCCGCTGGCTGCAGCGCCCGCTGCGCGACCAGGCGCTGCTCAACCGGCGCTACCAGGCGCTCGAGGCCCTGCAGGCACAGCCGCCCACGGCGGTCGCTGAATCCCTGCAGGCCATCGGCGACCTCGAGCGCATCCTGGCGCGGGTGGCCATGCGCTCGGCCCGGCCGCGCGACCTGGCGCAGCTGCGCCTGGCCCTGCAGCTGCTGCCCGGGATCCGCGCCGGCCTCGCGGCCTACGACTCGCCGCTGCTGGCGACACTGGGCGGTAGCCTCGCCGAGCAGGTCGCCGAGCGCGCCCTGCTGGAGCGCGCGCTGGTCGCTGAGCCGCCGATGCTGGTTCGCGACGGCGGCGTCATTGCCCCCGGTTTCGATCCGCAGCTCGACGAGCTGCGCGACATCGCGGAGAACGCCGACCGCTACCTGGTGGACCTCGAGCAGCGCGAGCGCGAGCGCACCGGCCTGCCCTCGCTCAAGGTCGGCTACAACCGCGTGCATGGCTTCTACATCGAGCTGTCGCGCGCGCAGGCCGCCAGTGCACCGCCGGAGTACATCCGCCGGCAGACGCTCAAAAGCGCCGAGCGCTACATCACTCCCGAGCTGCAGGACTTCGAGGGCCGGGTGCTCTCGGCACGCGAGCGCGCCCTGGCCCGCGAGAAGGAACTCTACGAGCAGCTGCTCGACCGCCTGCTCGCGGTACTGGCGCCGCTGCAGTCCATGGCCGCGGCGCTGGCCGAGACCGATGTGCTCGTCAACCTGGCCGGCCGCGCCAGGGACCTCGGCTACTGCCGGCCGGAGCTGGCCACGGAGCCGGTGTTCAGCGTGCGCGCCGGGCGCCATCCGGTGGTCGAGCAGGTGCTCGATGGCCCGTTCATTGCCAACGACCTGGCGCTCGATGCCGGGCGGCGCCTGCTGGTCATCACCGGGCCGAACATGGGCGGCAAGTCCACCTACATGCGCCAGGCCGCGCTGATCGCCATCCTCGCGCACATCGGCAGCTTCGTGCCGGCGGCTGCCGCGCGCATCGGCCCGCTGGACCGCATCTTCACCCGCATCGGCGCCGCCGATGACCTCGCGGGCGGCCGCTCGACCTTCATGGTGGAGATGACCGAGACCGCCAACATCCTCAACAACGCCACCGCCCGGAGCCTGGTGCTGATGGACGAGGTGGGTCGCGGCACCAGCACCTTCGACGGCCTCTCGCTGGCCTGGGCGGCGGCGCACTACATCGGCGAGCGCATCGGCTCGTTCACGCTGTTCGCCACCCACTATTTCGAGCTGACCGCGCTCGCCGGCGAACTGCCCGGCTGCGCCAACCTGCACCTCGACGCCACCAGCCACGGCGACCGGCTGATCTTCATGCATGCCGTCAAGGAAGGCCCGGCCAACCAGAGCTACGGCCTGCAGGTCGCGGCACTGGCCGGCGTGCCCGGCACCGTGATCAGCCGGGCGCGCAGCTATCTCGCCGAACTCGAGCGCCAGACCCGCGAGCACCGCCAGCCGCGGCCGCAGGCCGAGCTGGACCTGCGCCCGGCACCGGTGGCCGATCCACTGCGCGAGGCGCTCGCGCAGCTGGACCCGGATCGCATGTCGCCGCGCGAGGCGCTGGATGCGCTCTACCACCTGAAGAAACTGTAGCAGCCGAGCATCGGCTGGTGCCTGCCGGCACCCGGCCCGCACCCGACTATGATTTAATCCCCCGGCGACACCCGGAGACTGGTCCCATCAGCGTGATCAACCTGCGCGACTTCGCATGCCCTGCCGGGGCCGGCCGCCAGCGGCTGCAATGCCTGCTGCTCCTGCTCGGATCCACCCTCCTCGCCACCGCGGTGCCGGCACAGGCACCGGATGGCGCAGTGCAGACCGGTATCGCAGCGGCCGCCGCGGACGCGGCGCCAGCGAGCACGCCGGCCGGGCCGGTCACCGACCTGCCGCCGCCGACGGCGCCCGCCGCCAGGCCCGCCGAAGTCCGCGTGGGCGACACGGTCGTGTTTGCACTGCGGGCCGCGCATGCCGGCCAGGGCGCCGCGCTGCGTGCGCGGGCGGCCAACGATGCGCTGCACGATGTGCTGGGCGCCAATGGCAACGAGGTACGCATTGCCCATGTCGGAGGTGCCGCCGTGATCTATGTCGGCGCCCGTCCGGTCGTGCAACTGGTGCCCGAGGATGCGGCGCTGGCGGGCGACGCCAGCCTGGAGGTCCACGCCGATCGTATCGCCGCCGACATCCGCGCCGCACTGGCGACCGAGCATACCCGCAGCGCCGTGGCGGGCGGCATCTTCGGCGTCTCGCTGGCGGTCCTGTTCGCGGTGCTGGCGGTATTCCTGCTGCGGCGGGCCTGGCAGCTGGGTGATCGCGCCGCGGACTGGCTCGAGGCCGGTTCCGGCCAGGTGCCGGCGCTGCGGCTGGGACGCATCGAGCTGCTGGGCCGGGCCACGGTACGCACCGCCCTGTCGCTGGGTGTCGTGGTTGGCCGCTGGATCGCCCTGCTGGGGCTGGTCTATGCCTGGCTCCTGGCCACTTTCTCGCTGTTCGAAAGCACGCGCAGCCTCACCGGCCAGCTGACCGGTGCCCTGCTCAACCCGCTGGCGACGCTCGCCTCGCGGGTCGTGGCGGCGGTGCCGCTGCTGGTGATCCTGGTCTTTGCGCTGCTCACGCTGGCACTGCTGCTGCGCGCGGTGCGGCTGTTCTTCCGCGACATCGCCCGCGGCACCACGGTCGTCGGCTGGCTGCCCAGGGACCTCGCGGCGGCCACCGGCGCGCTCACCGAGATTGCACTGATCGTGCTGGCGCTGGTGCTGGTCGCGCCGGTCATCACCGGCAATGCCGAGGGTGCCGCTCCACGCCTGGGCCTGCTCGGCCTGGCGGCGCTCGCCCTGGCCACCGTGCCGCTGGCCGCAACGGCGATCGTCGGCGTCGCGACACTCTTCGGCCGCTGGCTGGCCGTGGGCGACTGGGTGGAGATGGGTGCCTGCAGCGGGAAGGTGGTGCGCATCGGCCTGCTGGAAACGACCCTGCGTGACGCCGCCGGCACCGAGCTGCGGATCCCGCACCTGGCGAGGTTGCTGCGACCGGTCTGCGTCCACGGGCCTGCGCCGCGCATCAGCGTTTCCCTGCCGGTGGAGCGTGAACTCGCCACGCCGGCCCTGGCGACGCGCCTGGCGCAGGTACTGGCTCCGCTGGGCAGCAACCCGGGCGTGCGCCTGCTGGAGGTCGGCGAGACGCGGGCGACACTGGAACTGGCCGTCACCAGCAGCGTGGCCGATGCCCGCTCCGCCTGCCTGTGGGCCGCGCTGGCCGAACTCGAAGCCGCCCGGCGCGAGTCCACCGCATCTTGAATCCCTACGCCATCCTCGCCGGGCTGCTGGCGCTGGCCTGGGCCGGAGGCGCGCTCATCCGCCCGGGGCGGCAGCGCATGGCCGGTCTCTCCTCGGGCACCGAATTCCTGCTGATGGGCATCCTGCTCGGCCCACTCGGCCTGGCTGCCGTCTCCCGCCCGACGCTCGAGGCGCTGGCCCCGGTGACGCTGGTTGCCGCCTCCTGGCTCGCATTGCTGGCGGGCAGCCAGCTCGGTTTCGCCAACCGGCGCCGCGTGCCTGCCGCACACCTGCTGCTCGGCATCGCGCTGAGCCTCGCCGTCTTCGCGGCAACGGCGCTGCTCGCCTGGTGGCTGGTCCCGCTGCTCCTGCCACTCAGCGGCAACGAGCGGCTGCTGCTTGCAATCGGCCTGGGTTGCGCGGGCTGCGAGACCGCGCGCACGAAGGCGATCCTGGGTGCGCAGCGGCTCGCGGCCGGCGGCCCGCTGGCTGACGCGCTGGCCAATCTCGCCGGCTCCGACGATATGGTGCCGCTCGCGGGCCTTGCCCTGTTGTTCGCGCTGAGCACGCCAGCGGAGAACGCGGCGGCGCACGCGCCCCCGCTGGTGGCACTGGGCGTCACCCTCGGGCTGGGCGTGGCCGCCGGCGCGCTGGCCGGGGTGCTCACGCGCGTGGAGCAGCGCCTGACCGAGCGCTGGGGCATCCTGCTGGGCACCGGGCTGATGGCGATCGGGCTGTCGGCGGTGCTCGGCCTCGCGGCACCGGCCGCACTGGCGGTGATGGGCGTCACGCTCAACCTGCTGGCCCGCGACGGCGCCGCGCTGCGCGGCATGCTGGCCTCCACCGCCCGGCCGGTGCTGTTGCCGGTGGTGGCGCTGGCGGGCGCCCAGCTCGACCTGCGCGACGGCCTGGCGCTCTGGGCCGTGGCCGCGCTCGTGCCCGCCATGCGCCTGGCGATCAAGCTCCCGGCCATCGCGCTGTTGCGCCACCACCTGACTCCGCCCACGCTGCCCGGCCCCTGGGCGGGCCTGGCGCTGATGGCCTGCGGACCCATCACCGTGTGTGTGGGCGCAGTAGTTGCCGTGCAGTTCCCCGGTCCGATCGGACGCCTGGTGCTGGCCGGCTGCCTGGCCGCGATCGTCATCGGCGAACTGCTCGGTCCACCGGCACTGCGCCGCGAGCTGCAACGCGCAGACGAGTGGCCGGATGACGCAGCGGCTGCGCCCGGCAGCGCGACTCCAGGCCGTTCATGAGCGGCGGCAAGAAACCCCTGCCGGTGCGCATGCTGCAGCTGCTGATGCTGCTCGTCACGCTGGGCCTTGCCTGGCTGGTGCAGCAGGACAGCACGCTCGAACCCGGCATCGCCGCTGCGGTTGCCGCCCTTGGGCTGCTCCTGCTGGCCGGGACCCTGTTCAGCGAGCTGGCCGAAGTCGTCGGTCTGCCGCATCTCACGGGCTACCTGCTCGCGGGCATCATCGTCGGCCCGCATGTGCTCGGCATCATCAGCCACGACACGGTCGAGCGGCTCGGGGTATTCAACGAGCTGGCGCTGGCGCTCATTGCCCTGGCCGGTGGTGCCGAGCTGCGCATCGACAGCCTGCGACGCGCGGCGCGCAGCCTCGTCTGGGCGCACCTGCTGCAGATCGTGGCCATCATCGTCGTGGTGGGCGGCAGCTTCGTGGCCCTGCGCGGCCACATTCCCTTCCTTGCCGGCATGGGGCTGGTGCCGACGCTGATGGTGGCGCTGCTCTGGGGCGTGCTCGCCACCACGCGCAGCCCTTCGGCGGTGCTGGGCCTGCTGGCGCAGCTGCGGCCCAGGGGACCACTGACCGACATGACGCTGGCCTTCGTCATGTCCTCGGACGTGGTCGTCATCATCCTGCTGGCCATCGCGCTTGCCGTGGCAAAGCTGGGCATCGACCCGTCGGCCGGCTTCGATCCCGCGGCCTTTGGCGAGGTCGGCTACGAACTGCTGGGCAGCACCGCGCTGGGCACGACGCTGGGCGTGATCCTGGCGCTGTACCTCTGGGCCAGCCGGCCGCGGCCTGCCGCGGCCGACAGCGCTGCGGCCCCGGACACGGGCACTCCCGCGGTGGAGCCAGAGGTCGCCGCAACGGCAGACGACGGTGGCCGCAACCTGCTGCTGGTGCTGCTGTTGCTGGGCCTGCCGATGTCCGCGCTGCTCGAGTACGTCCACCTGAACCCGCTGCTGGCATTCATGGTGGCGGGATTCGCGGTGCAGAACTTCTCGCGCGGCGGCGAGCGCCTGCTGCACGCGGTGGAAAAAACCGGGGCGATCGTCTTCGTGGTCTTCTTCGCCACCGCGGGCGCCCATCTGGACCTGCACGGCTTTGCAACCATCTGGCCGGTGGCCGTCATCCTCGCCGGCGTACGCCTCGTGGTGACGCTGGCCGCAGCGCGGGCCGCGAGCCGCATCGCCGGCGATGCGCCGGTCATCCGCAACTGGGGCTGGTCGGGCCTGGTGTCACAGGCCGGACTCGCGCTCGGGGTGGCACTGGTGATCGTGCGCGAATTCCCCGACTTCGGCGACGGCTTCCGCACCCTGGCGATCGGCGTCGTCGGCCTCAATGAACTCTTCGGCCCGGTGCTGTTCAAGCTGGCGCTGGATCGCAGCCGCGAAACCGGGCGTGCTCGCGATGCGGACAGCGAACCGGCGGCCGCCGGCGCCACCCCTGTCTTCAGTGCGCCATCCCCGCCCCGCTGAACCATTTCCAGCTCCAATTAGGCCACGGCACGATTGCCGTGGAAATCGAGTGGGGCTACCAAAGGCTTTGGTACAAAGTCTGCGCTTCAACGAGACCGCGGCATAAATGCCGCGGAAATCGATTCGTGTTGTCGTATTCCATTGCGGTTCCTTGTGGTGCTTCAATGAGGCCGCGGCACGAATGCCGCGGAAATCCATCTATCCCGCCAGTCGGTCGGTCGGATGCCGCAGCTTCAATGAGGCCGCGGCACGAATGCCGCGGAAATCTTGTCGCGCGCCATAACTCGCGTGTGCTCGGCCAAGCTTCGCGGAAATCCGGCGCAAGGTAACCCCGCGTAACAAGGTACTGCACGCTTCAATGAGGCCGCGGCACGAATGCCGCGGAAATCGTCTCGTGACGTAGACATCATCAGGTCGCCTGTCGTGCTTCAATGAGGCCGCGCCACGAATGCCGCGGAAATCCGGATGAACTAGAGGGAGGCAATGCAATGCAGTTATCGCTTCAATGAGGCCGCGGCACGAATGCCGCGGAAATCCGGATTCCTCGCCGCACTCCGGACATGACGCCACCCAGCTTCAATGAGGCCGCGGCACGAATGCCGCGGAAATCCGACGCCCGCCGGCGGGGTTACTGCGGGCTGGCTGGGCTTCAATGAGGCCGCGGCACGAATGCCGCGGAAATCCTGATGGGGCGATCATAGAGCTTTCACCAAATGGTGTGCTTCAATGAGGCCGCGGCACGAATGCCGCGGAAATCCAAGTGGCGCGGACGCACAAGCCGCGCGGACCAGCAGCTTCAATGAGGCCGCGGCACGAATGCCGCGGAAATCGCGGCGGAGACTGCCCCAGACCGTCTTCTGCCAGTCCCGGCTTCAATGAGGCCGCGGCACGAATGCCGCGGAAATCCCGAGCGGGGCCAACTGGCTGGGCGGGGCCTCGCCGCTTCAATGAGGCCGCGGCACGAATGCCGCGGAAATCTTGCCGGACCGCCCACGACGCCGCGCCTGACTGCGGGCTTCAATGAGGCCGCGGAAATCCGAGGGCGCCGAGGGGATTGTTGATGCCTCGAAGTGCTTCAATGAGGCCGCGGCACGAATGCCGCGGAAATCCGGAGTCCGACCTGCGCGACATGATCCAGACGATGTAGCTTCAATGAGGCCGCGGCACGAATGCCGCGGAAATCACGTGGGCGATCCCCCGCTGGTCGGGTAGTAGCCGGCGCTTCAATGAGGCCGCGGCACGAATGCCGCGGAAATCCACAACCTACCCTGTGGTGCCGGACCAGATGTTCCTGCTTCAATGAGGCCGCGGCACGAATGCCGCGGAAATCCCCGTATGCGCCCTGATAGAAGAAGCCATCATCTGAGCTTCAATGAGGCCGCGGCACGAATGCCGCGGAAATCGCGTTTGATGGGGTCGGCCCGTTGCCGACCATGGGCGCTTCAATGAGGCCGCGGCACGAATGCCGCGGAAATCGAATCTCCGCAAGAAGGTTTCAGTCGCACTAAAAGGCTTCAATGAGGCCGCGGCACGAATGCCGCGGAAATCCGAGTCCTCGTTGTCCGCTGCAGTTTCCTCATCAACGCTTCAATGAGGCCGCGGCACGAATGCCGCGGAAATCCGGGTCGACGAAACGCGCTTGCTGGTGCACCACGTGCTTCAATGAGGCCGCGGCACGAATGCCGCGGAAATCCCGCCGTGCCGGCCTGCAAGCCGGAACCGCAGATGGCGCTTCAATGAGGCCGCGGCACGAATGCCGCGGAAATCCTGGCAACGGACGGTCTGGGACAGCCTTCGTCGCTTGCTTCAATGAGGCCGCGGCACGAATGCCGCGGAAATCCACCAGACGCAGCCTAATCGTCTAGGCGCTCACCACTCGCTTCAATGAGGCCGCGGCACGAATGCCGCGGAAATCACATCGAGCGCGGCAAGCTGCAACTGGATGCAACCGAGCTTCAATGAGGCCGCGGCACGAATGCCGCGGAAATCATCCTGCGCCCGGACATCACCGGCTCATCCTACGGCGCTTCAATGAGGCCGCGGCACGAATGCCGCGGAAATCTCGGGGCCCGCTATGAACCGCCTGACCTACAGCGAGGCTTCAATGAGGCCGCGGCACGAATGCCGCGGAAATCATCGACATCACCGGAATCAACCGTTCGTGGCTGTCGCTTCAATGAGGCCGCGGCACGAATGCCGCGGAAATCCCTTCTGGCCAAGGTACAGGCGGTACCAGAGGTAGGCTTCAATGAGGCCGCGGCACGAATGCCGCGGAAATCATTAGTCATGATTCTCCCTTTCTTGTGAATTCACACAGCTTCAATGAGGCCGCGGCACGAATGCCGCGGAAATCTTCAATGGTTGCATGTGCGGCCTGCCCGCGTTTCAGAGCTTCAATGAGGCCGCGGCACGAATGCCGCGGAAATCGCTCTTGCTCTTGCTCTTGCTCTTGCTCTTGGCTTCGCTTCAATGAGGCCGCGGCACGAATGCCGCGGAAATCAGCCACCCCGCCGTCGTCAACGACGGCAATGGCTTGCAAGCGGAAATGCGAGCGCTTGATGGCTTTCGTCATCCAGTGACCTTATCGCCATTGCCATCTCAAGCGTCGGTCAATGCAACGCCCTGTTTGTTAAAGAACTCTGATGACGCGAGCGCTACCCGGTCCGGCCGACACCACAACAGCGCTCGCTGGCATCGGCAAAACCGGATTACACAATAACCGGCAACCGCGCCACCGGCTCGAACGCCTTGCCCAAGCTTATCACCCGCGGATTCACCTGGTCAGCCGGGCCGAGATCCATGAATAGCACGTGATCGGCCGTGTGATGAATGATGCCATCGAGCAGGGCCACGAGTTCCGCCTGTCGCTGACGACTCATCCGGCACTGGAAGACAGATAGCTGCAGCCACTCTCCATAGCCATTCATCACCCAAAACACTCGCCGCCAGCGTTTCGGGTCGCCTATATCGTAGGTCACAATGAAAAGGTGCTCTTCACGCATGGTGTTACCGCGTCGTGAAATCCGGGAAGGCCGCGAGTTCGCCCAGCAGATGGCGGGCCAGCAGGCGTGCCTGCAACTCGAGCAACCTGCGATAGCTCAGCTTGTAACCGAAAAGCGGGTGCGTAATCTCATGCGACAAGCGTCGCTCGAATGCCGCGATGAATCGCCTGCGGCCATCGGCGGTGAGGGCAACGCTTCCTGCCACATTGAGAAAATCCGTGGGTCTCACCTCACCGTTGTTGATGGCCTGGAGGACGCTCGAGTCGGCGATCAGCGGGCGAAATGGCTCCATCATGTCCAGCGCCAGGGCCGGCCGGCCGTAGCGCGGCTGATGGTAGAAACCACGGTACGCATCAAACCCCACCGCAGTCAGGGCAACCGTCCAGTTGCGGACGAGAAGGGTATAGGCGAAAGACAGCAGCGCATTGATCGGGTCCGTCGGTGGACGGCGGTTTCTCGTCGTGAAGTCGAATCTCAAAGATTGATTCGGCTCACGGCTGATCATCCCCGAAAAGGCGGCGAAGTAGCGGGCGGCTGCCTGGCCCTCCGCACCGAGGAGTTCAGCAAGGTTTCCTGCCCGCTCTGCACGCCGCAGATCCTGCAGGAACCCGTCGACAAGCTCATCAGGCACGGCATCGATCTTCCAGTTCCGGCGTAGCAGAGTCCGCTGATTTTTGATCTTGGCGCTGACGAGGCCCTTCGCCAGTCGCAGGCACCATGAGGCATCGAAGCTGGCGCGATACTGCGCCGTGCGAACCTCCACGTTCTTGTGACCAGTGCCAATGCTGTGCCCAAGGAACCACCCGCCGAAGGAGTGCCACGAGATCGGAATCTCCCGGGCCATCAGTTCATGCAAGGTAGGGGTCGTTACGTAAACCTGTCCCATGAGCACCAGCTGCGAAACGTCCAGGAGGCGCACCGTCTGAACCTTTTGATCCTCGACGAAGATCTCCAGCGTTTCGCCTTTCTTTGCGACTTTGGCGCCGCGTGCCTGGACGTAAAGCGGCAAAGCCTCGTCCTGGGCCACCACCAGCGGGCGCGGGGCTGTCTCCTGTCTGCGCAGGTACGCGACCTCATCGGGCAGGCAGATCCCGACCAATGAACAGCGGGGACACTTGGGGCTGTCTTCGAGCGGAGGCGGTATCTGCCCGCCTGCGGCCACCAGGCGCAGGCCATCGACGGCACTATGCGTCAGCGCGATCAGCTCGTCGTCGAATGCGACACATACGCGCTCCCGACTTTCGGTGAAATACAGGACTCCGTCCTCGCAGGCGTACCCATGCTCTGCGAGAATCATGCCCTGCACGCAAAGCTGAACGCGCTCAGGATCATAGGCGCCGCGCGGGATGTGAGGGCGCTTGCCACGCTTGTAATCCACCGGGGTGACGCGGTTACCCTCGCCCTCCACGAGATCCATTCGCGCGATCAGGCCGAGCCTGTTGGACGACAATGTGATCGAACGCGCGTGAATACGCTCTTCGTCCTCTACACTACCAGCCGGCGGAAGCCCGCCCCGCGGTCGATCCACGCGCCGGTGGGCGTGGCGGCCCTCGACCGTGTCCGACGAATCGGCCCACTCCCCCTGTACCCACTCCAGGTACGCGAGCCGCGGACAGTACTGGAACTCGTTGACCATCCGTGCTGGAAGCAGCGGCATGTCGACGGATAGTTCAGGAAACGGCATTGGCAGCTCACTCTGAGCCGAGCCTGGACTGGGTGGGCTGTCGGTCACTGCGTATACTCTCGCGGCATACGTTCCGCCTCCCGCTGCCCACCTGAATCCAGGCACCGACTGACGGACGAGCCGCTGATACTGCCGCGTTCGGCGCCGATGCAGCCGTTGAAGAGGCTGTACCGACAGCCGACCTTTTCTATCGAACAGCTACCGGGGTCGGCCTGAACAGTCCCAGTCCGTAATGACAACCGAAGCCCAGCGCCAGCGGGCCGCCGACGGCCTCGGCAAAGGTCAGGCGGTGGAAACTCCCGAGGCGATCGGGCTGGTGGAGGTCGCGGTGGCTGCGGAAGCGGCGGAAGTGAATGGCGCGACGCTTGCGGCCATTGCCGATGCTCACTTCGTCGAAAGCTTCAATTGCAATGAGGTCCGGCAGGCCGCGTAGGCGGCATTCACGACGAATCTGGTCTTCTATACGAAACCGCTTCTTGACATGCCAGGGATGCAGATAGGGCGTGACAGACTCCCAGACCGTACTGGGCCGGGTGAGTTCTGCTGCAACATCCGGGGTGCCACAACCTTCAAACGCCAGCCGCCACTCGATGCCACCGCGTTCCCACAGTCCTTGCATCCTGGTAAGCGCCCTCTGCTCCACGTCGCTCATACCATCGGATGCATAGACGAGCACGCGGTCGAGCCTACCATCATCATTGCTGTCCCAAGGCAGATAGTAGGCATGGCGGTGGCAGTTGCCCTCCGGCAGGCCATGCCCGGAAAAAACGGCTGGAATCCGATCCTCGCCGAAAGCATGTCTGCATTGCCCCATGGCGGCGATACGCATGAGTTCGCCGATACGCAGGCTGTCTTCCACGCGTGGAAGTGGCTTGCCAGCCAGGATAAAGGTGAGGGCCGTGACTGTCGGCATCTCAGCTCGCTGAATGACGGGCTTCGGCCGCAGGGCATCGAGCGGCCGCAGATAATCCACCTTGCGCGCGGCAGGTGGCTGACTCCAGCCCAGCTTGCGCAGTTCGTTGGTATCGACGCTTAGCGCATCGAGCAGGGTCTCCGGCAAGGTGCCGCCGAGTCTCTTCTGCGCCTTCTTGTCGACGAGAAAACGGCCACGCAACGCCTGATACTCTGCCAGCGGCAACGGAGCGTAGAGAGATACCAACTCCCCCTTGATCTCGCCGGTGTCCGTATCGATCGCATTGTCGCCAGGTTCGCAGTTCGCAGCCGGAGCCACATCCATACGCCTGGCTTCTACCCAGGACTCCGCGCGGCCCAGGTAGCCGATCACGGCCAGGAGGTCATCCAGGAGCGCACGCTGCTCATTGGGCAAATTGACATCAGGCCATGCGACACCAAGCGCGTCAGTGCGGCTGACGGCGGTGAATGCATCAAATACCAGCGATGTCTTTCCCGACGCGAATTGCGGCATGTAATGCCGGGTGTGGCTATGGCTGGCGACCGGCAGCGAGTATTGCGGCAAATCTGCGGCAAGGGATGTGATCAGCCCCTCCAATGCAGCCTCGCTGTGCTTGCCGTCGTGCTTGACCTTATGGTGCCAGGTAGCGATCAGCGCGCGCAGGATGCGCCACGGCTCTGGTGGCCACGCCACCGCACCTTCATTGACGTGCCGATCCCATGGCGTAGCATGGTAACGACCGGCGGGAAACGTGAAGGCGATTGCGAGCACGACTCATTCCTCGCCATCGTCGCCTGACGTAGCTTCACCCTTTCCCTTCCGGCCTTTGGAGGCCTTTCCGCCGCCCGTGTAGGTCACGGTAATGGACTGGAAATTCGCCTCGGCCGATGCGGCTTTGATCAGGCCGGGCAAGGCCTGTGCAAGCGCATCAAGCGTGGGCATTTGAAACCCGTCCGGCCGCTGGACTTCGAGCGCCTCGCTCTCCAGATCGCAGGCGGTGCGCAAGCGCAGGCCGGTGGCCAGGAAGGCAAGAATCTTGTAGAGCGCCAACGCAACCAGGAGGTCGAATACCGACGGTCCGAACCCGTAACCGCGCAACTGAGCAAGGTCGAGGTTGAAGTAAGCGGCAATGTCCGGCGACACAAACTCGTCGCGGGAAAATGGCACGTTGCCAAAGCCCTTTGACGTGTCACCTGAGGGATTAACGGAGTCGTTTTTCACTCCACCGCTTGCTGCTACTCGGATGCCGGTGGCCTCGACAAAACCCGACAACGCGCGCGGAAGACGTAGACGACCGCCTGCCAACTCCTTCTTGGCGAGGAACACGCCATGCAGCAGCGCATTTGTGTCGAGCGAGAGCAGCACGCGCGCCAGCTTGCGCAGATCGACAAACCCCTCCTCCATGTCAGCAAGCTCTGTTTTCAACCTGTCAAATATGGTCCTGTCGGTACCTTCGAGAATATATGGTGAATTGACCCGGTGGGCCTCCAGTACGGAATTTGTGAGAGGCTCGCCTTGCTTGTCCATGACTTTGATGACTGACAGGCCCTTGAGTGGCGCGACCCAATCATCCGCTTCTCTGTCCCAGCACACTGCCTCCATGCGGTTGGCCATGCTCTGCGCTGACTCCACGAGGAGCATTGGCGTTCCGTCCGGCCCTTCATACTGGGCTGCGCCTATCTCGGGGAAGCCAGTAGGCTGAAAGCGCGTGCCCTGCAGTGGTTTCAGCCTGGCGCGGAGAAGCAGGCGTGGCGCTTTGGCGAGGGCGGACAGATTCAGGCTCATCGTTGTACTCCTTGACGGGCGGTATCAGACGGATTCGGTATCAGGTTGCTTGAGTGCGGAGCGTGCAAGTTTGCCGATAGCGCCGAAGCGCAGCGGGATCAGCAGCGCAGCAGCCGCGCGCCTGGGTTCGATGCCGGCGAGTGTCGGCAGGGCACCAGGCGCGAACTGAGGCGACAGGCCGGACGCTCGTAGCCGCCGCCAGGCAGCGGTCACGGCACGATTGTCATGATTGCCTGCGGCGAGCTGCGCCAGCATCCCCATGGGGACGGGCAATCGTCGCCCCTCGGCAAGCAATTCCAGGGAACGAAGCGTTCGCTCTGGGGTCAGTGCCAGCTTCATCAGCGCGTAGGCCGCGGGTACGGCGGAGTCGCCTGCGCTGCAGTCCGTGTCTTCAGGAACCTCGCAGAGCGCGAGGCCGGGCAGGAGATTGCTTATTCGTGCATCCATGCCGTCATCGCGCAAGAATGCTGCTATGTCATCGAGTGTCGCCCCGGCCACACTATCCAGCGGCTTGTCCGTCATCGTGAGGCGTTCTGCCAACCACAGGCGACGATCGAGCAGTGGCGGCAGAGCATCGACGAGGCGGCCGTTAAAGCCATCGCAGATACGGCTACTTTCATCCGCCTCCGCAGTCATCCATTGGTCGAAACGGCGATGGACTGGGAACAATTGTGCCCGTAACGGCAGAGGCTCGTCGCCGACACCATGCAGGCCCGCCAGCGCCGCGGCGATGCGGAAAGCCGGCGTGCCGTCAGATGCGGCAATCATCCAGCGCGCAGACAGGAGCGGTAAAGGGTGCAGTTCATCGCGTGCCTTGCTGCTTGATGCGACCGCACGCTGGATTTCACCCAGCAGGATCAACAGCGCCTGTGTCTCCACCTTGCCAGATCGTCTACCAGAGAGCGCAAATAAGCGGTCTTCGAGGCGCTTGCGCAGCGTCGCGAATCGCATCGGCGCGTTGTCGCCGTGAGCGAAGCTACGAAAGGCGTCGAGCCAGCCATGTTGATTAAGCTCACTGATCGCCCAGTTGTCGACCGCGATCTCGGCCACATCGAAACGTCCAAGGTGCGTCACGACGTAGTAGCCGAGGCCTCGGCGTTCGTAGAAGCCGAAGCGGTTGAATGCGGTGATGCCACGATCGGCCCCCAGGGAAGAAACAACTTGCAGCATGTCCATGCCGTTTCGTGCTTCGCGCCTTCCCTTCGTGATACGTCCCTCGGCGAGTAGGGCTGCAACCTCGACAATCGTCGACATGCCGCTCCAGACCGGCAACCATAGTTCCGATCGTGCGCTCTCCTTTGGAGCCAGGCTGCCACTCCCGGAAAAGCTGGGTGCAACCGCAAAAGGGAAGGTCGGTCGCCCGGAAGCGGTGGATTCAAGGCGTTTGGTCGTGAGGGAAGCAAACAGGATGGCACCTTCCATTGCGAGCACGCTGTCCCAGATGTTTCCGGTTGGGTCACCCTCGAATCCCGCAGTCATGTTCGCGCCGCCGGTCGCGAGCGTGTCGAGAAAACCGATGTTCGATGACGACTCGCGTGGGATCGCTTCAGCGAAAAGACTGCTACCGAGCAGTTGTGTGGCAAGAGGCGTCGGATCGTCACTACCCTCGTCGATCAGTTCGAGCAAATAACCGACGTGATTGATAGAAAAATCCATGCTGCCTTCGTTGCCGCCGGAGCCGAGCAGCAGGCCTGGCGTACGATCGTCACCAGACAAGGCGAAGCACGCATCAATCCAAGGCAGAGTGGAGTCGTCGAGTTCATTACGCAGCGCTCGTAACAACGCGCTCTTCAACTCCGCTTCCTGACGCTTGATCTCGGATAGTTGATCAGCACCAGCCTGGTCCAGCTTCTTTGCTTTCTTGAGCGCCTCCAGGCGTTTACGGTCGGCGCGCGCCTGATCCATCTGTTTAATCACCAGCACGTTTCGGATAGCGGACACGACTCGCCGGTATCGCTCAAAACGCCTCCCTGCTGCGGCTCCAATACGTCCAAGGATGACGGCGCCTTTGCGTTTCGAGCCTTCACCATCACCTTCAAGGAAGCCTGCGCGACCACTCCAAGGCGAAATGATCGGTGTCGGCGCGTACTCATACAGAAAGAACTGCTCGATCCCTTCGCGATCGAGCGACGTGGTCAACACAAAGCGGTTGCCGCGCCATGCACCGCGCGTCGTTGGATACCTGCCCGATAGCAGGCGCAACACGCCAAGCGCCTTGAGGTAGCCGGCGAGCGGAGTCGTCGTGCAGCCTTCGAGTACGATCTCGTTCATGGCGCACCCCCTTGTTGCAGGCGTTCGCGCCAGATCGCCATCAGCGGCCGCCAGTCGTACCGGTCGGCGGCGCGCAACGCCGCGAGATACTGAGCAGTCGCCACGCCCTCTTCCGGTGTCGGATCCACATCAGGCAAGTCGAGCCGCCGCGTCAACCAGTCGATGAACACGCGGGTCGTACGGCCATTGAAATCGGTAAAGGGATGAATGCTGAGCAACCGGCCCTCGGCAAAGGCCAGCAGCTCCAGCAAACTGTCGTCCGCTTCGGGCGGCAAGCCATCGATACGTGCCTGAAGATCGCGCACGTAGTTACGCATGGTCTGCGCGACGAGATGAGGCAGAGGTGGCTGATGCTGGCCGACGACGACTTCCTCTCGGCGCCAGCAACCAGCAAAAGTCGGCGTCAGTTCACCACAGATCCGTTGGTGCAGATTGAGAAAAAGCTGCTCGTCCAGTGGACGATCGTCGAGATCACCCTGCCTGATCGCGTATTGAACCTGCTCGACCCGAAGCGCCAGGTGCGGCGCAAGCTCGGCGTAGCTCAGGGTGCCGAGTGTCGTGTTGAGGTATCGGGTTGCTGCGTGAGGCGGCTGAGTTCCGCTTCCAGCATCGCCTGGTCCACTGGCTCGCCTTCGAAGGCCATGCTGCGCGCCACCTTCCGCGGAAGATTCGCCAGAGCTCTTCGCCGCCGCTCCGTCGGCGAAAGGCTGCGCCAGCGTGTGATGGCCTCGATCCAGTTCATGCCCTGTATTCTGCGGATGTCCATCAGCGGGTTCAAGCTGTTCGGCCGCGGAGGCACGCCAGTCAGCCAGGCGCACCAGGGTCTCGAGCCAGGCGAGCCGAAACGGCCCGAGCTGATCCAGAAGGCGTAGCGCACGTTCGCTCCACGACGGACCCTGGCTGCCAAGCCCCATTTCCATAATCCCGAGCCTGAGGTCGACGGCATCGCTGCGTTCGTTGTCAAACTCCAGCGCGGGAAGTGAGTCACCCTCGTAGATGCCGCGGGCGAAGCGCTTGACGTCAGCGCGGGCCCGCTCGGTCGGCATGGCGCGCAGGCTCATGCGCACTTTTCCATGGTGGGCAAGAACAAGATAGGCGATGAGATCGGCGTCCGGTTCACCGTCGTGCTGGGCCAGCCAGCCGAGCATGGACGCGAGCTCATGACGGAAAAATGGGCGCGCATGGCGCATCGCACCGCCGCAGTCGGACTTTGCAAGCGGTCGGGCCGGATCGGCGGGCAGGCGACAGCGGTACATGGAGCGCTGAAACACCGCATGGGCCTTTCCGAGGTCGTGCCAGCGACCGGCACGCACCACCGCGTTGCGATGTTCTGACTCACCGACCGCCACGCACAATAGGGCAGCGTGTTCGGCAACGTGGACGAGATGCTCGGCAAGCGCTACCGAGCGGTTCTGCCGTGAACGCCAGTCGTCAGTGAAGTCGCGTTTGCTGTCACGGCCTGTCGCAGACGGCGGGAGTGTCCGCAAGGACTGCTTCAGGGTGGCGTCGAATCCAATGGCTGCGTCATAGCCACCATCGCTGCTGCGGGCCAACAGCACCATGCCCGGACGCAGGTTGCGATCTCGCGGAATCCGCACCCACTCACCGACCAGTGCGTCCCAGTGCCAGAGCATCACGTCCTTGCGCCTGGCAAATGTCGTGATCTGTGCGATCGAGACCGGGCAAAGTTCATCGCGCACGGGTTGTGCTTGAGGCTCCGGCATGCTGGGATCATCCTCGAACGTACGCCAGAATACCTGCACACCAGGCATGTCGCTGTCGCGGATGTAGTCCGAAACATCAACGTCGAACCCAGACAGGTCGGGGTCCGTGTTGAACAGGTCCAGAAGATCTTTGCGCCGCAGAACCGCCGTGAGCGGGCGATCCTCGTCGGTCACCGGCAGGTCCTGCGGGCTTGCGCTGGCAATTGCCTTGATCCTGGTACGCGCCAGATCCAGCGAATCACCGTCATAAGGCAGCATCAGCGCTTTGCTTGACTCGATATCGATCCAGACAATCCGTGCACCGGCCTTGTTGTGCTCTCCATAACGATTACAGCGGCCAAACCGCTGAACCAGCGACGACCACGGCGCCAGCTCCGTGAACATCACCTTTGACGAGATGTCGACACCAGCCTCGATGGCCTGCGTCGCGACGACAATGCGGTCCACGCCGGACTCATCGCGCAGGCGGCGCGCCTGCTCTGCACGCTCCATCGGCCGGAAGCGGGCGTGGATCAGCAGATCGGTCTTGTCCGCTCGCGCCTTGCGCAGGCGCTGAAAAAGCTGTTGTGCCCGGCTTACGTTATTGAGGATTACTAGGGTCTGAGCGCTCGCATCGTGATGATCGAGAACGTTCGCACAGAGGTTGTCGATATAACGCTCGGCATTCTGCTTGCTGCTTTCGTCATCGAGACGAAATGTGGCCATATGCAGTGACTTGACTGCGTTGAGGCGCTCGCCGGCTTGCTGCCGGTCCGCATCGCTGATGGCGTGGTGCTGCAGGGAACCTGCGTGTGGTCGCAGGTCCACCGTCGCCAGCCACTTGGGGTGGAGCGTTGCCGATACCCATAGCGAGCGGCTGGATCTGGCAACTTCAAAGTCACGGCGAAAGGCCTCCAGCTGCGCTGAGGTGGCAAGACCTGCGCCCATCAGCTGCACTTCGTCGTACACCCACAGGCAGTCGTTGTGAAGCAGGGAAAAATGGACCGGCCACTGGAAGCGGCTCATGCCGTAACCGCGCATCAACGCGCGCGAGAGCAGCATGTCCTGGGTGCCAATGAGGATCATGTCCTCTTCCGGTCGCTCGGCCCAGGAATCGAGGTCATCCTCGCCGCCCATCAGTACATGGATGGAGACCTTGCCCTCACCAGCTTTGCCATGAATACCGAGGTTGACCAGCCAGGCCTGGATGTTGTCGCGGGTCTGCTCCACGAGAACCCGCATGGGCAAGCACCACACCAGGCGACGCGGGGTTCTCGCGTCGAAATCGACGTGGCGACCTCCCTCGCGCCAGCCACGCTTCCACAACCATGCCAGCGTGACGGCAGCGGTTTTGCCCATGCCGGTCGGTACATCGAGGAGATCGCACCAGGAGTTGGCCGCTAGCCGATACTGATAGTCGTACGGCTGCCCTATTCCCGTCGCTGCCCGAAAAAGTTTCGCAAAATCGGCGCTATCAATGTCGAGACCAGATGGCTCCATCTCGCTTCCCGTTCGAGTGCAGAGCAGCCGCCGCTTCCGGATATCGATGAACGCGAGCAGCCAGGTTTTTCTTGGTCGGGAGCTTATATCACGGGTGGCTCACAGGATGAGCCACCCGAGAGTTCGTGCAGGGGCCTAGCGGATACAGCCCCAGGGCTATGCTCAATGCACCGGATCCGCCCCGCTCCCCCGCGGGCTGAGCGGCCCCGGCGCCTTCCAGCGCACCCAGAGGCCGAAGAGCACCACCAGCACGGTGATGGTGCCGACCATCTCGAACACGGCGTGCGGGCCGATGGCATCGAAGAGCCGGCCGCCGACGGCGGTGCAGAACAGGATGCCGATGGCGCCGGACATGTTGAACAGGCCGATCACCGCACCGCGCGATTCCTTCGGCGCTTCCTGGCCGATGAGCGTGGCGGCGGCGGCGAAGGCGCTGATCTGGCCGATGCCGAGGAGCACGAAGTAACCGAGGTTGCTGCTGTCCAGCGGGTCGTCGACGAGGTCGGTGAACAGGAAGCCCGCGGCGGCCAGCGCCATGCAGACCACGGCGCCGGTGACGCGGTTCAGCCGGTCGAGCATGTAGCCCATGACCGGCAGCCAGAACAGGCCGGCGGTGGTGGATACGGCGAACAGCATGCGCCCTTTGGCCGAGGCCTCGGCCGGATCGTAGCCGGCGGCCATGGCGGCGCTGGTGCCCCAGAGATTGACGAAGGTGCCGACCACGACCAGGTCGCCGCGCGCGATGAAGGCGCAGGCATAGGCGAGCGCGACCCGCGGGTTGCGCGCGGCGGCGAAGCCGCTGCGCACCAGCTCGCCGATTGGCAGGCGTGCCACGCGGTCGACGCCCATGCCGGGCTTCAGCCCGCGGGCAACCACGATGGCGGAGAAAAAGCACAGCCCGGCGACGATGCCATGGGTGAGGTAGCCGGCCATCTGCGGATCCGAGCCACTGCCGACGAAGGTCTTCATCAGCCCGCCGAGCCCGACCGAGAGGATGATGACGCCGAGCCCGTTGAGGGTGCCGACCAGCGCGGTGGCCTTGCCGCGCGAGGCATTGGCCGGATAGTCGGCCAGCGTGGTCTGCAGCATCGCCGTCGCCAGGCCGACACCCACCGCATAGACGACGCGGTAGCCGGTCAGCTCGGCGACCGAGCCGGCGAACGGGTACAGCGCATAGGCGATGCCCATGAACAGGTAGCCCACGGCATAGACCTGCCGGCGGCCGATGCGGTCGGCGAGGACGCCGGCCGGGCCGAACACCAGCAGCAGCACGATCTCGGTCCAGGCGGCGAGGTCGCCCGAGATCTGGCCCTGCTCGTTGGCCGGGACCTGCAGGTAGACGTTGAGGACGTAGGGCGTGCCGATGGCCACGAAGGCCAGCAGGCCGATGGTGGTGAAGGCGCCGTAGAGCAGCGTGCCAAAGTGGCTGCGGGCCACGCCCTCGGCCAGTTCGATGAACCAGAATTTCCTGGCGCTGCCAGTGCCCGCGGCCGGCGGGGTCTCGGGTGCTGTGGTGGACAAGTCGGTCCTCTTGATCGGCTTGGGTCAGGTTGGATCCGGTTTGCTTCCTGCCTGTGGCTGCAGCGGCGACAGCTGCTGCGATCCCCCCTGGCACTGGCAGGGGGCCATGATTCCTGCATGCGCGCCGGAACGCAATGCCGGACGGCCATGAATTTCGGGCCGGGCCCTGTCTCGTGGGGCCACCGGGAAGACAATGCGACTCAGGTAGTCTCGCCGCTGGCCCGCGCGAAGCGCCCATGCCGCAGGAAATACGCGGTCTGGGAGGCCACCAGCGCCGACAGCAGCATGCCCGTGTGACTCACGTCCACTTCGAGGTGGTCCCTGATGCCCGGCAGGCGTGTTTCCTCGACCGCCACCGTGCCATCGTTGGGCGTGGGCAGGTTCTCGATCACCGCACCGAGGCCCAGCCCCATGGTGCCGGCGATCACGCCCACCTCGCGCGACCCGCGGTACTCGGCAAGCCCGCCATTGAGCACCGCCTCGCGCATGGTCGCACCGAGGATGTCGAGCCCGAAGGGCAGGCTGGCCACCGCCCGGGCGGCGGCACTACCCCGCAGCGGCGAACCCAGGCATACCACCCGTCCCGGCCGTGGATCCGGGTAACGCAGCGACGTATGCAGTGCCAGCAGGCCACCCAGGCTGTGCCCCACCACGTGCAGCCGCTCGCCGGGGACGGCGGCGATGAAATCGCGCAGCCGCCGCATGTTGTCCTCGAGCCCGAGCTGGACGGTCGGGTAGCTGTACTGGCGGGGATCGAAGCCGTATTCGTCACGCAGCCGGCTGCGCAGCCAGCCGTTCTCCGCCCCCGTCATCCACAGGCCGTGGACGATGACGACCTTGTCGGCCGTAAGCTGCGCCACCGCCGGCCGCGCGCCGGCCAGGGTGCTGGCCAGGGCGCTGGCGAACAGGAAATTGCGGCGGTTCACGGCAGCAGCAGCCGGGCCGGCTGGTTCCCGCTCAGGACTTCGCCTCGGCAGCGCGGATGCGGATGCCGGTTTCCTTCAGCTGCTGCGCGGAGACCTCGCCGGGGGCATCGGTCATCAGGCAACTCGCGGTCTGGGTCTTGGGGAAGGCGATGACGTCGCGGATGCTCTGCGCGCCGGCCATCAGCATCACCAGCCGGTCGAGGCCGAAGGCGATGCCGCCGTGGGGCGGGCAGCCGTAGCGCATGGCGCGCAGCAGGAAGCCGAACTTGCCCTCGGCCTCCTCCGCCGGCATGCCGAGCACGCGGAACACCGCCGCCTGCATGGCCTCGGTGTGGATGCGGATGGAGCCGCCGCCGATTTCGGTGCCGTTGAGCACCATGTCGTAGGCGCGGGACAGCGCCTTGCCCGGCGCCGCTTCCAGCTCCTCGGGCGAGGCGACCTTCGGCGCCGTGAAGGGATGGTGCAGGGCCGCCCAGCGCTTTTCCTGCGGGTCCCACTCGAAGCCGGGGAAGTCCACCACCCACAGCGGGCGCCAGCCCTCGGCGACCAGGCCGCGGTCATGGCCGAGCTTGACGCGCAGCGCGGCCAGCGAATCGTTGACCACCTTGCGCTTGTCGGCGCCGAAGAAGATCAGATCGCCGGCCGCTGGCCTGAGCCGCTCCAGCAGGCCCGCGAGCGTCGCGTCGGGCATGAACTTGAGGATCGGCGCCTGCAGGCCCTCGCGGCCCTTCGCCGGATCGTTCACCTTGATGTAGGCGAGGCCCTTGGCGCCGTAGCGGGCGACGTAGGCGGTGTAGTCGTCGATCTCCTTGCGCGACAGCGCCCCGCCGCCGGGCAGCTTGAGCGCCGCGACGCGGGCGTCGGGGTCGGCCGCCGCCTCGGCGAAGACCTTGAACTCGATGCCCTGCATCAGGTCGCCGACTTCCACCAGCTCCAGCGGGATGCGCAGGTCCGGGCGGTCGATGCCGTAGCGCTCCACGGCCTCGGCCCAGGTCATCCGCGGCAGCGGGTCCGGCAGCTCCACGCCCAGGATGGTCCGGAACAGGTCGCGGACCAGAGCCTCCATGACCTTCATGATGTCGTCCTCGGTCATGAAGGAGGTCTCGATGTCGAGCTGCGTGAACTCCGGCTGGCGGTCGGCACGCAGGTCCTCGTCACGGAAGCAGCGCGCGATCTGGTAGTAGCGGTCGAAGCCCGACATCATCAGCAGCTGCTTGAACAGCTGCGGTGACTGCGGCAGGGCGAAGAACTTGCCGGGATGCGTGCGGCTCGGAACGATGTAGTCGCGCGCGCCTTCCGGCGTGGTGCGCGTCAGCATCGGCGTCTCGATGTCGATGAAGCCCGCGGCATCGAGGAAGTTGCGCATCGCCTGGGTGACGCGGTGGCGCAGGCGCAGGCGCGCCGTCATCTCCTCGCGGCGCAGGTCGAGGAAGCGGTACCGCAGGCGCAGGTCCTCGCTGGCGGCCTCGTCGTGGTGGAACGGCGGGGTCTCGGCGGCGTTGAGCACGGTCATGGCGCTGGCCACCAGCTCGACCTCGCCGCTCGGCAGCTTCGGATTGACCGTGCCCTCGGGGCGCCGGCGCACCGTGCCGGTGACCGTCAGCACGTACTCGCTGCGCACCCGCTCGGCCTCGGCGAACACCGCGGTGGCGTCCGGGTTGGCCACCACCTGCAGCAGGCCCTCGCGGTCACGCAGGTCGATGAAGATGACGCCGCCATGGTCGCGCCGGCGGTGGACCCAGCCCGCCACGGTGACGGTCTGCCCGACCTGCGCGGCCTTGACCTCGCCGCAGTAGTGGGTGCGCATGCCTCGGATGGTCACTGTCAGTCCCTTGTCAGGAAGCCGCCGGGAAGGCGGCGGATGTTAAGGAGCGGGTCTGGAGCGCGCAAGCGCAGCTATTTTCTCGGCTTCCCAGGTCGGCACCACGACCCCCAGGGAAACCACCATCTTCACGGCGGCCTCCACGTCCATGTCGAGGAACACCACGTCCTGGCGCGGCACCAGCAGGATGAAGCCCGAGGTCGGGTTGGGCGTGGTCGGCACGAACACGCAGACTACCGGTTCGCTGGTGCGGGCCTGCACTTCCGCAAGCTCCGTCGCGGTCAGGAAGCCGATGGAGTAGATGCCCTTGCGCGGGTACTCGATCAGCACTACCTGCTTGAAGGACTGGCCGCTGTCGCCGAGGATCACCTCGGTGAAGCTCTTGGCCCCGCCGTAGATGGAGCGCACCAGCGGGATGCGTTGCAGGACGGCGTCCCAGCCGCGCAGCAGCCGGCGGCCGACCAGGTTCGCGGCCAGCATGCCGGTGAGATACACCACCAGGCCGGTCAGCACGATGCCGAGGCCCGGGATGCGGAAGCCGATGAGGTACTCGGGGCGGAGATGCTCCGGCAGCAGCACCAGCGTCTCGTCCATCAGGTCGACGACGAGCTTGAGGATCAGGAAGGTGACGCCAGCCGGGATCCAGACGAGGAGCCCCGCCACCAGGTAACGCTGTGCGGGTTTCATGTGGTGCCAGGCAACCGGGGATCAGGGCCGCTATGGTCGCGCATGGGCTGGCAGCCGGCAACCCGGGTTCAGTCCGCTGCGGCCGCCCTGCCCCCGCTGCCCCGCTTCTTCCTGGCAGGCCCGGCCTTGGCCGGCTTGTCGGCCGCGGCAGCCTTGTCGGCCTTGTCGGCCTTCTCGGGCTTTCCGGTCGTCTCCGCCTTGCCGGGGCCCGCGTCCTTGTCGGCCGCTGCGCCATCGGCTGCCGGCCTGGCCTCCGTGGTGTCGGCCAGCCGCTTCTTGCGGTCCTTGTCGGTCTTGAAGTCGGTCTCGTACCAGCCCGTGCCCTTGAGGCGGAATTGCGGCGCCGAGACCAGCCGCTTCAGGCGCAGCGCGCCGCATTCCGGGCACTTGCGCAGTGGACTGTCGCTGACCTTCTGGAGCGCATCGAACTCATGCCCGCACTTCTGGCAGGCGTACTCGTAGATCGGCACCGGTCACTCCTCGAACAATGATGGCGGCCCGCTGGCTCAGTGCTTGTGGCCGCAGCCCGGGCCGTGGCTATGGGTATGCCCGCCGTGGGAATGGGAGTGGCCGTGGTCGTGGGAGTGGGCGGCCGGCTTCTTCGCGCCCTCCTTGTGCTTGCCCTTGACCTGGAAGGCCGGTGTGGAGACCAGCTTTTCCAGCGCGGCCTTGCCGCACTCGGGGCACTCGGTCAGCGCCGCCTCACCGAGCTTCTGCAGGGCGTCGAAGGCATGGCCGCAGTGCTTGCAGCGGTAGTCGAAAATCGGCATGTCTCACCTGTCTCGCGTTGATCCCCGGGCCTGGCCTGCCGGATCTGCATGGGCGGCCGCGGTCCTGTTCGCCTGGAATACCAGCTCGCCGCCGGCCAGGTCCACCTCGACGGTGTCGCCGGGCCCGAAGCGCCCCTTCAGTATCTCCTGAGCGAGGGGGTTTTCGATACGGGTCTGGATCGCGCGCTTCAGCGGCCGGGCACCGTAGACCGGATCGAAGCCGGCTTCCGCGAGCTGGTCCAGCGCCGCCTCCGACAGTTCCAGGGTCATGTCGCGCTCGGCCAGCCGGCGGCGCAGGTAGGCGAGCTGGATCACCGCGATCTGGCGCAGCTGCGGCCCGGTCAGCGGGCGGAAAACGACGATGTCATCCACGCGGTTGATGAACTCCGGGCGAAAGTGCCCGGTCACCTCTTCCATGACCTCGGCCTTCATGCGCTCGTAGTTGCCCTCGCCCGCCAGGCGCTGGATGCGCTGGGAGCCGAGGTTGGAGGTCATGACGATGACCGTGTTGCGGAAATCCACGGTGCGGCCCTGGCCGTCGGTGAGGCGGCCGTCGTCGAGTACCTGCAGCAGCACGTTGAAAACATCCGGGTGCGCCTTCTCGACCTCGTCGAGCAGGATCACGGAGTACGGCTTGCGACGCACCGCCTCGGTGAGGTAGCCGCCCTCCTCGTAGCCGACATAGCCCGGCGGGGCACCGATCATGCGCGCCACCGAGTGCTTCTCCATGAACTCGGACATGTCCAGTCGCACCAGCGCTTCCTCGGTGTCGAACAGGAATACCGCCAACGCCTTGCAGAGCTCGGTCTTGCCGACGCCGGTCGGCCCGAGGAACAGGAACGAGCCGTTGGGCCGGTTGGGATCGGCCAGCCCGGCGCGCGAGCGGCGGATGGCATCGGAGACCGCGCTCACCGCCTCGTCCTGGCCCACCACACGCTCGCGCAGCGCCTCTTCCATGCGCAGCAGCTTCTCGCGCTCGCCCTCGAGCATCTTCGCCACCGGGATGCCGGTCCAGCGCGAGACCACCTCGGCCACCTCCTCGTCGGTGACCTTGTTGCGCAGCAGGCGGCTCTCCTGCTTCTCCGCGGCCAGCGCCTCGGCCAGCCGCTTCTCCAGCTCGGGAATACGCCCGTACTGGATCTGCGACATGCGCCCGAGATCCTGCGCGCGGCGCGCGGTCTCGAGGTCGCGGCGCGCCTGCTCGAGGTCCTCCTTGATGCTCGCCTCGCCCTGCACCGAGGCCTTCTCCGCCTTCCAGACCTCCTCGAGGTCGGCGTATTCCTTCTCCAGCTCCCGCAGCTGGCCCTCGAGGTCGGCCAGGCGCTTGCGCGAGGCTTCGTCGGATTCCTTCTTCAGCGCCTCGCGCTCGATCTTCAGCTGGATGATGCGCCGGTCGAGGCGGTCCATCTCCTCGGGCTTCGAGTCGATTTCCATGCGGATGCGCGAGGCGGCCTCGTCCACCAGGTCGATGGCCTTGTCGGGCAGCTGGCGATCGGCAATGTAGCGGTGCGAGAGTGTCGCCGCGGCGACGATCGCCGGGTCGGTGATCTGCACCTTGTGGTGCACCTCGTAGCGCTCCTTGAGGCCGCGCAGGATGGCGATGGTGTCTTCCACCGTCGGCTCGTTGATCATCACCTTCTGGAAGCGCCGCTCCAGCGCCGCATCCTTCTCGACGTACTTGCGGTACTCGTCGAGCGTGGTGGCGCCCACGCAGTGCAGCTCGCCGCGCGCCAGCGCCGGCTTGAGCATGTTGCCGGCATCCATCGAGCCCTCGGCCTTGCCGGCGCCCACCATGGTGTGCAGCTCGTCGATGAACAGGATCACCTGGCCTTCCTGCTTTGCCAGGTCGTTGAGCACGGCCTTGAGCCGCTCCTCGAATTCGCCGCGGAACTTGGCGCCGGCGATCAGCGCGCCGAGGTCCAGCGTCAGCACCCGCTTGTCCTTCAGTCCCTCGGGCACCTCGCCGTTGACGATGCGCTGCGCCAGCCCCTCGACGATGGCGGTCTTGCCGACACCGGGCTCGCCGATCAGCACCGGGTTGTTCTTGGTGCGCCGCTGCAGGATCTGGATGGTGCGGCGGATCTCGTCGTCGCGGCCGATGATCGGGTCGAGCTTGCCCTGCGCCGCGCGCTCGGTGAGGTCGATGGTGTACTTCTCCAGCGCCTGGCGCCGCTCCTCGGCGTTGGGATCGTCCACTTTCGCGCCGCCCCGCAGTTCGCCGATGGCCTTGTCCACGGCGCCCTTGACCGCACCGGTCTCGGCGAGGATGCGCCCGAGCGTGCCCTTGTCGCCGCAGGCGGCGAGCAGGAACAGCTCCGAAGAGATGTACTGGTCGTCGCGGTCCTGGGCCAGCTTGTCGGCAAGATTGAGCAGCTTGCCGAGCTCGTTGGAAACCAGCACTTCGCCGCCGGTGCCTTCCACGCGCGGCAGCCGGTCCAGCGCCTCGCCGATCCGCGAGCGCAGCAGGCTGACGTTGGCGCCCGCCCTGGCCAGCAGCGGGCGCACCGTCCCGCCCTCCTGGTCGATGAGCGCCAGCATGACGTGCAGCGGATCGATGAACTGATGGTCGCGCCCGATCGCGAGTGACTGCGCGTCAGACAGGGCGAGCTGGAATTTGCTGGTCAGTTTGTCCATCCGCATGGGGCGGGCTCCGGGCAACGCATTGTGCCCAGAACATGGGGCCCCGCGGACGCAATTTCAATGGGGGCGGAAACGGTGCCGGTGTTACGGTTTCGGTAACGCCGAGCCGGGGACAGTTTCCGAGCCGGGGACAGTTACCGATTTCCGGGCGGCTGTGATCTGGTCAAGGGCTCAGCGGGAAATCGGAAACTGTCCCCGGCTCGGTAACTGTCTCCGGTTCGGAAACCGCATCTACTCTGGCACCGTCTGGCCGGAGCCGCCCAGTTCCACCGGGAAATCCCTGAGCTTCGGCAGCCCATCCCGGATCCGCAGCACGGCCTCCGCATAGTTGACATGCACGCCGGGCTGGAACGAGACGCCAGGAATGGTCGCTGCGAAGACGTCCGTCAGGCCCAATGCCGGGTGCACGGTGAGCAGGTGGCCACCGCAGCGCGTGCAGTACTGGCGATCACTGCTGCCGGATTTGTTGAAGCGGCCGACGAGATCGGCGCCGGTCGTGATCCTGACGTTTTCAGGCTTCCACAGCGTGAACGCGTTGACCGGCCCGGCGGACCAGGAACGGCAGGACTCGCAATGGCAGTAGCCCATCGCTTCCGGCGTGCCGGTGACTTCGATCGAAACGGCACCGCAGAAGCAGCCGCCGGTGGTGACTTCAGACATGTCGCTCTCCTGATGCTTGATGTTCAACGCGATTCCCGGGCGGCACCGGCACCAGCCGCCCTGGATCCGACTCTGGATCCAGCTCTGGCTCCGGCCGCCGCCCGGGGGCCGGTCATGCCGCCCTGCCGGCGGCGAGCGCGTGGACGTCGGAAGCCGCGAGGGCCTTGCCGCCGATCGCCCAGTCCCCGCCCTCGAACTCCTTGATGCGGACCCAGGTGACCGGGCGCATGTTCTCGCCCTCGACTTCGATCATCGCTTTCGTGACCTTGTCGATGAGCTCGATCTTCTGCTTCGCCGTAAAAACGTCCTTGATGACATCGATGGTGACCAGTGGCATGTGCGTTCTCCTTCCAGTCTGTCTGCCGGCGCCGGAACCATTCCGTCGCCGGTGATGCCAGCGTCGTGGTTTGCGGCCGCGGCTGCTTGGACATCGCCTGGAGAAATCCGGGAGACTTCCGGGAGACTTCTGGGACTTTGCCGGTGCGCGGGCTATGCTGCTCCCCATGATCTACCGCTTCGGCGACTTCGAGCTGGACATCGCCAGGGCGGAACTGCGCGCCGGCGGCGAGCTCCGGCCGCTGGAACCGCAGGTCTTTTCTCTGCTCGCACTGCTGGTCGAGAATCGCGAACGGCTGCTGTCCCGCGACGAGATCATCGAGAAGGTCTGGGACGGGCGCATCGTCTCCGATGCGGCCATCGCCAGCCGCATCAAGTCGGTACGCCAGGCGCTGGGCGACGACGGCCAGGCACAGCGCTTCATCAGGACGGTCCAGAAGAAGGGCTTCCGTTTCGTCGCCGAGGCCAGCGTCGTGCGCAGCAGCGCGACGCTGGCGGCGTCCGCCAGCCTGGCGGCAGGAGCAGCCATTGCCGGCGACCTGCCGGCGACGGAGTTGGCCAGGCCGTCGATCGCGGTGCTGCCGTTCCGCCTCGCCGGAAGCCCGGACGCGCATGCAGCCATCGGTGATGCGCTGGCCGATGAGCTGATCATCGACCTGGCGCGCCTGCGCTGGCTGTTCGTCACGGCCCGCGGCTCCACCTTCCGCCTGCGCGAACCGGATGCCGACATTGGCGCCATCGGCCGGCTGCTCGGCGTGCGCTACTGCCTGCAGGGATCGGTGGAAATCACCGGCGCCAGGCTCGGCGTTTCAGCCAGCCTCGTCGATACCCGCAATGACGGCATCATCTGGGCTGAGCGCTTTTCCCGGGCGATCGACGATATCAACCAGTTGCTCGCCGATGTGGGCGCCCAGATCCTCGCGGCGCTGGAAGTGCAGATTCCGCTGCACGAGGCCGCGCTGGCAAGAACCGTCGCAATCGAAAACCTCGATGCCTGGTCGGCCTATCATCTCGGCCTGCAGCATATGTACCGCTTCAACCGCGAGGATAACGCGGCGGCGACCGTGCTGTTCAGGCAGGCGGTAACGCTGGATCCGCGCTTCGCGCGTGCCCATGCGGGGCTGTCGTTCGTGCATTTCCAGACCGCGTTCATGCGGCACACGAACGACGTCGCAAGCGAGATCCGGATCGCGCGCCGCTGCGCCGAGCGTGGCCTGGATCTCGACCCGCTGGATCCCTTCATCAATTTCACCATGGGGCGCAGCTTCTGGCTCGATGGCGACCTCGCGAGCGCACTCGTCTGGCTCGAGCGCGCGACGTCGATCAGCCCCAACTATGCCCAGGGCATCTATGCCCGCGCCTGGACCGAAACGCTGGCGGGACAGGGGACCGAGGGCCGCCGCCACGTGGATCTGGCGATGCGCCTCAGCCCGCTCGATCCGCTCTACTACGCGATGCTCGGAACCCGCGCCTTCACCCACATGCTGCTGGGCGAGGATGCCGAGGCCGCCGCCTGGGCCGAGCGTGCCGCGCGATCACCGGGTGCGCATGTGCTGATCGCCATGATCGCCGCCGCGGCACACAGTCTCGCCGGCGACCAGGCCCGCGCCGCCGCCTGGGCAGCCAATGTGCGCGAACGCAACCCGGCACTGACCAGGCAGGACTTCTTCCGCGCATTCCCGATACGGGTCGACGCGGCGCGGGAGCGGATCGCAGACTCGCTGCTGCGCCTGGGCCTACCCTGACCTGAACAAGTGAACAAGGTACCGGTGTTACGGTTACGGAATTGGGGACAGTTACCGATTTCCAGGCCGCAGTGCCTTGGTCGCGGGCTCACCGGGAAATCGGTAACTGTCCCCAATTCCGTAACCGTAACACCGGCACCATCATTCACGGCTGGCGCGGAGGATAGACTGTGCCTTCTCGGCATCGGTGAGGGAGGCTGTTGCGGGATCGAGGAAGACGGCGTGGGCCTTGAGCGCCAGGACAGCGATGCCGGTCGGGGCAGTTGGCGCACAGAGGCCGGGGAATGCCTGCCAGCGATCGCGGATGAAGGCGGCAGCAGAGCGTACGGCGTCATGCCGGCGCCGCGCGTCGTCATCACGGTAGCTGAAGCGCCAGGCGTGGACGCGCTGGTTGATGACGCGCCTTTCCGGTCCGCCGGCCTCGATGTCGGCCGCGGCGAAGATCCGGCAGTCATAGTCGCGGCAGGTCTGCGGCCTGTCGATATAGATCGTGCAGTGCCCGGCCTCGAGCATGGGACATTCACCCGTGGGTCCGTAGCCAATCATCAACTGGCCCGCCGGCTGGTCCGGCGCGCTGGCGAGCGCCGTGGCCGGAACCCGTGCGCGCGCCGCGCGGTCCTCGGGGCGCAGCGGGATGTAGTAGGACGACACGCAGCAACCCACGCAGTCGCCGCAGGGAACCTCGATCCCCGCATCCCCGCGCAACGAGGCGATGATCGCCTGCAGCCAGGCCGCGAACTCGCCGGCGTCGATTGTCGATGCCGCAGCGTGCTGCATCAGCATGACCCGCGACCGACCGGCGCGGCGGCCATCGCGGACCTCAATGCCCAAGCCAGACCAGGCTGGCCTGCCGCCCGCAGTTCCCGTCGCGGCGGTGGGAGAAGAAGCGTTGCGGATCCGCGTGGGTACAGAGGTTGCCGCCATGCACCTGGCGGACACCCGCCGCCGCCAGCCGCTGCCGGGCGAGCCTCGGCAGGTCGAGTTGCCAGCGGCCGCGTGCGTTGGCCGTGAAGCCGGTGGCGGCCCGCGGATCACTGGCGAGGAACGCAGTGCGGACATCGTCCCCCACTTCATAGGCCGAAGCGCCGATGGCCGGGCCGATCCAGGCCAGCAGGTCGCCGGCCCGCACGCCGCTCGCCACCAGCGCCGCCACCGTGGCCTCGAGCACTCCGGCGGCGAGTCCGCGCCAGCCGGCATGAGCTGCGGCGATCCGGCTGCCGGCAGCATCGCAGAACAGCACCGGCAGGCAATCGGCGGTCAATACTACGCAGGCGGTGCCGGCGGTTGCAGCGATCATGGCATCAGCCTCCGGACCGGATGCGGCGGTGGCCGCATCGGCCACCACGGCGCCATGCACCTGGCGCAGCCAGCGTGGCCCGCTCGGCAGGCCCAGCGCGGCGGCCAGGCGGCGGCGGTTCTCGGCGACGGCATCGGGATCATCGCCGACGTGGTCGCCGAGATTGAGGCTGCGATAGACACCGCTGCTGACACCCCCATCGCGCGTGGTCGCCACCGCGTGCACGCGGGCCGGCGCCGGCCAGTCGGGCAGGATCAGGTCCATCCGGGTCACAGCGCCTTCGGCCACGGCAATGCTTCCAGGCGTTGTGCGGCCGCCGTGGAGCCCGTGAGCGCGGCCAGCACCAAACGCATGTCCTGCGGCAGCGGCGCGCCGAACTCCAGCCACTCGCCGCTGACCGGATGACAGAAGCGGATGGCCGAGGCGTGCAGTGCCTGGCGGCGGAAGCCCTGCAGGGCCGCGATGAGCGCCGCGTCCGCCCCCGCCGGCAGGCGCGGCCGGCCGCCGTAGGTGGGATCGCCGAGGATGGGAAAACCGATGTGGGCCATGTGCACCCGGATCTGGTGGGTGCGCCCGGTCTCCAGTCGCACGGCGATGAAGCTGTGTGCGGCAAAGCGGCCCAGCACGCGGTAGTGGGTCACCGCCGGGCGCCCGCCGCCGACGACGGCCATGCGCGTGCGCTGCGTCGGATGCCGGCCGATGGGCGCTTCCACCGTGCCGCCCGCGGTCATCACGCCGTTGACGATGGCGCGGTACTCGCGCGTGATCTCGCGCTCCTGCAGGGCGCGCGTCAGGTGGGTGTGCGCGGCCAGGGTCCTGGCGACCAGCACCAGGCCGCTGGTGTCCTTGTCGAGGCGATGCAGCAGGCCACTGCGCGGCAGGCCCGCCAGCGCCGGCGCATGGCGGCGCAGGCCGTTCTCCAGTGTCGCGTCGGGGTTGCCGGCGCCCGGGTGCACCACCAGACCTGCGGGCTTGAGCACCACCAGCACCGCGTCGTCCTCGTGCACCACCTCGAAGGGGACGTCCTGTGCCGCCACCGCCGCCCGGGCCGCCACGGTCGCCTGCAACTCGACCTGCTGCCCGGCCGCGACCAGCGTGCGCGGCTGCGCCACGGCACCATCGAGCAGCACGCAGCCGCCGAGGATCCACTCCTTGATGCGCGAGCGCGAATAGTCGGGCAGCAGTTCCGCAAGGGCCTGGTCCAGGCGACGCCCGGCCTGCTCCTCGGGGATGCTGATGCTGTGGCTGATGGCGGTCATGGAACGCGGATTGTAAGCGGCCAGGCCACCGCAAGCCCCCCTGGCCCTGGGCTATACTGCGCAGCCTCGAAGTTTCGCCGTCCGTCCCACAGGTACCCGCACCTTGTCCCTGCCAGCCGCCATGCCCCGCGCACGCCTGCCGGCCATCCTGTCGCTGGCCCTGCTGGCCTTCCTCGTCATGGCCGGCTGCGCCAGCGACAACGAGCGGGACATAAAGTCCGGCGCCGACCAGCTCTATGACAGGGCGCAGTCGGCGATGGACAGCGGCAACTTCCGCAACGCCATCGCCTACTACGAGACGCTGGCCGCGCGCTTCCCGTTCAGCAACCAGGCCAAGCAGGGCCAGCTCGACCTGATCTACTGCTACTTCATGAATGCCGAACCGGAATCCGCCATCGATGCAGCCAGCCAGTTCGAGCGCGAGAACCCGACCCATCCACGCGTGGACTACGCGCTCTACATGCGCGGTCTCGCAAATTTCACCGGCCAGTCAAACGCCATTTACCGCTTCTTCGGCGTCGACCTGGCGCGGCGTCCGCCGGACAGGATCCGCGAGTCCTTCTCGGCATTCGCGCAACTGGTGCAGCGCTACCCGAAGAGCCGCTACGCCGCCGACGCGCGCCAGCGCATGGTGTTCCTGCGCAACCGGCTGGCCGAGTACGAGAACGGGGTGGCCCGCTATTACTTCAGGCGTGGTGCCTACCCGGCCGCGATCAACCGCGCCAGGTTCACCGTGGAAAGCTACGACGGTGCGCCCGCCGTGGCCGATTCGCTGCGCATCATCATCGACTCCTACCGGGCCCTCGGCATGACCGACCTCGCCGACAGCACCCGTGAGGTGCTGGCCGCCAACTTCCCCGAGGCCGCCATCGAGCAGGCGAAGGAAGAAGAGAAGCCCTGGTACCGGTTCTGGTAATTTCGGGGACAGTTTACTCAACTCGGACAACTGCCTGCCGCAGCTGACTGGTTGCGGGTGCCGGTCCCAGTTGTCCGAGTTGAGTAAACTGTCCCCTTGATTCACTTGATTCACCGGTACCCCGAGGTGATCGGGTAGCGCCAGTCGCGGCCGAAGGCGCGGCTGCTGATGCGTACCCCGGGTGCCGCCTGGCGGCGCTTGTACTCGGCGCGGCGCACCATCTCCAGCACGCGTGCCACCACCGCCGGGTCGAAGCCGGCGGCGGCGATGTCGGCCACCGAGCGGTTCTCGAGCATCAACGCGTCGAGTATCGGGTCCAGCACCTCGTAGGCTGGCAGCGAATCGCTGTCCTTCTGGTCGGGACGCAGTTCGGCGCTGGGTTCACGGCTGATGACACGCTCGGGAATCACGGCGCCGAGGCTGTTGCGATAGCGCGCCAGGCGGTACACGCGCGACTTGGTGCAGTCCCTGATGGGCGCAAAGCCACCGGCCATGTCGCCGTACAGCGTGGCATAACCGACGGCCATCTCGCTCTTGTTGCCGGTGGTGAGCACCATGCGGCCCGTCTTGTTCGAGATCGCCATGAGCAGCATGCCGCGGCAGCGCGACTGCAGGTTCTCCTCGGTGGCGTCCTCGGCCCTCCCCGCGAACAGGCTGGCGAGCGCCGTGCGCGCCGCGCCCACCATGCCCTCGATGGAGATCACCTCGTAGTCCACCGCCATGGCACGGGCCTGGGTCTGCGCGTCCTCAAGGCTGATGGCGGAGGTGTAGCGATAGGGCATCATCACCGCCTGCAGCGCGGGCGCACCCAGAGCATCCACGGCGATGGCCAGGGTGAGTGCCGAGTCGACCCCGCCGGAGAGCCCGAGCACGGCGCCCCGGAAGCCGTTCTTGCCGACGTAGTCGCGCACGCCAAGCACCAGCGCCCCGTAGACGCTGGCCTCGTCGTCGAGCAGCGGCGCAACCTGCCCCGGCAGTGCCTGCAGGCGTCCGTCCCTGCGCGCCAAACTGCAATGGAACAGCCCTTCCGCGAAGGCCGGCGCACGCATGCGCACGCTGCCCGCCGCATCCACCAGGCAGGACCCGCCGTCGAACACCAGTTCGTCCTGCCCGCCCACGAGGTTCGCGTAGGCGATGGGCAGCCCGGTTTCTCTCGCGCGCGCGGCCAGCACGGCCTCACGCTGCGCCTGCTTGCCGACCTCGAAGGGCGAACCGTTCGGTACCACGATGAGCTCGGCGCCGGCATCGCGTACGGCGCGGCAGGGGCCAGCGGCCCACAGGTCCTCGCAGATGCCGATGCCGATGCGGATATCGCCGAGGGTGGCGACCACCGGGCCCGCGCCCGACTGGAAATAGCGCTTCTCGTCGAAAACGCTGTAGTTGGGCAGCAGCTGCTTGCGATAGCTGGCGCGCAGCTGGCCGTCGGCGAGCAGCGCCGCGGCGTTGTAGATCGCGCCGCCGGCGTACTCCGGGTAGCCCAGCAGCACCGCGATGCCGGTGGCGGCCGCGCGCACCTCGTCCAGCGCACTGGCCACCTGCCGGCGCAGGCCGCCGTGGAGCAGCAGGTCCTCGGGCGGATAGCCGCAGAGCGCGAGTTCGGGAAACACCACGAGGCTGGCACCCGCCTCGCGTGCGCCAGCAATCGCTGCAATGATCCGCCGGACATTGCCCGGCACGTCGCCAACCAGCAGGTTGGCCTGCGCGAAGGCTATGTTGAAGGCGCCGACCATGGATAGAGTGGAATCAAGGGAATTAAGGGGACAGTTTACTCAACTCGGATACCGACGCGGTTATGGGTCACTGGCGTCGGTACGAGTTGAGTAAACTGTCCCCTTAATTCCTTCTCAGCGGCCGAGCAGTTCCTTCATGGCCTGGCCGAGTTCGGCCGGCGAGCGTACGGCGCGCACGCGGGCTTCCTCCAGCGCGGCGTACTTCGCCGCCGCGGTGCCGGCGCCGCCGGAGATGATGGCACCTGCATGGCCCATGCGCTTGCCCGGGGGCGCGGTCACGCCGGCGATATAGGCGACCACCGGCTTGGTCACATGGTCGCGGATGTAGCGGGCGGCGGCTTCCTCGTCGCTGCCGCCGATCTCGCCGACCATGATGATGCCATCGGTCTGCGGGTCTTCCTGGAACAGCGCCAGGCAGTCGATGAAGTTCATGCCGCGGATCGGATCGCCGCCGATGCCGACGCAGGTGCTCTGGCCGAGGCCATTGCTGGTGGTCTGGTAGACCGCCTCGTAGGTCAGCGTGCCCGAGCGCGAGACGATGCCGACACGGCCCGGCTGGTGGATGAAGCCGGGCATGATGCCGATCTTGCACTCGCCCGGGGTGATAATGCCGGGGCAGTTCGGGCCAATGAGGCGGCAGCGGTAGTCGCCAAGCACCGCCTTGACCTTCACCATGTCCTGGACCGGGATGCCCTCGGTGATGCACACCACCAGTTCGATGCCGGCGTCGGCCGCCGCAAGGATGGCATCGGCCGCGGCCGGGGCCGGCACGAAGATGACGCTGACCGTGGCGCCGGTGGCCTTGACGGCCTCGGGCATGGTGTCGAAGACCGGCAGCCCGAGGTGGCTCTCGCCGCCGCGGCCGGGCGTGACGCCGGCGACCATCTGCGTGCCGTACTCCAGACACTGCTGCGCGTGGAACTGGCCCTGCCGGCCGGTGAGGCCCTGGCAGATGACGCGGGTGTTGCGGTTGACGAGGATGCTCATGACGATTTCCCGGCTGCGGCCACGACCTTGCGCGCGGCGTCGGTGAGGTCGGCGGCGGCCGTGATGTCCAGCCCGCTCTGGGCCAGCAGCTTGCGCCCCTGCTCCACGTTGGTGCCCTCCAGGCGCACGACCACCGGAACCTTGACGCTCACCTCGCGCACCGCCTGGATGATGCCCTCGGCGATGAGGTCGCAGCGCACTATGCCGCCGAAGATGTTGACGAGGATGGCGCGCACCGCCGGGTTGCTCAGGATCAGCTTGAACGCCGCCGCCACCCGCTCCGGCGTGGCGCCGCCGCCGACGTCGAGGAAGTTGGCCGGCTCGCCACCGTGCAGCTTGATGAGGTCCATGGTGGCCATGGCCAGCCCGGCGCCATTGACCATGCAGGCGATGTTGCCGTCGAGCGAAACGTAGTTGAGGTCATGCTCGGCGGCACGCCGCTCCATCTCGTCCTCCTGGGACGGATCGCGCATGGCCTGCAGCTCGGCGCGCCGGAACAGGGCGTTGTCCTCGATGTTGATCTTGGCATCCAGCGCCAGCAGGTTGCCGTCGCCGGTGACGATCAGCGGATTGATCTCGATCAGGCTGGCGTCGCAGTCGCAGAACAGGCGGTAGAGCTTCTGGCAGATGTCGATGAACTGCTTGATCTGCTCGTTGTTCAGGCCCAGCCCGTAGCCCATCTGCCGCACCTGGTAGGCCTGCAGGCCCGCCGCCGGGTGCACCGCGGTGGTGAGGATCTTCTCCGGGGTCTGCGCCGCGACTTCCTCGATGTCCATGCCGCCGGCAGCCGAGGCGAGGAACGAGATACGCTGGCGGTTGCGGTCCACCAGCAGCGACAGGTAGAGCTCGCGCTCGATCTTGCTGCCCACCTCGACGAACACCAGGTTGACCGGCAGCCCGGCGGCCCCGGTCTGCTTGGTCTTCAGCCGCGAACCGATCATGCCGGCGGCGGCCGCGCGCACCTCCTCGGCGCTGCGGGCGAGTTTCACGCCGCCCGCCTTGCCGCGGCCGCCCGCGTGCACCTGGGCCTTGACCACCCAGAGGCCGCCGCCGAGCCGGTCGGCGGCTGCGCTGGCCTGGGCGGGCGTGGCGGCCACCTCGCCCCGGGTCACCGGGATGCGGTAGCGGGAAAACAGCTGCTTGGCCTGGTATTCGTGCAGGTTCATGTGGGGGGCGCGCGTGGTGACCGCAAGTGCGCGTATTGTGGGGGAAACCGGGCTTTAGTCAAACGCGCTGCGGCGGACCGGGCCGGCACAGCGCAATGTGAAGCCGGTCACGACGGCATCACCCTGATCCGACATAATCCCCTTTCTCCGCGGAAGACCCGATGGCCATTTCCGAGCAAACCATACCGGCCCAGTTCCGGGCGGCGGGCGAGGCCACCCGATCGCTCGCGCCCGACGCCTCGCGCCGCGTCGTGCGCCTGGTCGCGGTGTTCCGCGTGCTCGTGGGCCTGGCACTGCTCGCCGTATCGCTGGTTTCGCGGGATGCGCCACTGCTGAACGAGCGGCTGCCCGCGGTATTTCGCGGCGTCGCCACCCTCTATACGCTGCTCGCCGTCAGCATCCTCGTCTACCAGCGGCGCCGGCCGATCGCCGGGCCGCTGCGCGTGCCCGCCCTGCTCAGCCTCGACATCGCCGCCATCGTCATGCTCATGCATACCGGTGCCGGCATCAGGAGTGGCATCGGCGGCCTGCTGGTGGTGTTCGTCGGCGCCGCCGCCCTGACCCTGCCCGGGCGCCACGCCTTCCTCGCGGCGGCCATCGCCACCATGGCGGTGCTGCTGGAGCAGGCGCTGGCCTTCTCCCAGCGGCTGGCACCGGTCAACGACTTCATCGCCGCCGGCATGCTGGGCGCGGTGATCTTCGCCATCGCCGCCGCGGCCTTCCCGCTGGCCCGCCGGCTGGAGGAAAGCGAGGCGCTGGCCCACCAGCGCGGCATCGACCTCGCCAACATGGCGCAGCTCAACGAGTACATCATCCGCAACCTGCGCGAGAGCATCATCGTCGTGGACGCTGCCAACAACGTGCGCCTCATGAACCAGACGGCCGCCGAACAGCTGGGCGTGCGCAGCCAGGCCAACGGCCAGCCGCTGCGGCGCGTATCGCCGGAACTCGCACGCCTGCTGGATGACTGGCGCCGCGGCGAGGACTCGCGGCGCCAGCTGCCGACCTTCGTGTCCGCGGACGGCAGCACGCAGATCAACAGCTACCTCGCGCCACTGGAGGGCCGTGAGGATGGCCCGGTGCTGATCTTCCTCGAGGACGCCGGGCTGCTGGCCGAAAAGGTGCAGCAGTCGAAGCTCGCGGCGCTGGGGCGCCTCACCGCCAGCATCGCCCACGAGGTGCGCAACCCGGTCGGCGCCATGAGCCATGCCGGCCAGCTGCTCGAGGAGTCGCCGGCGATCGGCCCCGACGAGCACCGCCTGCTGCAGATCATCCGCACCAACTCCCGCCGCGTCAGCGACATCGTCGACAACATCCTGCAGCTCTCGCGCCGCGAGGCCAGCAAGCCGCAGCTGCTGTCGCTGCGCAGCTGGACCAGCGCCTTCGTCACCGAGTTCACCACCACGCTCGAACTCTTCGAGGGCCAGGTGGCCGCCATCACCAGCGAGGACGTCGAGGTGCGCATGGACCCGGGGCACCTGCACCAGGTGGTGTGGAACCTGTGCGAGAACGCGGTGAAGTACGCCAGCGAAGCCGCCGGCGGCATTGCCGTGGAACTGTCCTGGGGCCGCATGCCCGGCAGCCGCCGGCCGTACCTGGAGGTGGCCGACCGCGGCCCCGGCATCCACGAATCCCTCGTCGACCGGGTGTTCGAGCCCTTCGCCACCGGTCCGGCCGGCGGCACCGGCCTCGGCCTGTTCATCTCGCGCGAGCTCTGCGAGTGCAACCGCGCGGCGCTGATCCTCGAGCCGCGCAGGGGCGGCGGCAGCCTGTTCCGCATCGTGTTCGCCGACCCGGCGCGCTGGGGAGGTGACGCATGAGCCGGCCCCTGGCCCTGGTGGTGGACGACGAGCCGGACATCCGCGAGCTGCTGACCATCACCCTGCAGCGCATGGACATCGACACCCGCAGCTGCGGCGACATTGCCTCCGCCAAGGCGCAGCTGCGCGGTGGCGACTTCCAGCTCTGCCTCACCGACATGCGCCTGCCGGATGGCGACGGGCTCGATCTCGTGGCCTGGATGCAGGCCAGTGGCCTGCGCACCCCGGTGGCGGTGATCACCGCGCATGGCAACGTCGAGACCGCGGTGCGGGCGCTGAAGTCCGGTGCCTTCGACTTCATCTCCAAGCCCCTGGACCTCGCCAACCTGCGCAAGCTGGTCGCCAACGCGCTGAAGCTCTCCAGCGTCGAGCCGGCGGCGCCGGCCGGCCGCGCGCGGTTGCTGGGGGACTCGGTCCCGGTGCAGAAGCTGCGCGAGATGATCACCCGCGTGGCCCGCAGCCAGGCACCGGTGCACATCACGGGTGAGTCCGGCACCGGCAAGGAACTGGTGGCGCGCATGATCCACGACCTGGGAGCACGCGCCGCGGGTCCCTTCATGCCGGTGAACTGCGGCGCCATCCCCGGCGAGCTCATGGAGAGCGAGTTCTTCGGGCACCGCAAGGGCTCGTTCACCGGTGCGGTGGCCGACAAGCCGGGCCTGTTCCAGGGCGCCGACGGCGGCACGCTGTTCCTGGACGAGATCGCCGAGCTGCCGCTGCCCATGCAGGTGAAGCTGCTGCGCGTGATCCAGGAGAAGACCATCCGCCCCATCGGCCAGCCGCAGGAGCTGCCGATCGACGTGCGCATCCTGTCGGCCACGCACAAGGACCTGCGGGCGCTGGTGGCCGCCGGCCAGTTCCGCGAGGACCTCTTCTACCGCATCAACGTCATCGAGCTGCGGGTGCCGCCGCTGCGCGAGCGCGGTGGCGACATCCTGCTGCTGACCCGCCACCTGCTGGAACGCCAGGCGCGGGAGCTGGGCCTGCCCGTGCCGGCGCTGAGCGCGGAAGCCGCCAGGAAGCTTGCGGCCTACGCCTTTCCCGGCAACGTCCGCGAGCTGGAAAACATCGTCGAGCGGGCGGTGGCGCTGTCCGCCGGCGGGGATATCGTCGCCGAGGACATCCAGGTCCATGAGGGCGCCGCCGACCCGGCTGCCAGCAGCGCCGCCGGCCTCGGCGAGCGCATCGATTCGGTGCAGCGCGAGGCCATCCAGAAGGCGCTGGAGGCCAACCGCTTCAACAAGACTGCCGCGGCACGGCAGCTGGGCCTGACCCTGCGGGCGCTGCGCTACCGCATGGGCAAGCTCGGCATGGAGTGAACCGCGGAGCCGGACCTGACCAGAATGGTCACATCCTGACGCTGCGCGTCAGATGGCAGGACTGGCAGGGCTTTCATTATGTCGAGGCAGGCCGCAGGGCTGTCTTAATGCAACCGGAAAACGCTTGTAGCACCGGCAGTTGCACCTGGACACAGGGCGCTGGCACAGGCCTTGCAACCATTCACCCCGAAATGGTCTTTTGCCATTCGCATTGCCACCACTTGAAACAGGAGTACGACTCAATGAAGACGATCCAGAAGGGTTTCACGCTCATCGAACTGATGATCGTGGTCGCCATCATCGGCATCCTGGCCGCCATCGCCATCCCGGCGTACCAGGACTACACGGTTCGCGCCCAGGTGTCCGAAGGCATGTCGCTGGCGAGCGCCGTCAAGGCCTCCGTCGCCGAGCGCTTTGCCGATACCGGTGCCTGGCCTGCCGACCTGGATGCCATCGGCCTTGATACGGCCAACCCGCCGAGCGGGAAGTACGTGGGCAGCGTGAATGTGGACAACGGCACGGTCCAGATCCAGTACAACGGCCCGCAGGCCAACGTCGATGCCTTCACCGCCGGTGACCGCCTCGACCTGCGCCCGACCATCAGCGGTAACGGCGACGTGATCTGGAACTGCGGCTACAAGGCTGAAGAGGGCAACGACCCGAACAGCGGCGGCTCGGCTGCCAACGGCACCTCGGTACTCGCCAAGTACCTGCCGTCGAACTGTCGCCAGTAATCGCGCAAAGCGACCAGAGGCAAGAACGGAAGGGGGGCTCGCGGCCCCCCTTTCCTTTTCCGGCGTTTCCCGGATCCCGGCCCGTCATGCGCGGGCTGTGACCGGTTTCAGGTTTGGGCATCCTGTCGGGTTGCGCGCCAGTATCCGATTCAGTAAGACTATGATGGGTTGTTGTTGGCCCATCACGTTCTTCACGAGCAAGACCACCGCGTATCCATGGCTGTAAGCCCTACATCTTCTCCCCTTTCGGGCCTGCCCCGTCGCCTCGTCCAGGACGGCATCGTGGCCGAGGAGACCGTCCTGCAGGCCATCCAGGCGAGCAAGGCGGACCCGGGCGGGCTGGTGCCCTACCTCGTTGCCCGTAGACTGGCCGATCCGCGCCAGGTGGCCATCGCGGCGGCCAGCGAGTTCGGGGTCCCGCTGCTGGACCTCGACGCCATGGAGACCGACCTCGACGCCTTCAAGGCGGTCGACCGCCAGCTGGTCTCGCGCCATCGGGTGCTGCCGCTGCTGCTGCGGGGCAAGCGGCTGTTCCTCGGCATGGCGGATCCGACCAACCTCCAGGCCATCGACGAGATCAAGTTCCAGACCAGCTTCCGGGTCGACCCGGTGGTGGTGGAACAGGACAAGCTCGAGCAGATCGTCGCCCGGACCCTGGATGCCGTCGACACCTCCATGGGCAACCTGGCGGACGACGACTTCGACCTCGAGAGCCTCGAGGTCACCGGTGGCGACGATGACGTCGCCGACGAGCCGGGCCGCGACGATACGGTCGACGCGCCGGTGGTGCGCTTCGTGAACAAGGTGCTGCTGGATGCCATCAAGCGCGGCGCCTCGGACATCCATTTCGAGCCCTACGAGAAGATCTACCGCGTCCGCACCCGCCTCGACGGCGTGCTGAAGCAGGTGGCGGCGCCGCCGCTGGCGCTGTCCTCCAAGGTCGTGGCACGGCTCAAGGTCATGGCGCGCCTGGACATCGCCGAGCGCCGCCTGCCCCAGGACGGCCGCATCAAGATGAAGCTGTCGAAGAACCGCGCCATCGACTTCCGCGTCAACACCTGCCCGACGCTGTTCGGCGAGAAGGTGGTGCTGCGTATCCTCGACCCCAGCAGCGCCAAGCTGGGCATCGACGCGCTGGGCTACGAGGACCAGCAAAAGAAGGCCTATCTCGATGCACTGGCCAAGCCCTACGGCATGATCCTGGTCACCGGCCCCACCGGCAGCGGCAAGACCGTCTCGCTGTACACCGGCCTGAACATCCTCAACACCGAGGATCGCAACATCTCCACCGCGGAAGATCCCGCGGAAATCAACATGCCCGGCGTCAACCAGGTCAACGTCAATCCCAAGGTGGGCCTGACCTTCGCCGCCGCCCTGCGGGCGTTCCTGCGCCAGGACCCGGACGTGATCATGGTCGGCGAGATCCGCGACCTGGAGACCGCCGAGATCGCCATCAAGGCCGCCCAGACCGGCCACCTGGTGCTGTCCACGGTACACACCAACGACGCGCCGAAGACGCTTTCGAGGCTGGTGGACATGGGCGTGAAGCCCTACGCCATCGCCAGTTCCGTGCACCTGATCATCGCCCAGCGCCTGGCCCGGCGACTCTGCGAGAGTTGCAAGGAAATCAAGGATATCCCGGAAGAGGCCCTGCTGCAGGAAGGCTTCACGACGCAGGACGTGCGCGGCGGGCTGCGCATCTACGGGCCGGTCGGCTGCAAGTCCTGTACGGACGGCTACAAGGGCCGGGTGGGCATCTACCAGGTGATGCCCATCACCGAATCCATCTCGCGCATCATCCTCGAGGGCGGCAGTGCCCAGGAGATCGCCGAGCAGGCCGGCAAGGATGGAATCTGGGACCTGCGTCGCTCAGCGCTGCAGAAAGTCAAGGACGGGGTTACCAGCCTGGAAGAGATCAACCGGGTTACGATTGATTGATTTTCTGCGGTACAGGTCTCGCCGGGTGCGCGGCGAGGCCGGTAAATTGGGTCAACGGGCCGGTGTTTCCTGAAACGGTCGTGGTGCGGTCATGGCACAGAGCATAGCCAGCAAGCAGGCTGCCTTCCTGTGGGAAGGCACCGACAGCCGGGGCAACCGGGTGCGCGGCAAGAGTGTGGCGGCCACCGAGGTCGCGGTACGCGCCGAACTGCGCAAGCAGGGCGTCGTCCCGGTCAGGATCAGGAAGCAGTCCACCCTGTTCAAGGGCAAGGGCAAGGTCACCGCAGGCGACATCGCGCTCTTCAGCCGCCAGCTCGCCACCATGCTGCAGGCGGGCATTCCGCTGGTGCAGGGCTTCGAGATCGTCGGTGCGGGACACGACAACCCGGCGATGCAGAAGCTGATCCTGTCCATCAAGCAGGACCTCGAGGGGGGTACCTCCCTGGCAGAGTGCCTGGCCAAGCATCCGCTGTACTTCGATGACCTGTACCGCAACCTGGTCGAGGTCGGCGAACACTCCGGCTCGCTCGACAACCTGCTCGACAAGGTGGCCACCTACAAGGAAAAGACCGAGGCCATCAAGAAGAAGATCAAGAAGGCATTGTTCTACCCGACGGCAGTCATCGTCGTGGCCATCATCGTCACGACGATCCTGCTAATTTTCGTGATCCCGCAGTTCGAATCTCTGTTCAAGGGCTTCGGCGCGGACCTCCCGGCCTTCACACGCATGGTCATCAACCTCTCCAATTTTATGCAGGAGAAGGGTGCCTACCTGCTGGTGCTGGTTATCGGTGCCGTGGTCGGCTATATCCAGATGAACAAGCGCTCGCGCCGGCTGCGCGAGTGGCAGGACAAACTGGCCTTGAAGCTGCCGATCATCGGCGACATCCTCACCAAGGCCGCCATCGCGCGCTTCGCGCGCACGCTGTCGACCATGTTCAGCGCCGGCGTGCCGCTGGTCGAGGCGCTGCAGTCGGTGGCCGGCGCCACCGGCAACGTGGTCTTCGAGCGGGCGGTCCTGGAAATGAAGGACGAGGTGGCCACTGGCCAGCGCCTGCAGCGTGCCATGGAGAACACCGGCCTGTTCCCCAACATGGTGATCCAGATGATCGCGGTGGGCGAGGAGTCCGGCTCGCTCGATTCCATGTCGGCCAAGGTCGCGGACTTCTTCGAGGCGGACGTCGACAACGCCGTCGATGCCATGAGCAGCCTCCTCGAGCCGCTCATCATGGCGATCCTCGGCGTGCTGGTGGGCGGCCTGGTGGTGGCCATGTACCTGCCGATCTTCAAGATGGGCGCCGTGGTCTGACCGGCACGGTGGCGGCGCGGACGCTGGGGCCTTGTTGATCACCGCCTGTGCCGCGCTGCTCGGTCTGGTCATCGGCAGCTTCCTCAACGTCGTCATCTACCGCCTGCCGGTGATGCTCGAGCGCGGCTGGCGGCGCGACGCGCGCCTGCTGCTGGCACCGGATGAGCCGCCGCCACCCGCCGGGCCGCGCTTCGACCTCGCCAGCCCCCGCTCCAGCTGCCCATCCTGCAAGACCCCGATCCGCGTGCGCCACAACGTGCCGGTACTGAGCTGGCTGTGGCTGCGCGGGCGTTGCGCGCACTGCGGGGCGCGCATCTCGCCGCGCTACCCGGCCGTGGAAGCGCTCACCGGCCTGCTCTCCGCCCTGGTGGCACTGCGCTTCGGCCCGTCGCTGGAGGGCCTGGGCGCGCTGCTGCTGTGCTGGTCGCTCATTGCGCTGGCCTTCATCGACCTCGACCACCAGATCCTGCCGGACGTCATCACCCTGCCGCTGCTCTGGACCGGCTTGCTGTTCGCGCTCGCCGGAGGCGATGGCGCCGGCTACCTGGTCCTCACGGACCTGCGCAGTGGCGTCATCGGCGCCATGGCCGGCTACCTGAGCCTGTGGCTGGTCTATCACGGCTTTCGCCTGGCCACGGGCAAGGAGGGCATGGGGCACGGCGATTTCAAGCTGCTGGCGGCGCTCGGCGCCTGGCTCGGCTGGCAGCTGCTGCCGCTGGTCATCCTGCTCTCGGCCCTGGTTGGCGCTGTCATCGGCATCGCGCTCGTGGTCCTGCGTGGCCGCAACAGCCAGCAGCCCCTGCCCTTCGGGCCATTCCTGGCTGCCGCCGGCTTCGTGGCGCTGCTCTGGGGCCAGCCGCTCGTCGACGCCTACCGGCGTTTCAGCGGACTCTGAGCGCGCTTGCCGTGGCGAAGCAGCCCCCCGACCGGATCCTGCGCATCGGGCTGACCGGCGGCATCGCCAGCGGCAAGAGCACGGTCGCCAGGCTGTTCGCCGACCTGTCCGTCCCGGTCATCGATACCGACGAACTGGCCCGCGAGGTCGTGCAGCCCGGGTCGGCTGGCCTCGCCGAGATCGTCGCCGCCTTCGGCAACGAGGTGCTGGATGCCTCCGGTGCGCTGGACCGGCGGCGCCTGCGGGCCCTGGCCTTCGCCGATGCCGGCAATCGCCGGCGCCTGGAAGCCATTACCCATCCGCGCATCGAGGCGGCTACCTTGGCCGCCTGCCAGCGCGCCGGCGGGCCCTACCAGCTGCTGGTGGTGCCGCTGCTCCTGGAGTCGGGCTTCGACCGCCACGTCGACCGCGTCCTGGTGGTCGATTGCGACGTCGAGACCCAGCGCCGGCGACTGCTGGCACGCGACCAGGAGGATCCGGCGCAGGCCGAGCGCATCCTGCGCGCGCAACTCGATCCCGCGGCGCGCCGTGCACGCGCCGACGACATCATCAGCAACGACGCCGGACTGGACCGGCTGCGCGAGCAGGTGCTGCGGCTGCACGAACGTTACCTGGCCCTTGCGGCCCGCCACGCGCCGGGCAGCGGGACCCGCTGAACCGCGGCCGCAGCGGCAACGGCCGTCCGTTGCCCTGCCCGGTTGGCTGGCGCAGAATACCGCGGTAGTGCGAGCGTCCCTCGCCGAACCGGGAACGAAGCCCACGACATGACGCCCTCTGCCGAGGTGCTGGTAGCACCGTCAGCTGCCGCTGCCGCCGTGCTCTACGAACAGCCGCTGGCCGAGCGCATGCGCACCCTGCTGCGGCTGGAGGCGCTGTACCAGCAGTTCCTGTACCACGTCGGCGAGCCCGGTTCCTGGAGCACCCGCGCGGTCATGTCGAGCCTGCTCGACATGACCACCATCCTCAACCGGGGCGACGTGCGCAACGACGTGCTGAAGGAACTGGACCGCCAGCTCTTCGTCTTCGACCGCTACCAGAACATGCCGTCCGTGGACGACAACCGGCTGAAGAGCGTGCTGCGCAACCTGCGCCAGCTGCGCGAGGAGCTGGTGGCCGTGGGCTCGCAGTACCTGCAGCCATTGCGCGAGAACGAGTTCCTGAACGCGATCAAGCACCGCAGCGGGATCCCCGGCGGTGCCTGCGAGTTCGACCTGCCGGAGTACAGCCACTGGCTGCGACGGCCCTATGCCGACCGCATTGCCGACATCGAGCACTGGATGTCGACGATCAAGCCCCTGTGCAACAGCATCGCCGAGCTCCTGTGGCTGGTGCGGGAAAGCACCCCGCCAACCCTGCAGGTTGCCGTCAACGGCGCCTACCACCACGCACTGGCGCGGGAGAGCACCGCAAGCCTGCTGCGGGTCGGCCTGCCGGCCGGCACCGCCATGTACCCGGAGATCAGCGGCAGCCACCACCGCTTCACGATGCGCTTCATGGAATGGCCGGATGCCCAGGGCCGCCCCGTGCAGGTGGCACAGGACGTCCACTTCCAGCTAGCGGTCTGCTGACGACGCCCGCCGGGCGAGCAGTGCATCCACCACCGGCTCGTCGGCGGGCAGCAGCCCGACCCCGGGCAGGCGCTCGATGGCCTCCCAGCGCAGCGGCTGGCCCTCGAGGGCGCGGGGCTCGCCGCGGTACCTGAAGACCTCCCAGACATCGAGCAGAACCCTGCGATCAGGGTACTCATGGCGGCACTGGACCAGCGGCCCGGCCTCCAGGACCTCGACGCCGATTTCCTCGCGCAGCTCCCGCACCAGCCCGGCCAGCGGCGCTTCTCCCGGCGCCAGTTTCCCGCCCGGAAATTCCCAGCCGCCCGCGAGATGGGAACCTGGCGGCCGCCGGGCGATGAGGACCAGGCCCTCCTCGCTGCGCAGGACGCCGGCGACGACGTGGATCTCCGCGCCTATTCCATGCGCCCGTGGCATTGCTTGTACTTCTTGCCCGAGCCGCAGGGGCAAGGCTCGTTGCGGCCGATCTTGCGGCCACCGCGTACGAAGGGCGTATCGCCTGCGGTCGGGGCCGGCAGTGGCGGCCGGACTCCCGGCCCCGCTGGTCCGCGCACCGGGCCGGCCGCCGGCGCGGGTGCCGGTGGCGGTGCCATCGGCGAAGCGGCCTCGGCATGGGTGAACTGCATGCGGCGTTCGTCGGGTTCCCTGGCGGGCGCGACCGCCGCGACGTCCTGTTCGCTCTGCAGGCGCACGCGCGCGAGGATCGACACCACCTCGCGCTTCACCAGTTCGAGCATCTGCCCGAACATCTCGAACGCCTCGCGCTTGTACTCCTGCTTCGGGTTGCGCTGGGCGTAGCCGCGCAGGTGGATGCCCTGGCGCAGGTAGTCCATCGCCGCCAGGTGCTCCTTCCAGTGGTGGTCGAGCTGCTGGAGCATCACCGTCTTCTCGAGGTGACGCATGATCGCCGGCCCGATCTCCTCGCACTTGCGCTGGTAGGCCGCCGCAACCTCGGCAACGACACGCTGGCGTACCGCCTCGTCATCGACCTTGCTGTCCTCGCCAAGCCACTGGCCGATGGGCAGCTGCACCGCGAACTCGCGCTCCAGTGCCTGCTGCAGGCCCGGGATGTTCCACTGCTCTTCCATGCTGCCGTGGGGCATGTGTTCCTCGACGATGGTGGCAACCACCTCGTCGCGGATGCCGTTGACGGCATCCAGCACGTCCTCCGCCCCCATCAGCTCGTTGCGCTGCTGGTAGATGACCTTGCGCTGGTCGTTGGCGACATCGTCGTACTCCAGCAGGTTCTTGCGGGCGTCGAAGTTGTGCGCCTCGACCTTGCGCTGTGCGCGCTCGATCTGCTTGGTGAGCATGCGGCTCTCGATGGCCTCGCCCGGCTGCATGCCCACCCGGGACAGCAGGGCCTTGGTGCGCTCCGGGTCACCGAAGATGCGCATCAGGTTGTCTTCCATCGCCAGGTAGAACCGGCTGGAACCCGGGTCGCCCTGGCGGCCGGAGCGGCCGCGCAGCTGGTTGTCGATGCGACGGGACTCGTGGCGCTCGGTACCGATGATGTGCAGGCCGCCGGAGGCCAGCACGGCCTCGTGGCGCTGCTGCCATTCCTGCCGGCGGGATTCGCGCTCGGCGTCGCTGACGTCGTCGCCGAGTGCCGCCAGCTCGGACTGCAGGTTGCCGCCGAGCACGATGTCGGTGCCGCGGCCGGCCATGTTGGTGGCGATGGTGACGGCACCCGGCCGCCCGGCATCGGCGACGATCAGCGCCTCGCGCTCGTGTTGCTTGGCGTTGAGGACCTGGTGCGGAATCGAGTCGCGCGCCAGCAGGCCGGAGAGATGCTCCGAGGTCTCGATGGACGTGGTGCCGACCAGCACCGGCTGCTGCCGGCTGCGGCAGTCGCGGATGTCCTCGATGATGGCGGCGAACTTGTCCTTTGCCGTCAGGTACACGAGGTCGGCATGGTCCACGCGCACCATGGGGCGGTGGGTCGGGATCACCGCCACCTCCAGGCCGTAGATCTGCTGGAACTCGAAGGCCTCGGTATCCGCGGTGCCGGTCATGCCCGCGAGCTTCGCGTACATGCGGAAGTAGTTCTGGAAGGTGATCGAGGCAACCGTCTGGTTCTCCTCCTTGACTGCCACGCCCTCCTTGGCCTCGACCGCCTGATGCAGCCCGTCGGACCAGCGCCGGCCAGCCAGGGTGCGACCGGTGAACTCGTCGACGATGACCACCTCGCCATCGCGCACGATGTAGTCGACATCGCGCTTGTACAGCGCGTGGGCGCGCAGGCCAGCCGTCAGGTGATGCATGAGGCGGATGTTGGCGGCGTCATAGAGGCTGGCGCCTTCGCCGAGCAGCCCCTCGCGTGACAGCAGTTCCTCCACCTTCTGGTGCCCGGCCTCGGTCAGGAACACCTGCTTCAGCTTCTCGTCGACGCTGAAGTCCCCCGGGCCATCCTCGGCTTCCTGCCGGTTGAGGAACGGGATCAGCCGGTTGATCCGCAGGTAGAGCTCGCTGTTCTCGTCGGACGGTCCGGAAATGATCAGTGGCGTGCGCGCTTCGTCGATGAGGATGGAGTCCACCTCGTCGACGATGGCAAAGGAGAGTTCGCGCTGCATCTGGTCCTCGCGGCGAAAGGCGAGGTTGTCACGCAGGTAGTCGAAGCCGTACTCGTTGTTGGTGCCGTAGGTGATATCCGCGGCATAGGCATCACGTTTCTCGGTACGGCTCTGGTTGCTGCGGATGACGCCGACGCTCATGCCGAGGGCCCGGTACACCGGCTCCATCCAGCTCGAGTCACGCTGCGCCAGATACTCGTTGACCGTCACCAGATGCACGCCCTTGCCGGGCAGCGCGTTGAGGTAGGCTGGCAGCGTCGCCACCAGGGTCTTGCCTTCACCGGTGCGCATCTCGGCGATCTTGCCCTGGTGCAGCGCCAGGCCGCCCATCAGCTGCACGTCGAAGTGCCGCATGCCAAGCGTGCGCCGGCCAGCTTCGCGCACGGCCGCGAAGGCCTCGGGAACCAGATCATCGAGGCTGGTGCCATTGCGCAGGCGCTCGCGGAACTCGTCGGTCTTGGCGCGCAGCTGCTCGTCGGTGAGCTGCTGCATCCCGCCCTCCAGGGCGTTCGCCCGGGCGACCACGGTGGCGTACTGCCGCAGCAGGCGCTGGTTGCGGCTGCCGAACAGGCGGGTGAGGACATTGGCAAACAAAGGTCAGGTACTCCCGGCGGCAATATTCGTGGACTGCCAGCTCGCCGCCTTGCGGGCCTCGCGGATTGCAGCGGTTTGCGGCGCCGCGCGCACACGGCACCCACCCCCCGGACGTTCGGGGGCGCCTATTCTACGGCCCTTTGGGGGGATCCGGCACAACTGCGCGGCCCCGCCGAGCCGGGGGCCCTTGCCGCAATGGGGTGGGCCTCAGCTGGCCTGACGGATGAACCGCTGCGGATCCACCGGCCGCCCGTTGTGCCAGACCTCGAAATGCAGGTTCGGCCCGGTAGCGCGGCCGGTCGCGCCCATGAGGGCGATGGTCTCGCCCTGCTGCACGTGGTCACCCACGCGCACCAGGTTGCGGGAATTGTGGGCGTAGCGGGTCACATAGCCATTGCCGTGGGTGACCTCCACCATGCTTCCGTAGCCCTGGCGCGGACCCGCCCAGGTGACGACGCCAGTGGCCACCGCCACGATCTCGGTGCCGAGCTTGGCGGCGAAATCGATGCCGCGGTGCTCGCGCAATTCACCGGTGAACGGATCGGTGCGGCGACCGAAATAGCTGGATATGAAGCCGGCCTTGACCGGGCGGCCGCGGGGCCGGATCTCCTCGTTCAGCTTGCGGTCAACCAGCAGCGTCGCGAGGATGGACAACTGGCGCTGCTGGTGGCCGAGACGGGCATTGAGCTCGTCGAGTTCCGTACCGAGGCCGGCCATGCCACCGGCGCTGGCTGCAGGCTCGTCAGGCCCGCCGACGCCAGGCGCGGCCGAAAAATCGAACTCCCCGTCATCCAGCTTCGCCATCTCGGTGAGTCGGCCGCCGAGCGCATTGAGGCGGATGACCTGGGCATTGAGGCTGGCGACACGGATGGCGAGCGCGTTCACCCGGTCTCGGGCGGCGTCGCGGGCCTGCTCCACGGCCGCCTGCTGCCCGGCGATGGCCTGCTGCAGTTCCACGATCCGTTCATCGGCCGGCACGTGGCCGAAGCTGCGCGCCATGCCGAAGCCCAGGCCGAAGCAGCCCGCCAGCACCGCAAGCGCCGAGATGGCGATGCCGGCCGCCAGTGGTGGCGTCAGCGTCAGGTGCCGCGTGCCGCGCGTGCTGCGGCAGAGAACGATGAAATTCATGCGCCGGATCCCCCTGGGCGCTGCGTCCCGCTTGTTGCTGTTGTTGTCGCGGCGGTCGCCACCGGTACTGCCGGCTGGCGGACCTGCGCCCAAGCTGTCGTCGCCGCGGGCCCGCACCCGCGAGTTCGGCAACCCCGCTATCATAGGAATCGCTCCTGAAGACCGGTGGCTTTGCGTCCCCGTCTTTCGACGGGTTTGCCCTTATCGCCAGCGCGACTATGCCGGGCGATTTGCTATAAGACAAGAATGCGGCTTCACATTGCCCGGGCCGCGGACCGTGATGGATGTCCCGGAAAACGCCCAAGCCCCTGTCAGAAATCGTGTTCCGCCCTGGCACTCAGCTCCAGGAACTGGCGGACCGTGCCGCGGCGACCGTCAGGCTCGGCGATGCGCTGCGCGCCGGGCTGCCCCCCGGCCTCGCCGACCAGGTCCGTGGGGCCAGCCTGCGCGATGACGGCACGCTCGTGGTCCTTGCCGCGAGCCCGGCCTGGGCGGCACGGCTGCGCTTCGAGGCCGACGCCCTGCTCGATTGCGCACGCCGGCAGGCACCGGCCGCGAAGCGCGTGGAGGTGAAGGTGGCGGGACCGGGCAACCCGGCGGACGGCTGAGCGCCGCCGGCCGGGTTCAGACGACCGCTGCTGGCGCCAGGAAGGAAATCGGTGCGCGGCTCTGGTTGTCGAATGTCACCAGCTCCCAGGCATCGCGTTGCGCGAGAAGCGCACGACACAGCTGGTTGTTCAGCGAGTGCCCGGACTTGAAGCCGGAGTACTCGCCGATGAGCGCATGGCCCAGCAGGTAGATGTCACCGATGGCGTCGAGGATCTTGTGCTTGACGAACTCGTCCTCGAACCGCAGTCCGTCCTCGTTGAGGATGCGGAAGTCATCCAGCACGATGGCGTTGCCCATGCTGCCGCCGAGCGTCAGGTTGCGGGCGCGCAGCGCCTCGATTTCCCTGGCGAAGCCGAAGGTGCGGGCGCGGCTCACTTCCTTCAGGAAGGATGTCGATGAGAAATCCACCGAAGCTTCCTGCGAGTGGCGCTTGAAGACCGCATGGTCGAAGTCGATGCGGAAGTTCACCCGCAGGCCGGCATAGGGACGGAACTCCGCCCACTTGTCGCCGTCCTCGACCCGCACCGGCTTGCGGATGCGGATGAAGCGCTTCGGCGCGGACTGCTCGGCGATGCCCGCGGACTGCAGCAGGAACACGAATGGCGCCGCGCTGCCATCCATGATCGGCACCTCGGGCGCGGTGAGGTCGACATAGGCGTTGTCGATGCCGAGGCCGGCCATCGCGGCCAGCAGGTGCTCCACCGTGGCGACCTTCACCGAATCCTTCACCAGCGTCGTGCCCAGCATCGTTTCGCCGACGTTGAGCGCCTGGGCAGCCACGTCCGCGGGTGGCTCGAGGTCGACCCGGCGGAACACCACGCCGGTGTTCTCGGCCGCCGGCCGCAGCGTCATGTAGACCTTGCGACCGGTATGCAGGCCGATGCCGGTGGCCCGGATCGCGGTTTTCAGGGTTCGCTGCTTCAACATCGCTTTACTCCCCGGGACTGGCTGCCGGTACCGGCTAGGCGCCCGACGCCCGGCCTTGTCGCAGCAGTGCCACAGTGATGCCCACTCGCGGCATCCCATCAGGCCCGGAATGTCCTCCAACTGCGCACTTTGGATCTTGATAAGTCTTTGATTTGCCAGACAATGGCCGCCGACTTACCAGATATCGCAGACACAACGCGCGCACGTTAACACAGGACGTGATGCAGCCGCAACGAACCCATCGCCCCTCGCCTCAGTCCGCCTGCCGCCGCAGGAACGCCGGGATATCCAGCATCTCGAAGTTCGCCTCCGCTGCCGGGCCCGACATGACCGGCGATTCGTTCACCGCCCGCCGCCGGTAGGCCGGCCGCTCGTAGCCCTCGTAGCTCGGCTGCACCGCTTCCGGCGCGGCGGCCGCCGGACTTGCCGCGCGCGGGACCACGCGCATCGGCGTCACCTCGGGCTGGCGCAGCGCCTCCGGTCGGCCGAGGCCGGTGGCGACCACGGTGACGCGGATACTGTCGGACATCTCCGGGTCGATGACCGTGCCGATGACCACGGTGGCGTCATCCGACGCGCACTGCTTGACGGTCTCGCCCACCTGATGGAACTCGCCGATCGACAGGTCCATGCCGGCCGTCACGTTGACGAGGATGCCGCGCGCGCCCTGCAGGTTCACTTCCTCGAGCAGCGGGCTGGAAATGGCGGCTTCGGCGGCCTCCCGGGCCCGGTCCTGGCCGGTGGCCGTGCCGGAACCCATCATGGCCATGCCCATCTCGCCCATCACGGTGCGCACGTCGGCAAAGTCGACGTTGATCAGGCCCGGCCGGGTGATCAGTTCGGCGATGCCCTGCACCGCACCCTGCAGCACCTCATTGGCGGCGCGGAAGGCATCGAGCAGCGTGGTCTGCGAACCGAGCACCGACAGCAGCTTCTCGTTGGGGATGGTGATCAGCGAGTCGACGTACTTGCCGAGGTCGTGGATGCCCTGGTCGGCCGCGGTCAGGCGCTTGCGGCCTTCCATCTTGAAGGGCTTGGTCACGACGGCGACCGTGAGAATGCCGAGTTCCTTGGCCACCTGGGCCACCACCGGTGCCGCGCCGGTGCCGGTGCCGCCGCCGAGGCCGGCGGTGATGAACAGCATGTCGGCGCCGGTGATCACCTCGATGATCCGGTCGCGGTCCTCCATGGCGGCCTGGCGGCCGACGTCCGGGTCCGCGCCCGCCCCCAGGCCCTTGGTGATGTTGCAGCCGATCTGCAGCGCCGTGCGGACATTGGACCCGCGCAGCGCCTGGGCGTCGGTGTTGGCGCAGATGAACTCCACGCCCTCGATGCCGCAGCTGGCCATGTGCTTGACGGCATTGCCGCCGCCACCGCCGACGCCGATGACCTTGATCACCGCGTTCTGGCTCATCGCATCCATCAGTTCAAACATTGCCGTATCTCCTCCACAAACAACAACAACGCACCCTGGGGCCTCTATGAGTCAGGGGCCCCTTAGAAACTTCCCTGGAACCACGCCTTCATGCGAGCCCAGACGTCCTGCATCCCGGGGCTCAGCGGCGGCTCGCCGCCCGCCCTCGCCGCCCGGTCGCGCGCATACAGCAGCAGGCCGACGCCGGTGGCGTGGATCGGGTTGCGCACCACGTCGCCGAGCCCGCGCACATGCTGCGGCAGGCCGAGGCGCACCGGCATGTGGAACACCTCCTCGGCCAGCTCCACCGCGCCTTCCATCTTGGAACTGCCGCCGGTGAGCACCACGCCCGCCGCCACCATCTCCTCGAAGCCGCTGCGGCGCAGTTCGTCGCGCACGAAGCCGAAGAGCTCCTCGTAGCGGGGCTCGACCACCTCCGCCAGCGTCTGCCGCGCCAGGCGCCGCGACGGACGATCGCCCACGCTCGGCACTTCGATGGTCTCGTCGGCCGTCGCCAGCTGCGACAGGGCGCAGGCGTACTTGATCTTGATCTCCTCGGCGTACTGGGTCGGCGTCCGCAGCGAGATCGCGATGTCGTTGGTCACCTGGTCGCCGGCGATGGGGATCACCGCGGTGTGGCGGATGGCGCCGGAGTTGAACACCGCGATGTCGGTGGTGCCGCCGCCGACGTCCACCAGGCACACGCCGAGTTCCTTCTCGTCGTCGGTGAGCACCGCGTGGCTGGAGGCCAGCTGCTCGAGCACGATGTCCTCCACCTCCAGGCCGCAGCGCTGCACGCACTTGACGATGTTCTGGGCCGCGCTGGCCGCGCCGGTCACCATGTGGACCCGGGCCTCGAGGCGCACGCCGGACATGCCGATCGGCTCGCGGATGCCCTCCTGCCCGTCGATGATGAATTCCTGCGGCAGGACATGGAGGATCTTCTGGTCGGCCGGGATGGCCACGGCGCGTGCCGCGTCGATGACGCGGTCGACGTCGCTGCGGGTCACCTCGCGGTCACGGATGGCGACGATGCCGTGGGAATTGAGGCTGCGCACGTGGCTGCCGGCAATGCCGGTGTAGACCGCATGGATCTCGCAGCCGGCCATCAGCTCGGCCTCCTCCACGGCGCGCTGGATCGAGGTCACGGTGGACTCGATGTTGACCACCACGCCCTTCTTCAGGCCGCGGGAGGGATGCATGCCGAAGCCGATGACCTCCAGCGAATTGTCTTCCTGCAGTTCGCCGACGATGGCCACCACCTTCGAAGTGCCGATGTCGAGCCCGACCAGCAGCCGTTGTTCGGATTTCTTAGGCATGCGGCCGGCGCTCCTCGTCGGTTGTGGTGCGTGCCGCGGCGGGACTCTTCCAGCCGATGGCGAAGCCGTTGGGATAGCGCATGTCCACGTAGTCCACTTCTCCCGCCATGTGGGTCAGGGTCCGGTCCAGCACCTGGAAGAACCGCGCGATGCGCTCCTCGACGCTGTTGGCACCGAGGCGCACCTGCAGGCCGTTGCTGGTCTGGAACGCCCAGGCGCCGCGCGCATCGAGCGTCACGCTGGCGGCGGACAGCCCGCGGTGCTCGAGCTGTTCCTGGACGGCGAAGTAGCGTTGCGTCACCTGCGCCTCGGTTCCGGGCGGCCCCTTCAGGCGCGGCAGTTCGGCAGGCACGTGCCCGGCGTCGGGCAGGAACAGCTCGCCGGCGGCGTTGAGCAGGCCGCGCTCGCCCCAGCAGGCGATGGGCTTCTCCTCGCGCACCGCGACCTCGAGCGTGCCCGGGAAGCGACGACGCACTTCCACGCGGGCCACCCACGGCAGGTCGGTGAGCGTCCGGCGGATGCCCTCCAGGTCGACGTCGAGGAATCCCGCCCTCGCATAGGGCTCCACGAGCGCCTCGACCTGGATCGCCGTGACGCGCTGGAACTGGCCACTGAGCTGCAGCGTGACGATCGGCCGGTTCAGCAGCCAGGCACTGGCCTGGTATCCGCCCAGCGCCAGGACCAGCACCGCGGCCGCCACCCCGATGCCACGCCAGGGAATGGCCGGCATCGGCAAGGCCGGCCGCTCGCTGCGGCGACGGTTACGCCTGCGCAGCATGCGCCTCGCCCTCCTGCGGCAAGCTGGTCTCGAGGATGCGCCAGACCAGTTCATCGAAGCCAATGCCGGCCGCTGCGGCCGCCATCGGCACCAGGCTGTGGCTGGTCATGCCCGGCACCGTGTTGACCTCCAGTACCCTGGCGATGCCATCCGCACCGACCATCAGGTCCACCCGCCCCCAGCCCGAGGCCGCCACCGCCTCGAAGGCAGCGGCGGCCACCGCCGCGAAGCGCTGCTCGGTTGCGGGCTCCAGCCCGCAGGGGCAGATGTAGCGGGTCTCGTCGCTGAAGTACTTCGCCTGGTAGTCGTAGAAGATGGCGCTGGCCTCGATGCGGATCAGTGGCAGCACGCGGTCATGGAGGATGGCTGCGGTGTACTCGGCACCCTGGATCCACTCCTCGCAGAACACCTCGTCACCGAAGCGCGCGGCGGCGGCATACGCGTGCGGCAGGTCAGCAGCGCGCTGCACCTTGCTCATGCCGATGCTGGACCCCTCGCTGGCCGGCTTGACGATCAGGGGCAGGCCGAGCTCGGCCAGCGCCGGGGCGAAGTCGCGCTCGCCGGCGAGCACGTGGAAGCGTGGCGTCGGCACGCCGACGGCAGCCAGCAGGCGCTTGGTGCGCAGCTTGTCCATGGCGATGGCCGAGCCGAGCACGCCGCTGCCCGTGAACGGGATGCCGAGGCAGCTGAGCAGGCCCTGCATGCTGCCGTCCTCGCCACCGCGGCCGTGCAGGGCAATCCAGGCACGGTCGAAGCCGCTCCTCTGGAGCGCGGCCGGAAAATCGCTGGACGGATCGAGCCGTTCCGCGCGCACGCCCTGGCGTAGCAGGGCCTGGTGGACGGCCTCGCCGGTCAGCAGCGAGATCTCGCGTTCCGAGGACCTGCCGCCGAGGAGCACGGCCACCTTGCCGAAGCGCGCCGGATCACTGATGCGTGGATACCTGCCGGCACTCATTCCCTGGACTCCCTGTCCGCCGCCTCGCCCAGCACATGCACTTCGGGCACCAGGCTGATGCCGTGCACTGCCGCGACCCGTGCCTGCACATGGCCGATCAGCGCCTCGATGTCGGCAGCGCTGGCCTTGCCGGCGTTGATGATGAAATTGGCGTGCTTCTCCGAGACCTGGGCACCGCCGATGCGCGCGCCCTTCAGGCCCGCCGCCTCGATGAGCCGCCCGGCGAAATCCCCGGGTGGGTTGCGGAACACCGAGCCGCAGCTCGGCATGCCCAGCGGCTGCTTCGCCTGGCGCTCCTGGATCAGCGTGCGCACCGCCTCGAGGCTGGTGGGGCGCGCGGGATCGAAGCGCAAGCGCGCCGCCAGGAACCACTCCCCTTCCGGCCCCCGGACTTCGCGGTAGGCGACGCGGTAGTCCTCCGGGCTGCGGCGTGTCACCTCGCCGCGGCGATTGACCACCTCGACCTCGACCACCTGCTGCCAGGTCTCGCCGCCAAAGGCACCGGCGTTCATCGCCAGCGCCCCGCCCACGGTGCCGGGAATGCCGGCGAAGAAGCTGGCGGGCCCGACCTGCCAGCGCGCGCAGTGGCGCGCCAGCACCGTGCAGGGCACGCCGGCCTCGGCTTCCACCAGCCCGTCGCCGAGGTGGCGCAGGTGCTCCAGGCAGCCGGCCGTGGCGATGACCACGCCGCGTATGCCGCCATCACGCACCAGCAGGTTGCTGCCGAGTCCCACCCAGTGCACCGCGGTAGCGGGGTCCAGGCGACGCAGGAAATCCACCAGCTCATCGCGCGACCGCGGCCGGAAATAGATGTCGGCCGGCCCGCCCACGCGCCAGGACGTGTGCCGCGCCATCGGTTCACCGTAGGAGATCCTGGCCTTTTCCGGTGCCGCCACGCCCATGGCCCTCACGGGTTGCGTCTCTGGCCAGGCCGGCGCGCCAGCGCCGCCGGGAGTTTCTGTGCTGCCGCGCCGATATCGCCCGCGCCCAGCGTCAGCACCACGTCGCCGTCCTGGACCACGCTCGCCAGCTGCCGCGGCAGCCGGTCCAGCCGCGACAGGAACACCGGCTCCACGGCGCCGCGGCTGCGCACCGCGCGGCAGATGGCGCGGCCGTCGGCACCGGCGATCGGATCCTCGCCGGCCGCGTACACCTCGGTCACCAGCAGCGCGTCGGCCGTCGCGAGCACTTCGGCGAAGTCGTCCAGCAGGTCCCGCGTGCGCGTGTAGCGATGCGGCTGGAAGGCGACGACCAGGCGCCGGCCGGGCCAGGCATCGCGCGCCGCACGCATGGTGGCGGCGATTTCCGTGGGATGGTGGCCGTAGTCATCCACCAGCACGATGCGGCCGCTGGCGGTCTCCACCTCGCCGAGGACCTGCAGCCGGCGGTCGATTCCCTGGAACTCCGCGAGCGCGCGCTGCACCGCCTTGTCGTCGAGCGCCAGCTCGTCGGCCAGCGCCACCGCTGCCAGCGCGTTGCGCACGTTGTGCCGCCCGGGCAGGTTCAGCGTGATTTCCAGCGGCGGCCGGCCACCCGGCCGCGTCACGCGGAAGTGCGAGCGCAGCCCCTCGGCGCGGATGTCCAGCGCCCGCACGTCCGCGCCTTCGCCCAGGCCGTAGGTGATCGTCGGGCGCTGCACCTCGGCGGCGATGGCGGCGACACCCGGGTCGTCCAGGCAGAGGATCGCCAGCCCGTAGAACGGCAGGTTGTGCAGGAACTCGACGAAGGTCTGGCGCAGCCGGCCGATGTCACCGCCATAGGTGCCGAGGTGATCGCTGTCGATGTTGGTCACCACGGCGATCATCGGCTGCAGGTGGATGAACGAGGCGTCGCTCTCGTCCGCCTCGGCCACCAGGTAGCGACCGGCACCGAGCCGTCCGTTGGTGTCGGCGCTCTTCAGGCGGCCGCCGATGACGAAGGTGGGATCCTCGCCGGCCTCGGCCAGCACGCTGGCCACGAGGCTGGTGGTGGTGGTCTTGCCATGGCTGCCGGACACTGCGATCGCGTAGCGGAAGCGCATCAGCTCGGCGAGCATTTCCGCGCGGCGCACCACCGGCTTGCGCTGGGCACGGGCTGCGGCCAGCTCGGGGTTCGTCGGGTCCACGGCGGTGGACACCACGACCACGTCAGCACCGTCGATGTTGCTGGCCTCGTGGCCAATGAAGATGCGGGCACCGAGCCGCGCCAGGCGCGCGGTCATGGCCGACTCCCTGAGGTCCGAGCCCTGCACCGCGTAGCCGATGTTGAGAAGCACCTCGGCGATGCCGCCCATGCCGACGCCACCGATGCCGACCAGGTGGATGCACTGGATCTTGCGCATGCGCTGCTTCATGCGGCCTCCGCCACCTGCAGGCAGAGATCGGCGATGGCCTCGGCAGCCCCGGGCTGCGCCCGGGCGCGGGCCCTGAGGGCGCGCTCGAGCACCAGCCGGCGCGCGGCATCGTAGGCGCCGATCTCCGCGGCGAGGCGCGCCGGCGTCAGCTCCGCCTGCGGCAGCAGCACGGCGGCACCGGCATCGACGAGAAACGCGGCGTTGCGCGTCTGGTGGTCGTCCACCGCGCCCGGGAACGGCACCAGCACCGCCGGCAGTCCCGCGGCCGCGAGTTCGGCGATGGTCAGCGCGCCGGCGCGGCAGATCACCAGGTCGGCCCAGGCATAGGCAGCCGCCATGTCGGTGATGAAGGCCTCGGTGCGCGCCTCGATGCCGGCCTGGCGGTACGCAGCGCGTGCCAATTCCAGCGTGGCTGCGCCCGCCTGGTGCCAGACCTCCGGGCGCGCCGCGGCCGGCAGCAGCGCCAGCGCCGGCGCCAGGTTCTCGTTGAGCGCCCTCGCGCCCTGGCTGCCGCCGAGCACGAGCAGCCGCAGCGGGCCGCTGCGCCCGGCCAGGCGCTGCGCCGGATCGGGCAGCCGTTCGATGTCGGCGCGCACCGGATTGCCGGTCACGCGACGGTGTGTTCCGCTGGAAAAACTGCCCGGGAAGGCTTCCAGCACTTCCCGGGCCAATCCAGCCAGAAGGCGATTGGTCAGGCCGGCCACGGCGTTCTGCTCGTGGATGACCAGCGGCCGGCCGAGCAGCCATGCGGCCACGCCGCCCGGCCCGGAGGCGAAACCGCCCATGCCGAGCACGGCCTTCGGGCGCCGGCGGCGCATCACGCGCAGCGCATCGACCAGGGCCAGGGCCAGCAGCCAGGGCGCGCCGAGCCAGGCGAGCAGGCCCTTGCGGCGCAGGCCGCTGACGCGGATGGTCTCGATGTCGAAGCCGTCCTGCGGGACCAGCCGCGTTTCCATGCCGTTGCGGCTGCCCAGCCACACGACCTGCTCGTCGCGGCCGCGCAGGATGCGCGCCACCGCCAGCGCCGGAAACACGTGCCCGCCGGTGCCGCCAGCCATGATCAGGACCGGTGCGCGCTTCATGCAGCGGGCCTCCGCTCGGCCGCGGCGCGCCGGCGGCCAACGGCGCCACGGTTCTCCATGTCGATGCGCAGCAGCAGCCCGAAGCCGATCAGCGTCACCAGCAGGCTGCTGCGGCCGTAGCTCACCAGCGGCAGCGTCAGGCCCTTGGTGGGCAGGATGCCCATGTTCACGCCGATGTTGATGAACACCTGCGCGCCCTGCCAGGCGGCGAAGCCGAAGGCGACGCAGGCCTGGTACCACTGCTCGCGCAGCGCGGCCTGGCGCGACACCAGCAGCACCCGCCAGACCACCACGCCGAACAGCGCCACCAGCGCCACGCTGCCCAGCAGGCCGAACTCCTCGGCAATCACCGCGAACACGAAGTCGGTGTGTGCCTCCGGCAGGTAGAAGAGCTTCTGGACGCTGCCGCCGAGGCCGAGCCCGGACCACTCGCCGGTGCCGATGGCGATCAGCGAGTTGGTGAGCTGGAAGCCGGTCTTGTAGGGATCCAGCCAGGGATTGAGGAAGGAAGTCAGGCGCACCACGCGGTACGGTGCGGCCACCGCCGCCAGCGCCCCCAGCACCAGCACCGTGCCGGCGCAGAGCGCGAAGTCGCGGATGCGCCCGCCGGCGACGAACAGTACCGCCAGCGTCACCACCATGAGCATCATGGCGGCGCCGAAGTCCGGCTGCAGCAGCAGCATCGCGCAGGCGACGATGCTCAGGCCGATCGGCCTGGCGAAGCCGGCAAAGCTGCTGCGCAGTTCCTGGTTGCGGCGCACCGCGTAGCCGGCGAAGTACAGCAGCATCAGCAGGCGCGCCGGCTCCGACACCTGGATGAGGTTCATCCCGGCCACGCTGAGCCAGCGCGTGCTGCCGTTGACGGTACGGCCGAGGCCCGGCAGCAGCACCGACAGCAGCAGCACCAGTGCCAGCACCAGCAGCGCCGGCCCGATCCGCTCCCAGACGGTGGTTGGCGTACGCAGCATCACCCAGCCACCGAGCAGGCCGATGCTGACGGCGCCCAGTTGCCGCCAGAAGAAATACAGCGGCCCGCCGTAGCTGCGTTCCGCCAGCGACATCGAGGCCGAGGCCACCATCACCAGGCCGATGCACAGCAGGGCCGCCACGGCCAGCACCAGCACCAGGTCGAAGCGCGGCTCCGCCTGCAGCGAGAGCATCCGCCCGGCCTCCAGTCGTGCGCTCATGCGGCCACCTCGCGCGCCGCCGCGGCGAAGACCTGGCCGCGGTGCTCGAAGTTGCGGAACATGTCGAGGCTGCTGCAGGCCGGGGCCAGCAGCACCGTGGCGCCAGCCGGCGCCAGTTCGCTGGCGCGACGCACGGCCGCGGGCAGCGTATCGGCCAGTTCCACCGCGGCGGTACCGCGCAGTTCCTGCGCCATGCGCGCGCGGTCCTGGCCGATGAGGATCACCGCCGCGTCGCGCCCCTGCAGCGCCGCGGCCAGTTCGGCGAATTCCTGCCCCTTGGCGTCGCCGCCGGCGATGAGTACCAGCGGACCGTCGACGCCGCGGATCGCCGTCACCGCGGCCGCCACGTTGGTGGCCTTGGAATCGTCGATCCAGGTAATCCCGCGCGCCCTGGCGACCACCTGCATCCGGTGCGGCAGGCCGTGGAAGCTGCGCAGCACGGCGGCCGTGTCCGGCGGGCCGCCGGCCGCCGCCACCAGCGCGAGCGCCGCCAGCGCGTTGGCCACGTTGTGGCGACCGGTGGTGCCGAGATCGGCGAGCGGCAGCAGCAGGCGCTCGCCCTGCGCCAGCCACTCGCTGCCCTGGCTGTCGACGAGGCCGAAGTCCTCGCCTGCCGGGCGGCCGAGGCTGAAGCCGATGATCCGGGTGCCGGGCGGCACCATGGCGGCGAGCGCGGGCTCGTCCCGGTTCAGGACAGCGACCTCGCAGCGCGCGTAGATGCGCGCCTTGGCCGCCGCATAAGCCGCCATGCTGCCGTGCCTGTCGAGGTGGTCCGGGGCGACGTTCAGCACCACGGCGGCCTTGAGCGCCAGCGGCGCGCTGCGCTCGAGCTGGAAGCTGGACAGCTCCAGCACGTAGGCCTGCACGACGGCGTCGAGCAGGTCCAGCGCCGGCGTGCCGAGGTTGGCGCCGACCGCCACGGGCCAGCCACCGGCGCTGAGCATCGCGCCGACCATCGTCGTCACGGTGCTCTTGCCGTTGGAGCCGGTGATGCCCAGCATCGGTGCCCGGCAGGCGGCGGCGAACAGGTCGAGGTCGCTCAGCACCGGGAGGCCGCGGCGGCGCGCCTCGGCCAGCACCGGCAGGTCGAGGTCCACGCCCGGCGAGACCACGATCCTGCCGACTCCTGCGGGCAGCGTGGCCGGCATCGCACCGGCCAGCACCCCGGCCCCGGGCATCGCCTTGCGGATGGCAGCCAGGCCCGGCGGCTCGGCGCGCGTGTCGGCGAACCAGGCGGCATGGCCGCGCGCGGCGAGGTGGCGCGCGCAGGAGGCGCCGGTGACGCCCATGCCGAGCACCAGCACGTCGCGGGAGGCGGCGGTCTGCGGTCCGGGCCTGTCGGTGCTGCGCGCGGCCATCATCGGATCTTCAGGCTCGAAAGCCCGACCAGGACCAGGATCACGGTGATGATCCAGAAACGCACGATGACCTTCGGCTCGGCCCAGCCCTTGAGCTCGAAGTGGTGGTGCAGCGGCGCCATGCGGAACACGCGCTTGCCGGTGAGCTTGAACGAAGCCACCTGGATCATTACCGAGACGGTCTCGGCGACGAAGATGCCGCCCATGATCACCAGCACCAGCTCCTGGCGCACAACCACCGCCACGGCACCGAGCGCGCCGCCGAGCGCGAGCGCACCGACATCGCCCATGAAGACCTGGGCCGGATAGGCGTTGAACCAGAGGAAGCCGAGGCCGGCACCGGCCAGCGCCGCGCAGAACACCAGCATCTCGCCCGCGCCGGCCACGTAGGGAATGCCGAGGTAGCGCGAGTAGATGACATTGCCCGCGGCGTAGGCGAACACCCCGAGGGCGCCGCCCACCAGCACCGCCGGCATGGTGGCAAGCCCGTCGAGGCCGTCGGTGAGGTTGACGGCGTTGCTGGTGCCGACGATCACCAGGGTCACGAAGGCGATGTAGAAGCCGCCCAGCGGGATGGCCATGTTCTTCAGGTACGGCACCAGCAGCGCCGTCTCCTGCGGCCGGTCGGCGAGCGCGTACAGGTAGCCCGCCGCCGCCAGCGCCACCAGCAGCTGGCCGCTGAACTTGGCGCGGGCCGAGAGGCCCTTCGGGTCGCGGCGGGTCAGCTTGCGGTAGTCGTCGACGAAGCCGATCAGGCCATAGGCCAGCGTCACGCCGAGGACCACCCAGACGTAGTGGCTGCGCAGGTCGGCCCAGAGCAGCGTGCCCGCCGCGATCGCCAGCAGGATCAGCGTGCCGCCCATGGTCGGCGTACCGGCCTTCGGCAGGTGGCTGCCCGGGCCATCGTTGCGCACCGTCTGGCCGATCTTCTTTTCCGTCAGGCGGCGGATCAGGCCGGGCCCGAGCACGAGCGAGAGGATCAGCGCCGTCAGCGCGCTCATGATCGCGCGCATGGTGATGTAGGTGAACAGGTTGAAGCCCGAGACGAAGCGCGTGAGGAACTCTGCGGCCAGGTACAGCATTGCCGTCGTCACTCCCCCGCCGGGCTGCTGTCGGCAGCGAGCGCCTGCACCACCCGCTCCATGCCCATGGAGCGGGAACCCTTGACCAGCATGGTGATGCCCGGCCGTACTTCGCCGGCCAGTGCTGCCGCCAGCGCCGGAACCTCGCTGAAGTGGCGCGCGTTGCGGCCGAAGGCCTCGGCTGCCGCCTGGCTGTGGCTGCCCGCGCAATAGAGCCGGGAGATGCCCGCCAGGCGCGCGCACTCGCCCATCTCGCGATGCATCTGCAGGCTGTCCGGCCCGAGTTCGGCCATGTCGCCCAGCACCAGCCAGCGCTCGCCGGCCTGGCTGCCGAGAAAGGCGATGGCGGCGCGCACCGAACCTGGATTGGCGTTGTAGGTATCGTCGTAGAGCGTGAAGCGCAGCCGGGTCGGCACCCGGCGCAGGCGGCCGGCAACGTTGCGCACCGCCCCCAGGCCGGCGGCGATGGCCGCCGGCTTCGCTCCCGCGGCATGGGCCGCGGCAGCGGCGGCGAGCGCATTGAGGACGTTGTGGGCGCCGGCCATGGCCAGGCGCACCGGCAGGGCGCCGCCGGGCCCGTGCAGCGTGAAGCCGATGGTACCGGAGACGACGATGTCGGCGGCGCGGAAGTCGGCATCCGGGTGCAGGCCGAAACTCAGGCGCTGGCGGCCCGCGCTGCGCTCCCACCAGGAATGGAAGAAGCGATCATCGCGGTTGATGACGGCGGTGCCGGTCGCCGGCAGGATGTCGTAGATCTCGCCCTTGGTGGCGGCGACCTCGTCGATGCTGCCGAAGCCCTGCAGGTGGGCACGCGCGGCGTTGGTCACCACGGCGACAGTGGGGCAGGCAATGCGCGCCAGGTAGGCGATGTCGCCGCGTTTCGCCGCGCCCATCTCGATCACCGCCGCGCGGTGGGTTTCGTTCAGGTACAGCAGCGTGCGCGGCAGGCCGATCTCGTTGTTCAGGTTGCCCCAGGTCACCAGCAGCGGATCCACGCTGCCGCCGAGGGCGGCGCGCATGATGGCCGCCGTCATCTCCTTGACCGTGGTCTTGCCATTGGAACCGGTGATGCCGATCAGAGGCAGGGAGAAGCGCGCGCGCCAGGCCCTTGCCAGTTCGCCCAGGGCAAGGCGCGTGTCGGCCACCTCGACCTGCGGCAGCGCGCCCGGCTGGCGCGCGCTCACCACGGCGCCTGCGGCACCGAGCCGTGCCGCTTCGGCGACGAACGCGTTGCCGTCGTTGCTGGCGCCGCGCAGCGCGAAGAACAGCTCGCCGGGCTGCAGGCTGCGGGTGTCGGTGCTCACCGCCACGAACTCGGCATCGCTGCCGACGAGCGTGCCGCCGACCGCCTTCGCCACCATGGACAGGCGACCCATGCTCATGGCCGCCCGGCGAGCGCAGCGCCCGCCACCGCCTGGTCGGAAAAGGCACGCGCTTCATGGCCGACGATCTGCTGTGCCTCGTGCCCCTTGCCGGCAATCAGCACCACATCACCGGGGGCGGCCATGCCCACCGCATGCTGGATGGCGGCGGCACGGTCGCGGATCACCTCGACCTGCGGGCCGCGACCGGTGCCTTCGAGGATGGCGGCGACGATGGCGTCCGGATCCTCGCTGCGCGGGTTGTCATCGGTGATGACCAGGCGATCGGCGAGCTCGCGTGCCACCGCGCCCATCAGCGGCCGCTTGCCGGCATCGCGATCGCCACCACAGCCAAACACGCACCACAGGCATGCGGGCGCCGTCTCGCGCAGCGCTTCCAGCACGCGGCGCAGTGCATCGGGGGTGTGCGCGAAATCCACCACCACGCGTGGCCCCGCGGCGGACGGCAGCAGCTGCATGCGTCCCGGCGGCGCCTGGCAGCTGGCGAGCGCGGCGGCGATCGCCGCCGGCGCGAAGCCCTGCGCATGGAGGATGCCGGCGGTCACGGCGAGGTTGTCGCGGTTGAAGCCGCCGAGCAGCGGCGAGTCGAACTGCAGGTCCGCATCGGCCACCCGCAGCCGCAGGCGCTGGCCGGGGCCGCTGGCGGCCACCGGCTCGATGATCAGGCTCGCGGCGGTACCCGGCATGGCAGCGACGCCGACCAGCCGGGTGCCCGGCGGCAACCGGCCCGCGAGATCCCGGCCGAAGGCATCGCCGAGGTTGATGACGGCGACGGCGGCGCCCGCCTCGAGGAACAGCCGCGCCTTGGCGCGGGCGTAGCTCGCGAGGTCGCCGTGATAGTCGAGGTGGTCACGGCTGAGGTTGGTGAAGGCAGCGATGCGAAACGCCACGCCATCCACGCGGCCCTGGTCCAGCGCATGGGAGGACACTTCCATGGCCACCTGCCGGGCGCCGCCATCGGCGAGTTCGCGCAGCTGGCGGTGCACCGTCACGCAGCCGGGCGTGGTCAACGCGGCGGTGCGCAGCGCGCCGATGCGGCCGTGCCCCAGCGTGCCCATGTAGCCCGCGGGCTGGCCGAGGTGGTCGAGCGCCTGTGCCAGCAGCCAGGCCACGGTGGTCTTGCCATTGGTGCCGGTGATGCCGACGACCTCGACGCTCGCCGACGGACTGGCGAAGAAGCGATTGGCGATGTCGCCGAGTTCGCGCTGCAGCCCGGGGACCCGCAGGCCAGCCACGCCCGCGGGCAGCTCCGGTGGCGCGGCTCCCGGCTGCGGCTCCCAGGCCACGGCGCTGGCGCCGCGATCGAGCGCGTCGCCGAGGAAGCGCAGGCCGTGGCTGCGGCCGCCGGCGCAGGCGAGGAACAGCCCGCCCGGCACCACGTCGGCGCTGTGGGCGGCGATGTCGCAGACATCGAGCGCCGGCGGCGTGGGCGTGAGACCGGGAAACAGGCGGCTCAGCTGCATGTCGGCTTCCGCTGCGTCCATCACGGGTTGTTCGCTGCCGTGATCGCCGGCCGCGCTTCCCTGCGCGACGGCGCCACGGGCTTGTCCGGGGCGATGGCCAGGATGCGCATGGCGCCCGCCACGATCTTCGAGAACACGGGTGCCGCCACCGCTCCACCGTAGTATTCGCCGGCCCGCGGCTCGTCCACCACGACCACCACGGCCAGTCGCGGCCGGCTCACCGGGGCGACACCGGCGAACACCGCGGTGTAGCGCTCCGAGGAATAGCCGCCGATTTCGAACTTGCGCGCCGTGCCGGTCTTGCCGGCAACGCGATAGCCGGCGACCGCGGCACGCAGGCCGGTGCCATCGGGCGCCACCACGTGCTCGAGCAGCTCGACCATGGCGCGTGCGTTGTCGGTCGACAGCACCTTGCGGCCGATCGGCGGGTGATCCACGCGGATCAGCGACACCGGGCGCATCACGCCGTCGGCCGCGAACACCGCATAGCTCTGGGCGAGCTGCAGCGGCGTGACCGACAGGCCGTATCCGTAGGCCATGGTGGCCTTGGCGATCGGCCGCCAGTTCTCGTAGGGGCTCAGCAGGCCTGCGGACTCGCCGGGGAAGCCGCTGGAGGTGGGCCGCCCGATGCCGAAGCGGGTGAGGACGCTCCACAGCTGCTCGGAAGGCAGCGACAGCGCCACTTTGGTGACACCGACGTTGCTCGAGCGCGCCAGCAGCGTGGCGAGGTCGATGACGCCGAGGTTGTGCTCGTCCTCGATGACCTTGTTGGCCACCTGCAGCATGCCCGGCGAGGTGTCCACGCGGCTGTCGGGCTGCCACTGCCCGCTCTCCAGCGCCGCGGCGATGATCAGTGGCTTGAAGCTCGAGCCGGGCTCGAACAGGTCGGTGATGGCGCGGTTGCGGAAACGCCCCGGCGCATACTGCGAGCGATCGTTGGGGTTGTAGGAGGGCTGGTTGACCATGGCCAGCACTTCGCCGGTCTCGGCGTCGAGCACCACGGCGGAACCCGACAGCGCCCGGTTCTGCTGTACCGCCGCCTTGAGTTCCCGGTAGGCCAGGTACTGGATGCGCAGGTCGATGGAGGCGGCAATTTCCCGCCCGGGGCTCGGCGGCTCCAGCCGCTCCACGTCTTCCACCACGCGTCCCAGCCGGTCGCGCAACACCAGCTTCTTGCCCGGGTGGCCGCGCAGCCAGCCATCGAACTCCAGCTCCATGCCTTCCTGGCCGTCGTCATCCACGTTGGTGAAGCCCACCAGGTGCCCGGTGACCTCGCCGGCCGGGTAATAGCGGCGGTACTCGCGCAGCACGTGCACGCCGGGAATGCCGTGGTCGAGGACGGTGCGGGCATCGGCCGGGTTCATGTGCCGCTGCAGGTACATGAAGTCCTTGTCGACGTTGCGGGTGATCTGCCGCGCCAGGGCGCCGGGCTCCAGTCCCAGCGCCTTGGCGAGCCGCGGGATGTACTCCGGGGCACGCGCCAGTTCCTGCGGGCTCACCCAGAGGCTGTCCACCGGCATGGAGGCGGCGAGCGGCTGTCCATTGCGGTCGGTGATGACGCCGCGGTTGGCCGAGATCTTGGCGGTCCGCAGATGGCGCGCCTCGGCCTGGCTGATGAGGAAGTCCTTGTTGAAAACCTGCAGGTGCACCGCGCGCCCGACCAGCACCAGCGCCATCAGCACCAGCAGCCCGCAGGCAACGGCCCAGCGGATCCGGAAGCTCTGCTGGGGCGCGCGCCCCGCTGCGTCACGCTCGCTCATGGCAGCGACCGGATCTCATCCGGACCCGGGCTGCGCATGTGCATCTGCTCGCGGCCGAGTTGCTCGACCCTGGCATGCGAGGACCAGACGCTCTGCTCGATCTGCAGCCGGCTCCAGTCCACCTCCAGCTGGTCACGCTGCTGCGTGAGCGCCTGCAGCTCGGCGAACAGCTTGCGGTTCTCGTGCTTGGCGTAGACCACGCCGACAGCGGAGGCCAGCACCGCCAGCACCAGGGCCGCAAACAGGACGCGATTGCGCAGCGTCGCGTTCATGCGCACTTCTCCGCCACGCGCAGCACGGCACTGCGCGCCCGGGGATTGCGGGCCAGCTCGGCGGCACCGGCATGGATGGCGCCGCCGATCAGCCGCAGGCGCGGCCTTGCCGACTCCGGCACCACCGGCAGCTGGTCCAGCGCCGGGTCGACGCGCGAGTGATCGCGCAGGAAGCGCTTGGCGATGCGGTCCTCCAGCGAGTGGAAGCTGATGACGCAGAGCCGCCCGCCGCTGCCGAGCAGGTCCAGCGCCTGCAGCAACCCGGCCTCCAGCGCCTCGAGTTCGCGGTTGATGAAGATGCGGATCGCCTGGAACACGCGGGTCGCCGGATGGCGCGGGCCACGCCGCGGCATGACCGCGAGCACCGCAGCGGCCAGGTCGGTGGTGGTGAGGATCGGCTGGCGCTGGCGCTGCGCGCAGATGGCGCGCGCGATGCGCCCGGCGGCCGGCTCCTCGCCCAGCCGGCGCAGCACGCCGGCGATCTCGCGCTCGTCGGCGGCATTGAGCCAGTCGGCCGCGCTCGGGCCGCTGGCCGGGTCCATGCGCATGTCCAGCGGGCCCTCGTGCTGGAAGCTGAAGCCGCGCTCGGGCGTGTCGAGCTGCGGCGACGAAACGCCGAGATCGAACAGGATCCCGTCAACCCCGCTTGTCAAACCCTGTGCTTCCACAATCCGCCGCAATCGCCCGAAGCTTTCTTGTTCTATCGCGAACCGGGAGTCCGCCTGCGCCAGCTCCCGGCCCACCCTCACCGCATCGGGGTCCTGGTCCAGCGCGAGCAGGCGGCCGCGCGGTCCCAAGGCCCCGAGGATCATCCGGCTGTGCCCGCCACGGCCGAAGGTCGCATCCACGTAGGTGCCGTCGGGCCGGACGGCAAGGCCGTGGAGCACCTCGTCGAGGAGTACCGGAACATGGCCTTGCACCTCCAACCCCCAGCGCCGGCTGCGACGCCCGCAGTGGCTGCGCCCGACGAGGAGGCCGTCGACCTCAGAGAGACAGCTGGCCCAGCTCTGCCGGCAGGTCCATGCCCGTGTCGGACCCGTCCGCCAGCCACTGGTCACGCCGCTCGTTCCAGCGCGCCTCGTCCCACAACTCGAACCTGTTGCCCTGCCCGAACAGGATGGCCTGCCGGTCCAGGGACGCGAATTCACGCAGCTCGCGCGGGATCAGCACCCGCCCATGGCCGTCGAGGTCCAGCTCCGATGCGTAGCCGACCATCAGCCGTTGCAGCCGGCGCGCCTTCTGGTTGAGCGAAGGCAGGCGCATCAGCTTGCGCTCGATCTCCTCCCAGTCCGGGAGCGGGTAGATGAGCAGGCAGTAGTCCGGGTCCACGGTGCACACCAGCTGACCGGCACAGCGCATGGCCAGCCGCTCGCGATAGCGGGCCGGGAAAGCCAGCCGCCCCTTCGCATCCAGCGTGATCTTGGTCGCCCCACGGAACATGGCGGATAGGGCACTGAAGCCCATTTCCTCCCACTCTGTACCACCTTCGGCCACTATAGGAGCACGACCCGGGAGCGTCAACAGAAAACTGGAATTAAATTCTTTGAGGACAGCGACTTAGCCGTGACGCCGCAGGTGCCGCCTGCAACAGCGGCATCTGACGAATCAGAAATCATGGAGTTATGGCAAATTCCTTGGTGACTTCTGAGCTGAAGCCGCCGGGCGGAATCGCACCAGACCGGCGCCGACCGCACGCCGCCCGCGCAGATTTGCGCAACTAAAAGGTGCCTGACATATTTTCCGGCCATTTTCTTGGCCGGACTGCGGGCAGGACAGGAAATGGAGCCGGCCGATAAGCCGGGTTCTGTCGTGGGCGACCATCCCTCTGGGACCGCTGTCACCAGCGGCCTCGAGCGACCTACCCGGAAGCCCGCGGGGCGACGGTGCGGAACCGTTGCCGGCGCCGCTGCTTCCCTATTTGGTCTTGCTCCAGGTGGGGTTTTCCCTGCCGCGGCGTGTTACCACCCGCGCGGTGCGCTCTTACCGCACCTTTTCACCCTTACCGCAGGCGGTTAAGCCCGAGGCGGTATGTTTTCTGTGGCACTTTCCGTGGGCTCGCGCCCCCCAGGCGTTACCTGGCACCCTGCCCGCCGGAGCCCGGACTTTCCTCCCGGGGTTGCCCCCGAGCGATCGCCTGGCCGGCTCCACCGGCCACGTTAGACCATCGGCAGTGGCCGGGCAATGCGGATCGCCACTAGCTCGCGCGCCCGCATTTCAGGTTTCCGGCGGCTGCCCTGCATGCCGCGCCAGGGCATAGGCTTCGCGGCGCGAAGCGCCGGTGATGCGCGCAGCGAGGCGTGCAGCCTGGGGTGCCGGCAACTCGCCCATCAGCACCCGCATCACGGCGGCGAGATCCGCATCCACGGCGCCGGCCCCAGCCTCGGGCGCACCGGCCACCACGATGGTGAACTCGCCACGGTTGCCGCCCGGGTCCGCTGCCAGTGCCGCACTGGCAGCGGCGAGCCGGCCCCAGTAGATGGTCTCGTGCAGCTTGGTCAGCTCGCGTGCCACGCAGACCTGGCGATCCGCGCCGAGAATCGCGGCCAGGTCCGCGAGCATTTCCCGCACCCGGTGCACGCCTTCGTAGAACACCAGGGTGTCGGGGCAGTCCTGCAGTTCCTGCAGCCGGCTGCGGCGCGCAGCGGCGCGGGCCGGCAGGAAACCCTCGAAGCGGAAGCGATCGGTGGGCAGCCCGGACACCGACAGCGCGGCAATGGCGGCGCAGGCACCCGGTACCGGCGTCACCGTGTAGCCCCGCTCGCGCGCGGCTGCCACCAGGCGGTAGCCGGGATCGCTGATGAGCGGGGTGCCTGCATCGCTCACCAGTGCCACCGACTCGCCGGCGGCGAGGCGCGAGAGCACCGCGTCGACGCGTGCGGCCTCGTTGTGCTCGTGCAGCGCCAGTTGGCGCGCCTGCAGGCCGAGATGGGCCAGCAGCTGCCCCGTATGGCGGGTATCTTCGGCCGCCACCAGTGCCACCTGGCCGAGGATGGCCACGGCGCGCGAGCTGATATCATCGAGGTTCCCGATGGGGGTCGCGACGACGTAGAGCACTCCGGGATCGTTCACGGCTACTGACCTTGGTGTTGCGATGACCTTGTCGATGCGAAAAGCCGCCGCCCCCTGCCCGGCCCATTCCCTGCCGCGGATGCGGCCGGCGGGCCTGCTGCGCATCGTACTGCTGGCCTGCGGATCGGCCATTGTGGCGGTGGCCTGCGGACCGCTTCAACAGCCGGAGGCAAGCGGTACGCCGGCCACGCCGGTCACCACGGCTGAACGCCCGGGCCGCCAGTCCGCCGCAGCGCCACCCGCCACGGTGGTAGTGCCCACCGTCCAGGCGCACAAGCTGGCGCTGCTGCTGCCGCTTTCCGGCGCGCAACACGCCGCCGGCGAAGCCATCCGCGACGGCTTCCTCGCCGCCTATCTCGCTGATCCGGCGAGCGATACACGGCCGGAAGTCCTGATCCTCGACGAGGCCAGCCCCGGGCCGGCGGCCGCCTACCAGGCGGCGCTCGACGCCGGCGCCGAGGCGCTGCTCGGTCCGCTGCTCAAGGAATCGGTCGCCGAGGTAGCCCGCATCGCCAGGCCGCTGCCATGGCTGGCGCTGAACAACCTGGACACGCCTGCGGTGGCCAGCAATCCCTACCAGTTCGCGCTCACGCCCGAGGACGAGGCACGGGCGATCGCCGCGCGCGCTGCCGCGCAGGGCCAGCTGCGCGCGCTGGCGCTGGCGCCCGACAGCGACTGGGGCCGGCGCCTGCTCGGTGCCTTCACCGCGGCGCTGGAAGAGCGCGGCGGCACGGTGGTGGCCTATCGCTTCTACGACCCGGCCATGCGTGACTACACCGCGCAGATCCAGCGCCTGCTGCTGCTGGACGAGAGCCGCAACAGGCAGCGCGAGCTGGTGGCAAATCTCGGCGTTTCCCTCGAATTCGAACCACGCCGCCGCGATGACCTAGACTGTATATTCCTCGCCGCGAACCCGGTGTCAGGCCGCCTGCTCTGGCCACAGCTGCGGTTCCTCAACGCGGGTGACCTGCCCATCTATGCGACATCAGCCATCTACCAGCCCGGCGAAAGCGGTGGCGTGGACCGCGAGGGCATCATGTTCACCGACGCGCCGGCGATCGTCGGCAGCGACCCGCGTGCCAGTGCGCTGCGTGCGACGCTGGCCAGCCGCTGGCCTGCGGGTGCCACCGGCCAGATGCGCTTCTACGCCATGGGTTACGACGCCTATGCGCTGGTGCGCACCATGATGGCCGGCGGCAGCCCGGGACTGATGCCCGTCGACGGCCTCTCGGGCGGGCTGTTGCTGGATGGCAGCCGGCGCATCCACCGCCGCATGGCCTGGGCGGCATTCCGCGGCGGCCAGGTGGTTCCGCTCGAGGATGCACCGCCAGCCGCGCCTGCCGACGGTCCGGACCCGGGATGACTCGCGGTGGCCCGCGGACGGCTGCCGGCCGGCGGCACGGCGGCCACCGGGGCGCTGGCCGAAGCAGCAGCGCTGCGCTTCCTGTGCGGCCGGGGCCTCAGCCTGGTGGCGCGCAATTTTCGCTGCCGCGCCGGTGAGCTCGACCTGGTGATGCTCGAGGGCAGCGCGCTCGTCGTCATCGAGGTGCGCTACCGGCGCAGCGCAACCTGGATCGACCCCGCGGCCACCGTCACGGCCGGCAAGCGCCGGCGCCTGCTGCAGGCCGCGAGCCGGTTCCTGCAGGCCCGGCCCGCGTTCGCCGACCACCCGCTGCGCTTCGACGTGCTGGCGCTGGCCGGCGATCTCGACGCGCCCGCCTGCGACTGGATCCGCGGCGCCTTCGATGCCGGGGACGCCTGGTAGGCATGCCGCGGGCGGCCGGCGAGCCGGTATCATGGCGCCCATGGACACTCAGGACGCCATCCGCCGCCAGTTCACCGAGAGCATCGCCGTCAAGCAGGCGGCGCTGGCCACACTGGCCGAGCCGCTGGCGCGCGCCATCGCCAGCATGGTCAAGACCCTCAGGGACGGCGGCAAGATACTCGCCTGCGGCAATGGCGGTTCGGCCGCCGACGCCCAGCACTTCTCCGCCGAACTGCTCAACCGATTCGAACGCGAGCGCCCGGGGCTGGCGGCGATCGCGCTGACCACCGACTCCTCCACGCTGACGTCCATCGCCAACGATTACGCCTACGAGCAGGTGTTCTCCAAGCAGGTGCTGGCGCTAGGGCAGGCCGGCGACTGCCTGCTCGCCATCTCGACCTCGGGCGGCTCGCCCAACGTCGTGGCCGCCATCGAGGCCGCGCACCGGAAAGGGCTGCAGGTAGTGGCGCTTACCGGCCGCAATGGCGGACGCATGGCGACGATGCTGCGTCCCGGGGACATCGAAGTGCGGGCTCCCGCCGAGCGCACCGCGCGCATCCAGGAAGTCCACCTGCTGGCGATCCACTGCCTCTGCGACGGCATCGACAGCATCCTCTACCCCTGAGCGGCGCGGATGCCGGCTACTTGACCAGCTTGAGCTTCGCCCGGCGCGAATCGCCGCCTGGCGCGCCGGCGCCTCCGTCCGGTGGTGGCTCATCCGGGGCTGCCGGGGCGGCCTCCTCTTCCGAGAAGATCATGCCGCGGCCGGTTTCCTGGGCGTAGATGCCGAGCACGGCACGCAGCGGCACGAAGATCGCGTAGGATACACCGGAGAAGCGCGCATCGAAGCGCAGCATCTCGTTGCCGATGTCGAGGTTGGCCACGGCGTTGTGGCTGACATTGAGGACGATCCTGCCGTCGCGCACGTACTGGCCCGGCACCTCGACGCCTTCCACGGTGGCATCCACCACCACATGCGGCGTCTGGCCGTTGTCGGTGATCCAGGCGTGCATGGCCCGGAGCAGGTAGGGCCGCTGGGGAATGGCGCCGGGTGGCGACATGCGCTGGCCGCCTACTGGCGCATCTCCTGCTCGGCGTCGGAGAGGCTGTCCTTGAAGGAACGGCGTGCGAACACCAGGTCCATGTAGCGGCGGATCGGCTGCACGCTGCCCTTGAGCTCGATGCCGAAGGCTGGCAGGCGCCAGAGGATCGGCGCGATGCTGCAGTCGACCAGCGAGAACTCGTCGCTGAGGAAGTAGCGCCTGGCAGCGAAGACGTCCGAGCTGCCGACGATGCTCTCCTCGAGCTGCTTGCGGATGCGCGCGGCCTGCTTGCGGTCCGTCGCCTTCAGCAGCTCGTCCGCCAGCACGTACCAGCCGCGCTCGATGCGGAACAGCGCCAGGCGGAACTGGGCGCGGGTCACCGGGTCCACGGGCATCAGCGGCGGATGGGGGAAGCGCTCGTCGAGGTACTCGATGATGACTCGGGAGTCGTACAGCACCAGGTCGCGGTCCACCAGCGTGGGCACGCTGTGGTAGGGATTGAGGTCGAGCAGGTCCTCCGGCAGGTTCCCGCCCTCCACGTCCACCACGTCGATGGCAATGTTCTTCTCGGCCAGCACCATGCGGGTGCGGTGGCTGTGATAGCAGGTGGGACTGGAGTAGAGCGTCATGAGTCCGGGCTGGTCTCCCCCGACGGCAGCGCTGTCACCCCGTCGCAGTGCGCTGGCAGTATCCATGCAACCGGTTCCGGCATGCAGTTACTTGACGTCTTTCCAGATCTCCTGCTTGAGCAGGTAGGCCAGGATGCCGAAGACGAGCAGGAAGGCCAGCACCCAGATACCGAGGCGCTGGCGCTCCAGCTGCATGGGCTCACCCACGTAGACCAGGAAGTTGACGAGGTCGCGCACGAACCGGTCGAACTCCGCGGGCGACAGCCGGCCGGGGCTCACCTGGCGGAACTCCCTGAATACCTTCTGGGCCGCGTCGCCCTCGCCTGCCGCTTCCTCGAAGACAGCCTCCTGGGTGCCCTGCAGCTCCCAGAGCACATGGGGCATGGCCGCATTGGACAGCATCAGGTTGTTGACCCCCGTCGGCCGCGAGGGATCGAGGTAGAAGCCGCGCAGGAAGCCGTACAGGTAATCCGCACCCTTGCTGCGCGCGATCAGCGACAGATCGGGCGCCTCGATGCCGAACCAGCGCTTGGCGTCATCGGGGCGCATGGCGATGGTCATGGTCTCCTGGGGCTTCTGCGCCGCGAACATCAGGTTCCGGACCAGCTGGTCCTCGGAGATCTGCAGGTCCTGGCCCAGGCGGTTGTAGCGCACGTACTGCGCCGAGTGGCAGCCCATGCAGTAGTTGACGAAATTGCGTGCGCCCCGCTGCAGCGATGCGACGTTGTCGACATCGACGGCGACGTGTTCCGTGCGCGGGCCCTCCGACGCCACTGCCGCCGTGGCCACCAGCGCCAGCAGTGCCAGCATGGCAGCCTGCAGCAGCTGGCGGCAGCGCGTAACCGACCTCGACATGACCGTGATCTTCACCATGGGGGCCGCATCCTAGTGGCTGGCGTCGTAGATGACCCGCTCCGGTACCGGCCGGGTCTTCTCGGCACTGGTGTAGAGGGGCATCAGCAGGAAGAACAGGAAGTACAGCGCCGCGAAGAAGCGCGCCGCGTAGACATACACCAGCTCGGTGGCCGGCTGCAGGCCGAGGTAGCCCAGCGCCACGAAGCTGACGATGAACACCGCCAATGCCAGCTTGTAGGTCCAGCCGCGGTAGCGGATGGACTTGACCCGGCAGCGGTCCAGCCAGGGCAGGAAGAACAGCAGCACGATGGCCATCATCATCAGGAATGCGCCCCAGCCCTTGCTCGGCACCGAGCGCAGGATCGCGTAGAAGGGCGTGAAGTACCAGACCGGGGCGATGTGCTCCGGCGTCTTCAGCATATTCGCCGGCTCGAAGTTGGCGTGCTCGAGGAAATAGCCGCCCATCTCCGGCGCGAAGAACACCACCGCCGCGAACAGCGCGAAGAAGATGACGATGGCGACCAGGTCCTTGGCGGTGTAGTACGGATGGAAGGCCACGCCGTCCAGCGGAATGCCCCGCGAATCCTTGCGCTCCTTGATCTCGATGCCGTCGGGATTCAGCGAGCCGGTCTCGTGCAGCGCCAGGATGTGCATCACCACCAGCAGCACCAGTGCCAGCGGCACCGCCGCCACGTGCAGCGCAAAGAAGCGGTTGAGCGTGATGTCGGAGATGAAGTAGTCGCCGCGGATCCACTCCACCAGGTCCGCCCCGACCACGGGTATGGCGCCGAACAGCGAGACGATCACCTGCGCGCCCCAGTAGGACATCTGCCCCCAGGGCAGCAGGTAGCCCATGAAGGCCTCGGCCATCAGCGCCAGGTAGATCACCATGCCGATGAGCCACAGCAGCTCGCGCGGGTTCTTGTAGGACCCGTAGAGCAGCGCCCGGAACATGTGCAGGTAGACGACGATGAAGAAGGCCGAGGCGCCCGTGGAATGCATGTAGCGGATCAGCCAGCCCCACTGCACGTCGCGCATGATGTACTCCACCGAGGCGAACGCTTCGGTGGCGGACGGCTTGTAGTTCATGGTGAGGAAGATTCCGGTGACCAGCTGGATCACCAGCACCACGATGGCGAGCACGCCGAACACGTACCAGGCATTGAAGTTCTTCGCCGCGTAGTACTCGGTCGCGTGCTCCTTGATCATGGCGGTGAGCGGGAAGCGCTCGTCCACCCAGTCGATCAGCCGGGCACAGCGTCCCTGGCTGGCAGTGGCCCCGGACCTTGCGGCGCTCATGCCTTGGCTCCCGTGTCGTCACCGATAATGATCATGTTGTCACCGACGAAGCGGTAGGGCGGGATCGGCAGGTTGGTGGGCGCCGGCGAGCCGACCATGACCCGGCCGGCCATGTCGAAGCGCGAACCGTGGCAGGGGCAGTAGAACCCGCCCTTCCAGTCCGGCCCGAGGTCCGGCGGCGCGACGTCGAAGCGCTCGATCGGCGCGCAGCCCAGGTGGGTGCAGACGCCAACCACCACGAGGATGTCCGGCTTGATGGCGCGCAGCGGATTGCGCGTGTAGTCCGGCTGCTCGGACTCCGCGGAGTCGGGATCCTTCAGCAGCGATGGCGGCTCGGCCTCGATGCGCCCGACCATGTCCTTGGTCCGGCGCAGGATCCACACCGGCCGGCCACGCCAGACGACGCGCACCATGGCGCCGTCCTCGAGCTTGCCGATGTCGACTTCCACCGGGCCGCCCATGGCCTGGGCCCGGGCGCTGGGGCGGAACGACGCCACGAAGGGCACGGCGGTGAGCACCACGCCCACACCGCCGACGACGCTGGTCGCAACGGTCAGGAAATGGCGTCGGCTGAGGTCGGCCTCATCGCTCATCGAGCTTATCCTCCCAGGCTCTGGTCCCGGCTCTTGTGATCGTCATGCAGCCGTGGGCCCGGTACCGGGAACGGAATCGATCTCGGCGGGGTGACGGCGGGCGCGTTGAAACCTGCAAATTATACACATGCCGAATTCGCGTTGGCCATGGTGGCGCCGCTCCAGCCTCAGCCCCGGCGGCGGATGGCAGCGCCCAGCTGGTTGAGCTTTTCCTCGATGCATTCATAGCCGCGGTCGATGTGGTAGATCCGGTCCACCACGGTCTCGCCCTCGGCCACCAGGCCGGCCAGGACCAGCCCGGCGGAAGCACGCAGGTCGGTGGCCATCACCGGCGCGGCCGTCAGGCGCTCGACGCCCTGGATCACCGCCGTATGGCCCTGCAGGCGGATGTTGGCCCCCATGCGCTGCAGCTCCGGCATGTGCATGAAGCGGTTCTCGAAGACGTTCTCGCTGATGGTTGCCACGCCGCTGGCGATGCAGTTCAGCGCCGCGAACTGGGCCTGCATGTCCGTGGGAAAGCCCGGGTGCGGGCTGGTGCTGATGTCGACCGCGGCGGGGCGACCGGGCATCCGCAGCTCGATCCAGTCCGGCCCGGTGGCGACCTGCGCACCGGCATCACGCAGCTTGGCCAGCACCGCCTCCACGTGCGCGGGGCAGGTGTTGCGCAGGCGCACATGGCCACCGGTGATCGCCCCGGCGACGAGGAAGGTGCCGGTCTCGATGCGGTCCGGGAGCACCTCGTACTCGGCCCCGTGCAGGCGGCGCACGCCCTGGACCACGATGCGGTTGCTGCCGGCACCGCTGATCCTGGCGCCCATGCGGTTGAGGAAGTTGGCGAGGTCCTCGATCTCGGGCTCGAGCGCGGCGTTCTCCAGCACCGTCTCGCCTTCGGCCAGCACCGCCGCCATCATCAGGTTCTCGGTGCCGGTGACCGTAACCTTGTCGAGCACCAGGTGGGCGCCCCGCAGGCGGTCCGCCCGGGCGCGGATGTAGCCATCCTCGATGTCCACGCGGGCACCGAGCGCACGCAGTCCCGCCACATGGATATCCACCGGCCGGGCACCGATGGCGCAGCCGCCGGGCAGGGAAACGTCGGCGGCACCGTAGCGGCCCACCAGCGGCCCGAGCACCAGAATCGAGGCCCGCATGGTCTTCACCAGGTCGTAGGGCGCGTGGTACTCGCGGATGCCGGCCGGGTCCACCTCGATGCGCTGGCCCTCGTGCAGCGTCACGCCGACGCCCATGCGGCCGAGCAGTTCGATGGTGGTGGTGATGTCGCGCAGGTGCGGGATGTTGCCGATGGTCACCTGTTCGTCAGTGAGCAGCGCGGCCGCCAGGATCGGCAGTGCGGCGTTCTTGGCGCCGGAAATGCGCGTTTCGCCCTCGAGGCGCCGGCCGCCGGTGATCGCAAGCTTGTCCATGCCGCTGGCAGCCGGGCTCAGCCCTTGCGGCCGGCCTGCTCCTCGGGAGTCAGCGCCTGGATCGACAGCGCGTGGATGTCGCCGCCCATGCGCGCCCCGAGCGCGGCGTACACCATCTGGTGCCGCTGCAGCGGGCGCTTGCCGGCGAACGCCGCGCAGACGATCAGCGCTTCGTAGTGGATGTTGTCCGGGCTCTGCACGCTGGCCGTGCAGCCGGGCAGCTGCGCCTCGATCAGGGCCTGGATTTCCGCTGGATTCATCGGCAACGCCGCGTCTTGCTGGGAAGGGCGCACATTATAAGGGCCATCCGTGGCCGGCGAAGGCGCGGCTCCGCGCGCCGGATGGTTCCCGTACAATTGCCGGGCCGTCGTTCCTGGACCAGAGTGCCCATGACCCAGCCCCGATCCGCCGTGGACGTCCGCAGTCTGGCCCGCCGGGTGCTGGAGATCGAGGCGCGGGCGGTATCGGCCCTGGCCGGCCGCATCGACGAGTCCTTCGCCCGGGCCTGTGCGCTGATCCTCGCCTGTGAAGGCCGGGTGGTGGTCACGGGCATGGGCAAGTCCGGTCACGTCGGCGGCAAGGTCGCCGCCACGCTGGCCAGCACCGGCACCCCGGCCTTTTTCGTGCATCCCGGGGAGGCCAGCCACGGGGACCTCGGCATGATCACCAGGGCAGACCTGGTGGTGGCGGTGTCCAACTCCGGGGAAACCGCCGAGATCATCACCATCCTGCCGCTGCTCAAGCGACTCGGCGTGCCGCTGATCACCCTGACCGGCGCACCCCGCTCGACGCTGGGCCAGGCCGCCAGCGTGGCGCTCGATGTCGGCGTCGCCGAGGAGGCCTGTCCGCTGAACCTGGCGCCGACCGCCAGCACCACGGCGGCGCTGGCCATGGGCGATGCGCTCGCCGTGGCGCTGCTCGAGAGCCGCGGCTTCACGCGCGAGGATTTCGCGCTCGCACATCCGGGCGGCACGCTGGGGCGGCGGCTGCTGCTGCGGGTCGCCGACGTCATGAACTCGGGCGCGGCGGTGCCGCGCATCGGGCCCGATGCGCCACTGTCCGAGGGGCTGCTGGAGATGACGCGCAAGAGCCTCGGAATGACGGCCGTGGTGGATCCTGCCGGCCACCTGCTCGGCGTGTTCACCGATGGCGACCTGCGCCGCGCGGTGGACCGTGCCGTGGATATCCACCACACGCCGATGCGGGCGGTCATGACCACCGACTGCAAGACCATCGGCCCCGGCGCGCTGGCAGCCGAGGCGGTACGCCTGATGGAGCAGTTCAAGATCACGGCGCTGCTGGTGGTGGACGAGCACGAGGTGGTGGTCGGTGCGCTCAATGTCCACAACCTGTTCCGCGCCGGGGTGATGTGACCGTGGCGCCAGCACCCGACCCGGCCCTCATGCGCCGTGCGGCCGGCATCCGCCTGCTGGTCCTCGACGTGGATGGCGTCATGACCGACGGGCGCCTGTACTACGACGCCGCCGGCCGCGAGTTCAAGAGCTTCCATGTCCGCGACGGCTATGGCATCAAGCGCCTGATGACAGCGGGCGTCACGGTGGCGGTGATCTCCGGCCGGCCCTCGACATCGGCCGCCGGCCGCATGGCGGACCTCGGGATCCCGCACGTCATGCTCGGCGAGGACGACAAGGCCAGGGCGCTGGCGACGCTGCTCGCCGCCACCGGCATCCCGGCCCGCGAGGCCGCCTGCGTCGGCGACGACGAACCCGACCTGCCGGTCATGCAGCAGGTGGCGCTGCCGATCGCGGTCGCCGACTGCCATCCCTCGGTGGCCGCTGCCGCCGCCTGGCGCACCAGCCTGGCAGGCGGCGCCGGTGCGGTGCGTGAGGTCTGCGACCTGCTGCTGGCGGCGCGCGCCATGCACCGGGAGTGAATGCGCCATGGTCCTGCGACGCGCGCTGTCGGTGTTCGGCCTGCTGGTCCTGGCGGCAGGCAGCAGCCTGCTGCTGAGCCAGCTCGACAGCGAGGAGCAGCCGGCAGCGGCCGCGCCATCGCTGGGCGTCGGCTACTACATCAACGATGCCACGCTGACCGGCACCGGTGACGATGGCCAGGTGCTGTACCGCCTCTCGGCCGCGCACGTCGTGCAGCAGCCCGCCGACGGCAGCGTCCGGCTCGAACAGGTCAGCGTGAACTACGACCCGGCCCAGCAGGTTCCCTGGCGCCTGACGGCCGACACGGGGCAGGTTCTCGCGGATGGTAAGATGATCGCACTCTCCGGTAACGTCGTTGCCGCCACGCGCGGAGCCGACAATCCCCCCGCCATCGTCCGCACCGACTACCTGGAGTTCGACCCCGGCACGGACATCGCCTCCACCGACAGGAAGGTTGACATCGACTATGCGGGAAGCACGGTCCACGCGGTGGGCCTGCGGGCGTTGCTGCGCGAGGACCGGCTCCAGCTGCTCGCCGACGTCACGGGTCACTATGTGCGCTGACGGCGCCCGGCGGGCGCTGGCGTTGCTGGCCGCAGGCGCGCTGCTGGGTGTCGGCCTGGCCTGGCCCGGCCTGGCCGGTTCACAGACTGCCGCCCCGGCCGCGCCGCAGGCCGCGCCACCGACCAGCCTCCCGGCGCCGGTCCTGCCGGGCTTCGACAGCCAGCGCGACCTGCCCATCGACCTCGATGCCCAGTCCTCGGAGTTCGACCGGCGCAACAACCGGCTGGTGTTTCGCGGCATGCACATCACCCAGGGCGCACTCAGCATCCGCGCCGACGTCGCCGAAGCCACCCGCCTGGACTTCGAGAACAGCCGCTGGCAGTTCCGGGGCAACGTCGAGATCATCAATCAGGGTGCGAAGGCCTGGGGCGACGCCGCGGAACTCACCTTCCTCGGCCACCAGCTGCGCAGCGCGCTGCTGCACGGTGCCCCGGCGCGTTTCGAGCAGCAGGGCCTCAATGGCCAGCGCACCGAGGGTCGCGCCGACACCATGGACTACGATGTCGCCGGCGGCATGATGCGCATGTCCGCCAATGCCTGGATCAGCGATGGCGCCAACGAGATCGCCGGCGAACGCATCAGCTACGACCTGCGCCGCCAGTACGTCATCGCGGAGGCCGGCAGCGGCGGCCCGGTGCGCATGAAGATCAACCCGTCGCAGCGCAACCAGAAAGGCGACACGGCGCCGTGAGCACGCTGCTGGCAAGGGACCTGAGCAAGCGCTTCAAGTCGCGGCAGGTGGTGCGCAGCATCTCGCTGGAGATCAACAGCGGCGAGGTCGTCGGCCTGCTGGGTCCCAATGGCGCCGGCAAGACCACGGCGTTCTACATGATCGTCGGCCTGATCCCCTGCGACGCCGGCCGGATCACCCTCGACGGCGAGGACCTGACGCACCTGCCGATGCACCGGCGCGCGCGCCTCGGCCTGGGCTACCTGCCGCAGGAAGCCTCGGTGTTCCGCAAGCTGTCGGTGGAAGACAACATCATGGCCATCCTCGAAACCCGCGAGGAGCTCTCCCGCGGCGACCGCGAGGCACGGCTCGAGGCGCTGCTCGACGAGCTGCACATCAGTCACGTGCGCACCGGGCTCGGCATGAGCCTGTCCGGCGGCGAGCGCCGTCGCGTGGAGATCGCGCGGGCCCTGGCTGCGGAGCCGCGCTTCGTGCTCCTCGACGAACCCTTCGCCGGTGTCGATCCTATCTCGGTGCTCGACATCCAGCGCATCATCCGCCATCTCGCCGAGCGCCAGATCGGCGTGCTGATCACCGACCATAATGTGCGCGAGACCCTTGGAATCTGTGGCCGCGCCTATATCCTCAGCGATGGGACCATGATTGCCCAGGGCGGTCCCGCCGAGATCCTCGAGAACCAGCAGGTCCGCGAGGTCTACCTCGGCGAGAGCTTCAGGCTATGAGCCGGGAACCGGTCGCGGACCAATGCTGAAACCTTCGTTGCAACTGCGTGTTGGCCAGCAGCTGACGATGACGCCACAGCTGCAGCAGGCGATCCGCCTGCTGCAGCTGCCCATCCTCGAGCTGAACGCCCAGCTGCAGCAGCTGCTCGACAGCAACGTCATGCTGGAACTCGAGGAACCCGCCGAGCGCGATGGCGACCTCCCCGGCCCCGCCGAAGCGGTGGAATTCGAGCGCTTCACTGCCGATGGCGACCGCGCCCCCACGACGGACGACGCGACCGGCGACTTCGACTACGACCCCGACGAGAGCGGCGTCCTGCCGGACGAGGTGCCCGACTCGCCGCTGTGGAACGAGGCGTCGGCACCGGGCCGCAGCGATCCCTGGTCCGACGATGACCGGCAGGCGGAAATCGCCGACGAATCCGGGCAGTCGCTGCGCGAGCACCTGCTCTGGCAGATGGAGATGGACCATTTCAGCCCGCGCGAGGCACTCATCGGCGAAGCGCTGATCGACTACGTCAACGATGACGGCTACCTCACCGAGACCACGCAGGGCATCCTCGCCATGCTGCCCGCCACGGCCGGCTTCTCGCTCGCGGAAGTAGAGCAGGTGCTGACGCGCGTGCAGGCGCTGGACCCGCCCGGCGTCGCCGCCCGCGACCTGCGCGAGTGCATCGCCCTGCAGCTGCGGCAGCTGGATCCGGCGACACCCGGACTGGCGCTGGCACAGGCCATTGCGGCCTCGCACCTCGACCTCGTTGCCGAGCAGCAGCTCACCATGCTGCGACGCAAGCTCGGTGCATCCGATGCGGAAATCGAGGAGGCCCTCGCACTGGTGCGGGGTTGCAATCCGCGGCCCGGCGCCGGCATCGAGGCGGCGCGGCCTGAGTACGTGGTGCCCGACGTCTTCGTGCGCAAGCATGACGGCAAATGGCTGGTCGAGGTCAACCGGTCGCTGGCGCCGCGGCTGCGAGTCAACCAGGCCTATGCACAGATGCTGCGCGGCAACTCCGAGCACACGGTGCTGCGCACCCAGCTCCAGGAGGCGCGCTGGCTGGTGCGCAGCCTGGAGATCCGCAACGACACCCTGCTCAAGGTTGCCAGCTGCATCGTCGAGCGCCAGGTCGATTTCCTCGAGCATGGCGAGGAGCGCATGAAGCCGATGATCCTCAGGGACGTGGCCGAGGCGGTGGAGATGCACGAATCCACGATCTCGCGCGTGACCTCCGGCAAGTACATGCACACCCCGCGCGGCGTGTTCGAGCTGCGCTATTTCTTCTCCAGCCAGGTGGCCGGCGAGGATGGCACCGAACAGTCCTCCACCGCGGTGCGGGCGCGGATCCGCAAGCTGGTGGGCCAGGAAAGCCCGGGCGCGCCCCTGAGCGACAGCCGCATCGCCGAACTGCTGCAGGCCGACGGCATCAACGTCGCGCGGCGGACCGTGGCCAAGTACCGCGAGGCCATGAAGATTCCACCCTCCAGCGAGCGCCGCCGCCGGGGCGCGCGCTGACCGGCACCGCCATGCGCCTGATCATCGTCAGCGGCCTGTCCGGCTCCGGCAAGAGCGTGGCGCTGCACCTGCTCGAGGACGTCGGCTTCTACTGCATCGACAACGTCCCGGCGGCGCTGCTCGACTCGGTGATCTCGCAGATCGCCGCCACCGGCGATCCCTTCTACGAGAACCTGGCCGTGGGCGTGGATGTGCGCAGCCGGGCGGCCGACCTGGAATCGCTGCCGGAGCTGATCCGCCGCTTCCGGGACCTCGGCATCCGCTGCGAGATCGTCTTCCTGCATGCCAGCGAGGACAGCCTGCTGAAGCGCTACGCGGAAAGCCGCCGCCCGCACCCGCTGTCCGCCAGGGGCATGAGCCTGCGCGAGGCGATCGCCCGCGAGCGCGAACTGCTGGGGCCGGTCATGGCGGCCGCCGAACTCATCATCGACACCAGCCAGACCAGCGTCTACCAGCTGCGCGACGCGGTGCGCGGCCGGGTGGGCCTGCGCACCGAGCCCGGCCTGTCCATCCTCATCGAGTCATTCGGCTACAAGCACGGCATCCCGCTGGATGCCGACTTCGTCTTCGACCTGCGCTGCCTGCCGAATCCCTACTGGGAGATCAGCCTGCGCCCGCTGACCGGCCGGGATCCGCAGGTGATCGCCTACCTGGATGCCCAGCCAGCGGTGCAGGAGATGTACCGCGACATCCTCGGCTTCCTGCAGCGCTGGATCCCGCGCTACGCGGACTTCAACCGCAACTACCTGACCGTGGCGCTGGGCTGCACCGGCGGCCAGCACCGCTCGGTCTACATGGCCGACAAGCTGGCCACGGAGCTGGCACGAGAGCAGCAGCAGGTGCTCATCCGGCATACCGAGCTGCGCGGCATCGACCGCCCCCCGGAGGGAGCCGGCGCAGCGTCGCCCGGCTGAGGGCCGAGGGTCAGTGGGTGCCGTGCACCCGCAGCGCCCGCATCCGCTGCGAATACTGCTCCGACAGGTCCCGCCAGCCGGCAATGCCGCAGGGCGCGGTGACCGGCGCACCCTCCATGAAGGCCTGGATCTCGTCGCGGCGCGCCAGTGCATCCTCGTAGCCGAGGCGGATGAGTTCGCGGGTGTAGCCCTGCTCGAACAGCAGGTAGCTCGCCAGCTGGCGCCCGCCGTAGTTGAGCGCCCCCATGCCGTTCATCAGCAGCTGCACCGGCCTGGGCATCTCGTGCACGTGGCGCACGGCGATCTCGCGGATATCGCGGCTCGGCAGCATGATCAGCGCATCGATGTAGCGCAGCGGCGCCGAGCCGACATCGCATTCCCGGTTCGGCTGGCATTCGAGCATCTGGTTGATGCGCGTCAGACGCTCCAGGTCCTGCGACAGGCCATCCATGAACAGCGCATCGAGAACGTAGCCGGCGATGCGGCCGAGGCTGGGATAGGGGATCTCCTCGTCCGGCCCCGGGACCGGATCGAACTCCTCGTCGCGCACGCCGATGACCAGCAGCCGGTCCGCGCCCAGGTGCACCGCGGGCGACAGCGGCGTCGCCTGGCGCATGGCGCCGTCGCCAAAGTACTCGTTGTTGATCCGCACCGGCGGAAACATCATCGGCACGGCGATGCTCGCCATCAGGTGGTTGAGCGTGATGGTGTCAGGCCGTCCGACGCGCCGCACCCGGTCCCAAGGCTGCAGGCTGCTGGCACCCTGGAAGAACGACACGGAACGCGCCGAGCCGTAGCCGGCCGCGGTGATCGCCACGGCGTCGAGGTAGCCGCGGTCGATGGACTCCTGGATGGCGTTCAGGTTGATGGCGCGGGTCAGCAGTTCACGCAGCGGCGAATTGTCGAGCAGGGACCGCGGGTTGGCCACTCCCAGGCCGCCGAAGATGATCGCCGCGGTCCAGTGTGCGCTGCTCTTGAGCATCGTCCAGGAATCGGCCCGGAACACGTGGTGGGAGCGGAAATGGCCCCAGACGCGCTCGAGGTCCGATATGGCATGGCGGAAGACACGCGCCTGGCTGGCGATGACCGCCGCGCTGATCGCACCGGCCGAAGTGCCGCTGATGATCGGGAACGGATTGGGCGTGCGCCGCGGGAGGATTTCCGCAATCGCCTTCAGCACGCCCACCTGGTAGGCGGCACGTGCACCGCCTCCGGGCAGGATCAGCCCGATACGCCGGTCCCGGGGCGACCCCGCCGTGCCCGTTCGCTTGTCCGGCATTGGTGCCCGAATCTCCCGAAGCAGCCTGCGACCGCAGTACCCGCAAGACTATACGGGGCGACTCCCGTGCCACAAGGTACCGTGTCAAGGCGGACCCCGGGATCAAATCGCAGAACGGCCCGGCGGCCAGAGCCGCCGACCGGGCACCTGCCATGGCGGATCATCCGGCCGGCGGAGCTTCCACCTGGTTCACCAGCACGCCGTGCTTCTCCAGGCTGCTGAGGTTGGACAGCGTCGTCGCCGCGATCTGCTGGAGCGCCTCGGTCGTCAGGAAGGCCTGGTGACTGGTGACGAGCACGTTCGGAAAGGTCAGCAACCGGGCCAGCTGGTCATCGGAAATCCCCGCCTCCGAGAGATCCTCGAAGAAGACCCCCTCCTCTTCCTCGTATACATCGAGGCAGGCCCCGCCGATCTGCTTCTTCTTCAGCGCATGGATCAGCGCATGGGTATCGATCAGCGCCCCCCGGCCGGTGTTGACCAGGATCACCCCGGGTTTCAGTCGTGCCAGCGATGCGGCATCGATCATGTGGTGGGTGCCCTTGTTCAGGGGTACATGCAGCGAAATGACGTCGGACGCGCCCAGCAGTTCCTCCAGGCTGACGTAGCGAACGCCCTCGGTTGCCGCGAACTGGCCGTCGGGATACAGGTCATGGGCGAGGACCTGGCAGCCCAGGCCGCGGAAAATCCGGCACATGACCCGGCCAATGTTGCCGGTGCCGACGATGCCCACCGTCTTGCCGCAGAGGTCGAACCCCACGAGCCCCTCCAGGGAGAAGTTGAGTTCGCGCACCCGGGCATGGGCCCGGTGGATCTTCCGGTTCAGGGTCAGCAGCAGCGCCAGGGCGTGCTCGGCCACCGCGTGTGGCGAGTAGGCCGGCACCCGCAGCACGGGGATCCCCGCGGCGGCGGCTGCCTGCAGGTCGACGTGGTTGAAACCCGCGCAGCGCAGGGCGATCGCCCTGACGCCGCCGTCCTTCAGCGTCCGGATCACCGGGGCGCTGACACGGTCGTTCACGAAGCTGCAGACGGCATCGTAGCCCGCGGCGAGGCCGGCGGTTTCGGGGCCCAGCCTCACTTCGGCGAACACGATGTCGTGGCCATGCTCGCCATTGGCCGCGCGGAAGACGTCCTTCTCGTAGCGGTGGGTATCGAAAAACAGGATTCTCATGTCGACCGGCTCCAGCCTGACCAGCACGAATGGTACGACGTTGCGGCACCTGGCCGGTGGTAAGATCGAAGCCGGCAACGGACCGGGGAGCAGGACCATGCAAGGATCCCAGTGGCATCGATGGCTGGCGGCGGCGCTCGCGCTGCTGGGCCTGGCCGCGGTTGGCGTGGTGCGGGCCGAAGTGGCGGTTGGCCAGCCGGCGCCGGACTTCCGCCTGCAGGACCAGAACGGCAAGTGGCACACGCTGGCGGACCATCGGGGCCAGTGGATCGTGCTGTACTTCTACCCCAAGGACCAGACGCCGGGCTGCACCAAGGAAGCCTGTGCGTTCCGCGACAACATCTTCGCCTTCGAGGCCCTTGGCGCGGTGGTGCTCGGAGTCAGCCTGGATGACGTCGCCTCGCACGACGAGTTCGCGAAGAAGTACAGCCTGCCGTTCGCGCTGCTGGCCGACACCGGCGGCACGGTGACCAACCTCTACGGGGTCATGGGAGGCTTCGGGCCGATCAAGCTGGCCAAGCGCCAGTCGTTCCTGATCGCGCCCGACGGCAGGATTGCCCGGCACTACACGAGCGTCGAGCCCGAGAAGCACTCGGCCGAGGTGCTGGCGGACCTCAAGGCGCTGGGCGCGAAGCAGTCATCCTGAGGCGGGCGGTGGCTGGCGCTCGGCGCGCCGCCCCAGCCACCAGCCGTTGAGGGCCCAGGCGCCGGCGAGCGCGGCGCCGAGCAGCGCCACGCCGGAGGCGGACAGGCCGCCACCCTCCAGCGCGCCCTTGACCTGCGCGGACAGCGCATCGCCGCCCCGGTAGACCGGGACATCGATCAGGTTCTTGGCCTTGTACTTGCTTTCGGTATCCACGCGGCTGAAGAGCATCTCGCGCGCCGGGCGGATGAACGCGTACTCGCCGGCGCGCCGCGCCACGAACACCACGGCCAGCACCGCGAAGCTGTTGAACAGTGCCAGCGCCGTGAAGCCGGCGACCATGGCCACCGGGATCACCGTCAGCAGGACCATGACGCCGAGGCGCGATGCCACCCGGCCGGTGATGAACAGCTGCGACACCACCGCCAGCGACTGCACGATGTAGTCGAGGCGGCTGAAGACCCGGGTGCGCTGCTCGATGTCCGGGAAGGTCTCGGTCACCAGTCGCAGCTGCTCGAAGTACAGGAAGGTATTCACCGAGGCCAGCAGCACCACGAACAGCGCGATGCCGAGCAGGTAGGGCGACTTCAGCACCAGCGAGAACCCGGCGAACGGGTTGCCGCCCATGGCGCGCTCGCCGGCAACCGGCGCACCATGCCGCACCGGGGCGCTGGACCAGATGGAGAGCAGGCGGCGCTGGCAGGCGATGGCAACGGCGAAGAACGCCGCACCCAGGAACAGCACTCCCGAGTTGCCGATGTGCCCGACCGTCAGGTCCGTCAGCAGCGGCCCGACCAGCGCGCCGGTGGTGCCGCCGGCGGCGATGACGCCGAACAGCCGGTGCGTCTGGCCGGTGTCGAACAGTTCCAGCAGGAAACTCCAGAAGACCGAGACGATGAACAGGTTGAGCACGCTGATCCAAACGTAGAAGAACTCGCCGAAGGCCAGATAGCCAGCCTCGGTGGAAAACGCCAGCCCGACCGCCACCAGCGACAGCATGACGAAGCCGTAGATCAGCGGCAGGAACGTCGAGCGCCGGAAGCGCGTGCACAGCCAGCCGTAGGCCGGCACGATGAGGATGGATGCCACCCAGGTCACCAGGTAGAGGTCGGTGACCCGCTCCCTGCCGAGGATGGTGCCCACCGTCTCGCGCACCGGGCGCACCGCGAAATAGCCGCCCAGCACGCAGAAGAACAGCAGGAATGCGGCCGCCACCGCCGGCGCCTCCGCTGGCTCCACCTGCGCGACCCGGCCCAGCAGGCCGCGCCCGGTACCACGCTTCACCGCGCCGCGACCCGCAGGATCTTCATGCCGTTGGTGCCACCCGATACGCCGGTGAAGTCGCCCTTGGTGATGATCACCAGGTCGCCCTCCTCCACATGGCCCATGGCACGCAGCGTCGCGATCACTTCATCGTTGACCAGCGCCGGATCGGAGTGGGTGATGTCGAAGGCCACCGGGTAGACCCCGCGGTACAGCTGCACGCGCCGCCGCGTCGCCTCGTGGCGCGTGAAGGCGAAGATGGGGATATCGGTGCGCACCCGCGACATCCACAGCGGCGTGCTGCCGGACTCGGTCAGGGCCATGATCGCCTGCGGCCGCAGGTGGTTGGCGGAGTACATGACGGCCATGGCAATGGCCTCGTCGACCGCCTCGAACTGGTCGTCCGCCCGGTCACGCGGGCGCCCGCCGGAGAACTGGTAGGTCTCGGCGCCGATGCAGACCTCGGCCATGGCAGCCACCGCCCGCACCGGGAATTCGCCGACCGCGGACTCGGCCGAGAGCATGACCGCATCGGTGCCGTCGATGACCGCGTTGGCCACGTCCGACACCTCGGCGCGCGTCGGCATGCGCTGGTGGACCATGGATTCCATCATCTGCGTCGCCGTGATCGCCACCTTGTGGCGGGTCCGGGTCATGCGCAGGATCTTCTTCTGCAGGCCGGTCAGGCCGGCGTAGCCCATTTCCACCCCGAGGTCGCCGCGGGCGACCATCACCGCATCCGAGGCATCGATGATGCTCTCGAGATTGGCCACCGCCTCGGCACGCTCGATCTTCGCGATCAGGTGGCCAATGCCGCCGGCGCGGCGCAGCAGGTCGCGCGCCTCGTGCATGTCGTCGGCACCGCGCACGAAGGACACCGCCAGCCAGTCGATGCCGGCCGCGGCGGCCTGGCGGATGTCCTCCTTGTCCTTCGCCGTCAGCGCCGGCGCCGAAAGCCCGCCACCCTGGCGATTGATGCCCTTGTTGTCGGAAAGCACGCCGCCGGAGGTGACGGTGCAGCACACGCGGGTCCCGTCGACCTTGCCGACGCTCATGACGATCTGGCCATCGTCGAGCAGCAGCACGTCGCCGCGGGCCACGTCCTGCGGCAGGCGTTCATAGGCCACGCCGACGCCATTGATGTCACCCGCCAGCGGGTCCATCGCGGTGTCGAGCACGAAATCCTGGCCTTCCCTGAGCGTCACCGGGCCATCGCGGAAACGGTGGATGCGGATCTTCGGTCCCTGCAGGTCGCCGAGGATGGCCACGTGTTTCCCCGCGGCGGCGGACAGCTCGCGGACCTGGCCGATCTGGCGCATGCGGTCTTCCCAGCTGCCGTGGGAACAGTTGATGCGCAGGACGTCGGCGCCGGCGGCGATGATTTCGGCCAGCACCCCCGGCTTGTCGGTGGCCGGCCCGAGGGTGGCGATGATCTTGGTTCTGCGCATGTGCAACTGCCCGTGCCGGCGGCTCAGCCGCGCGCACGCTCTTCGAGGACGGCCACCGCCGGCAGGGTCTTGCCCTCGAGGAACTCGAGGAAGGCGCCGCCGCCGGTGGATACATAGGAAACACGGCTGCTGAGGCCGTACTTGTCGAGCGCGGCGAGCGTGTCGCCGCCGCCGGCAATGCTGAAGGCCGGACTGCTCGCCACGGCCTCGGCGAGCTGGCGCGTACCGGCGCCGAACTGCTCGATCTCGAACACGCCCACCGGCCCGTTCCAGACGATGGTGCCGGCCTCCCTGACGATGGCGGCGTAGGCGGCCGCTGTCGCCGGGCCGATGTCGAGGATCAGCTCGCCGGCCTGCACGCCGGACACCGGGCGGGTAACGGCCCGGGCCGACTCGCTGAACTCGGTCGCCACCACCACGTCGCTGGGCAGCGGGATGCGCGCCCGACCCGGCCCCGGCAGCGCGAGCCGGCGCGCCTCGTCGACCAGTTCGGCCTCATGCAGGGACTTGCCGACGGGATGGCCCGCGGCGGCGATGAAGGTGTTGGCGATGCCGCCACCGACGATCAGCGTGTCCACCCTGGTGACCAGGTTCTCGAGCACGGACAGCTTGGTGGAGACCTTCGAACCGCCGACGATCGCCACCAGCGGCCGCCGCGGCTCGCGCAACGCCCTGCCGAGCGCGTCGAGTTCGGCCACCAGCAGCGGGCCGGCGCAGGCCAGGCGCGCGAAGCGCGCCACGCCGTGGGTGCTGGCCTCGGCGCGGTGCGCGGTGCCGAAGGCATCCATGACGAAGACATCGCAGAGCCCGGCCATCTTCCGCGCCAGCTCCTCGTTGTCCTTCTTCTCGCCCTTGTTGAAGCGCACGTTCTCGCAGAGCACGACCTCGCCGGGCTTCACGTCCACGCCGCCCAGCCAGTCGCGCAGCAGGCGTACCTCGCGCCCGAGCAGGCGGCCGAGGTGCTCCGCCACCGGTCGCAGCGAGAACTCCTCGGCGAACTGGCCTTCGGTGGGCCGGCCGAGGTGCGAGAGCAGGATCACCGCAGCACCCTTTGCCAGCGCCTGCTTCACGGTGGGCAGCGTGGCGACGATGCGCGCGTCGCTGGTGACGCGCCCGTCCTTCACCGGCACGTTCAGGTCGGCGCGGATCATGACGCGCTTGCCCGCCAGGTCCTGCTCCGTCATGTTCAGGACATGCATGCTGCCCCCTGCCCGGCCCGTCCCGGTGTCAGCGCGCGTTGACCAGAGCCAGCGTGGTGTCGAGCATCCGGTTGGAGAAGCCCCACTCGTTGTCGTACCAGGACAGCACCTTCACCAGCGTGCCGCCGATGACGCGGGTCTGTGTGGCGTCGAAGATCGAGCTGCGGGCGTCGTGGTTGAAGTCGATGGAGACCAGCGGCTCGGTGTTGTAGCCGAGGATGCCCTTGAGCTCGCCCTCGGAGGCGGCCTTGAGGATGCCGTTGACCTCGTCGACGCTGGTCGCCCGGGCGGCGGTGAAGGTCAGGTCCACCACGGAGACGTTGATGGTCGGCACCCGCACCGCGAAACCGTCGAGCTTGCCGTTGAGCTCCGGCAGCACCAGGCCCACCGCTGCGGCGGCACCGGTCTTGGTGGGAATCATCGACTGGGTGGCGGAGCGGGCCCGGCGCAGGTCCTCGTGGTAGACGTCGGTGAGCACCTGGTCGTTGGTGTAGGCATGGATGGTGGTCATCAGGCCATGGACCACGCCCAGCTTCTCGTGCAGTGGCTTGACCAGCGGCGCCAGGCAGTTGGTGGTGCAGGAGGCGTTGGAAATGACCGTGTCACTGGCCTTCAGCTTCTGGTGATTGACGCCGTAGACGATGGTGGCGTCGACGTCCTTGCCACCCGGCGCCGAAATGATCACCTTCTTCGCGCCGCCCTTGAGGTGCGCCGAGGCCTTCTCCTTGCTGGTGAACAGGCCGGTGCACTCCAGCACCACGTCGACGCCGAGGTCCTTCCACGGCAGCTCGGCCGGGTTGCGCATGGCCAGCACGCGGATGCGGTCGCCATTGACGACCATGTGGTCGCCATCCACGGCAACCGTGCCCGGAAACCTGCCATGGGCGGTGTCATGGCGGGTGAGGTGGGCGTTGGTCTTCGAGTCGCCGAGGTCGTTGACCGCGACGATGCTGATTTCCCTGTTGCGGCCCGACTCGTACAGCGCCCGCAGGACGTTGCGGCCGATGCGGCCATAACCATTGATCGCGACTTTGACTGCCATGATTACCTCACTTGCCAGATGCTGCCGCAACGGCGCCCAGTTCCCGGGCCAGCCGCAGGACGTGGTCGGCCGTCAGGCCGAAATGTTCGAACAGCGCCTTGGCCGGCGCCGACTCGCCAAAGCTGTGCATGCCGAGGACCCGCCCGGCGGGCCCGACGAAGCGCTGCCAGAGGTCGGGCACGCCGGCCTCGATGGCGATGCGCCTCGTAACCGCGGCTGGCAGGACCGCTTCCTGCCAGGCAGCGTCCTGGGCGGCGAACAGCGGCACGCAGGGCATCGACACCACGCGTGCCCGGCATCCGGCGGCGGCGAGCTGCTCGGCTGCCGCCATCGCCAGCGCCACCTCGGAACCTGACGCCATAAGGATGATGTCAGGGTTTGCCGCGTCGCGTAATACGTAGCCACCACGACGGATGGCGGCGAGCTGCCCGGCGCTGCGCGGCTGCGCCGGCAGGTTCTGGCGGCTGAGCACCAGGCTGGTCGGCCCGTCACGGCGCTCCACGGCGTCGCACCAGGCCACGGCGGTCTCGGCGGTATCGCAGGGACGCCACACGCGCATGTTCGGGATCAGCTGCAGGCTGGCGACATGCTCCACCGGCTGGTGGGTCGGCCCGTCCTCGCCCAGCCCGATGGAGTCGTGGGTCAGCACGAAGATGCTGCCCAGCTTCATCAGCGCCGCCATGCGCAGCGCGTTGCGCGCATAGTCGGAGAACACCAGGAAGGTGCCGCCGTAGGCAATGAAGCCGCCGTGCAGGTTGAGCCCGTTGAGCATGGCGCTCATGCCGAACTCGCGCACGCCGTAGTGGATGTAGTTGCCGGCGGCGCTGGCCGCGGTGATCGGCACCGAGGCGGCGTGCAGCGTCAGGTTGGAACCAGTGAGGTCCGCCGAGCCGCCGATGAGTTCCGGCAGCGCCGGGCCGATCACGTTGAGTACGTCGAGCGAGGCCTTGCGGCTCGCCTTGGCGGACTGGTCGGCCGCGGCGCGCGCCAGCGCATCGGCGGCGGTCGCCGCCCAGCTGGCCGGCAGTTCGCCGCGCATGCGCCGGCCGAATTCGCGAGCCAGTTCCGGATGCGCCGCCGCGTAGCGGGCGCAGAGATCGCGCCACTCGGCCTCCTGGCGTTCACCGCGGTCGCGGGCATCCCAGCCGGCGCGGATGGGTTCGGGGATCACGAAGGGCGGCGCGCTCCAGCCGAGCCGCTCGCGCGCGGCGGCCACCTCGGCCGCACCCAGCGGGCTGCCGTGGGTGGCCTCGGTGCCCTGCAGGTTGGGCGCACCGAAGCCGATGATGGTGCGGCAGCAGATCAGCGTCGGCGCCTCGGTGTTCTGGCGCGCAGCGAGCACCGCGGCGCGGATCGCCTGCGGGTCGTGGCCATCGACATCCGCAATCACCTGCCAGCCGTAGGCACGGAAACGGGCCGCGGTGTCGTCGGCGAACCAGCCTTCCACATGGCCATCGATGGAGATGCCGTTGTGGTCGTAGAAGCAGATCAGCTTGCCGAGCCTGAGGGTACCCGCCAGCGAGCAGGCCTCGTGCGAGATGCCTTCCATCAGGCAGCCGTCGCCGAGGAACACGTAGGTGTGGTGGTCGACCACCGGGAAGCCGGGCTGGTTGAAGTGCGCGGCCAGCACCTTCTCCGCCAGCGCCATGCCGACAGCGTTGGCCAGGCCCTGCCCCAGCGGGCCGGTGGTGGTCTCGATGCCATGCGCCAGGCTGCGCTCGGGATGGCCGGCGGTCGGCGAGCCCAGCTGGCGGAAGTGGCGCAGGTCGTCCATCGACAGCGGGTAGCCCGTCAGGTGCAGGACCGCGTACAGCAGCATGGAGCCATGGCCGTTCGACAGCACGAAGCGGTCGCGGTTGGTCCAGCCGGGGTTTGCCGGGTTATGCCGCAGGAAATCGTTCCAGAGCACCTCGGCGATGTCGGCCATGCCCATGGGCATGCCGGGATGGCCGGAATTGGCCTGCTGCACGGCATCCATGGCCAGTGCGCGGATGGCGTTGGCGAGGTCACGGCGCGCGGGGGCGCCGGTCTTGTCGTTCGTGGTGCTCATCGGCTTCCCGGACCGGGTTGCGAGCCGCGGATTGTAGCCTGCCGGCCCAGAGTTTCGAAGGTCCGGGGGCAGGCCAGCGCCACGGATCGCCCGCTGCGTGCCCCGGCCATGGAAGCCGCAGGCTGGCAACGGCTCCGGCTTGGCAGATCCCGGGGTCATCGCTAAGCTGGCGCGCCGCTCCGGTGCTGCAGCCATGCCAGAACACAAGCTCAAGCCCCTGCCCAGCCTCATCTTCTTCTCGCGCTGGCTGCAGCTCCCGCTATACCTCGGGCTGATCCTGGCCCAGGGGGTCTACGTCTACCTGTTCCTCAAGGAACTGTGGCACCTGATCCACGATGCCAACGCCCTCAGCGAGCAGGGCATCATGCTGATCGTGCTCGGCCTGATCGACGTGGTGATGATCTCCAACCTGCTGGTCATGGTCATCGTCGGCGGCTACGAGACCTTTGTCTCCCGGTTGCGCCTCCAGGGGCACCCGGACCAGCCCGAGTGGCTGAGCCACGTGAACGCCAGCGTGCTCAAGGTCAAGCTGGCCATGGCCATCATCGGCATCTCCTCGATCCACCTGCTGAAGACCTTCATCGAGGCCGGCCAGCTCGGGCTGCCGCCCTGCGAGCCTGGCGCACCGGCCAACGCGACATTCTGCAGCCGGGCCAGCCACCTGGGCGTGATGTGGCAGACCATCATCCACTGCACCTTCATCCTCTCGGCGCTGGGCGTGGCCTGGACGGACCGGGTCATGACGGGCAATACCGAGAAGCGCCAGCACGCCGGCTGAGTCGCGCCACCCCGCGGCAGGGGCCGGGCGCACCGGGCAGCGGCCAGCGCCGCCGCGGCCCAGGGCAAAAAACACCGTCGAACCTTCGACCCGGCACCCTATAATGCCGGCCTTCCTTCACCACAGCGGATGCGTCCATGCCCAGCAGAAGCCTGTTTACCTCGGAATCGGTGTCCGAGGGCCACCCGGACAAGATGGCGGACCAGATCTCCGATGCGGTCCTCGACGCCATCCTCAGGCAGGACCGCCAGGCCAGGGTCGCCTGCGAGACGCTGGTGAAGACCGGCTTCGTGCTGGTGGCTGGCGAGATCACCACCTCGGCCTGGGTGGACCTCGAGCCGCTGGTGCGCAAGGTGGTCTGCGACATCGGCTACAACCACTCCGACCTCGGCTTCGACGGCAACGCCTGCGCGGTGCTCAATGCCATCGGCAAGCAGTCGGTCGACATCGCCCAGGGCGTGGACCGCAAGGACCCGCGCAAGCAGGGTGCAGGCGACCAGGGGATGATGTTCGGCTACGCCACCAACGAGACCGAGGTGCTGATGCCCGCGCCCATCACCCTCGCCCATCGCCTGGTGAAGAAGCACTCCGAGCTGCGCCGCAAGGGCAAGCTCGGCTGGCTGCGGCCCGACGCCAAGAGCCAGGTCACCATGGTCTACGAGGATGGCAGGCCGGTGGCCATCGACGCCGTGGTGCTCTCCACCCAGCACTCCCCGGACGTCAGCCAGAAGACGCTGCGCGAGGCGGTGATGGAACTCATCATCAAGCCGGTGCTGCCGAAGAAGCTGGTCCACAAGGGCACCCGCTTCCACATCAATCCCACCGGGCGTTTCGTCATCGGCGGGCCCACCGGCGACTGCGGCCTCACCGGCCGCAAGATCATCGTCGACACCTACGGCGGCATGGCGCGCCACGGCGGTGGCGCGTTCTCCGGCAAGGATCCCACCAAGGTCGACCGCTCCGCGGCCTATGCCGCCCGCTACGTCGCCAAGAACATCGTCGCCGCGGGCATCGCCGACCGCTGCGAGGTACAGCTGTCCTACGCCATCGGCGTCGCCGAGCCCACCTCGGTGGCGGTGGAGACCTTCGGTACCAGCAGGATCCCGGCCGAGCGCGTCACCGCGCTGGTGCGCAGGCACTTCGACCTGACGCCCTACGGCATCCGCGAGATGCTCGACCTGCACCGGCCGATCTACCAGCCCACTGCCGCCTACGGCCACTTCGGCCGCGACGACGTGAAGCTCCCCTGGGAGAGCACCGACAAGGCCGCGGCCCTGCGCGCCGCCGCCGGCATCCGCCGCTGAGAACCGCGGGGTGCCGGCTCCCGCGGGCCGGCACCCCTGAACACACCGAGAGGACAAGAGCATGAGCAGCAAGCCTGCCGTGGCCCGCCGGGCCGATTACAAGGTCGCCGACATCGGCCTCGCCGACTGGGGCCGCAAGGAAATCCGCATCGCCGAGACGGAGATGCCGGGCCTGATGGCGGTGCGCGAGGAGTACCGGGCGGCAAAGCCACTGAAGGGCGCGCGCATCGCCGGCTGCCTGCACATGACCATCCAGACCGCGGTGCTGATCGAAACCCTGGTGGACCTGGGCGCGGAAGTCCGCTGGTCTTCCTGCAACATCTTCTCCACCCAGGACCACGCCGCTTCGGCGATTGCCGCGGCCGGCATCCCGGTGTTCGCCTGGAAGGGCGAGACCGAGGAAGAGTACTGGTGGTGCGTGGAGCAGACCATCCTCGGGCCCGATGGCTGGCGCCCCAACATGATCCTCGACGATGGCGGCGACCTCACCGCCATCATGCATGACAAGCACCCCGACCTCATGAAGGAGGTGCGCGGCATTTCCGAGGAAACCACCACCGGCGTGAAGCGGCTCTACGACATGGCGAAGGCCGGCACGCTGGCCTGTCCCGCCATCAACGTCAACGACTCGGTCACCAAGTCGAAGTTCGACAACCTCTACGGCTGCCGCGAGTCGCTGGTCGACGGCATCAAGCGCGCCACCGACGTGATGATCGCCGGCAAGATCGCCGTGGTCGCCGGCTACGGTGACGTCGGCAAGGGCTGCGCGCAGTCGCTGCGCGGCCTGGGCGCCACCGTGTGGATCACCGAGATCGACCCCATCAATGCCCTGCAGGCGGCGATGGAAGGCTATCGCGTGGTCACCATGGACCAGGCGGCCGACAAGGCGGACATCTTCGTCACCGCCACCGGCAACTTCCACGTCATCGCGCACGAGCACCTGAAGCAGATGAAGAGCCAGGCGATCGTCTGCAACATCGGCCACTTCGACAGCGAGATCGACGTGGCATCGCTGCGCAAGTACAAGTGGGAGAACATCAAGCCCCAGGTCGACCACATCATCTTCCCGGACGGGCGGCGCATCATCCTGCTGGCCGAGGGGCGGCTGGTGAACCTCGGCTGCGCCACCGGACATCCTTCCTTCGTGATGTCGAACTCCTTCACCAATCAGGTGCTGGCGCAGATCGACCTGTGGACCAACGCCTCGAAGTACGAGCGCCGCGTGTACGTGCTGCCCAAGCACCTGGACGAGAAGGTGGCGCGGCTGCACCTGAAGAAGATCGGCGCCGCGCTGACCACGCTCACCCAGGCACAGGCGGACTACATCGGCGTGCCGGTGGAGGGCCCGTACAAGCCCGAGCATTACCGCTACTGAGGTGCCCGCCGCCGGGATTGCGACTTAATGCAGCCGCCGGCGCCCCGGGCTGAGAACTGCGGCCGGACCTGGCGCGCGCGACTGGCTATAGTCGCAGCGGAACCCGACAACAAGGCCACCGGCATGCCGGTGGCCCGATGAAGAAACCGTGGCCGATCCGGCGCTCAGCATCCTGCACATCACGGACACCCACCTGTTCGCCGCGGCGGACGAGCGGCTGCGCGGGGTGGACACCTGCCGCAGCCTGCAGGCCGTGCTGCAGGCCGCCAGCACCGGCCCGCGGCCTGTCGATGCCGTCCTCGCCACCGGCGACCTGAGCCAGGACGAAAGCGCTGGCGCCTACCGCCGCTTCCGTGAACTCCTGGCGCCGCTCGCCACCCCCGTGTGGTGCCTGCCCGGCAACCACGATGCGCCGGGACGGCTGGCCGCGACACTGGCCGGCCCGCCCTTCCAGGTCGGTGGCGCGGTGCTGCGCGGCGGCTGGGCGCTGCTGCTGCTCGACAGCTGCATGCCCGGCGACCATGGCGGCCGCCTCTCGGCGGCGCAGCTCGCCTGGCTCGCCGCTGCCCTCGAGGAGCATCGCCAGCGCCATGTGCTGATCGCGCTGCATCACCATGTGCTGCCGCTGCAGAGCCGCTGGCTGGACGAGCTGGGCCTGTACAACGCCGCCGAGCTGCTGCAGGTCATCGACCGCGCGCCGCAGCTGCGCGCCGTGGTCGCCGGCCACGTGCACCAGGCCTCCGACATCCTGCGCAACGGCGTGCGCTTCCTCACCACGCCCTCGACCTGCTTCCAGTTCCTGCCGCGGGTCGCGAACTTCGCCGTGGACCGGCGCCCGCCCGGCTATCGCTGGCTGGAGCTGCATGCCGACGGCCGCCTCGAGACCGAGGTAGCCTGGATCGAACCACCGCAGTAGCCGTGCCGGTACGGGGCAGGGCCGCGAAACCGCCCCGCTGGTGTACGCTGCGGCCCTGCGCCGCCGAAGCGAAGGGTCCTGCGATGAGCCACTCCCTGCGACACCGGGCCGCCCTGCTGGCGGCAGCCGCCCTGCTGCTGCTCGCAACCCCGGCAGCGCGACCTGACGCGCTGCCGATGTGGGAGGTCAATGGCGCGGCGAACCGCGTGGCCATCCTCGGTTCCATCCACTTCCTCAAGCCGGGCCGTGATGCGCTGCCGGCGGCCGTGGTCGAGGCCTACCGGAACGCGGATGTCGTGGTCATGGAGATCGACCTCGATGACCTCGATGCCGCCGCCGCCCAGGCCAGCCTGCAACGCCTGGGCATCGACCCGCAGGGCCGCACGCTGGAGCAGCTCCTGGGCCCGCGCGATTTTGCGGCCGCGCAGGCCAAGGCCCGGGCCGCCGGCATCGACCTGCAACTGCTGCAGGGCTTCGAACCCTGGCTCGCCGCGCTCACGGTGACCCAGCTGCGGCTCGCCAGCCTCGGCTATGACGCCGATGCGGGCATCGAGCACCGGGTGCTGGAAATGGCGCAGCGGGACCGCAAGGAAATTCGTGGCCTGGAAACCGTGGAGCAGCAGTTCGCCGCCATGGACCGGCTGCCACCGGCCGCCCAGGGCGCCTTCCTGCTCGAGACCCTGGATGATGCCGCCACCATGGCGGAGCAGGTGGACGCGATCGTCACTGCCTGGAAGCAGGGTGACACCCGCAGGCTGGAGACGGAGTTCCTCCACGGGCTGAAGGACCAGCCGGACCTCTACCGGCGCATCGTCGTGGACCGCAACAGCGACTGGGCCGGCAAGCTCAAGGTGCTGCTGCGCGATCGCCACGATTACCTGGTGGTGGTCGGCACCCTGCACCTGGTGGGACCCGACAGCCTGATCAGCATGCTCGAGCGCGCGGGCTATGCGCCGCGCCAGGTGATGGCGCCGGAGGCCGGCGCACTGCACTGACCGGCGCGCGGCTCAGTCGACGACGAGGTCGAAGTCTTCCTTGCCGGCACCGCAGTCCGGGCAGCGCCAGGACAGTGGCAGGTCCTCGAAGCGGGTGCCCGGCGGATGGCCGCGGGCAGGATCCCCGGCGGCCTCGTCGTAGACGTAACCGCAGGTGAGGCACATCCAGTTGCGCTTGCCCGGTGGTCCGCCGTTGCTCATTGCCTGCCCTCCAGTCCTGCGTGGCGCGCCATGGGCCGTCAGCCGGCCGCGAAACGCGCCGCCAGCGCGCCGGCCAGCGTGGCGCGGATGCCCTGGAATCCGCCGTTGCTCATGATGACGATCGCGTCCCCGGCCCGCGCTTCGGCGGTGACGGCGGCGACGATGCCGGCGGTGTCGCGGCACAGGCGTGCGGTTGGCGTGGGAGCCAGGGCGCCGGCGAGATCCCAGGAAAGGCCCTCGGGCTCCAGCACCCAGCTCCGGTCGGCCAGCGCCAGCGCCGGAGCCAGCGCCGCGCGCTGCGCGCCGAGCTTCATCGTGTTGGAACGCGGCTCGGTCACCACCAGCACCCGCTGCGGCCGCAGCGACTGGCGTACCGCCGCCAGCGTGCGCGTGATCGCCGTCGGGTGGTGGGCGAAATCATCGTAGAGGCTCACGCCACCCCAGCGGCCGAGGAGTTCCAGGCGGCGCTTCACGCCACGGAAGCGGCCGACGGCCGCCAGTGCGGTAGCGATGTCGACGCCGGCGGCACGCGCCGCCAGCACGGCCGCGGTCGCGTTCTCGGCGTTGTGGTCGCCAGCCAGGTTCCAGGTGGTGGCGCCCTGCAGGACACCATGGTGCAGCAGCCGGTAGCCCTCGTCGGTGGCGAGGCCGGTCCAGCCAGCATCCACGCCGGGCTGGCTGGAGAAGGTTTCCAGCGGCGTCCAGCAGCCGCGCGCCAGTACCTCCGTCACGTTCGGGTCGCCGGCGCGGTGGATGATCGTGCCCTGTCCCGGCACGGTGCGCAGCAGCTGGTGGAACTGCCGCTGGATGGCGGCCAGGTCCGGATAGATGTCGGCGTGGTCGTACTCGAGGTTGTTGATCACCAGGGTGCGCGGCCGGTAGTGCAGGAACTTGGCGCCCTTGTCGAAGAAGGCGGTGTCGTATTCGTCCGCCTCGATGACGAAGGCAGCACCGCTGCCGAGCCGGGCCGAGACCCCGAGATCCGGGGTCACGCCGCCGACGAGGAAACCCGGCTCCTGGCCGGCCTGGCTGAGGATCCAGGCGGCGAGGCCGGTGGTGGTGGTCTTGCCATGGGTGCCGGAGATGGCGATGACATGGCGTGAGCGCAGCACCTCGCGGGCCAGCCATTCCGGGCCCGAGCTGTAGGGAATGCCGCTGTCGAGCAGTTCCTCCACCACGGGCATGCCGCGCGTCATCACGTTGCCGACGACGACCATGTCGGGCCGCGGTGTCAGTTGTCCTGCTGCGTAGCCTTCCGTCACCGCGATGCCGAGCGCGGCCAGCTGGTCGCTCATCGGCGGATAGACGCCACGGTCCGAACCGGTGACGCGATGGCCCGCCTCGCGGGCGATGGCCGCCACTCCCGCCATGAACGTGCCGCAGATGCCGAGGATGTGGATGTGCATCAACCCGCCGGGGGCATGAACATCCCCGACACTCCATAGCTCAGGATGAAATAGCCCAGCGCGACCGCGAGCCCGATGCCGTAGCCGCTCGACAGCGCACGCGAGGTGATATGCGCCTGCACGATGATGGACCAGAGCAGCAGTGCCAGCAGGCCCAGGCTGGGACCGGCCGATGACTGCCCCGCGTTGTTGGCCAGCCGTGTCAGGAAAACCAGCGGCGCCTGGGCCAGTGCCAGCAGCGCACCGGTGCCGGCGAGCGCCGTCAGCGTCTGGCGATAGCGCGGCGCATGGCCGGTGAACAGCAGCAGCGCCCAGAAGACACCGGCCAGCAGGGCGCAGTCCACGGCGATGGCGGCCGCAGCCGTCGCTGTCACGCCGAAGATCAGCCCGGCAACCGGCAGCTGGGCGATCACGTAGGCCGCGAACGCCAGGCCGAGCAGGAACGCGGAGTCCGGGAGATCTTCCGGGCCACGCCGGCGCAACACGATCTGGAAGAAGGCATCGAGCAGCGCAAGCATGGATCAGGGGCGGCACATGGTGGGTGGCCAACATGATCCTCTACACTTCCGCCCATGCCAACCCCCGACACTGCGGTGCGCCTGGTCGCCAGCCAGGCCGAGCTCGACGCGGCCTGCGCCTCCATGGCGCAGTCGGCGAGCCTGCCGCTCGACACGGAGTTCGCGCGCACCGACACCTTCAGGGCACGCCTCTGCCTGGTCCAGGTGGGCAGCGCAGCCGGAATCTTCTGCATCGACACGCTGGCCGATCTCGACCTCGGCGGACTCTGGCAGGTCATTGCCGCACCGGAACGCGAAAAGATCCTGCACGCCGCCAAGCAGGACATCGAGGTACTGCTGCAGCGTTTCGGTGCCACCCCTGGGCCGCTGTTCGATACGCAGATCGCCGCGGGCCTGCTCGGCCACCCGCCCCAGGCCGGTTATGCCAGCCTCGTGGAGGCCGAGCTCGGGCTGCGGCTCGACAAGACCCAGACGCGCACCGACTGGTCACGCCGGCCGCTGACGGACGCGCAGGTGGAATACGCCGCCAACGACGTCGCCTGGCTGCCCGCCCTCGCCGAGCGCCTGCGCGCGCGGCTGGTGGCCGCCGGCCGCGAAGCCTGGGCGCTGGAAGACAGCGCGGCGCTGCTCGACCCGGCGCTCTACAGCCTGCGCCCCGAGCGGGCCTGGGAGCGACTCGGCGGCCTCGAGTACCAGCCGCCGGCGGTGCAGGCGCGCGCACGGCGCCTGGCCGCATGGCGCGAGCAGCGGGCCGACGCCGCCGATCGCCCGCGGCAGTGGATCCTCGCCGATGCGGCTCTCCTGTCGCTGGCCATGGCCAGGAGCCGCGATCCGGCCGGCCTCGAAGCGCTGGGCCTGCCGCCCGGCCTGGTGCGCAAGTCCGGCGCGGCGATCCTCGCCGAGCTCGACCGCGCCGATGCCGAGCTGGCTGCCGGCCTGGTACCGGCGCCGGTGCAGCAGGCACGACCGGCCGCCACGGACAATGGCCAGCTGAAGCGCCTGGCAGCGGTGGTCCAGAAGGTGGCGGGCGAACTCGGCCTGGCGCCGGAGATCCTCGCCACGCGTGGCGACCTGGCAGCCCTGCTGCGCGGCTCGCGCGAGTTGCGGCCGCTGCGCGGCTGGCGCCGCGCCGTCATCGGCGACGCCCTGCTGGCGGCGCTGCCCTGACTCAGGCGGCGAGGCCGAGGGCCTGCGTCAGGCGCGAGTAGACCTCGTCCATGCCACCTTCCCCGGCGACCCGGCGCAACAGGCCCAGCTTCTGGTAGTAGGGCACCAGCTGCTCGGTCTGCTCGCGGTAGACCCTGAGCCGGTTGTCGATGGTGGCCTCGTTGTCATCGGCGCGCTGCACCAGCGTGCCGCCGCCAGCGATGCAGGCATCGAGCTCGGCCTGCGGCGAGAAATAGATGTTGAGTAGCTTGCCGGTCAGCGAGCAGGTGCGCCGCCCGGTGATGCGCTTCTTGAGGATGTCGAGGTCGACATCGAGCAGCACCACGGCATCGAGCGCCTGGCCGATGCCGGCGAGCACCGGGCCCAGCGCCTCGGCCTGGGCGAGGTTGCGCGGAAAGCCGTCGAGGATGAAGCCGCGGCGCGTATCGGGCGCGCCCAGCCGCTCGCGGATCAGCTCCAGCACGATGTCGTCGGACACCAGCGCGCCGGCATCCATCTTCGCCCTGGCCCGGAGGCCGGCCGGCGTACCACGCTTGACCGCATCGCGCAGCAGGTCGCCGGTGGACACCTGCACCATGCCGTGCTCGGCCATGAGGCGCTGGGCCTGCGTGCCCTTGCCGGCACCGGGAGGGCCGAGGAAAACGATGCGCATGTCTCTACACCTGGGCGAAGCCGCCATGGAAACGGCGCCACCGTAGCGCCCCGCCCCGGCCGGGTCAAACCCGCCGGGGACTGTGCTAAGGTGCCGCTCGACCCCAGCGGCAGCCCGGGCAGCAGCACCATGCCGAAGCAGAATGCCTTCTACGCCCAGTCCGGCGGCGTCACCGCCGTCATCAACGCCAGCGCCTGCGGGGTCATCGAGACGGCGCGCCGCCATCGTTCACGCATCGGCCGGCTCTATGCCGGGCGCAACGGCATCCTCGGTGCGCTCGACGAAGAACTGATCGACACCGGCAGGGAAACGGCGCAGGCCATCGCCGCCCTCCGCCACACGCCCGGGGGCGCCTTCGGCTCGGCCCGCTACAAGCTCAGGAGCCTGGAACAGGACCGGGCCGAGTACGAGCGCCTGATCGCGGTGTTCCGCGCCCACGACATCGGCTACTTCTTCTACAACGGCGGCGGCGACTCCGCCGACACCTGCCTGAAGGTCTCGCAGCTCGGCGCGACGCTCGGCTACCCCATCACGGCCATCCACGTGCCGAAGACGGTCGACAACGACCTGCCGATCACCGACTGCTGCCCGGGCTTCGGCTCGGTGGCGAAGTACGTCGCGGTGTCGACCCGCGAAGCGGCGCTCGATGTCGCCTCCATGGCAAAGACCTCCACCCGGGTCTTCATCCTCGAAGTCATGGGCCGGCATGCCGGCTGGATCGCCGCGGCATCCGGGCTCGCGGGCTCGGGCACCGGCGAGCCGCCGCACATCATCCTGTTCCCCGAGGTTCCCTTCGATCGGGCAGCGTTCCTGGCCCGCGTGCAGGCCTGTGTCGCGCGTTACGAGTACTGCGTCATCGTCGTCAGCGAGGGCGTACGCAACCCGGACGGCAGGTTCCTCGCCGATGCCGGCACCACCGACGCCTTCGGCCACAGGCAGCTCGGCGGGGTGGCCGCTGTGGTGGCCGACCTGGTGCGCAGCGAGCTGAAGCTCAAGTACCACTACGCCATTGCCGACTATCTGCAGCGCTCGGCCCGCCACATCGCCTCGAAGGTCGACGTCGAGCAGGCCTATGCCGTGGGCAGGGCGGCGGTCGAACTGGCCCTCCGGGGCGAGAATGCGGTGATGCCGACCATCGTGCGCAGGTCCGACAGGCCCTATCGCTGGAGCATCGGCACCGCCCCGCTGACCCGCGTGGCCAACCGGGAGAAGATGATGCCGCGACACTTCATCACGGCGGACGGCTTCGGCATCACGGCGGCGGCCCGGCGCTACCTGGCCCCGCTGGTGCGCGGCGAGGCCTACCCGCCCTACCGCGACGGGCTGCCCGACTACGTCCGGCTGCGCAACATCCCGGTACCGAAGAAGCTGCCGCCGCGGGGCTGAGCCCCGCCCGGGCCCGGGCCCAGGCGGGGGCCGGGGTGCCCGGGCCGGCTTTTTGCGCTCCGGGGCACTGATGCTATGATGCCGCGCCTTTTTTTCGCGGCCGCACGGCAACCGCTCGCAGAAGCGGGAACCCGCAATTTTGGGGAGTATCACTGAATGTCCACTGAAACGGCTCTCTGGCTGGCCATCGGCGCCGGCATCCTCGCGATCCTCTACGGGATCTTCTCGGTGCGCTGGATCCTGGCGCAGTCCGCCGGCACCGAGCGCATGCAGGAGATCGCCAGTGCGGTGCAGGCGGGCGCGGCGGCCTACCTCAACCGCCAGTACAGCACCATCGCCATCGTCGGCGTGGTGCTGGCCATCGTCCTCGGCGTGGCACTCAACGCGGCCACCGCGGTCGGCTTCGTGGTAGGCGCGGTGCTCTCCGGGGCCGCGGGCTACATCGGCATGAACATCTCGGTGCGCGCGAACGTGCGCACCGCGCAGGCCGCCAGCGTCGGCCTGAACCCGGCGCTGCAGATCGCCTTCCGCGGCGGCGCCATCACCGGCATGCTGGTGGTGGGCCTGGGCCTGCTGGGCGTCGCCGGCTACTTCGCGGCGCTGCGCGGCATGGTAGGCGACGAGCAGGCGCTGCACGCGCTGGTGGGCCTGGCCTTCGGCGGCTCTCTGATCTCCATCTTCGCCCGCCTCGGCGGCGGCATCTTCACCAAGGGCGCCGACGTGGGCGCCGACCTGGTGGGCAAGGTCGAGGCCGGCATCCCCGAGGACGACCCGCGCAACCCGGCCGTGATCGCCGACAACGTCGGCGACAACGTCGGCGACTGCGCCGGCATGGCGGCCGACCTGTTCGAGACCTATGCCGTGACCCTGGTGGCAACCATGGTGCTGGGCGGCCTGCTCTTCAAGACCGCCGACGGCGCGCTGGACCTGGCCTACATCGCCTACCCGCTGGTGCTGGGCGCGGTGTCGATCGTCGCCTCCATCATCGGCACCTTCTTCGTGAAGGCGGCCGAGGGTGGCAAGATCATGAACGCGCTCTACCGCGGCGTGATCGTCTCCGGCGTCATCGCCCTCGTCGCCTTCTACCCGGTGACCGGGGCCATGATGGGCGATCAGGCCGGTGCGCTGTTCGGCTGCGCGGTCATCGGCCTGCTGCTGACCGGCGTGCTGATCTGGATCACCGAGTACTACACGGCCACCGAATACGGCCCGGTGCGCTACGTCGCCTCCGCCTCGCAGACCGGCCACGCCACCAACATCATCGCCGGGCTCGCGGTATCCATGAAGTCGACGGCGCTGCCGGTGCTGGCCGTGTGCGCCGCCATCTGGGGCGCCTACGAGCTTGACGGCCTCTACGGCATCGCCATCGCCGCCACCGCCATGCTCTCCATGACGGGCATGATCGTCGCACTGGATGCCTACGGTCCCATCACCGACAACGGCGGCGGCATCGCCGAGATGGCCGGCCTGCCGAAGAACGTGCGCACCATCACCGACGCGCTCGATGCGGTCGGCAACACCACCAAGGCGGTGACCAAGGGCTATGCCATCGGCTCGGCGGGCCTCGCCGCGCTGGTGCTGTTCGCCGACTACACCCACAACCTCGAGGCCGCCGGCAAGCTCGAGGCCTTCAGCCTCTCCGACCCTGCCGTGATCATCGGCCTGTTCATCGGTGGCCTGGTGCCCTACCTCTTCGGCGCCATGGCGATGGAAGCGGTCGGCCGCGCTGCCGGCTCGGTGGTCACCGAAGTGCGTCGCCAGTTCCGCGAGATCAAGGGCATCATGGAGGGCAAGGCCAAGCCGGATTATTCCCGGGCCGTGGACCTGCTCACCCGTGCCGCCATCAAGGAGATGGTGGTGCCCTCGGTGCTGCCCATCCTGGTGCCGGTGGCCCTCGCGGTGCTGGTCAACCTGGCCATGGGCCCGGGCGCCGGCGTCCGCGCGCTGGGCGGCATGCTGATCGGCACCATCGTCACGGGCCTGTTCGTCGCCATCTCGATGTGTACCGGCGGTGGCGCCTGGGACAACGCCAAGAAGTACATCGAGGAGGGCAACTTCGGCGGCAAGGGTTCGGAAACCCACAAGGCGGCGGTCACCGGCGATACCGTCGGCGACCCCTACAAGGACACCGCCGGCCCGGCCATCAACCCGCTGATCAAGATCATCAACATCGTCGCCCTGCTGCTGGTGCCGCTGCTGTAACGCCGTTGCGGCTGGCGCCGGGCCGGGATCCGGCAACCGAAGAGGCCCCGCGATGCGGGGCCTCTTTCTTTTTCGGTTCCACGACCAGCGAGCGATGGCGCTGCTGCTGTCGCAGCCTGCAGGTGCCTGCGCGATGCCGCGCCCATGGTGCCCACCGGGTGGCTTCGCTAAGCTATCGACAGCATCGCCCCGCAGGCCGATGCCCTGGGCACAGGAACCGATGGACACCGGCGCCGCGACACTACAGGCTTTCTTCGACCGCTGGACCGGACCGCTGGCGCTGACGCAGCTGGCGGTGCTGGTGGTGGCGGTGATCGCAGCGCTGCTCGCCTCCCGCGGCACCAACCGCTGGCAGCAGCGCCGCGGGCGCCGGCCGGTCGCCGCACGCTGGCGCACGCGCCTGGTCGAGGGCCTGGCGATGCAGGCCGGCTTCTTCGCCGCGCTGCTGCTGATCCTCGCGGCGCGGGCTGCACTCGCCGTCGCCGGCCTCGGCACCGGGCTGCTCGATACCGCCCTGCAGCTGCTGGCGGCACTGATGCTGGTGCGGTTCGGCGTCTACCTGCTGCACCTGCTGTTCGGCGATCGCGGCTGGGTACGCACCTGGGAACCGCGCGTCACCTTGATCCTGTGGCTGATCCTGGCCTCGCAGCTGGTTGGCTGGTTCGGCATCCTGGAGAATTTCCTCGACGCGATCGACCTGCTGCCGGGCAAGGCACAGTTCACGCTGTGGGCGCTGCTCAAGGGGCTGGTGGTCATCGGCGGCTTCGCGCTGATCGCCTCGGTGCTCGCCCGCGCCATCGAACAGCGCGTGATGCGGGTCGAGAGCCTCGCCATCTCGACACGCATCGGCATCACCAAGTCCACCTATTTCTCGCTGGTCGGGCTCGGCGTCATGCTGGGCATCAACGCCGCCGGCGTCGACCTCACGGCGCTCACCGTGCTGACCGGTGCCATCGGCCTCGGCCTCGGCTTCGGCCTGCAGGCCATCGCCAGCAACTTCGTCAGCGGCTTCGTGCTGCTGATGGACAAGTCCATCAAGCCGGGCGACGTCATCAGCTTCACCGGGCACACCGGCACCAGCACCGAGAATTTTGGCTGGGTGGAGGCCCTGCGCGGCCGCTACGTCGTCGTTCGCGACCGCGACGGAGTCGAGACCCTGGTGCCGAACCAGCAGCTGATCATGAACCCGGTGATCAACTGGAGCTACTCGGACCGCCACATCCGGCTCAAGCTGCCGGTGCGCATCAGCTACCGCGACGACCCGGAACTGGCGCTGGACATCCTGCTGCGCGCGACCGCCGGCCACCGGCGCGTGCTGCAGGATCCGGCACCGGTGTCGCGGCTGATGCAGTTCAGCGACATCGGCATGGACCTGGAGCTGCGGTTCTGGATCTCCGATCCGCAGAATGGCGTAAACAACGTGCGCTCGGAGGTCAATCGCAGCATCTGGCGGCTGTTCCGCGAGGCCGGCATCACCATTCCGGTCGCGCAGCGCGAGATCCTGCTGCATACCGCCGAGCGGGGCCTGCCCCCGGGCACTGCGCCCGCATTGCGCGCACCGGCCGGCGAGCCGCGCTGAGGCGCTCGCGCGCGGGGAGAATTTACGCTGCCCGTGTTTTGGCGCAGACTATGCGGCTACGGGCGGCCTGATTTCCCCGACCGCCCGCACCCCCGTTCAGCAATCGAGGACCAGACCATGACCTTCCTTACCCGCGGCATGATGCTGCCGCTCGCGCTCATTGCCCTTGCCGTCGCACCGGGCTGTGCACCGAAGAAATCCGCCGATGCGCCCGCGGCGGCGAGCCCGCCGGCCGCTGCGCCGGCCGAGGCACCGGCTGCCGCCCCCGCCGAAGCGCCGGCCGCGGCCCCGGCCGAAGCGCCGGCCACCACCGACAGTGGCGCTGCGGCAGCAGGCGCGGCAGCCACCACCGCGGCGACTTCGACCGCCGAGGGCGAGAAGGTCTTCAAGACCTACTGTGTCAGCTGCCACGGCAACAGCGGCAAGGGTGACGGCCCGGCTGCAGCGGGGCTGAATCCCAAGCCTGCGGACTTTGCCGACAACATGTTCAAGTACGACGTCGATGGCAACGGCAGCAAGGGCGACATCGCCGACATCAAGGCCATCGTTCACGACGGCGCCGCCAAGCACGGTGGTTCGCCGCTGATGGCTCCCTGGCCGATGATCTCCCCGGACCAGCTGCAGTCGCTCGCCGAGTACGTCAAGTCGCTGCATCGCTCCTGACGGCGCGGCAGCGAACCACCCCACCGGCCGGCCGGGTCAGTGCACCGCCAGGGGCACTGACCCGGCTTCGCCGATGCGGTGCGGGCGCTCGATGTAGTAGCCCTGGATGAAGTCGACGTCCATCTCGCGCAGGGCGTCGAAATCGGCCTGCACTTCCACCTGCTCGGCGATGACCTTGAAGCCGATGGTCCGCGCCAGCCGGGTAACCGCGGCCACGACCTGCCCGTTGACGGTATCGCCGCGCAGCTCGCGAGTGTAGGCGCCGTCGATCTTCAGGTAGTCGATGTCCAGCCCGCGCAGGCTGGCCAGCGCACCCATACCGCTGCCAAAGTCATCGAGGCCGAACTGGCAGCCCATGCCATGCAGCACGCTGGCAAAGCGCGCGGCCCGCTCCGGGTCGGCCATCAGCGCGGTTTCCGTCACCTCGAAGCTCAGCTGTGACGGCGGCACCTGGCTCTGGTCCAGGCACTCGACCACGAACTCCAGGAAATCGTCCTCGCCCAGGCTCTGGCTCGACAGGTTGATGGAGCAGCTGCGGTTCTCCGGCACGCGGATCGCGCCCTGGCCCAGCGCCGCCAGCGTGGTCCGCACCACCCAGCGGTCGAGGCTGCCCATGAGGTGGTAGCGCTCGGCGGCCTGCAGGAATTCCCGCGGCTGGACCAGCTTGCCCGCCTCGTCACTGAGGCGCAGGAATACCTCGGCGGCGGGTCCCTGGCCCTGGCGACTGGCCACCGCCAGAATCGGCTGCACGTGCAGTTCCAGCCGATTCTCCTTCAGCGCCGACTGCAGCTGGCGCAGCCAGTAGATCTCGCCCCGTTGGCGGGCGGAGACCTCATCACGCGCCGAATAGACATGCACCTGGCCGCGGCCCTCCTGCTTGGCGACATAGCAGGCGGAATCAGCCGCGCCGAGGATGTCCTCGATGGAAGCGCTGTCGCGGCCGATCTCCACCAGGCCGATGCTGACGCCGATCTGGAACAGCTTGTCCTGCCAGACGAAGCGGTAGTCACGCACCGCGGTGCAGACGTCGTCGGCGATCTGCCGGGCCTTCTCCAGCGGGCAGCCGAGCAGCAGCACGCCGAACTCGTCACCGCCAAGGCGCGCCACGGCGTCGGACTCGCGCACCTTGTCGCGGATCAGCGCGGCGATGGCCCGCAGCAGGCTGTCGCCGGCGATGTGGCCACAGCTGTCGTTGACCGGCTTGAAGCGGTCGAGGTCGAGGTAGCAGAGCACGTGGCTGACATTCTGTTCGCGCACCGACTGCAGCGCCTCCTCCAGCCGGCGCTCGAACTCGCGGCGGTTCATCAGCCCGGTCAGCGCATCATGCGTGGCCTGGTAGCTCATGCGCTTGGTGAGGCCGCGGATCTCGGAGACGTCGTGCATGATCACCACCGCGCCGGCGATGACCTCGCCCGGGCCCTTGATGGGCGAGGCGGTCAGCTCTATGGACAGTTCCTTGCCACCGGCGGTGGACAGCATCATGGCACGCCGGCCCATGTTCACCCGGCGGCGGTCACTGAGGCAGCGCTGGATGGGATCGCCGAGGTCGCGCCGGTCAGCTTCGTCGACCAGCTTGACGATGTCCGGCAGGCGCCGGCCAATGGCATTCTCGCGGGCGACACCGGTGAGCTTCTCCGCCGCGGCATTCATGTAGTCGATCAACCCCGTGGCGTCCGCGGTGATGACGCCCTCGCCGATGGACTCCAGGGTGACCTGCGCCTGCTGCTTGCCGCGCCCGAGGCTGGTCTCGATGTTCTTGCGGTAGCTGATGTCGCGGGCGATGGTCAGGATGGCACGCTGGCCGCGGTAGTCGATGACGCCACCGCTGACCTCGGCCCACATGCCGGCCTCCTCGCCATTGATGAGCTGCACCTCCATGTTGTCGGGGAGAAGCTCCCCGGCCAGGCGCCGGGTCACGGCGTTGCGGGTCATGGCGCGGTAGGCCGGGCGCACCAGGTCGGTGACCGGGCGACCGACCAGCTGCTCGGGCGTGACGCCGAGCAGGCCTGCGGCGACCCGGTTGGAAAAAATGATGCGCTCGCGGTGCACGACCACGGCCTCGGGCATGGTGTTGGCGAGGTCCGCGAACAGCGCCTCGCGTTCCCGCACCTGGCGGTCGCGGGTCTGCAGGGCGTCGAACAGGCGGTTGATGGTCTCGCCGAGGCCGGCGAGCCCGGGAATGTTGCGCGGGTAATCGACACGCTTGCCGAACGCGGCGTTCTCGGCGACATCCATGACGTCCTTCTGCAGCGCCGCCAGGTGGCTGGCCTGCCGCCGCAGCGCCACCCAGAGCACGCCGGCGATGCCGGCGAGGCCGACACAGCCGAGCGCCAGCGAGCCAACCAGCCAGATTTCGGTCATCGCCGCCGCCGCAGTCTGTAGCTGTGTTCCGGCCTAGTCATGGGATCCGTGGCGCCGAACATCCTGTCCGGCCTTGATTTTCCGACAGCATAGCCCATGGCAAGCGGCGGGCACCGGCGGTTTTCACCATAATCGATGGCGTTCCGCGCCTTGTCTGGGGCCGGCAAACTCCTTACGCTTGCGGCCTCCCAGCGACCCAGCGCGACTCCCGGCGCCCTCCAGGATGAATGAAGCAGCCCGCCAGCAGATGATCACCCAGCAGGTCCGGGCCGGATCGGTGCTCGATGCGGAAGTCCTGCAGGTCATGGCCGAGGTGCCGCGCGAGCGTTTCGTGCCCCAGGCGTTCCGCAGACTGGCCTTCGCCGATACCGCCGTACCACTGCCGGGCGGCCAGGAGATGCTCACGCCCCAGGTCGCCGGTCGCATCCTGCAGGCGCTGGCCATCGGCAAGGCGGACCGTATCCTCGAGATCGGCACCGGCAGCGGCTTCCTCACGGCGTGCCTGGCGCGCCTCGGGGCGCAGGTGACCAGCCTCGAGATCCGCCACGAACTGGCCGACGCGGCGCGCCGGGCCCTGCACGACACCAGCAGCAGCAACTGCGAGGTGCTGGCACAGGATGCATTTGCCTGGCAGCCGCCCGGTACATTCGACTGCATCGCGGTCACCGGTTCCCTGCCGCTGCCCGATACGCACTTCCAGGAATGGCTGGCGCCGGGCGGGCGCATGTTCGTCGTCGTTGGCCAGCCGCCCGCCATGGAAGCCTGGCTGCTGAAGCGCGAGGCCCATGGCGCGATCCTCGGCACGTCGCTGTTCGAAACCTGCCTGCCGCCGCTGGACCACGCCCCGCGACCGGACAGCTTCACCTTCTGAATCCCGCATCCGGCCCCCGGGTGCAACAGGCAACCAGGGCGGAACCATTTCCCGCCCGTCGTTACAAAACGTTACAGTATGGGACTCGGAGCCCGGCGGAGATTCCTTTAGGCTGTGCCGCTGGCAGGGCATGCGGAATATTGAACATGGCATCCAGAATCGGCTGTATCGGGCTCGGCGCCCTGCTACTCGTCGCACCACTCGCCCGGGGCGATACGCTCCTGGAGGTCTACCAGCTCGCGCGCCAGAATGACCCGCAGCTGCGGGAGGCCGAAGCCACCCGTATGGCCACCCGCGAGGGCAAGCCCCAGGCGCTGGGTGCCATGCTGCCGCAGATTTCGGCCACCGGCGACTTCGGGCAGGCCCAGGCCAATGGCGACCGCAGCGGCGTCTCGTTCGGCTCGATCTTCGGCACCACCATATCCAACACCCGCACGGACCAGACCGACTGGGGCCTGCAGCTGCGCCAGACCGTGTTCCGCTGGGACCAGTGGGTCCGCTACCGCCAGGCCGACAAGCAGTCGCTGCAGGCCGACATGGACTACCGGGTGGCCGAGCTCGCCCTGTACACCAGGGTGGCCGACGCCTACTTCAACGTGCTGGCCGCGGAAGACACGCTGGCGTCCAACGTCGCTGCCCGCGAAGCCATCGGCCGCCAGCTCGAGCAGGCGCAGAAGCGTTTCGAGGTCGGGTTGATCGCCATCACCGACGTGCAGGAGGCACAGGCGGGCTACGACCAGGCGGTGGCCTCCGAGATCGTCGCCAAACGCGACCTCGCCAACAGGAAGGAAGCGTTGCGGGAAATCGTCGGCGACTACCCCGGGGAGCTCGCCAAGCCGAAGGACGACCTGCCCCTGATCCCGCCCGACCCGAACGACGAGAATCAGTGGGTCGAGGTCGCGCTCCAGCAGAACCTGCGCCTGCAGTCGGCGCAGCTCGGGGCGGACATCGCCCGTGACAACATCAGCATCGCCCGCTCCGGGCACCTGCCGACGGTGGACCTGGTGATGAGCCGCAGCGACACCAGCCAGGACGGCAAGACCAACGGCAGCTTTACCAGCAACAACAGCACCAGCCTGAGCATCGGTTCGACGTCCTTCGACCAGACCTCCGACGTCATCAGCCTGCAGGCCACCCTGCCCATCTTCAGCGGAGGTGCCACCAGCTCGAAGGTGCAGCAGGCGGTGTACCTGCACCGCGCCTCCAAGGAACGGCTGGAGCGCACGGCGCGCGAGACCGAGCGCTCGACGCGCGATGCCTACCAGGCCGTGATCACCGACATCTCCGGGGTCAAGGCACTGCAGCAGGCCCTGAAATCCGCCCAGACCGCACTGCAGGCCACCGAAGCCGGCTTCGAGGTGGGTACCCGCACCACGGTCGATGTCCTCGACGCCCGCCGCCTGCTCTACCAGGCCGAGACCAACTACGCCCGCAGCCGCTACAACTACATCGTCGACGTGCTGAAGCTCAAGGAAGCTGCCGGTACGCTGGGCGACGCGGACGTGCAGCAGGCGAACAGCTGGCTGCTGACGACGCCGGCCCAGGCGACACCGCCTGCCGCCGCCCCGGCCCAGCCGGAATAGCGGCCCGCTCAGCCGCCGGCCGGCGGTGCCGCCAGTGGCTCCACCAGGGCGAGCAGCCGGTGGACCGCGCCCCGGTTGCTGGCCAGGGCATCGAGCGCTGCCTGCCCGCGCCGGCGGCGCTCGGCCGGATCGGCCAGCAGCCCGAGCACTTCTGCGGCAATGCCCGCAGCATCGCGCGCCACGGTCGTGGCCCCCCGCTCCATCAGCAGGTCGGCAATGTCCGGCGCATTGAAGTTGTAGGGCCCGGTGATGGATGGCAGGCCCAGGGCTGCCGGCTCCAGCAGGTTGTGGCCACCGACCTGGACCAGGCTGCCGCCGACGAAAGCCACGTCCGCGGCGGCGTACAGTAGCGTGAGTTCGCCCATGCTGTCGCCGAGGAAGACCTGGGTCTCCGGGCCACAGCTCAGGCCGCTGCTGCGCGTGATGGTGGCCATCCCCGCGCGCTCCAGCAGCGCCGCAACCGCAGCGAAGCGTTCCGGGTGGCGTGGCACCAGGATCAGCAGTGCTGACGGATCCCGGCGCAGCACTTCCCGGTGGGCATCGATCAGCACCTGCTCCTCGTCCTGGTGGGTGCTGGCACCGATCCACACCGCGCGGCCCGGCGCATGCAGCCTGCGGAACTCCTGGCCACGGGCGGCCACCGCGGGGGCCAGCTCGAAGTCGAACTTGATGTTGCCGGTCACGTGGGTGCGGGCCGGATTGGCCCCCAGGGCGCGGAAGCGCTCGGCATCCGCCGCACTCTGCGCACCGATGACGATGCCATGGGCCAGGGTATCGCGGATCAGGCCGAACAGGATGCGGTAGCGGCGCAGCGACTTCACCGACACGCGGGCACTGGCCAGCACCAGCGGCACCGAGCGCCGGCCGCATTCGGAATAGAGGTTGGGCCAGATCTCGGTCTCGAGGACCACCGCCAGCTCGGGCCGTGCCCAGTCGAAGAAGCGGCGTACCGGGCCGGGGGCGTCGTAGGGCACGTAGCTGTGCGTGACGGTGCTGCCGAACAGGTCCCGGGCCCGCTGCGAACCGGTGGGCGTCATCGTGGTCACGACGATGGGCGTTTCCGGGAAGCGCTGCCGCAGCGTCCGGAGTAACGGCGCCGCCGCCGTGACCTCGCCGACGGACACCGCGTGGATCCAGATGCTCGGCGCCGGCAGCCGTGCGAAGCCGAAGCCGAAGCGTTCGCCGATGCGCTGGCGGTACCCGGGCTGGCTCAGGCTCCGCCACAGCAGGTGGCCGACGAACACCGGCAGCAGCAGCCAGGACAGCAGGATGTAGGCGAAGCGCACGGTTCCCGGTTCAGCGCCGCTTGCGGATGGTTTCCAGGAGCCGAGTCGTCGAACGGCCCTCGCGGAACGGCAACACCTCGACCCGGCCGCCGTTGGCGATGACCGCCGGCCCGCCGGCGATGTCCTCCGGCCGGTAGTCACCGCCCTTGACCAGGACGTCGGGCAGGACCTCGCCGATCAGCTCGGCGGGCGTGTCCTCGCTGAACGGGACCACCCAGTCCACCGCAGCCAGCGCCGCCAGCACCGCCATGCGGTCGGCCAGCGGGTTGACCGGCCGCTCTGGCCCCTTGAGGCGGCGCACGGAATCATCGTCATTGACGGCCACCAGCAAGCGGTCGCCGCGAGCCTTGGCTTCCTCGAGGTAGCCCACGTGGCCGGCGTGCAGGATGTCGAAGACACCGTTGGTCATGACCAGGCGTTCGCCGCGGGCACGCGCCTCGGCAACCGTGCGGCCGATCTCGCCGCGCGCGACGACGCCACGGCCACCGAGCCCCTGCGCATGCAGGTCCTGGCGCAGTTCCTGCGGCGTCACCGAGGCGACGCCGATCTTGCGCACCACGATGCCGGCGGCGACGTTGGCCAGCGCGGCCGCGTCCGTCAGCGTCATGCCGGCGCCAAGGCTGGCCGCCAGCGCGGCGATGACCGTATCGCCGGCACCGGTGACGTCGAACACCTCGCGGGCGCGGGCCGGCATGAACACGGCCTCGGCCGCGTCGGTGACCACCATCATGCCGCGCTCGCCCAGGGTTACCACCAGTGCCTCCAGGGCGAAGTCGCTGCGCATGCGCCGTGCACGCGCGGCGAGGTCCGCGTCCGAACTGGCGGTACCGGCCACGGCCTCGAACTCGGCGAGGTTGGGCGTCAGCAGCGTGGCGCCGCGGTAGCGCGTGAAGTCCGTGCCCTTCGGGTCCACCAGCACCGGCAGCCGCGCCGCGCGCGCCGCGGCCACCAGGGCGGGCACCTCGAGGAGGCTGCCCTTGCCGTAGTCGGAGAGGATGCAGACGGAGGCCGCGGTGGCGCTGCGCCGCACGCGCTCCAGCAGCAGGCTGGCCTCTTCCCTGCCGAAGGCGTCCTCGGTGTCGAGGCGGATCAGCTGCTGGTTGCGGCTCAGCACCCGCAGCTTGGTGATGGTGGGCCGGCCGGCCGATTCGACCAGCTCCAGCGCGATGCCACGCTCGCCGAGCGCCTGGCGCAGCAGGCTCCCGCCGGCGTCCTGGCCGACGACGCCAGCCAGCGTGGTTTTCGCGCCGAGGCTGGCGAGGTTGACGGCGACGTTGGCGGCGCCACCAGGTCTGGCCTGGGATTGGGTGACCTTGACGACGGGCACGGGTGCCTCGGGCGATATCCTCGAGGTGGGCCCGAACCAGTACTGGTCAAGCATGATGTCGCCGGCAACCAGAGCCTTGACGGTGGAGAAGTCGGGGATGCTGAGGCTCATGGATTGCGGGTCGGGCGGGTCATGCGGGCTAGTTTACAGGCGCGGCGGCGGAGCGGTGCCGCCGATCGCCATCGTGGTGCGGTGTTTTGGGGGGCGGTACGACCGGTGGCCGCCCTTGCGGCGGGGCCCTCCGAAGTCGCTCCTCGTTATTCGCCTGGTTCGGAGGGCCCCGCCTCCGGGCGGATCAGCAGTGGCGTTGCGCGCCGCATCCGGATGGCTCGGCGGCGGCGTTCAGCCGCACTTGGAATCGCCGCAGGCGAGGCAGGTGAGGCAGCCGTCCATCATGACGACGGCGGTGGTGTTGCAGACCTTGCAGAGCTGGGCGCCGTCGGGGTAGTGCCCCTTGGAGAAGGCGTCCTGCTGGCGGTTGCGCTCCTCGTACTCCTTGCGCTTCATCTCCACGAGGCGCTTCTGCTGCTCGTCCAGCGAGTCGGCAGGCAGCAGGCCGATGGACTTGAGGTGCTTCTCGACGATGTGGCCGAGCTCGGCGATGATCGAGGGCATGAACTTGCCGCCCGGCTGCCAGTAGCCGCCGCGCGGGTCGAAGACCGCCTTGAGTTCGTCGACCATGAAGGTCACGTCGCCGCCCTTGCGGAACACGGCGGACATCAGCCGGGTGAGCGCGACGATCCATTGGTAGTGGTCGAGGTTCTTCGAGTTGATGAAGATCTCGAAGGGCCGGCGCTGCTCGTACTCGGTGCCCTGGTTGAGGATGATGTCGTTGATGGTCACGTACATGGCGTGGTCGGAGACCGGCGTCTTCACCTTGTAGGTGGAGCCGAGGAGCATCTCCGGGCGCTCGAGCTTTTCGTGCATGCGCACGACCTTGCCATCGGCGCTGACTTCGCGGACAGCGGGCTTCTCGGCCTTCGCCTCCGGCGCCCGGGCATCGGCACCTTCCACGCGGTAACCGACGATCTTCTTGTCGATGCTGATCTTCGACATCACTGGTTCTCCGTTGCGCTGTGCGGCGGCTGCTCAGAACTTGCCGTAGTAGCCTTCCTTGAGGGCATCGAACAGGTTGGCGGCGGTGTGCATCTCGCCGTCGTACTCCACTTCCTGGTCACCGCGCAGGGTGACCTCGCTGCCGTCCTCCAGCACAAAGGTGTACTGGGTGTTCTGCAGGTCCTTTTCCTTCACCAGCACGCCCTGGAATGCCTCGGGGTTGAAGCGGAAGGTGGTGCAGCCCTTCAGGCCCTTCTCGTAGGCGTACAGGTAGATGTCCTTGAACTTCTCGTACGGGAAGTCCGTGGGCACGTTGGCGGTCTTGGAAATGGAGGAGTCCACCCACTTCTGTGCCGCGGCCTGGATGTCCACGTGCTCCACCGGGGTGACCTCCTCGGCGGCAACGAAATAGTCCGGCAGCCGCTCCTCGGCCCGGGTCGAACCCGGCATGGCGCCGGGATTGACCAGCTGGCGATAGGCCAGCAGCTCGAAGGAGAACACGTCCACCTTTTCCTTGGTCTTGCGGCCCTCGCGGATGACGTTGCGGAAATAGTGGTGGGCGAAGCTCGGCTCGATGCCGTTGCTGGCGTTGTTGGCCAGCGACAGGGAAATGGTGCCGGTGGGCGCGATCGAGCTGTGGTGGGTAAAGCGTGCCCCGGTCTCCTCCAGCTCCCGCACCAGCTCCGGTGCCACCTGCGCGAGGCGCTGCATGTAGCGGCTGTAGCGCGCGTGGAGGATGCGGCCCGGGATACGGTCGCCGACCTTCCAGCCGTCGGCGACCATTTCCGGCCGCTTGCGCAGCATCTCGCGGCTGACGGTGAATTCCTCCAGCATGATCGGTGCGGGTCCCTTCTCGCGGGCCAGCTCCAGCGCCGTCTCCCAGCCCGCCAGCGCCATCTCGCGCGAGACATCCTCGGTGAACTGCACCGACTGTGACGAGCCATAGCGCAGCCGCAGCATGGCCATGGCCGAGCCCAGGCCGAGGAAGCCCATGCCGTGGCGACGCTTGCGGTGGATCTCCTCGCGCTGCTGCGCGAGCGGCAGGCCGTTGATCTCCACGACGTTGTCCAGCATGCGGGTGAACACGCAGACGACGCGACGGAACTCGTCCCAGTCGAAGCGGGCCGTGTCGGTGAAGGGATCGAGCACGAACTTGGTGAGGTTGACCGAGCCGAGCAGACAGGAACCGTAGGGCGGCAGCGGCTGCTCGCCGCAGGGATTGGTGGCGCGGATGGTCTCGTCGAACCAGTTGTTGTTCATCTCGTTGACGCGGTCGATGAGCACGAACCCCGGCTCGGCGAAATCGTAGGTCGAGGCCATGATCAGGTCCCAGAGACGCTGTGCCGGCAGGCGCTTGTAGATACGGCAGGCCACCTCGCCCCGATCGTTGGTGACATAGCCGTCGGTGATCGGCCAGTCACGCCAGACCACCTGCTCCGGGTCGTTGAGGTCCAGGTCCTCGTGGTCCAGCTGCCGGGCATCCAGCGGGAACACCAGCGGCCAAGGCTGGTTGGCCTTGACCGCACGGATGAAGTCGTCGGTGACCAGCAGCGAGAGATTGAACTGCCGCAGCCGGCCGTTCTCGCGCTTGGCACGCACGAAGTCGAGGACATCGGGATGTCCGACATCGAAGGTGCCCATCTGCGCGCCGCGCCGCCCGCCGGCCGAAGACACGGTGAAGCACATCTTGTCGTAGATATCCATGAAGGACATCGGACCCGAGGTGTAGGCCCCGGCACCGCTGACATAGGCCCCGCGCGGACGCAGCGTGGAAAACTCGTAGCCGATGCCGCAGCCGGCCTTCAGCGTCAGCCCCGCCTCGTGGACCTTCTCCAGGATGGTGTGCATGGAGTCGCCGATGCTGCCCGACACCGTGCAGTTGATGGTCGAGGTGGCCGGCTTGTGCTCACGGGCACCGGCGTTGGAAACGATGCGCCCGGCCGGAATGGCGCCCCGGCGCAGCGCCCACAGGAAAGCCTCGAACCACTGTTCCCGCCCGGCCTCTGGCTCCACCTCGGCCAGCGCCCGGGCGATGCGCTGGTAGGTGTCGTCCATGGTCTCGTCGACGACCTCGCCGGTCTTCGACTTGAGCCGGTACTTCTTGTCCCAGATATCGACCGAGGCCTCCTGGAAGGAGATGCCCGGCGCCTTGGCACGATTGATTTGGACGGCCGTGTTCATCGCGACTTCATACCCCCGAAAGCGCAAGCGGCTCGCACCGCATCAGCATCAACCAGCATCCACCCCCGGCCGGTCTTCGCACCGCGCTCCGGCGACTTTCCGGGGGCCGGCGCCCGGGGCCGGCCATGGAAGGACTCGCTGAAGCGGCGACACAAGATGTTGTGCCGGCCGAAAGCTAGGTTAGGTCCGGCATGGAGGGGTGTCAAGGATTTCAGCCCGACAAAATGGTTATTTTTTATTATTTACAAACAACAAGTTACATAGCACCCCTCAAGCTGGACAAAAATTCACCAGAACCCGCCTCCAACTGCCTGCCATCACTCGAAAACACAATATCTTGTGGTTCATTTACCCAGCTCTTCCCCGCCCTTTCCACAGGTTTTCAACCTTCCTGCCGCCTGTCGCCGGCTGCCGTGGCCGGGCGTCTGGCAGGTCATCGCCACGTCCCGCCGGGCAGCGTTGCCCCACCCGCGAATGCGCTTATGATGCGCGGCTCTGGATCGAAAGCACTGCGCAGCCCCGAAGGACCCGCGAGATGACCACGAACTGGATGAAGGCGATTTTCCTGGCAGCCGGCCTCGCTCTGCCGCAGCTCCTCCCGGCGGCAATGCCGGCCGTGGTCGGCGACCAGGCCATGCCGACCCTCGCGCCGCTGGTCAAGCAGGTATCGCCCGCCGTGGTCAGCATTGCCACCCGCGGAACGGTCAACGCACCGTCCAACCCGCTGATGGATGACCCGCTCTTCCGCCGCTTCTTCGGCGTACCGCCGCAGCAGCAGCAACGCAAGCGCGAGGTCCGCAGCGCCGGCTCGGGCGTCATCGTCGACGCCAGGAATGGCTATGTCCTCACCAACCACCACGTCATCGAGAACGCCAACGAAATCGAGGTGGTGCTGGAGGACAACCGCAGCCTGAAGGCGACCGTCGTCGGCTCCGACGATGGCACCGATATTGCGGTGCTGAAGCTCACCGAACCCGGACAGATCACGCAGATCCCGCTGGGCAATTCCGAACAGGTGCAGGTAGGCGATTTCGTCGTCGCCATCGGCAACCCCTTCGGCCTGCAGCACACCGTCACCTCGGGCATCGTCAGCGCGCTTGGGCGCAGCGGCATCAGCCCTGACGGCTACGAGGACTTCATCCAGACCGACGCCTCGATCAACCCCGGCAATTCCGGCGGCGCGCTCATCAACCTCCGCGGCGAACTGATCGGCATCAACTCCGCGATCTTCTCCAACAGCGGCGGCAACATCGGCATCGGCTTCGCCATCCCGGTGAACATCGCCAAGTCGATCATGGCGCAGATCCTGCAGTACGGAAAAGTCCGGCGCGGCCTGCTGGGCGTCAGCATCAGCGACTTCAGCGTCGATACCGCCAAGGCCTATGGCGTGGAGGCCCACGAGGGTGCGCTGGTGCAGGAAGTCACGCAGGGCTCTGCCGCCGAAAAGGCTGGCGTGCAGGTGGGCGACGTCATCGTCGCCGTCGATGGCGAACCCATCCGCAGTGCATCGAACCTGCGCGCCACCATCGGCGTCAAGCGCAGCGGCGAGAAGATCCGCCTCGACCTGCTCCGCGACGGCAGGAAGCGCAGCGTGACCGCCCAGCTGGATGAACGCGAAGCCGCCGAGAAGGTCGGCGCCACCGACATCCACTCGGGCCTGGCCGGCGCCGAGCTCGCCAACTACAGCGGCGAAGGCGGCGGCTTCAACGGCCCGGCCGTGCAGGTGGTCGCGGTGGAGCCGGAGAGCCCGGCAGCCATGCGCGGGCTGCGCCCCAACGACCTCATCGTCGCCGTGAACCGCGTGCGCGTGCGGTCGGTGAAGGAACTGCAGGCAGCCGCCAGCCAGCAGTCGCTGCTGATCCTGTCGATCCGCCGCGGTTCGCGGGACCTGCTGCTGCAGATCCGCTGAGACACGCGTAACAGGAGCAGGCAGCGCATCGCCGTCATCCGGCGGGCGCGGCAGAGGCAGCGCATGAGCGCGTTCCGCATCCCCTCGCTGCGCGTCGGCCGGGTCCGTCCCCTGGGGCCGCAGGGCGTGCCGTCGGCCATCGACAAGGCCGGGGTGCAGGGTCCGGTCCACGCCGGGACCCTCGGCCTCGAGGGTGACGAACAGGGCGACCGGCGCCACCACGGCGGCCCCGACAAGGCGATTCACGCCTACGCATCAGCGCACTACCCGGCCTGGGCGGCCGAGCTGCCGGAGGCGGCGCGCCACTTCCGCCCCGGCGCCTTCGGCGAGAACCTGGTCGTCGACGGGGCGACGGAGGCCACGATCTGCCTCGGCGACCGCTGGCGCATCGGCACGGCCAGCCTCGAGGTCAGCCAGAGCCGCCAGCCCTGCTGGAAGCTCAACCTGCGCTTCGAGCAGCCGGACATGGCGCTGCGCGTGCAGGCGAGTGGCCGCACCGGCTGGTACTTCCGGGTGCTGGAACCCGGCGTGATCACCGCCGGCGATACGGCACGGCTGATCCACCGCCCGCATCCCGACTGGCCACTGGCCCGCATCCTGCTCCTGCTCTACCAGGACACGCTCGACCGCGACGCGCTGGCCGGCCTTGCCGCCCTCCCCGGCATTCCCGCCAGCTGGCAGCGGCTGCTGCGGCGGCGGCTGGAGAACGCGGCGGTCGAGGACTGGAACGCGCGGCTGCAGACGCCCCGCTGATTCCCGCGTGCGGCCGCGGCGCCTCAGGATTTCAGTTCGCTGCCGCCGGTGCACCACCGCCTGGCGCACAGCCGTCACCGGGCCCGCGCAGGCTGGGCTGGCGGATCTCGCGCAGCACCTCGGCGCGGTCCGCTGGCGGGAGGCGGCCGAGCCGTGCCACACGCCGGTAGAAAGCAGGCAGGTCGCCACCCTCGCTTTCGAGGATCACCCGCAGGGTACCGACATGACGGTCGTAGGCCGCCACGGCACCGAGTCGCGCGTTATTGATGGTCCCGGCAAACCAGCCGTCGAAATACGGTGGTCCCTGCCAGCCGGCGCGCAGGCTGGCATAACGCTGGCGCAGCTGCGCGATGGCGGCGGCCTTGGCGGCACGTTGCTGCTCCTCGCCGGCAGCCGACGCGTAGAGGGCACGCAGCCGCTGCCGCGCCTCGTCGAGCAGTGCGTGAACCTCGCGCTCGCGCGCCAGGCCGTCGAGGTAGCGGCAGAGCCCGGCCGCATCGCCCCGCGCCGTCAGCCAGCGCACCATGCCCTCCTGCTCCACCAGCGTGGCAAAGCTCTCGTTGAACACCGTGTCGCCGGACACGTAGAACTGCTGGTGCGCCAGTTCGTGGAACAGCAGTCCCGCCAGGCTGGCATCCGGCAGGGCCACGACGCTGCTGAGGAGCGGATCGCGGAAGAAGCCGAGCGTCGAATAGGCACTGGCGCCGGCGACGAACACGTCCTCGCCGCGCGCGGCGAGCCCGGCGGCGAAGGCCCTGGCACGCGCCTCGTCGAAGTAGCCGCGATAGGCCGTGCAGCCGGCCACCGGGAAGCACCAGGTCTGCAGCTCCAGCGCGAACTCGGGCGCGGCGAACACGTTCCACACCGGGAACTCGCGGCCTAGTTCCACGTACTGCCGGTAGCTGCCGTTGTCTGGCAATGCGAGCGCCTCGTGGGCGAAGGCCAGCGCCTCGCCCGCCAGCGCCAGCCGGGCTCGCAGCCAGGCGGGCGTGGCCGGGTCCGCTTCCAGCCGTGCGACCGGCTGGCGTGCATTGAGGATCGCAATCTGCCCGGCAGTCGCCTGCGCCAGGTAGAGGGGATGGCAGGCGGCCTGCAGGGCGGCAATGCCGGTGATGAAAAACCTTGCTGGCCAGGCGAGACGATCCATGGGGCCGCCAAGATACCGCTAGAATGCGGCCATGCAGACATACCTCGTGGGTGGTGCGGTCCGCGACCGGCTGCTCGGGCTGCCCGTGGGCGAACGCGACTGGGTGGTGGTGGGCGCGACACCGGGCGAACTCGAGGCCCTGGGGTATCGACGGGTGGGCGCGAGCTTCCCGGTATTCCTGCACCCGCAGACGGGCGAGGAATACGCCCTCGCGCGCACCGAGCGCAAGACCGGACCCGGCTACCGGGGCTTTGCCATCGACGCCGACCCGGGCGTGACGCTGGAGGAAGACCTGCGGCGGCGCGACCTCACGGTCAACGCGATGGCCGAGGCGGCCGATGGCGCCATCGTCGATCCCTACGGCGGCCAGGCGGATCTCGCCGGGCGCTGGCTGCGGCATGTGTCGGATGCGTTTCGCGAGGATCCGGTGCGCATCCTGCGGGTGGCGCGCTTCGCCGCCCGCTTCGCGCCGCTCGGCTTCCGGGTCGCGCCGGAAACGCTGCAGCTCATGCGGGAGATGGTGGCGGCCGGCGAGGCCGCCGCGCTGGTGCCCGAGCGCGTCTGGCAGGAAACCGAGCGCGCCCTCGCCAGCGCGCGCCCCGATGTGTTCATCGCCACGCTGCATGACTGCGGCGCACTGGCGGTGATCTTCCCGGAAGTGGCCGCGCTCTGGGGCGTGCCGCAGGCCGCGGCCTGGCACCCGGAGGTGGATACCGGGGTGCACCTGCTGCTGGCGCTCGAACAGGCCGCGCGTCTTTCGCCGCGTGCCGAGGTGCGCTTCGCGGTGCTGGTGCACGACCTCGGCAAGGGCAGCACCCCGGCTGCGCAATGGCCGCGCCACATCGGCCACGAGGAGCGCGGCGTGGCGCTGGTCGAGACATTGTGCCGGCGCCTTGGCGTGCCCAACCGCTTCCGCGAACTCGGCGGTGCCGTGGCGCGCTTCCATGGCCTCTGCCACCGGGCGCTGGAGCTGCGGCCGGCGACGATCCTCAGGTTGCTGGAGGGCACCGATGCCCTGCGCCGGGGCGAACGCTTCGAGGATTTCCTGCTGGCCTGCGAGGCCGATGCCCGCGGCCGCGAGGGGCGCGCGGATGCTCCCTACCCGCAGGCAGCACTGCTGCGTCGCTGCCGGGCCGCCGCGCTGGCGGTGGATGCCGCGGCACTGGCCGCGGGCGGCCTCGCCGCGGAGGCGCTGCGCGATGCCCTGCGGGAAGCGCGGGTCCGGGCCATCGCCGCCTGCCTCGAGGACTGAGCGGCTGCGGCGCGGGTTGCGGCCATCAAAGGCTGTGGCGCAAGTCGCGGAACCCGAACCCGCGCAGCGCTGCCGCCCCGCGCGTCAGTGCCATCACCTTGAAGCGCTCGCCCATCTCGCCCGGCAGCAGCAGGGTCCTGGCCTGCTGCGCCAGTTGCAGCGGTACCCCGGTGCCGTCGCCTGCCAGTTCGAGGTCGAGGCCCGCATCGAGCAGGAAATGCGCCTGCGTGGCATAGCCGGCCACCGTGAGCCCCTGTGCCTGCGCCGCCTCCGCGACCGCAGTGAAGTCCACCCAGGCGGTGATGTCCTGCAGGCCCGGCAGGAAAAACGGATCGTCGTGCATGCGGTGGCGGTAATGGCAGCTGAGCGTGCCCTGCGAGCGCTGCGGGTGGTAGTACTCGTGGCGCGCCATGCCATAGTCGCAGAGCACCAGCGCACCCTCGCCCAGCGTCGCTGCCAGCGCGGCGATCCAGCCCGGCAGGCGCGGGCTGATCTCGCTGCGGTAACCGTCGGCAAACGCGCTGCTCCCGCCCGGCAACAGCGTGGACAGGCGCGCCGCCAGTTCCGGTGGCGCCGGCCGCGCGGCCCAGCCAAATCCATCGGCCGTCGCGCAGACGCCGAGGGCCTGGAAGGCGCCGTTGCCGATCGTGAAGCAGCTGACCGGCAGGGCATCGGCCACTTCGTTGGCGATCATCACCCCGTCGAGCGGCGTATCGGGCAGGACATCCAGCCACTCCAGCACCGGCCAGTCCTGCCGCCGGGCCGGCAGCAGCAGCGCCCGCTGGCGTTCACGCAGGTCGGCGCTGACTTCGAGGATGAGATAACGCGCCGGCGCCACCCCGAGGCGCAGCAGCGCCGGGATCAGCTCCGCCGCCAGCGCGCCGCTGCCGGCGCCGAGTTCCAGCACGCTGGCGGCCGTGCGGCCACGGAGCAGCGGCGCGATGGCACGGGCGAGGCAACGCGCGAACAGCGGTGAGATCTCCGGTGCAGTGACGAAATCCCCGGCAGCGCCGAACTTCGCGCTGCCCGCGCTGTAGTAGCCGAGGCCCGGCGCATAGAGCGCCAGGTCCATGTAGTCGGCGAAATCGAGCCAGCCGCCGGCGGCCGCAAGCCGCGCGCCGATAAGCTGCACCAGCCGCTTGCTGTGCTCGCGGGCCGCTGCATCGGGTTCCGGCAGTTCGAATCGCATGCGCATGCTGGTGTAATCTTAATGTGCGCAACAGCCGCCGTGCCGCGCGGCGCCACCCGTCATGGAGCTCATGAGTCCAGCCACTGCAAACCTCGACGGCAAATGGGCGCTGGTCACCGGCGCTGCCAGGCGCGTCGGCGCCAGCATCGCGCGCACGCTACATGGCGCCGGCGCCGGCGTGGCCATCCATTACCGCGGCTCGGCCGCCGCGGCCGAAGCGCTCGCGGCCGAACTCGATGCGCAACGCCCGGGTTCGGCCTTCGCGGTGCAGGCCGACCTGCTCGACGCTGCCGCGCTCAGGGCCATGGTCGCCAGCACCGTCGCCCGGGCCGGGCGCCTGGACGTGCTGGTCAACAACGCCTCGAGCTTCTACCCGACCCCGCTCGCCAGCGTCACCGAGGCCCAGTGGGACGACCTCATCGGCACCAACCTGCGCGCACCGCTCTTCCTCTCGCAGGCAGCGCTGCCGCAGCTGCGGGCGAGCGGCGGCGTGATCATCAACCTGATCGACATCCACGCCACGCGACCGCTGCGCGACCACCCGGTCTACGGCGCCGCGAAGGCGGCCCTCGCCATGCTGACCCGCTCGCTGGCGCGCGACCTGGCGCCGGACATCCGCGTCAACGGTGTGGCACCCGGCGCCGTGCTCTGGCCCGACGAGGGCCTGGCCGAGGGCACGCGCGAGAGCATCCTGCGGCAGATTCCGCTGCGCCGGACCGGCGCGCCGGAAGACATCGCCGGCTGCGTCCTGTACCTGGTGCGGGATGCCGGTTACGTCACCGGACAGATCATCGCCGTCGACGGCGGCCGCAGCATCGGCTGGTGATCGCCCGCGGCGCGCTGGCGCGGCGCCGCCTGCCTAGAACTCCAGCGCCACCCGGTGGATCGGGTGGCTGGCCTGGTCGAAGTGCTCCCACAGCCCCGCCATGGTCGCACCACTGACCGGGTGGCGCAGCTGCGGCGCGATCTCCGCCAGCGGGCCCAGCACGAAGCTGTACTCGGTGATGTCACGCCGCGGGATCGGCGGTGATGCGCAGACCCGGTCACCGTAGAGCAGCAGGTCGAGGTCCAGCGTCCGTGGCGCGAAGCGCGCGGCACCGCGCACGCGCCCGGCCGCGGCGTGCAGCCGTTCCAGCTCGGCGACGATCGCCGCGGGCGTTTCACGGGTAGCAAAGCCCAGCACCAGGTTCAGGAAGTCCGCGCCCGTGAAGCCGGCCGCGCGGCTGCGGTACACCGACGACAGCAGCAGCGGCCCGAAGCGCCCGCGCAGTTCGCCGACGGCCATGCGCAGGTGCCGTTCCGGCTCGATGTTGCTGCCGGCGCTCACATAGGCCATGACCGGCGCCGGCGGATCCGCGGCGCCCTGGACTGTCACCGCCGGCCCCGCTCGATGCTGATGCCCACGTCGCTGGAACCGCGGATGGCGAAGGGCTTGTGCACCACCACCTTCACCCAGGGCACGGCGAACTCATCCATGATGATCCCGGCGATCCGCTCGGCCAGGGTCTCGACCAGCTGGAAGCTCGATGCCTCGACGAACGCCCGCACGCGCTGGCTCACCGCCTTGTAGTCCAGGGTGGCCTCGATGTGGTCGCGCGCGGCGGCGCGACCGATGTCCGCGGCCATCTCCAGGTCGATGCTGACCAGCTGCGGCAGGCGCCGCTCCCAGTCCCAGATACCGACGATGGTCCGGACACGGAGGTCCTTGAGGAAAATGCTGTCGCTCATCTGCGTCCTGCCAGGGCGGTGTCAGGGTTGGCGGAGGTCCTCGAGGTCCCAGCGCGCCCGCGCCTCGACCCGGCCGCCCGGCACGGCGACGGCGGGGAGACGCAGGCTGCCGGCCAGGGCGACCATGGCGCCGTTGTCGGTACAGAATTCGTTGCGGGGATAATAGACATGCGCGCCACGCGCCGTCAGTTCATCGCGCAGGCGCTGGCGCAGCCGGCGGTTGGCGCCCACGCCGCCGGCCACCACCAGCCGCTGCAGGCCGGTCGCATCGAGCGCGCGTGCGCACTTGGCGACCAGGGTGTCGACCACCGCTTCCTGGAATGAATTGGCGAGATCCACCCGATCGGCTTCCGCCAACTGCCCGTCCCGGGCCAGTTCCCTGGCCTTGAGCAGCACCGCGGTCTTCAGGCCGCTGAAGCTGAAATCCAGCCCGGCGCGGTTGAGCATGGGCCGCGGGAACGCGAAACGATCGGCCCGGCCCTCGCCCGCCAGCCGTGCCAGCTGCGGGCCGCCCGGGTATGGCAGGCCGAGCATCTTCGCGGTCTTGTCGAAGGCTTCGCCGGCCGCGTCGTCCAGCGTCTGCCCGAGGATGCGATAGCGGCCCAGCCCCGCGACCTCCACCAGCATGCTGTGCCCGCCCGAGACCAGCAGCGCCAGGAACGGAAACGCCGGCCGGTCAGCCTCCAGCAGGGGCGCCAGCAGATGCGCCTCCATGTGGTGGACGGGGACGGCCGGGATGCCCCAGGCCTCGGCCAGGCCCACCGCCAGCGTCGCGCCGACCAGCAGCGCGCCGATCAGCCCGGGCCCGGCGGTGTAGGCCACGCCGGCCAGCTCGGGTCCGGCCAGGCCGGCGGACCCGAGGCAGCCATCGACCATCGGCAGCAGCTTGCGGATATGGTCCCGCGAGGCCAGTTCCGGGACCACGCCGCCGTAGGGCGCATGCGTGGCGACCTGGCTGTGGATCAGGTGGGCCAGCAGGCCGCGGGCCGGGTCGTAGAGGGCGACGGCGGTCTCGTCGCAGCTGGTCTCGATGCCGAGGGTGGTCATGTTCCGGATCATCCGGGAGCTTTGCATTCGGGCCGGGAATGGCTATATTGTGCGGCTTCAACCGGCCGAGCGCCGGTTTTTTCGCCCCAGATCACGGCCGAGGGTCACGAACTTGCCGAGCGTACGCGTCCGAGACAACGAGCATTTCGATGCCGCCCTGCGGCGCTTCAAGCGCGCCTGTGAAAAGGCCGGGGTCCTGACCGAACTGCGGCGCCGCGAGTTCTACGAGAAGCCCACCCAGGAGCGCAAGCGCAAGCGCGCGGCCGCCATCAAGCGCCAGCTCAAGCGCAGCTCCCGCGACAGCACCCGCCGGCGCCGCCTGTACTGACCGCGCCGGGGCCAGGACCGGCCATGTCCCTCAAGGCCCGGATCAACGACGACATGAAGGCCGCCATGCGTGGCGGCGAGAAGCTGCGGCTGGGCACCATCCGCATGCTCATGGCCGCCATCAAGCAGCGCGAGGTCGACGACCGGCGCGAGATGGCCGATGCCGACGTCCTGCAGATCGTCGAGAAGCTCATCAAGCAGCGCCGCGAGGCCGCCACGCAGTTTGCCAGCGCCGGCCGCAGCGAACTCGAAGCCAAAGAAACGGAGGAAGCGGCCATCCTCGCCGCCTACCTGCCCGCAGCGTTGAGTGATGCCGAGGTCCGCGCACTGGTCGAGGAAGCCGTGGCCAGCACGGGCGCTGCCGGCGTCAGGGACATGGGCAAGGTGATAAACGCGCTGCGCCCGAAGCTGCAGGGCCGCGCCGACATGAGCCAGGTGAGCGGCCTGGTCAAGGCCAGGCTCGGCGGCTGATTTCCCGCACGGGTGCCGGCCGCGCCCGTGGACGCCCGCAGGGGCCGGACCTATCCTTTCAGGCGCCTCCCCCGGAGCCCGCAATCCCAGCAACAATGGCAGGGCGCATCCCACAGCAGTTCATCGACGAGCTGATGCAGCGCGCCGATATCGTCGAGATCATCGGCTCACGCATCCAGCTGAAGAAGGCGGGCCGGGACTACAAGGCCTGCTGCCCGTTCCACGGCGAGAAGACGCCCTCCTTCACCGTCAGCCCCGCCAAGGGCTTCTACCACTGCTTCGGCTGCGGCGCCCACGGCACCGCACTCGGCTTCCTCATGGAGTACGACCGGCTGGAATTCGTCCCGGCCGTGGAGGAACTGGCGGCGCGGCTCGGCCTGGAACTGCCGCGGGAGGACAGCGCGCAGCAGCCGGCGCCGCTGGCACCCCTGTATGCCGTGCTGGACCGCGCCGCGGACTACTATGAGCAGGCGCTGCGTGCGTACCCGGCCGCAGTCGAGTACCTGCGCGGGCGCGGCCTCGATGGCGAGACGGCGAAGACCTTCCGCATCGGTTATGCACCACCCGGCTGGGATGGCCTGCTGGCGCAATTCGACCGTGGCGAAGAGACGCGCCAGCAGTTGCTGGCGGCCGGCCTCATCGTGCCCCGCGAGGGCGCGAGCGGCCATTACGACCGGTTCCGCGACCGGATCATGTTTCCGATCCGTGACAGCCGCGGGCGTGTGGTCGGCTTCGGTGGCCGCGTGCTCGGCAGCGGCGAGCCGAAGTACCTGAACTCGCCGGAAACTGCGGTATTCCACAAGGGGCAGGAACTCTACGGCCTGTACGAGGCGCGCCAGGCCGACCGCCGGCTCTCGCGCCTGCTGGTGGTCGAGGGCTACATGGACGCGGTCTCGCTGGCACGCCACGGGATCCGCGACGTGGTCGCCACGCTCGGCACCGCCACCACGGGCGAGCACCTGCGCCGGCTGTTCCGCGTGGTGCCGGAAGTGGTCTTCTGCTTCGATGGTGACCGCGCCGGCCGCGCCGCCGCCTGGCGTGCGCTGCAGGCAACGCTGCCCGAACTGCGCGAGGGCCGCCAGGTGCGCTTCCTGTTCCTGCCCGAGGGCGAGGACCCCGATTCACTGGTGGGCCAGGAAGGTGCCGCGGCCTTCGGCGCACGCCTCGGCCAGGCCACGCCCCTGTCGGACTACCTGCTGCAGGAGCTGCGCCAGCAGGCCGGCAGCGATTCGCTCGACAGCCGCGCAAGGCTGGCCGAGCTCGCGCGGCCGCTGGTCGGCCTGCTCCCGGCCGGCGTCTACCGCGAGTTGCTGACCGACCGCCTGGCGCAGGAAGTCGGGCTACAGCCGCAACGGCTCGCAGCCGCACTGGGCGGGGTGTCTGCGCCGGAGCCGCCTGCGCCGCCCGCCCGGCGCACGGCGCCCCGGCAGCCGGGGGGCCGGGCCTCGGTCGTCGGCCAGGCCATCGCCCTGGTGCTCAGCTACCCGCAGGTCGCCGCCACCATCGAACCGCCACCTGGCCTGGCGAGCGCCCGGATCAAGGGGGCCGGGCTGCTGGCCGAGCTGCTGCAGCTCACCCGGGCACACCCGGACCTCAATCCCGGGGCCCTGCTGGAGCGCTTCCGGGACCGGGCCGAAGGCCCCCACCTGTCCGCCCTGCTGGCGGCACCGACCCAGGTGGCGGAAAGCGGCGCCAGGGCCGAGCTGGCCGACAGCCTGCAGCGCATCCTGGCCCTGGAACGCGAGGAACGGCTGGCCAGCCTGGCGTCCAAGGCCGCGGCGGGCGGCCTGACGGCAGAGGAAAAAGAGGAGTTTCGCCAGCTGCAACGCGGCCAGGCAGGCGGCGCCAGGTAAAGCTCCCGGGGCCCCCTGCCGATAATCCGGCCACGGGTTCCGGGGGGCAGGCCAGGGCCGTGGCCGCATGCCTCTGTGGCTGGGCGCATTTCGCCCCCATATAATGCGCGGCTTCCCCGCGCGAGCCGAGGTACAACGGTGGACGAACTGACCGATAACACCACGACTGCGGAACAGCAGTCCCAGCTCAAGCTCCTCATCGCCCGCGGCAAGGAACAGGGCTACCTGACCTATGCCGAGGTCAACGACCACCTGCCGAACGATATCGTCGATCCCGAGCAGATCGAGGACATCGTCAACATGATCAACGACATGGGGATCACCGTCTACGAGAAGGTCCCCGATGCCGATGCCATCCTGCTTTCCGACGTGCCGGTCACCAGCGACGAGGAGGCCGCCGAGGAAGCCGCAGCAGCGCTGGCCACCGTCGATAGCGAATTCGGCCGCACCACCGACCCGGTGCGCATGTACATGCGCGAGATGGGTACCGTCGAGCTGCTGACCCGCGAGGGCGAGATCCGCATCGCCAAGCGCATCGAGGAAGGCCTCGACCAGGTCAAGCATTCCGTGGCGTTCTTCCCGCCGTCCGTCGACGTCATCGCCAGAGCCTATGAGCCGGTCAAGACCGGCGAGGCCCGGCTGCAGGACGTGCTCACCGGCTTCGTCGACCCGAACCAGCCCGAGGAAGTGCTGCCCGCCAGCGCCCGCGAAGCGGCGGTCGATGATGACGAGGAAGGCGACAGCGAGGAAGGCGGCAGCGAGGAAGAACAGGGGCCGGATCCGGTGGAAGCCGAGAAGCGCCTGAAGTCGATCTTCCGGCACCAGAAGAAGGTGCTGGCGGCCATCGAGGCGAATGGCGCTTCCCACAAGACGTCGATGAAGGCCCGCGAGAAGCTCGCCGGCGAGATCATGGACCTGAAGCTCGCGCCGAAGCTGTTCGACACCCTCTGCGGCAACCTGCGCGACACCGTCGAGGGCATCCGCAGCCAGGAGCGGCGCATCATGCAGCTCGCGGTGCGCGAAGCCGGCATGCCGCGCAAGGATTTCCTCGGCACCTTCCCGCAGAACGAAACCGCCACCAACTGGGTGGACAAGCACATCCGCGCGAAGCGCAAGCACTCCTCGGCTCTCGCCAGGCTCAAGGACGAGATCGTCCGCAGCCAGAAGAAGCTGCAGTCGATCGAGGCCGAGTGCCACCTGACCATCGCCGAGATCAAGGAGATCAACCGGCAGATGTCCATCGGCGAGGCCAAGGCCCGCCGCGCCAAGAAGGAAATGGTCGAGGCCAACCTGCGGCTGGTGATCTCCATCGCCAAGAAGTACACCAACCGCGGCCTGCAGTTCCTCGACCTGATCCAGGAAGGCAACATCGGCCTGATGAAGGCCGTGGACAAGTTCGAATACCGCCGCGGCTACAAGTTCTCGACCTATGCGACCTGGTGGATCCGCCAGGCCATCACCCGTTCCATCGCCGACCAGGCGCGCACCATCCGCATCCCGGTGCACATGATCGAGACCATCAACAAGCTCAATCGCATCTCGCGGCAGATGCTCCAGGAGATGGGCCGCGAGCCGACGCCCGAGGAACTGGCGGTGCGCATGGAGATGCCCGAGGACAAGGTGCGCAAGGTCCTGAAGATCGCCAAGGAACCGATCTCGATGGAGACGCCGATCGGCGACGACGAGGATTCGCACCTGGGGGATTTCATCGAGGACACGACCATCTCCTCGCCCCTCGACTCGGCGACCTCCGAGGGCCTGAAGGAGGCCACGCACAACGTGCTGGCCGGCCTGACGCCACGCGAGGCCAAGGTGCTGCGCATGCGCTTCGGCATCGACATGAACACCGACCACACCCTCGAGGAGGTCGGCAAGCAGTTCGACGTCACGCGCGAGCGCATCCGCCAGATCGAGGCCAAGGCGCTGCGCAAGCTGCGCCATCCCTCGCGCAGCGACCAGCTGCGCAGCTTCCTGCTGGAAGACTGAGCGCGGGCCCGGCCCGCGCGGCAGCCTCAGGCGAGCGTCGGGTCGGGGAACAGTTCGCTGAGCAGCGCCGTCTGGCCGTTGGCCTGGACGATGCGGCAGTGCTGCCGGCGCAGCAGGCGCGGCTCGGCGGCACCGCAGGCGTGGGCGATCACCGCGACTTCCTTTTCCATGCCGAGCGCGTAGCGCGCCACGCGCTCGGCCTTGTCCGCCACCACCAGGCCGCGCTGCAGGTTGCGGTCGTGGGTGGTGATGCCGGTCGGGCAGGTGTTCTTGTTGCACTTCATGGCCTGGATGCAGCCGAGCGCGAACATGAAACCCCGCGCCGAGTTGACGAAGTCGGCGCCGGTGCACAGCGCCCATGCGACGCCGACCGGATTGATCATCTTGCCGCTGGCCACCACCCGGATGCGCTCGCGCAGCCCGTGCTCACGCAGCAGGTCCACCACCCGCGGCAGGCTCTCGCGTACCGGCAGGCCGACGTTGTCCAGCAGGGTCATGGGGGCGGCGCCGGTGCCGCCATCGCCGGAATCCACGGTGATGAAGTCCGGCGCGCTGTCGATGCCGCGCCGGTGGATGACCTCGAAGAGTTCGCCCAGCCAGTCGTAGCCGCCGAAGACCGTCTTGAAGCCGGTCGGGCGTCCACTGACGTCGCGCACCCGGTTGATGAAATCCAGCAGGCTGCCTGCATCGTGGATCTCCAGGTGGCGATTCGGGCTGATCGAGTCCTGCCCCCGGGGAATGCCGCGGATGCGCGCCACCTCGTCGGTCACCTTCGCGGCCGGCAGGATGCCGCCCTTGCCGGGCTTGGCGCCCTGGCTCAGCTTCACCTCGATCATCTTCACCTGGCCGTAGCTCGCCAGCTCGGCCAGGCGCAGGTCGCTCAGCCGCGCATCGGCCTCGCGTACGCCGTACTTGGCGGTTCCCATCTGGAAGACGACATCGGCGCCACCCGCGAGGTGATAGGGCGCCAGCCCACCCTCCCCCGTATTGAGCCAGCAGCCCGCCTTGTGCGCGCCCTGGGAAAGAGCCAGTACGGCAGGGCGGGAAATGGCGCCGTAGCTCATGGCGGAAACATGGAAGAAGCGGCTGGTGCTGTAGGGATGGCGGCTGCCCGGGCCGACGGTCACCGCCGAGGTGGGACGAGTCTCCTCGTCGAGCAGCGGATAGGGACAGTTGACGAAGATCGCCGTCCCGGCCGGCCGCAGGTCACGCGTGGACCCGAAGGGCACCGTGTTCTCCTCGCCCTTGGCGGCGCGGTACACCCAGGCGCGTTCGGCGCGGTTGAACGGCATCTCCTCGCGGTCCATCGCGAAGAAGTACTGGCGGAAGAACTCGCCGACATTCTCGAAGAAGTAGCGGAAGCGGCCGATCACCGGGTAGTTGCGGCGGATCGCATGCCGGGTCTGCGTCTTGTCGATGACGTAGATGACGAGGACGGAAATCGCGCCGATGCCGATGGCGGCGACGAAGGCATAGGCAAACAGGCCGAGGATCTCGCTCACCACATTCATCGTGGCTGTCTCCCGCCAGCGGATCGTTCACGCGCGCCCGATGCCCCTGCACCCCCCGGTACCGGGCCTGCGCTGCGCATGTTTACCACGTCTGCAGGTGACTTGCCTACGCTGCGCCAGGCGGCAACTCAGCGCACGACAAACAGGGTGACTTCCAGCGGGTAGTGGTCGGAACCGACATCCGGGCCGCGGCGCACCCGTGTGGCCGCCAGCGCGGCATCCACCAGGCAGTGGTCGATGGTGACCTGCATCGGCGGCAGCCAGCTCGGCCAGCTGCCGAGCAGCCCGTCCGGCTGCCGGGCATCGCGCAATCCCGTCTGCGCCAGCAGCGTCGCGAAATACGGCGAGAATGGCGTCAGGTTCATGTCGCCCACCAGCAGCCGTGGTGGCGCGCCGGACACGGCCGCCGGTCCCAGCAGTTTCGCCAGCGCCTCCAGTTGCCGGTTACGCATGGCAGCGCGCGCCGCCGAGGTCGGCGAGGACAGGTGCACCGCTACCAGGTCCAGCGCTCCACCGGGCAGCTCGAGGATGGCACGCACGTTGACGCTGCCCGGCACGCCCAGGTCCAGGGCCACGGCCTCACGCAGCGGATAGCGCGAAAAGACGCCGAGGCCCCAGGGCCCCCGCTGGTCGACCGACTTCCAGTAGGGATAGCCTGCGGTCACCGCTGCCAGCTCGCGCACCCACTCCGGCGTCAGCTCTGAGAGCACCAGCACGTCGGGATCACGCGCGCGCAGGTAGTCACGCACGGCGTCGTGGTCATGGTTGCGGTAGTAGAGGTTCAGCGACAGCAATCGCACCGGCTCGCCTGCTGGCTGGGCGCGCTGGCTCGCAGACGGCAACAGGTAGTCACCGGTGTACCAGACCTGCAGCAGCAGCAGCGCCACCGCCAGCAGCGCCGGCACCGGGCGGCGCAGGAGGGCGAAGACCACTGCCAGCAGCAGCGCAACGGCGAGGTACTGGATGCGGAAGTGCGTCGCCAGCTCCGGCAGCCAGCCGAAACGGCCGAGCTGCGCCAGCAGGCTGGCCAGCAACAGGCCGGCCAGCGCCAGCCAGGCGCCGCGCTCGACGATGCCCCGTACCGTCACGCTGGCCACGGCGCGCCGGACTCAGTCCGGCCGGGGCCGGCGCAGCCTGCGCAGCGTCACCCGCCGCCAGGCGCGGCGCAGCCGGCGCGCGACCGCCTCCGGCAGCGTCGGCCGCAGGTACTTCCGGTCAGCGGGATCCATCTCGACCCCCTGCCGCTGGTACTTGAGCTTCACCCAGGCGTTGAGATCGGTGCGGCGCATCTGGCGGAACAGCCAGCGGCGCAGCACGCCCGAACCCGGCGGCGCCGATACGGCGGTTCCGAAGTCGATCAGGAACGGATGGCCTCCCGGGCCGACCAGGATGTTGTCCTTGCGCTTGAGGTCCCCATGGGCAACGCGGGCGCGGTGCACGGCCTGGATGAGCTGCAGCAGCTCGGCAAAGAACCGTTCGCGGTCGCCAGCCGGCTGGCCGGGCTCGCGCAGCGACACCCCCGGCACCAGGTCGAGAACCAGCTCGTCGCCCGGACGCAGTCCACGGCAGGCGGGTACGCCGGACACGCCGGCGAGCAGCTGGTAGATGCCGTACTCACGCCGCAACATGGCCCGGCGCAACGCGCGGGCGATGCCGCGGCCGATGGGCTTCTTGACGATGACCGGGCCGTCGGCGGTCTCGACGCGATAGACGGCACCCTGGTAACCCTGGCCGAGCAGCGTGGCGCTGCCAGCCCCGCCCCCGGGCTGCGCATCGTCGACCTCGCCGCTCGGCATGGCGGGAACCGCGCTCAGAGCTGCCAGTAGATCCAGCCGAGCCAGAATGCCGAATACGCCAGCACCAGCGGCTCCGCATTGCGGCTCATGCTGGTGCGCAACGACCAGCTGCCGCCGCGCTTCGGCACCAGGCCGGAGGGGATCACCGCCGGGGTGGCCTGCTGCCAGTCCGCGCAGGGCTGCCCGAAGATGCGGCGCAGCTTGCGGTCCTCATACTCGATGGCGGTCGGGTAATAGAACCACCAGAACAGCAGCGACAGCAGCACCGCCCACCACAGTCCGCTGGCCAGCGTGAAGCCTGCCAGCAGCAGCAGGTTGCCGGTGTACAGCGGATGACGCACCAGCGAGTAGGGACCGACGGTCGCCAGCTCCTGGTTCTTGGTGATGTAGCCGGAGGCATAGAGGCGCACCAGCGCACCGGCCACGGCCAGCACCGCGCCCGCCAGGAACAGTCCGGGCTGCGGCCGGCAGAGCAAGGCGTAAACCGGCATCAGCAGCAGGCCGATGCCCTGGCGGGCGACTTCCTGGTAGCGCAGCTCGCGCAGCAGCCCGGCAATACCCGTCAGGGGTGGCAGATCTCTGGTGCGGGAACCCATCTCGATCCTGTACGCGGAACCTGACCGCGGGCTGGACAGTACCAGAACGGTGGCGCCCCGGTCACGCCTGGCCGCGCCCGCCGCCGCGGGACCGGCTGCTAGAATCCGCCCGGTCGCCGTAGCCGATGCAGCGGTGACGGCTGTGGTCGAGGGCCTGTAGCTCAGTTGGTCAGAGCGGCGGACTCATAATCCGTTGGTCCCTGGTTCAAGTCCAGGCAGGCCCATATCCGCAGGCGCCCGGTGCCGGATGGCCACCGGAGTTGCACTCGTCTCAGCAGGAACGGAGCCAGGCCGGATGAACCACAGCAACCAGCACTCACTGGGACCCATACGCCTCGCCGCCGGCATCCTGCCGCGCCACGTGCTGTGCTACCTGTTCGCCGCCTTCGTCAGCATCGGCCTGTTCACCTATTTCACGGCGCTCACCCCCTACCTGCTCCGGGTCAACCTCGGCCTGCCCCAGGCGGAACACGGCCGGGTGTCCGGTGACCTGCAGTTCTGGCAGGAAATCGTGCTGCTGGCGACCATCGGCCTGTGGGGCGCCGCCTCCGACCGGGTCGGCCGTCGCGCCGTCTATGTCGCCGCCTTCCTGGTCATGGCGCTGGGCTACGGCCTGTACGCCTTCGCCGGCACCGTCGGCGAGCTGCTCGCCTGCCGCATCATCATCGGCATCGGCATTGCCGGTGCCGCCGCCATGCTCGCGACCATCATCGCCGACTACCCGGACGATGGCTCGCGGGGCAAGCTGACCGGCATCGCGTTCTTCCTCAACGGTGTCGGCGCGCTGCTGTTCTTCGTCGGGCTGACGAGGCTGCCGCAGCTGTTCGAGGCCGCTGGTTCCGGCGAACTCGCCGCCGGACGCTACGCTTTCCTGGGCGTGACCGGCATCGCGCTGCTCGCGGGGCTGGTGATGCTGGGCCTGAAGCCGGGACGCCCGCACGCGGCGGCAGCGCGTACCCCGCTGCTGAAGCTGCTCGCCGAAGGCGTCACGGCGGCACTGCGGGCACCGCGCATCGCGCTGTGCTACGGCAGCGCCTTCGCCGCCCGGGCCGACATGGCCATCATCACCCTGTTCATCACCCTGTGGGTCACGCAGGCCGTGGCCGACAGCAGCCTGAGCGCGACCCAGGCCGCCGCGAAGGCGGGACAGGTGGTCGGCATCGTCCAGGGCGCATCGCTGCTGTGGTCGCCGGTCTTCGGGTTCCTCGCCGATCGCATGAACCGCATCACCGTGCTGATCGTCGGCTTCTTGATGGCGGCCATCGGCTACGGCTGGGTGGCCGTCATCGAGGATCCGACCGCACCCGCCGCGATCCCGGCGCTGCTGGTGCTCGGCATCGGCCAGGGCAGCGCCATCCTCGCTTCCACCCTGCTGCTGAGCCAGGAGGCGCCAGCGCATATCCGCGGCAGTGTCTTCGGCCTGCAGAGTTTCTGTGGTGCACTCGGCATCATGGCCATCTCCGCCGGCGGCGGGCGGCTGTTCGATTCGATCGGGCCCAGTGCGCCGTTCACCGCCGTCGCGGTGGCCAACGCGCTGGTGTTCCTCTGGGCGCTGGCCCTGCGGCTGGTGGAGCGGCGCCAGGCCGCGACGGCAGCTGCCTGAGGCGCCGGCCGGCGCTGCGGGAAATCCGCCGCAGGTCGCAGTCCGCCCGGGCTGGGCGCGGCAGAATCAGCGCATGCCGCCCGGCCGTTTCCATCCGCCGCTCGCGCTCGCGATGGCGCTGCTCGCCATCCTGCCGGCGTCGATCATCGCCTGGGCGCTGGCCGCGCCCCATGCGCTGTCGCTGATCATCGGCTGGCTGCTGCTGGCGCTCGGCGGCGGCGTGGCTGCGGCGCTGGCGCTGGCGGCCAGCGTCACCAGGCCGCTGGCGGAGCTGGAGCGGCGGCTGCGCAGCTTCGATCCCGAGGCGGACAGCAGCCCGCACGTCCCCCCACCGGCGGCGCCGCGCGAAGTCGCGGTGCTGTTCGACCGGCTGGCAGCGATCGGCGACCAGTTGCAGGGCACGCTGCACAGCCTGCGCGCATCGGGCCGGCGCGGCGACCTGTTGCGCAGTGAACTGGTGGCGGTCATCGGCGCCCGCGACCGCGAGATCAGGGGCCGCGGCGAGGCGCTGCAGGAAGCCCAGCTCGCGCTCGAGCGCCAGACCCGCAGCGATGCGCTGACCGGCACCGCCAACCGCCGCGGCTTCACCGAGTTCCTCGATCGCGCCTGGCGCACGGCCCAGCGGGAGCAGCAGGCGCTGTCGATCCTCATGATCGACATCGACCACCTGCAGGCCTACGAGACCCGGCGCGGACCGGAGCAGGCCGATGCCTGCATCCAGGCGATTGCCAATGCCGCCCGGCACCTCGTCGGGCGCGCCACGGACCTCGTCGCCCACCACGGCGACGGCCGCTTCATCGTCCTGCTCGGCAACACGCCGCTGGAAGGTGCGCTGCGCCTGGCGGAGCAGCTGCGTCGCGCGGTCCAGGCCCTGTCGCTGCCACACCCGGGCACCGCGGGACCCGGCGTGGTCACGGTCAGCATCGGCGTGACCTCCACCTTGCCGCGGCGCAGTTCACGGTCGGAGCCCACGCTGGCGGCGGCCGAACGCGCCCTGCAGGCCGCCGTCGAGCAGGGTTGCAACCAGGTGGCCTGGAGCACCGTCGCCCGCACCGGCCTGTTCCAGGCCCTCTGCCTGCCGAACGATGCGGCATCGCGTCCCTGTTGATGCCGCCTCATTGAATTCGGGGCGGCCGCCCCCATCACTGGCCATGACCAGACCCCTGCCGCCCGCGTCATCGGGCGGCAATCCACAGAGGAAGGACCGGCCGCCATGAGCGACATCGAGCACAGGACAGGCGAACAGGCGGGAGGCGCGGCAGCCGCCACGGCCAGCGTTCCGGAGGACGTGCTGATCATCCTGCCGGTGCGCAACACCGTGGTGTTCCCCGGCGCCGTGGTGCCCCTCACCATCGGCCGCAAGGTCTCGCTGGCGGCCGCCGAGGAGGCCAGCCGCAGCGGGCGACCCATCGGCCTGCTGATGCAGCGCGACCCCACCATCGACGAGCCACAGGGCAGCGACCTGCACGCCGTGGGTACGATCGCCCGCATCGTCCGCTACTTCACCGCGCGCGATGGCACGCAACACGTGGTCTGCCAGGGCGAGCGGCGCTTCCGCACACTCGACTACATCGGCGGCATGCCCTTCCTTGCCGCACGCTTCGACCTGGTGGCCGAACAGGCGCCGGAGAAGACCGAACTGGACGCGCGCCTGCGCATCCTCAAGGAGCGCTCGCTGGAAGCCATCTCGCTGCTGCCGCAGGCGATGCCCGAGCTGGCCGGCGTGGTCAATGGCATCGAGTCGCCCGGCCAGCTGGCCGACCTGGTGGCCGGCTTCCTCGACATCAAGCCCGGCGAAAAGCAGGAGATCCTCGAGACCGTCGACCTGCGCAGCCGGCTCGACCGGGTCATCGAGCACCTCAACCACCAGGTCGAGGTGATGAAGCTGTCGCGCAAGCTCGAGGAGCAGACCAAGGAGAAGATCGACGAGCGGCAGCGCGAGTTCTACCTGCGCGAGCAGCTGAAGGCGATTCGCAACGAACTCGGCGAGGGCGAGGAATCCGGCGAGCTCGACGAGCTGCGCCAGGCCATCGCCGCCGCCGGCATGTCCGAGGAGGCCGCCCAGCAGGCGGCGCGGGAACTCAAGCGCCTGGAGCGCATGCCCGAGGAGTCCACCGAGCACTCGATGATCCGCAGCTACCTCGACTGGCTGATCGCCCTGCCCTGGGCGAAGCTCGATGCCGAGGCGATCGACATTGCCCGTGCGCGCGAGATCCTCGACGAGGACCATTTCGGCCTGCCGAAGATCAAGCAGCGCATCCTCGAATACCTGGCAGTGCGCAAGCTGAACCCCGAGGGGCGCAGTCCCATTCTCTGCTTCGTCGGCCCGCCCGGCGTCGGCAAGACCTCGCTCGGCCAGAGCATCGCCCGGGCGCTGGGCCTGAAGTTCGTGCGCGCGAGCCTCGGCGGCGTGCACGACGAGGCGGAGATCCGCGGCCACCGGCGCACCTACATCGGTTCGCTGCCGGGCAACGTCATGCAGCAGCTGCGCAAGGCCGGCACCCGCAACCCGGTGTTCATGCTCGACGAGATGGACAAGCTCGGCGCCAGCCTGCATGGCGATCCGTCATCGGCGCTGCTGGAGGTGCTCGACCCGGAGCAGAACGGCAGCTTCCGCGACAACTACCTCGGCGTGCCCTTCGATCTCAGCAAGGTGTTCTTCCTCGGCACCGCCAACGTGCTCGACGCCATCCCCGGGCCGCTGCGCGACCGCATGGAGATCATCGAGCTGCCGGGCTACACCCAGGAGGAAAAACTGGAGATCGCACGCCGCTACCTGGTGCAGCGCCAGCGCAGGGCCAATGGCCTGGCCGAGGCACAGGTGCAGGTGGACGATGCAGCCCTGCAGCTGATCATCAGCCGCTACACGCGCGAAGCCGGCGTTCGCAACCTCGAGCGCGAGATCGGCGCGGTGCTGCGCAACGCCGCGGTGCGCATCACCGAGGGCAGGAGTGAAACCGTGCACATCAGCGCTGACGGTATCGCCGAGGTGCTCGGCGCCCCGCGCTTCGAGCCGGAAGTGGCGCTGCGCACGGCAACGGCTGGCGTCGCCACCGGCCTCGCCTGGACGCCGGTGGGCGGCGACATCCTGTTCGTCGAGGCCACCGCGGTACGCGGCAAGGGCGGGCTGATCCTCACCGGCCAGCTCGGCGAGGTGATGAAGGAAAGTGCCCAGGCCGCCGTCACGCTGGTCAAGGCGCGGGCGGACGGCCTGGGGCTCGGCGACTACCGCTTCGACGAGCACGAGCTGCACATCCACGTGCCGGCGGGCGCCATCCCGAAGGACGGCCCGAGCGCCGGCGTGGCACTGTTCACCGCGCTCGCCTCGCTGCTGACCGGCCGCAAGGTGCGCAGCGACGTCGCCATGACCGGCGAGATCAGCCTGCGCGGCCTGGTGCTGCCGGTGGGCGGCATCAAGGAAAAGGCGCTGGCTGCCCTGCGCGCCGGCATCCACACCGTGCTGCTGCCGGCCCGCAACCGCAAGGACCTGGAGGAGATCCCGGACAGCGCACGGTCGCAGCTGGAGTTCGTCTGGCTGGAAACCGTGGACGACGCGCTCCGGCAGGCACTCGAGTAGGCGGTGCGCGGGCTGCGGCGCTGGACCGGCGCCGCCCGGCGGTGTTAGCGTCACGGCCGCCGCGCGGCCCGGCGCGGCCACACCACGGGGAAGCCTCATGGCGGCCAGGAGCACGACGCTCGCCGTCGGCATCATCGGCCAGGACCAGGCGGCAAGGCTGACGCCGCTGCTGCGCCATGCCAGCCGGTTCGCCGACGAGATCGTCTATGTGGATGGCGGCTCCAGCGATGACTCGAGTTCCGTGGTCGAGACCTGCCCGAAAGCGCGCTTCATCAGCCATCGCTTCGACGGCAACTTCGCCCGGCAGCGCAACGTGGTCATGGAGAACCTGCGCTCCGACTGGGTGCTGTTCCTCGACACCGACGAGCTCGCCGGCCCGCAGCTGCTGCGGCTCCTGCCGCGGCTGCTGGCCTCGGGCTTCGGCAGCGTCAGCATGCCCCGCTACTGGCTGGCCAGCGAACGCCCGGCACTCTACGTGGATTCACCGCGGCACTACCCGGACCGGCAGACGCGGTTGATCCGCAACCGCCCGGGCGCGCGTTACGACGAGTCGCGCCCGGTGCACGAATGGATCCCGCGCCAGCGGCGCGACCCGGTGCTGCGCCTCAGCCACGCGCACCTGCTGCACTACTGCCTGCTCTGGGAAGACCGCGCCGCGCGCGAACGCAAGGTGGCCCGCTACGAGAGCAGCCGCCACGACCCGCTGAACCGCGAGCTATACCTGTTCGAGGATTTTCCGCATCGCCTGCGCCCCTGCCGCGAAGCCTGGCTGGACGGCGCAGCGAGCAGCAGCGGCGTGGACACAGCCCTGGATCTGCTGAGGTTTGGCGCCTACGCGCTGCGCCATGGTGCCTTCACCACAGGCAACGGCTGAAGAAGGGGCGCGGCAGCCTCCCTGCCGCCGCGCGGGCCCGGGGCGCTGCCCCGGAGCCTGTGGCAGACGATAGGGGCGCCAGCCGGCGCGGGCTGTGATGGCACTCACAGCGGCGGTGCGCGATGTGCCGCGCGAGACGCAGTTCGCGTCAGCCGCCCTGGTCGACCGGGGCCGCCCTAGCCGCCTTGAGCCGGGGCCGCGGCACGCGTCGTGCGATAGCCCCAGCGGCCGGCACGACGCTCGTTGAGCTGGCCGACGATCTGCTCGGCAGCGTGCTTTACTGCGGCGGAGGTGCCCTGCAGGTAGCCATTGATGGCGTTGCCACCCTGGCGGATCGTGTAGCGGTGCCAGTTCTTGCCGGCTGCGCCAGCGGGCGGCTCGGTGCGCTCGATGGACACCAGACGGAACGGCTCCGGCTGCGCGCCGGCCCTGGCATCCGGCTTCTCGGCTGCCTTGCTGTTGCTCTTCTTCGCTCGTTCACTGGCCATGGGCAATACCTCGGCGCGCCAGCCGGCCGGCCTGGCAATCGGCGCTTGGGTGATGGGCTGCCTGCGGGCGGCAGTCGAATAATGGGCGGCTAGCCTAGCACCGGGCGCCGGTGGCGGCAATCGAAAACTGCCCAAGTCTTTGTTTAGTAAAGCTCGGAGACGCCCCCGACTCAGCCCGGTTTCTTGCCGCTCTTGCCGCCATTGCCGCCGAACAGTTCGGCGAGCCGGTCGCGCGCTGCAGCCTCGGCCGCCGCCCCGGCGGCATCCCAGGCGCCGGGGCGCGGCTGGAAGTAATCGCAGAAATTCGCCTGCTCCTTGTTCCGCACCTCCTCGGCGTCCTCCTGGCGACACCTCCGCTGGATGTGCGGATCCCAGGAACGGCACATGCGGCAGACGTGTAGCTGGGCATGGCAGGCCGGGCACTCCTCCAGCCGGCGCAGCGGCAGCGAAAGCGCCGCCAGTGAGGCAGCGCAGCGCCAGCAGACCAGGTCGTGGCTCATGATGCGGCCATTATAGGGGCAGCGGCTCGCGGCCGGCCTGCTGGCCGGCGGCTGCAGACTGGTGGACCAGGGCCGGCCCGGCGTGGTCCGGCTGCCGGAAATTCCGCGCAGCGGCCGGCACCGGCCCTTATAATCCCGCGCTTCCTCCGCCGCCCCGGCACCCCTGACATGTCCGCTGCCAGCCGCCTGCGCAACATCGCCATCATCGCCCATGTCGATCATGGCAAGACCACCCTCGTGGACCAGCTGCTCAAGCAGTCGAGCACGCTCGACGAGCGCTTCGTGCTGCCCGAGCGCGCCATGGACTCCAACGACCTGGAACGCGAGCGCGGCATCACCATCCTCGCCAAGAACACCGCCATCCGCTGGCGCGACTGGCGCATCAACATCGTCGATACCCCGGGCCACGCCGACTTCGGCGGCGAGGTCGAGCGGGTGCTGTCCATGGTGGACAGCGTGCTGCTGCTGGTCGACGCGGTCGACGGGCCCATGCCGCAGACGCGCTTCGTCACCCAGAAGGCCTTCGCCCGCGGCTTCACGCCCATCGTCGTCATCAACAAGGTGGACCGTGACGGCGCCCGGCCCGACTGGGTGCTGGACCAGACCTTCGACCTCTTCGACCGCCTCGGCGCCACCGACGCGCAGCTCGACTTCCCGGTGATCTACGCCTCGGCGCTCAACGGCTATGCCGGTGGCACGCCCGACGTGCGGGCCGGGGACATGACGACGCTGTTCGAGGCCATCGTCGCGCACGTGCCCCCGCCGGCGGTGGATGCCGACGGGCCGCTGCAGCTGCAGGTCTCGAGCCTCGGCTACGACTCCTATGTCGGCGTGCTGGGCGTCGGCCGCGTGACCCGCGGCACCATCACGCCCAACACCGCGATCAGCGTCGTGGCAGCCGACGGCAGCACGCGCCAGGCACGGCTCGGCGAACTCTACGGCTTCATGGGCCTGAAGCGCACGCCGGTGGCCTCCGCCGGCGCGGGCGACATCGTCGCCTTCAGCGGCGTCGAGGACCTGCGCATCTCCGACACCATCTGCGACCGCAACGTGCCGGAGGGCCTGCCGCCGCTGCAGGTGGACGAACCCACCATCAGCATGACGTTCCAGGTCAACAAGTCGCCGTTCGCCGGCCGCGAGGGCAAGTACCTCACCAGCCGCCAGATCCGCGCGCGCCTCGACCAGGAGCTGCTGCACAACGTGGCGCTGCGGGTCGAGGAGACGGAGGACGCCGACAAGTTCAAGGTCTCCGGCCGCGGCGAGCTGCACCTCTCGGTGCTGATCGAGAACATGCGCCGCGAGGGCTACGAGCTGGCGGTGTCGCGCCCGGAGGTCATCGAACACATCGTCGACGGCGTGCGCTGCGAGCCCTGGGAACAGCTGACCGTGGACTTCGCCGAGGAACACCAGGGCGCGGTCATGAGCCGCATCGCCGAGCGCAAGGGCGAACTGCTGGCCTCGCAGCCCGACGGCCGCGGCCGCCTGCGGCTGGACTACCGGATCCCGGCCCGCGGGCTGATCGGATTCCGCACCGAGTACCTGACCGCCACCGCGGGCACCGGCCTGATCTACCACGTCTTCGAGCGCTACGCGCCGCGGGTGCCGGTCGCCATCGGCCAGCGCATCAACGGCGTGCTGGTGGCCAATGTGGCGGGCAAGGCACTGGCCTACTCGCTGTTCAACCTGCAGGAGCGCGGCCGCCTGTTCATCGGCCATGGCGAGCCGGTGTACGAGGGCATGCTCATCGGCATCCACAGCCGCGGCAACGACCTGGTGGTGAACCCCACCAAGGGCAAGCAGCTGACCAACATCCGCGCCGCCGGTTCCGACGAGAACATCCTGCTGACGCCGCCGATCCGCTTCTCGCTGGAGCAGGCGCTGGAGTTCATCGACGACGACGAACTGGTGGAAGTAACCCCCGGCAGCATCCGCCTGCGCAAGAAGCTGCTCACCGAGAGCGACCGCAAGCGCGCCTCGCGCCTGCCCGCCTGATCCAGGAAGGAGCCCGTGATGACCAAGGACACGCTGTTCCTGCTGAAACCCGACTTCCACAACGGCGACAAGGGGCCGTTCTACTGCCCGGACTGTGCCCTCGTGGAAGGCGTGCTGTCCTACTACCCGAAGCTGCGCCACAAGCTCGACGTGCGCTACGTCGACTTCGCCCGGCCGCGCGCCGAAATCGTCGCCCTGCTGGGCGAGGCCAACCAGGGCTGCCCGGTGCTGGTGCTGGCCGACGGCCGCCGGGTGCTCGACGCCGGCATCGAGGTGCAGGAAGCCCAGGGCCGGCGCTTCATCGCGCGGGAGGCCGACATCCGCCGCTACCTGTCGGGCAGCTTCGGCATCGGCCACGCGGCCTGAGCCCGGGGCCACCGGGCGCCGGCACGAGCTGATCCCATGGCGGGCCCGGAAGAGGAAGCGCGCAACCGCCCCAAGGGTCGGTCACTGCGGCCGCTGCTGGCGCTGCTGCCCTACCTGCGGCCCTATCGCGGCCGGCTGGTCCTCGCCGTCCTCGCCCTGCTCAGCGCGTCCGGCCTGATGCTGGCCCTGCCGGTGGCCGGCAAGTACGTCATCGACCACGGCTTCTCCCAGGACGGCGGCGCAAGGATCAACCTCTACTTCACGGGATTCGCCACGCTGGTGGTGCTGTTCTGCGCCTGCGCCGCGCTGCGCTACTACCTGCTGGCCTGGATCGGCGAACGCGTGGTCGCCGACATCCGCGACCGCATCTACGCCCACGTGATCCGCCTGGATCCGGCGTTCTTCGAGGTGACGCGCACCGGCGAGGTGCTCTCGCGGCTCACCGCCGACACCACGCTGATCCAGTCCATTGCCGGCGTGAACTTCTCGATGGTGCTGCGCTCGCTGGTGCAGCTGCCCGGTGCGCTGCTGATGCTGGCCATCACCAACATCCGGCTCATGGGCGTGATCGTGCTGTTCATCCCGGCAGTGATGGCGCCGGTGATCCTCATCGGCCGCAAGGTGCGCGCCCTGTCGCGCGCCTCGCAGGACCGCATCGCCGACACCAGCGCGCTCGCCAGCGAATCGCTGAACGCGGTGCAGATAGTCCAGGCCTTCACCGCCGAGCCGATGCTCACAAGGCGCTTCCATGCGGCGGTCGAGTCGAGCTTCGCCACGGCCATCAACCGCACCCGGGTGCGGGCGGTGATGACCTTCGTCACCTTCGTCGCGGTGTTCGGCGGCATCACCTTCGTCGTCTGGGTCGGCGCACGCACGGTGCTGGCCGGCGGCATGAGCTACGGCGAACTGGCGCAGTTCCTGCTCTACGCCATGTTCACCGCCACCTCCGCGGGCACCCTCACGGAGATGTGGGGCGAGGTGCAGCGCGCCTCCGGCGCCACCGAGCGCATGGTGGAGATCCTCGACGCCAGGCCGGCGGTGCGGGTGGCGCCGCAGCCACTGCCCATGCCCGTGCCGGGACAGGGCCGCATCCGCTTCGAGGGCGTGGGTTTCAGCTACCCCTCGCGCCCCGACCGCCGGGCGCTGGACGGCTTCAGCCTGGAGATCCGACCCGGCGAGCGCGTGGCCTTCGTCGGCCCCTCGGGGGCCGGCAAGAGCACCACGTTCCAGCTGCTGCTGCGCTTCTATGACCCGCAGGCGGGGCACATCGTCGTCGATGGCGTCGACATCGCCAGCGTGGACCCGGCCGAGCTGCGCGCGCGCATCGGCCTGGTGCCGCAGGAGACCATGATCTTCGGCGACAGCGCGCGGGAGAACATCCGCTTCGGGCGGCCCGGGGCAACGGATGCCGAGGTGGAGGCGGCGGCGCGCTCGGCAGTCGCCGCCGGCTTCCTCCGCGAGCTGCCCCAGGGCTTCGACACCTTCCTGGGCGAGCGCGGCATGCGGCTCTCCGGCGGCCAGCGCCAGCGCCTGGCGATCGCCCGGGCGATCCTCAAGAACCCGCCGATCCTGCTGCTCGACGAGGCTACCAGCGCGCTCGACTCGGAGAACGAGCGGCTGGTCCAGCAGGCGCTCGACCAGCTGATGCAGAACCGCACCACCATCATCATCGCCCACCGCCTGGCCACCGTGCTCAAGGCCGACCGGATCGTGGTGATGGACCAGGGGCGGATCGTCGACATCGGCACGCACGAGGAGCTGGTGGCGCGCGCCCCGCTGTACGCGCGGCTGGCGGAGCTGCAGTTCGGCGCCGCGGAAGCACCGCGCATCGGCGCCACCGGCAGCTGACCCCGTCCTGCCGGCGGCACTGGCAGCACTGCCCCATGCACCCTAGACTGCCGCCATGGGCAGCTGGACCTTCGCCATCGCCGCCAGCATGTTCCTCGTGCTGCTCGGCCTCGTCACCCACTGGAGCCTGGTCGTCCTGGGTGCCGCGCTGCTGGTCTGGCCGGTGCTGAGCGAGCTCATCCGGCGGCGGCGCGGGCCGCCGGCCTGATCCCCGTGCCGCGTATCAGCGTCGGTCGGCGCGGCCGAGCGTCTCGGCCACGGCCTGGTCGATCCACCTGAGGAAGTTCGGGTGCTCGGAGATGCCCTTCTCCTGGAAGCGGAACTCGAGCCCGGCAAGGTCCTTCTGCAGCTTCGGCTGCACGCCGGCGACGTTGATCACGTAGGGCACCACGATCACGTCCTGGCCGCGCGCTCGGGCATCGCTGACCTTCGCCCGGAACGCCCTGGCGTTGGCCGCGCGCACCGGCGGTGGCGCGTCGTCCTGGATGTTGAGCGCCTCGACGCTGGCAAAGCGGCTTGCCGTCTTCACCCAGGTGGCGAGCTTGCCCAGTTCCACCAGGTCGCGTTCGTTGTCGGTGTTGTCCTCGGGCCCGTGGGCGATGATGACCACCGCCTCCCCGGCCTCGTCCCGGCTCAGCTCGCGGGCGTGGTCCAGCAGGATCTGCGCCACCAGCGGGCTGTCATTGACCGATCCGGTCATGAGCAGCGGCGCCCTGCTGGTCACCCTCGCCACCTTCGCGTATGCCGGCTGATCGCGCAGCCCGAGGATGTACTGCCACTGGCGGCGCAGCGAGCGGTAGTCGCTGGTGCCGTAGTCCACCGCGACGATGGTTTCCACGCCCGCGGCATTGAGGTCATCGGCCGCCTGCTGCAGCGCCTGTCCCGTGGTCATGGCCATGCCGAAGGCAATCGCCGTCGGCTGCCGCTGCGCCAGCGGTTCCAGCCGCGAGCGGAAGGTCTGGTCCGAGGGCTCGCTGACCCCGTGGTTGAGCACCAGCAGGCCCACCCTGCCGCGGGTCTGTGCCGGGCTGATGTACCAGGCATAGTCGGCCCGCATGCTGTTCATGATCATGTGCAGCAGGTTGTCAGGCATCGTGGCGAACACCGGGATGTTGGCGCGCAGCTCGGCGGTGGTCGCCTCGCTGTGGTCGTGGGGAATCATCGGATGCCGGCCCGGCTCGAGCGGATCGGGCTGGAAGTTGACGTCGGCCGTGGCGAGCGCGGGGCCGCACAGCGCAATCCCGGCGAGCAGGACGGCCAACGATGCATGAACCTTGTGGTGGCGGCGCATGGATTCCCCCTGGGTAGAGCTGTCCGGGGCCGGCGACTGCCGGCTTCCCCCGCGCCGACTATAACAATCCCGCGCGCTCAGCACTCCAGCGAGGCGGCCAGGTCCGCCAGCAGCGCGGCGGCCTGGGATGGATTGCCCAGGCAGACCTGGTTGAGTTCCAGTTCGATGCCGAGGTATGACTGGCCGGCGAACTCGCGCCGCAGCGCCACCACCAGGCCATCGGCCGTGCCACGGTACGGGTAGTTGCGCCGCACCCTCCAGCCCTGGGCGCTGGCCACCAGCCGCGCCTGCCAGGCACGGCAGAACTGCGCCTCGCCGCTGCTGGCCGGGTCGTAGAGCAGGCCCACATCGGCATTGCGGCGCCGGCCGTCGAGGACCGGCGTGAACGAGTGCACCGACAGCTGCAGCACCCGCTCGCCGCGCGCCAGGCGGCCGGCGATCCAGTCGCGCAGCAGCTGGCGATAGGGGTGATAGTGCCGCGCCAGCAGCCGCTCGCGTTCCTCGGCGGACAGCACCCGGGACAGGCTGGAGTACAGCGCCGGATGGCCGATGGAGCGATTGAGGTCCACCAGCAGCCGGGTCACGGTGGCGGCGACCAGTGGCGCGCCGAGCCGCCGCTGCAGCACGCGCGCCGCCGCCAGCGCGCCGATGTCCAGGCCCCGGTGCGAAGCCAGCAGCCGCCGCTGGCCGGCGAACAGCCGCCGGTACTCGGGCGGCACCCGATTGCCGCCGTGCTCGCAGCTCAGCAGCAGCCACGGCGCCAGGCGGCGCCGGCGCTCAGCGACGCGACGGCGCGGCATAGGGCTCGCCAGCAGCCAGGCAATCGCAGAGCTGGCGATACACGCGCTCCAGATCCGGGCGACCCGGCTCGCGCGGCAGCGCCGCCGCGATGCGCGTGGCGAGCGTGCCGTGGCGCAGGTAGTGCTCGACGGCATGCTCGGCATCGCGCTCCAGCGCCCCCGCCTGCGCCGCGCGCTCGGCGAGGAAGCCCCAGAGCTGGCGGGCGCTGGCATGGCTGCCGGGAAAGCCGAGCGCGGCGAGGTAGCGGCTGTCGTGGATCTCCGTGGCCTCGGCGCTGGCGATGGTCGCCTCCAGGTAGCGCAGCAGTTCGCCACCATCCCAGCCCTGCAGCGTGCGCAGGTCGCAGCAGGCTTCGGCACAGAGCGAACGCAGTACCGCGACGATCAGCTGGGCGAAGGCCAGGTCCATGCGCGGGCACTCCTGCACGTCCAGCAAGCGGATCTCCAGCGCCATGCGCTCGAAACGCGGGATCGCGCCGCGCGCATTGACCCACTCCTCGGCCAGCAGGCCCTGCGGGTCATGCGGCGCCAGGTCGGCATGGATGCGCCCGAGGATGCGGCGCTGGTACTCGGCGATGGCATACACCGGCTCGGGCACCACCGCGCCGGTGACCGAGGGAATGCGCCGGCAGTTCGTGCGATACACGGCCAGGCGGTTGTCTGCGGTGCCGGTGAGCCCTGCGTCCATGACCGGCGAGCTGGCGGCGAGGGCCGGCAGCAGCGGCATCAGGAAGCGCACCGCCCCGTGCAGCGCCGCGAACTCGCCGTCGTCGGCGAACGGCAGGTTGATGTGCATGCTCTGCAGGTTTGCCCAGCCGTGCCCCTGGCAGGAGAAGATGCGGTCGAAGCAGTCGTAGATCTCGCGGTTGCCATGGGGCCAGAGCCGCAGCTCCCGCACCGGGTCCATCCACGGATGCATGGCCGTGGGCATCAGCGCCAGGCCATGCGCCGCCAGCAGCGCATTGGCCCGGGCGACCTCGGCCTGGAAGCGCGCCCCCAGTCCCGCGAGTTCCGGCGCGGGGCCGTCGAGCTTGAACTCGATGACATGCAGCGCCAGCTCGTTGTTCCAGGCCATGCCGGCGTGGCGGTACTCGTCGGTGATGTCCCCGGCGACCTCCGCCAGCAACCAGTCCGCCTGCGCCGCGACGTCGAGGCTGTCGGCCCGGACGATCATGTACTCGAGTTCGATGCCGAAGCCCTGGAACAGGCGCAGCATGGCCGGGCTCAGCGGCCGTTGCCGCCACGGGCGGCCTCGAGCCGGGCGCGGAACACCTGCATCACCCGCTCGTAGAGCGCGTCCCCGAGCGCCTGGTCCTCGACGCCGCGCTCGACGCTGGGGTTGTCGTTCACCTCCATCACCACGTGACGCCCGTCGATCTCCTTGATGTCCACGCCATAGAAGCCATCCCCGATGGCATTGGCCGCCCGCAGGCCGAGTTCCACCACCGCGGGCGGCGCCGCCTCCACCCGCAGCGTCTCCCAGCGTCCGCCGGTCAGCTTGCCGCCGGCCTGCTGCTTGTAGATCTGCCAGTGGTTGCGCGCCATGAAATAGCGGCAGACAAAGAGCGCCCGGCGATCGAGCACGCCGACGCGCCAGTCGAAGGAGGTGGGCATGAACTCCTGGGCCACCACCAGGTCACTGCGTTCCAGCAGCTGGCGCAGCGCCGCGCGCAGCTCGCCTGCATCCTGCACCTTGACCACGCCCTGGGAAAAGCTGCTGTCCGGCTGCTTGAGCACGCAGGGCAGGCCCAGTTCGCCGGCGACACGCTCGATGTTGTTGCGGTGGGCGATGACGGTCCTCGGCGTCGGGATGCCGAGGCGCGTCATCAGCTCGGCCAGGTAGACCTTGTTGGCACAGCGCACGATGGAGTCCGGGTCGTCGATGACGATCAGCCCCTCGGCACGCGCCCGGCTGGCGAAGCGATAGGTGTGGTGATTGACCTGGGTGGTCTCGCGAATGAACAGGGCATCGAACTCGGCGATCCGGCCGAAATCGTCGGGGCCGATGATCTCCACCTCGAAGCCATGGGCTTCGGCGGCGCGCTCGAAGCGCCGCAGCGCCGGCGGATCCGAGGGTGGCGAGCGGTCGGCGGGATTGGCGAGGATGGCGAGCTCGTGGCGTACCGCGGGCGCCTTCGGTGCCGGCATGCGCCGCGCGAAGTGCTGCTCGATGGCACCGCGGAGGAACTCGCGCTGCCCGGCGGGGATGTCGCCCACCGGGATCGGGCGCAGGCCCTGCAGGCGCCATTTCGGCCGCCGCAGGAAGCTCGCCTTGAGCAGGGGCACGGGAAACAGGTTGAACAGCGCCTGGGCGAGGCGCTGGAAGCGCGGCTGCGGGTGGTGGCCGAAGTAGACGCTGAGCTCGAAGCGCTCCTCGGCCATGTCCTGGAGCGCGCGCTGCATCAATTCCTCCAGCTCCTCGGTGGGCCGGATCAGCGCCGGGGACTTGATGTCCTGCATGGTCAGCACGTCGGGCAGCGGCCGGTGGCCACGCGCGGCAGCCAGCAGCGATACGTAGTAGCCGCTCGCCTGGTAGGCGTAGGACTCGCAGAGGTTGTACACGCGCGGCCGCCGCAGGGCGCTGAAGCGCGCCTCGGTCAGGTAGCTGCGCGCCGCCACTACCTCGGCCGACGGGATCAGCAGGGGCCAGTCCCGCGGCTCGTCCACCACGATCAGCGTAGCCATCGACGGCGCCTCGGCACCTCGATCACGAGCAGGTTGGCGTCATAGGTCAGGCTGCCGAGGAGCACGGCATTGATCAGCCGATGCAGGTCCACCGAGTAGTAGCGCTGGCCGCTGATGGGATTCCATTCGTAGGGGTCGGCGACGTCGACCAGCCGGGTGCCGCGATCATAACCCGACAGCACCACGAAATGCCCGACGGGCTGGCCGCGCACGTCGTCGGGCGCGCAGCTCTCGGGAATCTCGCGCCGCGACTGGTAGAGGTAGGTGGCCGAGAGCCCGGTCATGACCGGCACCCCACGGCCGAGGAAGCGCCGCAGCAGCGCCGGGCGCAGGTCCTCGAAGCGCAGCTTGCCGCCCAGTTCGAGGAACCGCAGGTAGCCGCGGCTGGCCAGCCGCAGCTTGGCGTCGTCCTTGGCTGTCGCCTGGGCCTCCAGCCGCGCCATCAGGTCGGCCACCGGCAGCAGGGCCCAGGTCGGATCGAACAGCCGCAGGTTGTAGGTGTACAGCGTGACACGGTAGCCGCGCGCCAGTGCATGGTTGGCCAGGAAGACGTCCAGCGTGCCACCACCGCCGCCGAGCATGTCGACGCCGCCGATGACCTCCTCCAGGCTGATTTCATCGCCGAAGTAGCGATAGATGCCATGCAGGCAGGTCGGCCCGCAGGTGACCTCGTCGGGTTGCGCGGCGATCTGGAATCGCAGCCGTCGGTGCATGGCGCTGCGCCCGGATCCGCACGGCCTCAGCCGGGGAACTCGGCGACCCCGGCCAGGCTGCGGTACGGCTTGGCGAACCCGGTGTCGATCTGGCCGGTGATCCGCTCCTCGAGCAGGTCCACACGCGACATGACGCCGGTGAAGATGTTCGCCACCAGCGCGTAGCGCTGGTCCCGGCAGCTGCGGATCATGGCGTAGCCGTATTCGTCCAGCTGGATGCTGCGCAGGGCATTGCCGGCCTCGTCGAGGAGGTCGATGAAGCTGCCGCGCAGGAGCAGCAGCGTGCCATCGTCCAGGTAGGCGACGCCTGTGGTCCACTTGCGCGCGTATTCGGCGCCGCCGGGATAGCTCACGAGGTCCGGCATCTGGCGACCGGCAACGACGTCGAAGCGCATGACACGCATGCCGAGGTCGGTGATGTAGGCGAGGATGCGCCCGCCGGGGTGCATGGCCGTATGGGTGACGCCATGGAAGCCCGTGGGCGACGCGGCGGTCTCGTTGTCGAATTCGGTGACCGGCTCCAGCGCCGCGTTGCGCTTCTGGATGCGGCCATGGCCCACGACATCGGTGCCGGGCAGCAGCCGCATGTCGCCCCCCTTGTAGGGGCGGCTGCCCTTGAGGTACTCGCCGAGGTAGACGCTGCCATCGCGGCCGAATGCGACGTTGCCCCATGCGCGCCCGCCGCCGTCGAACGCCGGCAGCTGCCGTCCGTCGCGTCCCACCCGTACCACGCAGCGCGCGAACGGATCGAACGCCCACAGCGTGCCGTCGGGGCCGAAGCTGAGGTTGATCACCAGGTGGGTCGTGCCCTCGGTGTAAAGAGTGCCCTTCGGCACCAGGTTGCAGTCGAACTGCAGGATGCGTCCCTCGCCAGCGTGGTCGTCCCGCGGATCGTTCAGGTAGGTGCAGCCGAGGAAGATGTCCCCGGGAGCGAACGGCTTCATGGTCGAGACTTTGGTCACGCTTTCCCCCGGCGGCCCCGGCGCGATGGTGATGCTGGACCCGTGACGGATTACACATAATCCGGCCGGGCCCCCGACTAGCATCTTACAGGCATAACTTCATCCGGTGCCCGACTCCCTCGATGCGGAGCCTTCGACTCAAGATTCTCGCGCTGGCCGCGCTGCTCGTGATCCTGACCCAGGTCGGGACCATCGGCACGCTGCTGTTCACCGCCAGCCACGAGGCCGAACAGCGGGTGCGCAGCGACCTCGCAACCTCCGGCGTCGTCCTCGACCGCGCGATGAGGCTGCACTCCGAGCGCGTGCGCGAGGCCTTGGGCGGCCTCGCCAGGAATCCGGAGTTCATGCGGGCCGATGCCGCGGTCGACCGGCCGGTGCTGGTGCGGGAACTGCTGCGCTCCATGGCGCTGGCCGATGCAGACCTGGCGGTCGTGCTCGACCGCGACGGCCGGGTACTGGCTGCAACCGGCGGCGCGGAGCCGCTGCCGGAACGGCTGCCCGACCTCCTGCGGATGGCCGCTGGTCACGACAGCGCGCGTGGCATCTTCGAGACTGCGAGCACCGCCTACCACGTGACGACGCTCGTGCTGCCTGGACCGGGCGGGCAGGCCGCCGGCTGGCTCGCAGCGGGTTTTGCGCTGGATGATGCGCGCGCGGGCCGCATCGCGGCCTTCGGCGGCCAGGACATCGCCTTCGTCACCGGGTCGGGAAACAGCCTGCGACTGGTCGGCACGTCCCTGCCGGGCATCGATCTCGCCGGAATCCGCGCACAGCTCGCTGCTGCCGGCGCCACCGCCGGCACGACATTCGAAGCGAGGATCCGGGACACCAGCCACATCGTCGGCCACATGGACCTGGTGCCCGGGAACCCGGACGCCCGGATGCTGCTGTTCCAGTCCACCGAGCAGGCGTTGGCCCCGTTCCGGCTGTTGCGCTGGTCGGCTGTGGGCGTCGGCCTGGTCGCACTGCTGGTGGCGCTGGCCGGGGCGGCCGTCGTCACCCGTGCCATCACGCATCCGGTGCAGGAACTGGCCGGCGCCGCGGCACGCATCAGCGGTGGTGACTACAGCCATCCGGTGGAAATCGACTCCGGCGATGAGCTCGGCATGCTGGCCGGCGCCTTCAACACCATGCAGGCCGGCATTGCCGAACGCGAGGCCCGCATCACCTATCAGGCGCAGTTCGACGCCCTCACCGGCCTGCCCAACCGGCTGCTGGCGCTCGAGCAGCTGGAGAAGGCCATAGCCGGGGCACAGGCCGCCGCGGCACCGGTGAGCCTGCTGGTCATCGACCTCGGCAACTTCGCCAGCATCGCCGCGACCCTCGGCCACGAGATCGCCGATGCGCTGCTGTCGCAGGCTGCCGAACGGCTGCGGGCCAGCGCCGACGCCCGGCATACCGTCGCACGGCTGGAGGGCGACGAGTTCCTGATCATCCTCGACGGCCTCGGCCTCGATGCCGCCCGCGAGCTGGCCGAGGACCTGCTGCGCCTGCTGGGCGTGGGACTCTCGGTGCGCGAGGTCAACATCAGCCTCGATGCCGCGGTGGGCATCGCGCTGTTTCCCGAGCATGGCGCGGACCCCGCGCAGCTGCTGCTGCGGGCGAGCGTGGCGAGGAGCGATGCCCGCAATGCGCAGCAGCCCATCCATGTCTACCAGGATGGCCAGGAGGAGCGCCGCGTCCGCCAGCTGGCCATCCTCGGCGACCTGCGCCGCGCGGTGCGCCACGATGAACTGAAGCTGTACCTGCAGCCCAAGCTGTCGCTGGCCGACGGCCGTGTCTGCGGCGCCGAGGCGCTGGCACGCTGGGACCATCCGACCTTCGGCTGGCTGCCACCGGACGAGTTCATCGGCGTCGCCGAACAGTTCGGCAGCATTTCCCTGGTCACCCACTGGGCACTGGCCGCGGCGGTTCGCGAGTGTCGCCTCTGGGTGGAGGACGGGCTCGACATCTCGGTTGCGGTGAACCTGTCCGGCCGCGACCTGCTCGACCAGAACCTGCCGGTGTTCATCCTCCAGCTGCTGCGTGACCATGATCTCGCGCCACGGTTCCTGACGGTGGAGATCACCGAGGAAGCGCTGGTCCGCGACTTCGCGCGCGCGACCCTGGTACTGCAGTGCCTGCGCGACCTCGGCGTGCGCGTCTCCATCGACGACTTCGGCACCAAGTACTCCTCGCTGGTGCAGCTCAAGCGCCTGCCGGTGGACGAGCTGAAGATCGACCGCGCCTTCGTCATGGAGCTGCCGCAGGACCGCGACGACGCAGCCATCGTCCGCTCGACGCTGGACCTGGCCCACAGGCTGGGCCTCGAGGTGGTTGCCGAAGGTGTCGAATCGGCGGCGGCCCTGGACTGGCTGGCCGCCCATGGCTGCGAGCGCGCCCAGGGGTTCTACATCAGCCGCCCGATGCCCGCCGAGGCCTTCGGCGCCTGGGTGCGCCGCTATGCCGGCAATGGGCAGGCCACGCGGCAGGTCACCCGGGCGGAAGCGGTCTGACCGGCTGCCGGGCCGCCCGGCGCGGCCTAGGCCTCGACGGGAGCGGTCACGCCGGCGGGCAGCGTGGCGAATACGCGGTCGTACAGTTGCTGCTCGCGCTGCGTTTCCGCATCGGTCACGCCGGCCATGTAGGCCCAGTCATCCATGGAGAACAGCTTCTGCGCCAGCTCGGTGATGGCGCCGTGGTGGCCCATGTTGGCGGTGATGTAGGCCGTGTAGGCGCGACTGACCTCCTCGAAGCGGTCCAGGGCGGCGGCACCCTCCGCCCGCAGCGCATCGCGCGCGGCAATCAGCTCGTGCAGGTGGCGCTGGTTGTCGCCGAGGCGGGTATCGAGGTCACTTAGCGCCTGCTCGGCGCCGGCATCCAGCGGCGTACCCAGCCGGGAGCGGATCATCTCGCCCATGCGCACGTCCTGGATGTGCAGGCGATGCATGGCCGCCTCGATGTAGTCGCCCTCCGCGACGTAGAAAGGCAGGTAGGCCGCATCGCCACGCGCGCCCTTCTCCAGCGCCACCGACAGCGCATGCCGTACCGATTTCAGCCGCCGCCGCTCGCGGGCGACGCGCTCACGCAGGGGGAGATTGCTCATGTCACCGTCCATGGCTGCCAGTGCAGCCGGTTTCCGCCAGGCACCGAGTCCCGGCGATCATAACGCCTGATCCGGCGTGCCGCGAGCCGGCGGCGCCGGGGCGCCTGGCGACCCGGGCAGCTCGATGCGCCTGCCGGTGCCCGCGGGGGCTGTGCAATGCAGCGGCGCCCGTATACTGGATGCCAGCCGGCACGGCAGCCGGAGGAGAAACCGCATGCCTCGCCTTTCCCGCAGCCTGTTCCTGATCGCGGGTATCAGCCTGATGCTGGCCGCCATGCTCAGCGCCTATGGCTTCCATGGCCTGCCCGGCAAGGTCCCGGACGCCAAGCTGGCATCCTGGGGCTGGGCCACGCAGTTCCAGATGTTCCACTCCATCGGCCTCGTCATCATCGGCCTCATGCTGGCGAAGGCGCCCGCCTCGAAGCTGCTACGGCTGGCGGCGGCGCTGATGATGGCGGGCCTGGTGCTGTTCCCGGGCAGCATATACGCCACCACGCTCGGCGCCCCCGAGATGCTGGTCGAGGTCGCACCCCTCGGCGGCAGTTCCTTCATGGCCGGCTGGCTGCTGACCGGCATCGCCGGCTGGCGCCTGCCCGCAGCCTGAGCCGGCCGGCGAACCATGGCGGCAATGCGCTATCCTTGCGCCGCAACCGATCGAGGGAGTCATCCGCAGATGAACCGGCCATTTCCGGCGCTGACGCGCCGCCTGGCGCTGGCGCTCCTGGCCTGCACGGCCGTCGCCTGCACCGGCATGGGCAAGGCACCGAAGACGGTGCTGGTCGCCGGCGCCACCGGCCAGACCGGCATGCAGATCGTCCGGCAGCTGCAGCAGCAGGGCTATCGGGTGCGGGCGCTGGTCCGCGACACCGACAAGGCCCGGGAGCAGCTGGGTGCCGATGTCGACTACGTGCAGGGTGACGTGAAGGACGCGGCCGCCGTGAAGGCCGCCGCAGCGGGCGCCTTCGCGGTGATCTCCAGCATCGGTGCCCGTGGCCGGGACGGCCCGGACCGCCCCGAGATGATCGACTACCAGGGCGTGCGCAACCTGGTCGATGCCGCCAGGGCCGCCAGGGTGCAGCAGTTCGTGCTGATCTCCTCGCGCGGCGTGACGCAGGCCGACCATCCGCTGAACCGCATGTTCGGCAATGTCCTGGCCTGGAAGCTCAAGGGCGAGGAATACCTGCGCGCCAGCGGCCTCGCCTACACGGTGGTGCGCCCGGGCGGCCTGCTCAGCGAACCGGGCGGCGCCAGCAACATCGCCTTCGAGCAGGGCGACACGCCGGTGGGCACGCGGGTGCTGAGCATCCCGCGCGAGGATGTCGCCATCGTCTGCGTCGAGGCCCTGCGGCACCCGGAGGCGAAGAACCGTACCTTCGAGATCCATCGTCTCGAAGGTCCGCCACCCAGCGACTGGCAGGCCCGCTTCGCGGCGCTCAAGCCCGACCCGGCACGCTGAGCAGCTGCGTCAGCCCCGGCGTAGCAGCGCGTACGCCTGCTCGTGCATCGCGGTGATGCCCCGCTCACGGAAGCGCGGCTCCGTGCTGAGTACCTCGCGGCGCTCCAGGCTGGCCACGGTGAAGGCGCGCTCATGGCGCGCCCGCACCTCGGCCTCATCCACGGAGAACGGCGGGCCCTGGGCGATCGGCGGGGTGTAGTCCAGCGTGACCAGCAGGCCGCGGGCAGCGGGCGGCAACAGGCTGGCGATGTGCTCTACATAGCGGCCGCGCATCGCCTCGGGCAGCGCGATCAGCGCCGCACGGTCGTACCAGGCGGTCAGCGCACCGACTGCCGGCACACCGATCGCGAAGAAGTCGCCGCAGAGGATCTCGATTCTGCCGGCCTTCAGCCGCGTGGCCCCGGGCAACGGCTCCACCGCCGGCTGCAGCCGATGCTCGGCGAAGAACGCATCGGCCGCCAGCCGGCTCAGCTCGATGCCGACGACCTCGTGCCCCTGCGCCGCGAGCCAGCCCATGTCGAGGCTCTTGCCGCAGAGGGGCACCAGCACGCGCGCGGCGGCGCCGAGCTGCGCATGGTGGCGCAGCAGCATGCCGTTCACTTCACTGTTGTGGAAGCCGATCTGGCCATTCCGCCAGCGCTCCAGCCAGAAGCCGTGGTCCATGGTGTCGCTACTCCAGCGGCAACGCGCGCCAGTCGGCCGTGCGGGCACAGGGGCTGGCGGCGCTGGCATCGCTGGCGCAGTCGGGCGCTTCCCAGCGGATGTCGTAGGCCGGCCAGTAGGTCTGGTCCAGCTTCAGGGTCAGCACCTCGGTGAAGCCGTTCCAGCTGACGGTCGTCAGGCGTACCGCGGCGCGGTCGGGTCTGCCGCGGACGGCGGCGCTGAAGGCGTCGAGGTCCGGCAACGGCCGGCCATCGACCTCGACGATGCGCCGGCCGGCCAGCAGCCCGAAGCGCGACGCCGGCGAACCGTAGGCGAAGAACGCCACGTAGACGCCGTAGGGCTCCACGGCGCGCTGCGCCGCCATGTCGCGGTACGGTGCCTGCAGCAGGGCGCCGGCCCACATCATGGCGCGGCGCACGCCGCTGCCGCCGAGGGCGACGGTCGGCAATGGCAGGGACTGCACCCGACCATCGCGCAGCAGCAGCAGCTCCACCTGTTCCCGCTGCGCGGCGCGCTCGGCCTCGCGATAGCGCGTCACCGGCTGCCCGTCGATGGCGAGCAGCAGGTCGCCCGGCTGCAGCAGCCTCGCGGCCGGCGTGCCGGCCACGGTGCGCAGCACGCTCAGCAGCTGCGGCCGCAGCGGGTCATGCTCCTGCAGGCGCCGCACCCACTCCTCCGTCAGGCCGAGCTCGCGGGCGTTGGCCAGCGGCACCTGGCCCCATTCCACCTCCAGCGAGCGCAGCTCGCGCTGCTCGCGGGCCAAGTCGACGAGTTCGCGCACCAGGTCCACGGGTATGCCGCGGTTCTCCTGCGCCGCATCGCCGCTGCCCTGGAAGGAAAAGCTCGACCACAGCGCCGTGACGTCGCCACGCCGGTCGAGGATGACACCGTCGAAGTCCGACGGGCCGTTGACCAGGTCCAGCGTCTCGAGGTTGCTCTCGCGAAAGCGCATGGTGCGCGACAGCGGATACTGCACGGCATCCACCGAGGACACCTCGGTGTTGCGGAACACCAGCGAGAAATCCGGGCGCAGGCCCACCACCTGCACGGCATCGCCGGGGCCCGGCTGGCCCTTCGCCAGGCTGGCGGCGCGCACCGGCGTGTCGCCGATCAGCGCCGGGTCGTAGGCCACCAGCGCCAGGTTGTGCGTCGGGTGGAGGTAGACCACGCGACCGGGAACCTCGAGGTTGCCGCCGAAGGTGATCTGCACGTCGCCCATGGCCTCGGGGACCGTGTTGCGGTCCACCACCACGAAGCCACGCGTGGCGTCCACCACCAGGCCGGTGCCGTAGTAGTGACGCTCGGCCACACCCGAGATGGTGTAGGGCATGTCGAACTTCACCATGACCAGCGAGGCGGCCATGCGGTCGAGACGCTGGTCGCGCTGGGCCGCGAAGCGCGTCGAGCGCGGTGTCGGCGCCGCCGCCGCCGGGCCCGCCGCCAGTGCCCGGCAGGGCCACAGGCCACTCTGATCGTTGCGCCGGCAGCGCTGCGCGGGAAACCAGCGGCGATCCATGCGGATCACGCGCAGCTTGCTGGTGGTCGGATCCTCGAGGGCGTAGAAGCGCACCGCGGCGCGCTGGCGGTCCGCCAGTGTCGCCAGCACCGCTTCCAGGCTGTCGAGGTCGTTCACCGGCCGGTCGTCGACGCTGACGATGACGGCCGACCGGGGTATCGCCGCGGTACCGAACACATAGCCCGGGTTGGCGACGTAGATCCCCGAGACCGGGCGGTTGTAGTGCCGCGCGAGCTGCAGCGACAGCGGGTGGACCACCGCGTCGCCGAACTCCAGGTACTCCGCCGGCGCGACGGCGTCGAGGTCCTGCACGCCGATCGACAGCTCCAGCGGCATGCCACTGCGCTCCACGCTGACGGCTACCTGCTGGCCCACCACGTCGTCGAGGATGGCCTCCAGCGGCACGAACTCCGCCACGTCGCGACCCTGTACCTGCACCAGCACGTCACCCACCTGCAGACTGCCGTCGGCGCTGCCGCCGGGGATCACCTGGTTGACCACCAGCATGCCGGTCTGGCCGGGGAAGCGCTGGCGAAAACGCGCTTCGGTCGCCTCGCGCAGCCCCAGCCGGCGCAGCTCGTCGTAGGGCTGCTGGATGAAGATCGCCGCCAGGTAGCCGCGCTCCACCGGCCGGCCGGCGCGCACCAGGTCGAGCGCGCGGGTCACGCGGTCCAGCGGCAGGAAGAAACTGGTGGCGGCGCCACTGCTGCCGCCGGCATTGAGCGCCACGGCGCGGCCGTCGATGTCGATGACCGGCGAGCCGGAGGAGCCGCCCGAAGTGCCGGAAGCAGCCTGCAGGTAGAAGGTGTTGAAGTCGTTGTAGTTGCCGCGCCCGTAGTCGGGTGCCGGCCGGCGCAGGCGGGCGATGGTGCCGGAGAGGATGGAGAGCTGCTCGCCGGCGTCGTTGCCGACCACGCGGATCTCGCGGCCGAGCCGCGCCCGCTCCGGCGCCAGCGGGATCTCGGCGGGCCTGATGTAGCGCAGCTTCGCCGGGTCGTAGCGGAAGAAGCCGAAGTCATGAACCGGGTCACGGTACACCGGCGTCAGTTCCACTTCCTCCTGGTTGACGAACAGCGCCTCGGCGCGCACCGGCCCGGCCGAGACCACGTGCCGGTTGGTGAGGATCAGCCCGTTGCGGGCATCGACCACGAACCCGGTGGCCTGCGCCGACTCGTTCCAGCCGGTATCGAAGGCGCGGGTGGCGTCGACCTTGATCGCCACCACGCCGGAGGCGATGCGCTCCAGCGTCTGGCGCCAGGCAACGGACTCCCCGTTCTCGCCGTCGGCGGCCAGCGCGGGCACCGCGAGCGCCAGCAACAGCACGGGCAGGACGCGGCGGCGCCAGGCGCGCCTGGTGGCGGTCTCCCTGCCGCTGCCGGTCACAGCGCGATGGCCTGGCCGAAAGCCGCGCGATAGTCCGCCGCCAGCGAGGCCGGCGTGAAACGGTGGTTCTGCGTACCCTGCTGCGCGATCTTCAGCGCCCCGATCAGCGAGGCCAGCCGCCCGGTCTCCTCCCAGGGCAGGTTGCGGCTGATGCCATGCAGGAGCCCGGCGCGGTAGGCGTCACCGCAGCCGGTCGGGTCGGCGATGCGGGTGGGTGCCACCGGCGGGATGTCGATGCGCCGGCCGGCGGCGAAAATCGTCGAACCCTCGCCGCCGCGGGTGATGACCAGTGCGCGTACCCGGCTGGCGATCTCCGCCTCGCTCCAGCCGCTGCGCTCGGTGAGCAGGCGGCCCTCGTAGTCGTTCACGGTCACCCAGGCGGCCTGGTCGATGAAGCGGCGCAGTTCGTCGCCGTCGAACATCGGCAGCCCCTGGCCGGGGTCGAACATCCAGGGGATGCCGGCGGCGGCAAACTGCGCGGCGTGGTCGACCATGCCCTGGCGCCCGTCCGGGGAGACCACGCCGATGGCGATGCCGGCGGCCGCGGGCACGCGATTCAGGTGCGAGTGCTCCATGGCACCGGGATGGAAGGCCGTGATCTGGTTGGCGTCGAGGTCGGTGGTGATGTAGGCCTGCGCGGTCAGCGCCTCGGGAATCGCCGTGATGTAGCGCTGCTCGAGTCCCTGCGCGGCGAGTCGCGCGCGGTAGCGGTCGAAGTCGCGGCCGACGGTGGCCATGATCAGCGGCTCGCCGCCGAGGAGCCTGAGGTTGTAGGCGATGTTGCCGGCGCAGCCACCGAGTTCCTGGCGCATCTCCGGCACCAGGAAGGCGACGTTCAGGATGTGGATCTGGTCCGGCAGGATGTGGTCGCGGAAGCGGCCGCGGAACACCATGATGTTGTCGTAGGCCATCGAGCCGCAGATCAGTACGGACATGCATTTCCTCCGGGTGGGATCAGGCGCCGGCCGACGGGCGCGGCTTGCTCTGCCAGGTGAGGTCGAGGTCCCTGGCCGCGCGCACGTCGTCGAGGCGCCGCACCGGCGTGCGCCGCGGCGCCGCCTTGACCTCGGCCGCATCGCTGCGCGCGAGGTCGCGGATCTCCAGCATCGCGGCGATGAAGCCGTCGAGTTCCTCGCGGCACTCGGTCTCGGTGGGCTCGATCAGCAGGCACTCGGGCACCAGCAGCGGAAAATAGGTGGTCGGCGCGTGGAAGCCGCGGTCGAGCAGCGCCTTGGCGAAGTCCATGGCGGTGACGCCGGTTTCGCGCGCGATGCCCTTCAGGGAGATGATGAACTCGTGGCTGGCGCGCCGTTCGGGATAGGCCACCTCGAAGCCGGCCGCACGCAGCCGCACCATCAGGTAGTTGGCGTTGAGCGTGGCATGGCCGGACACCCGGCGCATGCCCTCGGCGCCGAGCATGCGCATGTAGACATAGGCCCGCAGCAGGATGCCGGTGTTGCCCATGAAGGCCGAGAGGCGGCCGATGGACGCCGGCCGCTCGCGCTCGGTCAGCCAGGCATAGGCGCCGTCGCGCCGGCCGACGATGGGCACCGGCAGGTAGGGCTCGAGGCGCGCATTCACGGCGACGACGCCCGCGCCCGGCCCGCCGCCGCCATGGGGCGTGGAGAAGGTCTTGTGCAGGTTGATGTGCACCACGTCGAAGCCCATGGTGGCCGGTAGCGCCCGGCCGAGGATGGCATTGAGGTTGGCCCCGTCGTAGTAGAGCAGGCCGCCGGCGCCATGGACGATCGCCGCCAGTTCCTCGATGCGCCGCTCGAAGACGCCGAGCGTCGAGGGATTGGTGAGCATGATGCCCGCGGTGTCGGGCCCGACGGCGGCGCGCAGTGCCTCGAGGTCGACGTCGCCCTGCGCATCGGTGGGGATCTCGCGCACCTCGTAGCCGCACATGGTGGCGGTGGCCGGGTTGGTGCCGTGGGCCGCATCCGGCACGATGATCACGCGGCGCGTGCTGTCACCCCGCGCCTGGTGGTAGGCGCGGATCATGGCCACGCCCGCGTACTCGCCCTGGGCACCGGCCATCGGCGTCAGCGACACGCCGCTCATGCCGGTCACGCTCTTCAGCATTTCCTGCAGCTCGAAGAGGCAGGCGAGCACCCCCTGGCCATGTTCCTCCGCCGCCAGCGGGTGGCGCCCGAGGAAGCCGGGCAGCATGGCCAGCCGGTTCGACGCCCGCGGGTTGTACTTCATGGTGCAGGAGCCGAGCGGGTAGAAATGCGTGTCGATGGAGAAGTTCAGCTGCGACAGGCGCGTGAAGTGCCGTACCACCTGCAGCTCGGACACCTCCGGCAGCAGCGGCGGCGTGCGGCGCAGCGCGGCGGCGGGCAGGTCGCCGAACTCCGCCGTCGCGGCCGGTGCATGCGAGGGCGCGCGCCGGCCGGGCCGCGAGTGCTCGAAGATGACGGGTTCGGGCTGCATCAGGCGGATCCCCGGGTGGCGGGCCGGGCCAGCAGCGCGGCCAGGCTGCGGGCATAGGCGTCGATGTCGGCGGCGCTGCGAGTCTCGGTGGCGCAGACCAGCAGGGCGTTACCGAACTCCGGATAGTCGGCCGCGAGGTCGTAACCGCCGAGGATGCCGGCTGCGGACAGGCCGGCCAGCAGCGGCGCCACCGGTCGCTCGAAGCGCAGCACCGCCTCGTGGCAGTACGGCTCGAAGGCCAGCGACACGCCGGGCAGCGCGGTGAGTGCCTGCACCAGGCTGCGGGTGTTGGCGTGGCACTGGGCCGCGACGCGCCGCAGGCCCTCGGCGCCGAGCAGCGACATGAAGATCGTCGCGCCGGTGACCATCAGGCCCTGGTTGGTGCAGATGTTGGATGTCGCTCTGGAGCGGCGGATGTGCTGTTCGCGGGCCTGCAGCGTCAGCGTGAAGCCGGAGCGGCCGTCGATGTCGACGGTGCGGCCGACGATGCGGCCCGGCATCTGCCGCACCAGCGCCGCGCGGCAGGCCAGGTAGCCGAAGTACGGGCCACCCGAGGCCAGCGGGATGCCGAGCGGCTGACCCTCGCCACAGGCGATGTCGGCGCCGCTGCTGCCCCAGCTGCCCGGCGGCTCGAGCAGCGCCAGCAGCAGCGGGTTGCACACGCCGATGACCAGCATGCCGCGCGCATGGGCCCAGTCGGTGAGTTCGTCGACGGCTTCCAGCGCGCCGAGGAAGGTCGGCTGCTGGATGGCGAGCGCGGCGAAGTCGTCGCTGCCTGCATCCCGCAGCGCCTCGAGGTCGGTGCACCCAGCCCCCAGCGGCAGCTCCACCAGCTCGATCCCCTGCCCCGCCAGCAGGCCGCGCGCCACGGCACGGAACACCGGCGCGAGCGCGCGCGTGGTCAGCACCCGCCGCGACGTCGACCTGCGGTTGGCGCGCACCGCCATCAGGCAGGCCTCGGCGAAGGCGGTGGCGCCGTCGTACATCGAGGCATTGGACACCTCGAGGCCGGTGAGGCCCGCCATCATCGACTGGTACTCGTAGATGAGCTGCAGCGTGCCCTGGCTGGCCTCGGCCTGGTAGGGCGTGTAGGCGCTGTAGAACTCGCCGCGGGTGGCGATCTCCCAGACCGCGGCCGGGATGTAGTGGTCATAGGCGCCGGCGCCGATGAAGCACAGCGGGCGACCGTCGCTGCTGGCGCGGTCGAGCATCAGCCGCGTCACCTCGGCCTCCGACAGGCCGGGCCCGATTGCCGGCAGGCCGGCGACCGCGAGGCGCGCCGGGATCTCGTCGAACAGGGCATCGATGCTGCCGGCGCCGATGACGCCCAGCATCTCGGTGACGTCGCGGGCGGTGTGGGGAATGAAGGGCAAGGCAGTGACTCCGGGCTTCAGCCTTCGGCGGCGAGGACCTGCTGGTAGGCGGCGGCATCGAGCAGGCCGGCCACGGCCGTGGCCGGCGCGATGCGGAACAGCCAGCCATCGCCATAGGGACTGCTGTTCACCAGCCCTGGCTCCTGCTCCAGGGCATCGTTGACCGCCACCACGGTGCCGGCGAGCGGCGCATAGACGTCGGAGGCGGCCTTCACCGACTCCACCACGGCGCAGCCCTGCCCCGCGGCGAGCGTGGCGCCGGCCTCCGGCAATTCGACGAAGACCAGCTCGCCAAGCTGCTGCTGGGCATGGTCGGTGATGCCCACGACCACGGTCCCGTCACTCTCCTGGCGCAACCACTCGTGGTCGCGGGTGTACTTCAGTTCCCCTGGCACGGCGCTCATGGTGTGTCTGCCTCCGCAGCAGTTCCCGGTGTTGTCAGGTGACGAGCACGCGGCCGTGCCGCACGAAAGGCGGACGCAGCAGCCGCGCCGGGCGCAACGCGCCCCGAATCTCGACTTCGCAGGCCCCGGCCGCGGCAACCGGCACGCGCGCCAGGGCGATGGAACAGTTCATGGTTGGCGAGAAGCCGCCGCTGGTGACCAGGCCATCGCCGGCGGCGGTGACGACGCGCTGGCCGCGGCGCATGACCCCGCGTTCGCCGAGCACCAGGCCGGCCAGCCGCTGGGTGGGGCCGGCGGCGCGCTCGCGCTCCAGTGCGCTGCGGCCAATGAACGCGCGCTCGGCCGGCTCCCAGGCGACGGTCCAGGCCAGGCCGGACACCAGCGGCGAGGTCGCCTCGTCCATGTCCTGGCCATAGAGGTTCATGCCGGCCTCGAGGCGCAGCGTGTCGCGGGCACCCAGGCCACAGGGCGCGATGCCCGCGGCCAGCGCCGCGTCCCAGAAGGCGAGCCCGGCGGCGGCCGGCAGCAGCACTTCCCAGCCGTCCTCGCCGGTGTAGCCGGTGCGGCCGACGAAGGCATCGCCAGCCTCGGCGGCATGGAAGGGTTCGAGCGCCAGCGCCGCGGTCCGCAGCGATTCGGGCAGCAGCGGCGCGGCGCGTTCGCAGGCCCGCGGGCCCTGCACCGCCAGCATCACCAGGTCCCTGCGCGGCTCCAGCGCCAGGTCGAAGCCGGCGGCTGCCGCGCGCATCCAGGCGAGATCCTTGTCGCTGGTGCCCGCATTGACGACCACGCGATAGGGCGTGGCCGCACCCGCGACGCGCTGGTAGGCGATGAGGTCGTCGATGACGCCGCCTTCCTCGTTGAGCATGCAGCTGTAGAGCGCCTGGCCCGGGACGAGGCGCGCCACGTCGTTGGCCAGCAGCCGGCGCAGCCACGCAGTGGCATCGGCCCCGGCCACGTCCACCACCAGCATGTGGGAGACGTCGAAGATGCCGGCATCGCGGCGCACGCGATGATGTTCCTCGAGCTGTGAGCCGTAGTGCAGCGGCATGTCCCAGCCACCGAAGGGCACCATCTGCCCCCCGGCGCCCACATGACGGTCATGCAGTGGCGTGCGCTTCGACATGGCGGATTCCGAATGAGAAAGGGCGGCAGGCTCGAGGTCTGCCGCCCCGCTGTCCTGGAAGCTGAGGGATCGGGTCCGGCCTTCCACCGCGATCGCCGGCGATCCGGCGCGTGATCTTACGCCATGGCGCCAGCGGCCACCAGCAACGCCCGGCCATTCAGGAAGCCGAGCCGCGGCGCACCCAGGCGGGCACCTCGCCAGTCCGTCCCATGGCCATGTCGGCCAGCCGCGCCTTCACCGGGCCGAGGTGATCGACCAGCGCCAGGCCATGGCCTGCCACTCGCGACAGGCCGGGCACGCTGCTGGAGAAGGCGGCATTGATCAGGCTCATGGCGCCGATGGTGGCGGCGTTCTCGCCGCGGCGTGCGCGCTCGAAGCGGCGCAGGGCCAGGGGATCGCCGGGATCGGCATGCGGCAATGCCAGGTGATCGGCCAGTACCTGCGCCAGCACCACCGCATCGCGGAACGCGAGGTTGACGCCCTGCCCCGCCAGCGGATGCACGCGATGCGCGGCATCGCCGATCAGCGCGAAGCGCAGGCCGCTGTACTGCGCGGCATTGGCGGCAGCCAGTTCGAAGGCGGCGCGCTGCGTGGTGAGCCGCAGGCCGCCGAGCACGCCGCCCATCGCCGCGGTCACCTCGCGCTCGAACTCCGCGACGCCGAGTGCCAGCAGACTCGCCGCCCGGGCGGACGCACAGGACCAGACCAGCGACACCCGGCCATCCGCCAGCGGCAGCAGTGCCACGGGTCCGTCGGACTGGAAGCACTGCCAGGCCGTGTCGTCATGCGGACGCTCGCTCGCGAGATGCGCGACCACGGCGTGCTGGCCATAGGCCTGATGCCGAGCGCCGACGCCGAGTGCCTGCCGCAGCCACGAGGCATGGCCGTCGGCACCGACCACCAGCCGCGCCCGCAGCAGGCCGCCGCCTGCGAGGCTGACGCTGGCGGCATCGCCATCGATCGCCAGCGCTGCGGGCTTCGTGGCGGGCAGCAGCTGCAGCCCGCCGCCCGGGGCATGCCAGAGTGCGGAGCGCAGTACCTCGTTCTCGACGATGTAGCCGAGCTCCGCCACGCCCTGCTCCGCGGCATCGAAATGGATGGACGCGGCGCCATCGGGCGCCCCGGCCTGGTGCCAGACGACCATGCGGCGATACGGCCCGACGCGCTGCGCCGGCAGCAGCGGCCAGGCAGCGCAACGTTCGAGGATGGTCCGCGACCCCGGCGACAGCGCCACCACCCGCAGGCCGACCTCGGCATCGGGCGCAGCTGCCGGTGCGTCGCCAGCATCGAGCACGGCGATGGACAGCCCGGGTCGCCGACCGCCGCCGAGCACCGCGAGCAGTCGCGCGAACGCGAGTCCGGCGTGGCCGCCGCCGACGACCAGCACGTCGACATCGACGGCCACGCTCACAGCGGCAACCCGCGGGCGAGGCGCGTCATCGGCCCGGCCATGCCCATGGTGTGGCGCGCCAGCGCGCGCTTGGCGCCCGGCAGCATGTCGAACAACAGCAGTCCCGCGCCGCGGGCTGGTCCCATGCCCGGCGCCGCCAGCCCGAACAGCCGGATCAGGCCATCGGTGAAGCCGATGACGTTGCGCTGGTCGCGCCGGCGCAGCTCGGCGTAGCGCGCCAGCGTCGCGGCGCCGCCCGGGTCGGCCCCGGCGCGGACCGCATCGGCCACCACCTCCGCGAGCGCTGCGACATCGCGCAGGCCGAGGTTGTAGCCCTGGCCGGCGACCGGGTGCAGGCCCTGCGCCGCATTGCCGATGACCGCCGCACGCGGTGCAGTGATGTCCTGCGCCTGCACCAGCGACAGCGGATAGGCACTGCGCCGGCCGAGCTGCACGAAATCGCCGAGCCGGCGCCCGAAGCCGTCCTGCAGGAGCCGGAGGAATGCCGCATCGTCCAGCGCCAGCGCCGCCGCGGCAGCGGCCGGCGGCCGTGCCAGCACGAACACGTAACGGCCGTCGCGGAATGGGAGCAGCGCCAGCGGTCCCTCGGCACTGAAGCGCTCGTAGGCCGTGCTGGCGCTCGGTGCGCCGGCGATGGCGACGTTGCCGACCACCGCGGTCTGCTCGTAGCTGCGCTCCGTGGCAGCGATGCCGAGCGCCTGGCGCAAGCTGGAGCGCGCACCATCGGCGACGACCAGCAGGCGCGCGCGCAGCTGCCCGCCGCCCCGGGCCGCATCGAGTGTCGTGCTGACCTGCGCCTGCTCCAGCACCGGTGACTGCAGCGACCCGGGGCAGAACACCTCGACATCCGGCGCCGCGCCGAGCCGCGCCCAGAGCGCCGCGCCGAGGTCGCGGCTGGCCACGACATGGCCGAGCGTGTCCACGCCCTGCTGCTCGGCGCTGATGATGGCACTGCCGAAGCGGCCGCGCTCGGAGACGTGGATGCGGCGGATGGGCGTGGCGAGTGCCGCCACCTCCCGCCAGGCACCGATGCCGTCGAGGATGATGCGGCTGCTGCGCGAGAGGGCGATGGTCCGGTCGTCAAAGGATGGCTGCGCGGCGCTCGCGATGGGCACCGCCTCCACCAGCGCCACCCGCAGCGGCAGTGCCGCCAGCGCACAGGCCAGGCTGGCACCGACCAGGCCGCCGCCGGAGATGACCACGTCGAAGTCCCCGGCAGCGCTCATGTGGCGGAACCCACCAGCGCCTCGATCGCATCCGGGTCGGTGGGCAGGTCGCCGGTCAGCACCTCGATCCCGTCGCCGGTCACCAGCACGTCGTCCTCGATGCGCACGCCGATGCCCTGCCAGCGCGGCGCCACGCCGCGCGTGCCCGGCGGAATGTAGATCCCGGGCTCCACGGTCAGCACCATGCCCGGTTCCAGCATCCGCCACTGGTCGCCGACCTTGTAGTCGCCGACGTCGTGTACATCCATGCCGAGCCAGTGGCCGGTGCGATGCATGAAGAACCGGCGGTAGTCGCCGTTGCGGACGATGGCGGCCGGCGTGCCCTCGAGGATGCCGAGGCGGCGCAGGCCGCGGGCGATGACCGCCACCGCGGCATCATGCGGCTCGTTCCAGTGGTTGCCGGCGGCGATTGCCCGGAACGCGGCCTGCTGCGCTTCCAGCACCACTTCGTAGATGGCGCGCTGCGCCGGCGTGAAGCGCCCGCCCACCGGCCAGGTGCGGGTAACGTCGGCGGCATAGCAGTCGTGTTCGCTGCCGGCATCGACCAGCAGCAGGTCGCCTTCCTGCATCTGGCGGCGGTTCGCCGAATAGTGCAGCACGCAGGCATTGGGCCCGGAGCCGACGATGGGCAGGTAGGCCGGCTGCATGCCATGGCGCCGGAATTCGTGGAGGTATTCCGCCTCGATCTCGTACTCGTGGAGACCGGGCTGGCAGCGTGCCATGGCCCGGCGATGGGCGCCGACGGTCACGGCAGCCGCGCGCCGCAGGCAACCGAGTTCGGCACGGCTCTTGTACAGGCGCATGTCGTGCAGGAAATGATCGAGCGCGATGAACTCGTCGGGCGTGTGGGTGCCGGGGCTGCCCCGGCTGCGCAGCGCCGTCACCCAGCCGATCAGGCGGCTGTCGAATTCCGGGTTCGCGCCCATCGTGTAGTACACGCGCTCGGCCTGCTCGATGATGCCGGGCAGGATTTCGTCGACATCGCCGATGGGAAATGCGTCGCTCGCACCATAGTCGGACACCGCCTGCTCGGGTCCGGCGCGGGCCCCGTCCCAGGTCTCGCGCAGCGGGTCGCGGTCCCGGCAGAACAGGATGTACTCGCCCTGGGGCCGCCCTGGCGCCAGCACCGCGATCGCCTCGGGCTCGGGGAAACCGGTGATGTAGAAGAAGTCGCTGTCCTGCCGGTAGGGATACTCCACGTCGCGGTTGCGCAGGCGGGCGGGCGCGGCCGGCAGGATGCCGATGCCGCCGCGGCCGATCATGCGCATCAGCTGGCGCCGACGCCGGAGGAACTCGCTGGCTTTCACGGCCGGGTGGTCAGTGCAGGCTGGCGTTGCCCGCCGCGCCGCGCGCTTCGTGCAACTCCTCGAACATGAGCTGGACGCTGACGCGCACGAACTCGACCAGCTCGGCGTAGGCGGCCTCGCCCTCCGGCTCGGTCTCGGCCTGGCCGACGGTGGCCCGGGCAATCTCGGCGAAGTCGCCGATGATCTCCCGCGCCGTATCGCCGGCGAGCGCGGCGCGCGCCCCGGGGCTGGCAGCGGCTTCACCGAGGCCTTCCATGAAGCCGGTGCACCAGGCGCCCAGCGCCTCGGTGCGTTCGGCGAGCGGGCGCTCGTCGGGTGGCAGCAGCAACGTGAAGGCCATGGCGCCTTCCGACAGCGCCGCGCAGCTGGCCTCGGCCAGGGCGCCCAGCAGGTCAGCAGTTTCGGCACCCGCCTCGGCGGCGCCGTCGGCAGTCAGCAGCGAGGCGACCCAGGCCGGCCCGGCCCGCCCGCCGAGCACGCAGGCGAGCCCGCAGAGGCTGCCATGCGCCTCGGTGACGCCCGGGCTGGTGCCCAGTTCGCCCAGGGCGTCCTCGACCAGGGAATAGCTCGGCAATCCTGTGCTGGCCATGTGGATTACAGCCGCGCCGGCATCCTTGTGTTTTGCATAACCGGGCGATGCTCCGGCAGGGCAAATATCCTAGCATCGGTCACCGGGCCGCGCATTTGACCGTCCCCGGGGGGCAGAACTATATTCATTTGATGACGGAAGACAGCGAGAGGTCCTTCGGCGACGAACTCGAGCGGCTCGGCAAGCGGCTGGATGACCTCGTCGTGACCTGCAACCAGCTGAAGGAGGAGAACCGATCCCTCCGGCAGCGCCAGGACGCCCTCACCGCCGAGCGCGCCAACCTGCTGCAGAAGAACGAGCAGGTTCGCGCGCGGGTGGAAGCGATGATCGGGCGCCTGAAGGCCATGGAGCACGGCACATGAGCGAGGCAACCAGGGTCAACATCCGGATCCTGGAGCGGGACTATCAGGTGTCCTGCGCCCCGGAAGAGCGTACCGCGCTGCTGGATTCAGCGGAGCTGCTCAACAGCAAGATGCGCGAGATCCGTGACAGCGGGCGCGTGGTCGGCCTCGAACGCATCGCCGTCATGGCGGCCCTGAACATGGCGAACGAATTGCTGCGGTCGCGGGAACGGGGCGAAGTGCTTGAAACCAAGGCGAAGGCGCGGGTACGCGCCATGCGCGAGCGCGTCGAGGGTGCGCTGCGCCCTGGCCAGCAGCTCGAGATCTGAAGTCCCCGGGCGCAAAGCCTGGCATGCGTCGCATTTTTCACCAGGCATCGCCGTATAATCAGTGACGGCGTTTCCTGCGGTGTTCGAGTAGGGCTGACTGCCTTCGACCCTTAAATGCACTGCAGGGACCTGGGCCTGTCGGCAGCTTTGTGCATTACCGCCCCGAGCGGAAAGCCTGCTCTGCCACGGTCTGTCCCACCTTTCGCTCGGGTCCGAGAGCGACGGCTTGAGACGGCACATGCGGGAACGCCATCCTCCACCTCCTCCTGCCGCCATGCCGGGTGCTCCCGGGTGAAAGCCCTGCGCGCCAGCATGCGCCGCCGCCGTGCACAGCTGCCGCCCGGGCTGCTCGCCGACCATTCCGCCAGCATTGCCCGCAGCCTCTGGCGGATGCCGCTGCTGGCCCGCTGCCAGCGCATCGCCTGCTACATGGCGGTCGACGGCGAAGTCGACTGCGCCAGCTTCATGGTGGCAGCGGTGGCACGCGGCCGGCAGATTTTCCTGCCAGTGGTGCATGGCTGCGGGCTGTTGTTCGCCCCCTGGCAACCCGGCGTCCCGATGGCGCGCAACCGCTACGGCATTCCCGAGCCACTGTCCGAAGCCGGCACCTGGCTGCGGGGCACGCAGCTCGACGTTGTGCTGGCGCCACTTGTGGCCTTCGATGCAGGCGGACGGCGGCTCGGCATGGGCGGCGGCTACTACGATCGCAGCTTCGCCTTCACGCGACAGCGCGGCCGCTGGCAGCACCCGCGACTCGTCGGTCTCGCCCATGAATTCCAGTGCGTGGCATCGCTGCCGGCACGCTCGTGGGACATCGGCATGCACGCGGTGGTGACGGAAGCGGGCGTCAGGTTGTTCTGATCCACGCGCCATGCACCGGCGGACCAGCGAGCACCAGCCGGAAGCTCGCCGACAAAAAATCTGCGGATCAGTTCACTGTAATCAGTGGAATTTTGATTTCGGTTGTATATACTCAACCGCGGTTACCCCGACAGGAGACCAATGTCATGGCAAAGAAGAAGGCTGCTTCGAAGAAGAAGGCCAAGAAGAAGGCCAAGAAGAAGCGCTAGCAATAGCTGGCAAATCGCGGGAACCGGCAACGGTTCCCGCGGCTTCCCAAAAGGAAGTGTCTGACGAATGTGCCCGCCTCTGGCGGGCACATTTCTATCCGGGGTCCATCGCGCAGCTTCGCTGCCGACCGCGGAAATCCCGGCAAAAATCGCTATCATCTGCCAGAGTGCACAGGCAGGCCCTCAGCAGACGGGAGCACGCATGGACCAGGCGCAGAAGAAGCGACAGGCAGCCAGGGCCGCCATCGATTTCATCGAACCCGGTATCCGCCTCGGCGTGGGCACCGGCTCGACAGTCAACCTCTTCATCGAGGAACTGGCGCGGGTACGCGACCGGATCGCCGCCGTCACCGCCAGCTCGCGGGAGACCGAGCAGCGCCTGAAGGCGGCCGGCTTCGAGGTCGCGGAACTGGCCGAGACCGGGGACCTCGACCTCTACGTCGACGGAGCCGACGAGGCCAACAAGCACTTCCACCTGATCAAGGGCGGCGGCGGCGCGTTGACCCGGGAAAAGGTGCTGGCGGCGGCCTCGCGCCGCTTCGTCTGCATCATCGACGACTCCAAGTGGGTGGCGGTCCTCGGCCGGTTCCCGCTGCCGGTGGAAGTGGTGCCGATGGCTCAGTCGTACGTGGCCCGGCAGATGGTTCGGGCCCGCGGCCAGCCGATCCTGCGCAAGGGCTTCGTCACCGACAACGGCAACGTCATCCTCGACGTGCACCAGCTGTCGATAACCAACCCGCCGGACATGGAGGCGCGCTTCAACCAGATCGCCGGCGTGGTGACCGTGGGCATCTTCGCCAGCCGCCCGGCGGACGTGATCCTCATGGCCGAGGACGCTGGCATCAAGCGCTTCGACCGGCGCTAGGCCGGCGGCAGAAAAAAGCCCACCTCTGGGGTGGGCTTCTTCCGGCCTTGGACTGGCTGGGGGACTAGGATTCGAACCTAGGTTAACGGAGTCAGAGTCCGCTGTCCTACCACTAGACGATCCCCCAACGACCCGGCGCAGATCGCAGGCGGAGGTGAATCCCGCCAGCCCCGATCAGCGCTTCGAGTACTGGGTGGCGCGGCGGGCCTTGCGGACGCCGACCTTCTTGCGCTCGACCTCGCGGGCGTCACGGGTGACGAAGCCGGCCCGGCGCAGCGAACCGCGCAGGCTGCCGTCGTACTCCATCAGCGCCCGGGTCAGGCCGTGGCGGATGGCGCCGGCCTGGCCGGTCATGCCGCCGCCGCTGACCGTCACGTCGACGTCGAAGCGGGTGGTGAGTTCGGTGAGTTCCAGCGGCTGGCGCACGATCATGCGCGCGGTCTTGCGGCCGAAGAATTCGTCGAGGGACCGGTCGTTGATGGTGATCGAGCCCTTGCCGGGACGGATGAAGACCCGCGCCGTGGAACTCTTGCGTCGACCGGTGCCGTAGTAAGCCTGGGTAGCCATGGATTGCTCAACCTGCGTTCAGGATCAGATCTTGAGGGGCTGGGGCTGCTGGGCGGCGTGGTTGTGCTCGGCGCCCGGGAAAACCTTGAGCTTGCGCAACATCGCGGCACCGAGCCGGTTCTTCGGCAGCATGCCCTTGACGGCGATGCGCAGCACGCGGTCGGGAGCCCGGTTCAGCAGGTGCTCCAGGCTCTCGGTCTTCATGTTGCCGACATAGCCTGTGTAGCGGTAGTAGGTCTTGTCCTTCAGCTTCTGGCCCGTCACCCGGATCTTCGCGGCATTCACCACGACGATATAGTCGCCGGTGTCCACGTGCGGCGTGTAGATGGGCTTGTGCTTGCCGCGCAGCCGGCGCGCGAGCTCGGTGGCCAGCCGGCCCAGCGTGCGCCCGTCGGCGTCTACCAGGTACCAGCCACGTTTTACTTCTTCCGGCTTGGCAGAAATTGTTCTCATGGGCCTGTCTGCAAGGTATCGGGACCCGCGTCGACCGCGGGCACAAGGGCGGCGATTTTAATGGGGCTCCCCCCGGTTTTCAACGACAACCGGGCCCGGGAGGCCGGCCGGAGGGGGGAGCGTGACCCCCCGGACAGGCTCAGAACTTGTATTCCAGCGAAATCGAGGTCTGGGTGTCGGTCTTGTCGGTCCCGGGCAGCACGTCGGTGTTGTGCTTGACCAGGTAGCCCAGCACCAGGGCCACGTTGCCGATGATCCCGGCCTTCAGCTCGGTCAGGGACTCGTAGTAGGTGTTGTCGGAGCCGATGCTGCTCGACAGCTTCTCGCTGAACAGCGCGTTTTCGCTCAGGTGCCAGTGATAGTCCATGCCGATCCGGCCGATCATCTCGTTGTTGTCGGTGCCGTCGTCGAGCTTGGACTGGGTGGCACCGACACCAGCCTCCAGGGCCAGTTCCTGGGTCGCGGTGCGCAGCACCCGCCAGCCCAGGCCGGCCACCTCGAAAATCTGGTGGTCGTAGGAGCTGAAGCGGTCCTTGTTCCACTCGCCAAGGCCGAAAACATAGACCGTCTCGCGCATGTCGTATTTGGTCTTGAGCTGGGCCTTGTAGGCCTCGGCGCTGGTGTCCTTGTCCTGGCTGGCCCCCATGGCGGTCGCCAGCGCGCTGTGGTGCCAGCGGTCCTGGTCATACAGCACCTCGGTCTTGAGGTTGGCCGTGGTGCTCTCCGAGTTGCCGCGCACGGCAACGTAGCCGGCAGCCACGTTGCCGGACCAGCCCTGCGGGATTTCCTTGCCCTTCTCGCCGTGGCCAAACGCCGGATGGACGCTGCCCAGGAAGCCGAGTGCCGCCAGGATGACTGGAACCTTGTGCATGTGGAATCCCCCGAAGCTGGGTCTGGTGGTCTGGGTAGGTCGCGCACGCCAGGCGGCGCGCGGCGCACTCTAAACGCGCGGCGGCGGCATCGCAACACCACCTGGCTGCGGGTGCCTGCGTATACTCGGGCCATGGACACGAGCCGCCCGGGCCTGATCGACCGCTGCATCGCCGAGTTCGACGCGGCACTGCGCACGGTGGCCGCGGCGCATCCGGCCGGCCGGGCGAGGCCGCAGGCAGCAGCCGCGCAGGAACCGCTCACCGCCAGTGAACGCGACCTGGCCGCGAGGCTCATGCGGGTCAACCATGCCGGCGAGATCGCCGCCCAGGCCCTGTACCGCGGCCAGGCGCTGGTGGCCGGTGATGCGGCCCTGCGCAGCGCCCTGCTGCAGGCCGCCGACGAGGAACACGCACACCTCGGCTGGTGCCAGGAGCGGACCGCTGCGCTGGGTGCGGGCACCAGCCGGCTGGCGCCCTTCTGGTATGCGGGCGCGCTGGCCATCGGCGTGGCCGCGGGACTGGCCGGCGACCGCCGCAGCCTCGGCTTCCTGGCCGAAACCGAGCGCCAGGTCAGCGAGCATCTCGACGGCCACCTCCAGCGCCTGCCTGGCCAGGACCAGGTGAGCCGCCGCATCGTCGAGCGCATGCGGGCCGACGAGCAGGCCCATCGCCAGGACGCGCTGGCCCGCGGCGGGATCGAACCGCCAGCCCCGATCCGCCGGGCCATGCGCCTGGCTTCCCGGGTCATGACCTCCGTTGCCTACTATTTCTAGGCGCCGCCGGCGATGCGTCCGCAGCTGCCGGCAGCCGCGGACGTGACGGCGTTCACGTTCCCAGGCCGCCCGCAGGCCCCGCGACGCGCATCCCTGTGACCGCCCTCACAATTCCGCAAGGTGACTTGACATACTTCCGGCCGGCAGCCCATACACTGCCTGCCTATTGAACATATCGCCATGCCGTGCGTCTCGTGGCGAGTGTAGATTCGATCTGTGTTGTTGTTTGTCTCGAGGGGAGGGTGAGCCCATGGCTGCCAACGGAAAAATGCTAAGCGACATCCCGGCCATCAACCGGTTCCTGACCTACTGCCGTGTGCGCACGGTGCCGGGCAAGACGGTGATGATCCACGCGGGCGACCTGCCCGACACGCTCTACTACATCATCGACGGCTCGGTCGAAGTGATGATCGAGGACGAGGATGGCAACGAGATGGTGCTGGCCTACCTCAACAAGGGCCAGTTCTTCGGTGAAATGGGCCTGTTCAACGAGCAGCCGAGCCGCAGCGCCTGGGTGCGCACGCGGGTCTCCTCCGAGATCGCCGAGATGACCTATCCGCGCTTCCGCCAGATCGCCAGCGAGAGCCCCGGCCTGGTCTTCGAGCTCGCCACGCAGATGGCCACACGCCTGACACGCACCAACCGCAAGCTCTCCGACCTCGCCTTCGTCGATGTCACCGGCCGCGTCGCCCACGCGATCCGCGACCTGTGCAACGAGCCCGATGCCATGACCCACCCGCAGGGCATGCAGATCAAGGTCAGCCGCCAGGAACTCTCGCGCCTCGTGGGCTGCTCGCGCGAGATGGCGGGCCGGGTGCTGAAGGTGCTGGAGGACGAGGGGCTGGTCTCGGCCAGCGGCAAGACCATCGTCGTCTACAACGTGCGTCCGCAACCGAAGATCCGTGCCGTGCCCGCCACCCCGGCCCCGGCACCGGCCGCCGCGAACGGCCAGTAGGCGTCCCTGACGGCGGCGGCCGTCGCCCTCAGGTGGCGGCCGCCACTTCCTTGCGCAGCTCGCCAATGGTCGCGGCGTAATCCGTGCTGCCGAAGATCGCCGATCCCGCGACGAAGGTATCGGCCCCCGCCTCCGCCGCGGCGCGGATGTTGTCCACCTTGATGCCGCCATCCACCTCCAGGCGGATGTCGCGCCCGAGCGCATCGATGCGCTTGCGCACCTGACGCAGCTTGGGCAGCGCGGAATGGATGAACGACTGGCCGCCGAAGCCGGGATTCACCGACATCACCAGCACGAAATCGAGCTTCTCCAGCGTGTAATCCAGCCAACCCAGCGGGGTGGCCGGGTTCAGCACCAGGCCGGCCTTGCAGCCCAGCCTGCGGATCAGCTCGATGCTGCGATCGACGTGGTCGCTGGCTTCCGGGTGGAAGCTGATCCAGCTGGCCCCGGCCGCGGCGAAATCCTCCACCAGCCGATCCACCGGCCGCGTCATCAGGTGCACGTCGATCGGGGCGCTGACGCCATGCTTGCGCAGCGCCGCGCACACCAGCGGGCCGATGGTCAGGTTCGGCACATAGTGGTTGTCCATGACGTCGAAGTGGATCTGGTCTGCGCCGGCGGCGAGCACCGCGTCGACTTCAGCGCCGAGACGGGCAAAATCCGCCGAAAGGATTGAGGGAGCGATCAGCGGGGGATTGCGGGCCACGATGGCCTCCTGCGGGTGATTCGCGGCGATGGTAGCACGGGCCTAGCGGAAGCCCCGGTGCTCGCGCACCGCATCGTAGGCGGCACGGATCTCGCGTGTGCGCTCCTCGGCGATCTCGCGCATCGAGTCGGGCAGCCCGCGCGCCGCCTGCTTGTCGGGATGGTGCTGGTTCATCAGCCGCCGGTAGGCGGTCTTGATCTCGCGGTCGCTGGCGCTGGCGGGCACGCCGAGTACCTGGTAGGCCTTCGCCAGGCTGTCGGCGCGCGGCGGCTCGCGGCCCTGGCCATATCCCTGGCCCTGGCCAAAGCCCTGGCCCCCAGGCTGGCCGCGCCGCAGCCGCAACAGGGTTTCGATCTGTGCGAGCGCCAGCGCACCAAAGCCCAGCCCCGCAGCGATGCGCCCGAGCAGCACGCGCTCCGGAGCGCTGATCTCGCCGGTGGCGAGCGCGACGTCCACCTGGATCTCCAGGAACAGCTGCAGCAGCTGCGGCTCGCTGCCGCAGTACTCGCGCAGGCGCGCCACCTGGCCATCGACCGGGAAATCCTGCTGCTTGCCGGTATTGAACAGCTGGATGGCGAGCTGGCGCTGGCGTTCATCGAGGCGCATGCGCTGCATGACCCCGCGGGCCGCGCCGATCTCCGCCTCCGTGACCCAGCCGTCGACCTTGGCGAGGTGCCCCATGACGATGAAGGTGCTCTCGAAGAACACCCGTTGGCGGTCGGCCGCCGTGCCGACGATGCGCGGGCGCAGCCGCAGCCCGCGGTCGAACTGGTGGCCGAGGATGACGCCGACGATGGCGCCGGGCAGCCGGGCCACCGCATAGCCGAGCAGGCCGCCAGCGAGTTTTCCGATCCAGGCCATCCAGCTTCCGTCCGCCGTACCGCAGGTGCCCGTCCACCGGGTTACCCGGCCCGCGGCACCGGCATACAATAGCGGGCCTGCCGCAGGACTGGACGGAATTTGCACATGGGCACGACGGCCGGGGAATCCGCGTTGTTCGAATCGAACCTGACCGGCCTGAAGCGCATCAGCCAGGGCAAGGTGCGCGACATCTACGAGGTCGATGCCGACCAGCTGCTGATCGTCACCAGCGACCGGCTCTCGGCCTTCGACGTGGTGCTGCCCACGCCCATCCCAGGCAAGGGCGAGGTGCTGACCCAGCTGTCGAACTTCTGGTTCGAGCGCATGCGCGCGGTGGTGCCGAACCACCTCACCGGCCGCCGGCCGGAAGACGTGGTGCAGGACCCGGCGGAACGCGCACTGGTCGCGCGCCGCGCCATCGTCGTGCGCCGGCTGCAGCCGCTGCCCGTGGAAGCCGTGGTGCGCGGCTACCTGATCGGCTCCGGCTGGAAGGACTACCAGGCGACGGGCGCGGTCTGCGGCATCCCGCTGCCGCGGGGCCTGCCGATGGCGGCGCAGCTGCCAGAGCCGATCTTCACCCCGGCGACCAAGGCGGAGATCGGCCAGCACGACGAGAACATCAGCTTCGCGGAAATGGAGAAGCTGGTCGGCGCCGGGCTGGCGCGCCAGGTCCGTGACCTCGCCATCGAGATCTACCACCGCGGCGCCGAGTACGCCCGCGGCCGCGGCATCATCATCGCCGACACCAAGTTCGAGTTCGGCCTGGATGCTGCCGGGAAGCTCTACCTGATCGACGAGGTACTGACGCCGGATTCCTCGCGCTTCTGGCCGGCGGCCGAATACCGTACCGGCATCAGCCCGCCGAGCTTCGACAAGCAGTACGTGCGCGATTACCTCGAGACCCTCGACTGGGGCAAGACGGCGCCCGGCCCGGCCCTGCCGCCCGAGGTCATCCGCCACACCAGCGCGAAATACCGCCAGGCGCTGGAGCTGCTGACGCGGCCGGGCTGAACCCCGGCGCCAGCACGGATTCCCCGCAGGACAACCGGGGCCACGGGATCGATGCCAGCTTGAGCCTCAGCGGACGCATCGAGGGCTGGCTCTGGCATCCGCGCTGGGCGGCATTGCCTGCGCTGCCACGCGCCGGGCTGCTGCTGGTCCGCTGCACCTACGCCCTGCTGCGCGACGTGGTGGCCGGCCCGCTGACCCTGCACGCCATGGGGCTGGTCTACGTCACGCTGCTCTCCGTGGTGCCGCTGCTGGCGGTGAGCTTCTCGGTCGTCAAGGCCTTCGGCTTCCACCACCAGCTCGAACCGCTGCTGTTCGGATTCCTCGAACCCCTGGGCGCACGCGGTGCGGAACTGACCGCCCGGGTCATCGCCTTCGTCGACAACGCCCAGGGCAGCGTGCTGGCGGGGGTCGGCCTGTTGTTCCTGTTCATCACGGCGCTGTCCATGGCCGGGCAGATGGAGGTCAGCTTCAACCGCATCTGGCGCGTGGAGCAGCCGCGCAGCCTCGGCCGGCGCCTGACCGAGTACCTGTCGGTGATCCTGGTGGGTCCGGTGGTGATGGTCACCGCCATGGCGATCATCGCCGGCCTGCGCAGCAATGCCCTGGTGCAGGCGCTCGGCGGCTCGCCGGTCGGGGCGCTGGTCGGCCTGCCCGCCGCGATCCTGCCCTATGCACTGGTCTGCATCGGCTTCTCGCTGGTGTACTGGTTCGTGCCCAACACCAGCGTGCGCCTGCATGCCGCGCTGGCCGGCGGGCTGCTCGGCGGCGTGCTCTGGGTCGGCACCGGCGTGCTGTTCGCCGCCTTCGTGGTCAACGCGGCGGCGACCATCACCATCTACGCGAGCTTCGCGATCGTCATCAGCGCACTGTTCTGGCTGTACCTGTCCTGGCTGATCCTGCTGGTCGGCGCCCAGTTCGCCTTCTACGTGCAGTGGCCGGAATACCTGCGGGTCGGCTTCCGCCGCGCGGTGACCGGCACCGCGCAGATGGAGGCCGCCGCGCTGGCGGTGATGCTGCTGGTGGCCCGCACCTTCCGCGCCGGCGCGGCGCCGCTGCGGCCCGTGGACATCGCCGCGCAGACCGGCCTGCCCGGGCTGGCACTGGCGCCGGTGATCGCGCGCCTGGAAGCCGCCGGACTGCTGGCCCGCACCGCCGGCGAGGGGCTGCTGCCGCAACGCGAGCCGGCTGCCATACAGCTGCGCGAGATCATGCAGGCGGTGCGCCATCCGGCGTCCGCGGACATCGGCGGGGAAATCCGCTGGCCGGCGGCGGTGGCTGACCTCGGCGCCCGGCTGGACGCGACGCTCGGCGATGCACTGCGCGGCCGCAGCCTGGCAGACCTCGCGGACACGGCCGGCTAGCTGCCGGCGATCGTCATCTCGCGCACCAGGATCGAGCCGCTGCGGATGCCGCCGCGCACATCCACATCGCCGCCGACGGCGAGGATGTCGCGGTACATGTCGCGCAGGTTGCCGGCGATGGTGACCTCGCTCACCGGGAAGCGGACCACGCCAGCTTCTACCCAGAAGCCGGTGGCGCCGCGCGAGTAGTCGCCGGTGACGGGATTGACGCCGCTGCCCATCAGCTCGGTCACCAGGAAGCCGGTGCCGAGTTCGGCCAGCAGTTCGTCGAATGTCGGTGCACCCGCGCTGCTCGACACCAGCAGGTTGTGCGCGCCACCGGCGTTGCCGGTGCTGGCCATGCCGAGCTTGCGTGCCGAATAGCTGCCGAGCACGTAGCCCTGGATCACCCCGGCATCGACCAGGCGGCGGTCGACGGTTGCGACGCCCTCGTCGTCGAAAGGCGCACTCGCCAGCCCCCTGGGCAGGTGCGGTCGCTCGTCGATGCTCACATGCGGCGCCAGCACCCGCGTGCCGAGACTGTCGAGCAGGAACGAGGCGCGACGATAGAGCGCCCCGCCGCTCAGCGCGCCGACCAGGTGGCCAACCAGCCCGCGGGCCAGGCGCGCCGGGTAGAGCACCGGCGCGCTGCGCGTGTCGAGCTTCACCGCCCCGAGGCGCGCGAGCGCGCGGCTGGCGGCCTCGCGGCCGACCACCGCTGCGGCTGTCAGCTCCACCGGATCGCGCGCGGCGGTGAACTCGAAATCGCGCTCCATCTGCTGGCCCTGGCTGGCGAGCACCGCGCAGGACAGGCTGTGGCTGGTCTCGCGGTAGCCGGCGAGGAAGCCATGGCTGTTGCCATAGGCGCGTGCGCCATCGTGGCTGCCGACGGCGGCGCCCTCGGAGTTGGTGATGCGCGGGTCGTGGTCCAGCGCCGCGGCCTCGCAGCGCGTGGCCAGCTCGATGGCCGCATCCGCATCCAGTGACCAGGGATGCCAGAGGTCGAGGTCGGGGATCTCGCGCGCCAGCCGGTCGGGCTCGGCGAGGCCCGCGCAGGCGTCCTCGGCGGCGTAGCGCGCGAGGCTCGCCGCCTTGCGCACGCTCTCCTCGATGGCGGCCGGGCGCAGGTCCGAGGTGCTGGCACTGCCCTTGCGCTGGCCGAAGTACAGGGTGACGCCGATGCCCTGGTCGCGCTGGTACTCGAGCGTTTCCACCGAGCGCATGCGCACCGTCACCGACAGGCCGGTGGCGAAGCTGGCGCTGGCCTCGGCCTGCGAGGCCCCGAGGTGCCGCGCCAGGGCGAGTACCTCGGCCACGCGGGCCTGGAGATCCGCAACGTCGTGTCCTGCCGCTGGAGTGGTCATGCCTGCCTGCCCTGGTCGATGGCGGCGCATTCTAGCAGGCAGCCACGCCCGCCCCGCGGGGCTGCGGTATCATCCCGCGCTCGGGCCACGGCTGCACCCGCAGGAGCACGAGGGAACATGAAACCACTGGTCGGCATCCTCATGGGCTCGCGCTCGGACTGGGAAATCATGTCCCATGCCTCCGCCACGCTGGATGCACTGGGCATCGAGCACGAGGTCAACGCCATCTCCGCGCACCGCGCGCCCGATGCCATGGGCAGCTACTGCGAGAGCGCCCGCGACCGCGGCCTGAAGGTGCTGATCGCCGGCGCCGGCCTCGCCGCGGCCCTGCCGGGCTGCGCCGCTGCCAAGACGCCGCTGCCGGTGCTGGGCGTGCCGCTGCCCTCGCCCGCCCTCGGCGGCATGGATGCGCTGCTGTCCATCGTGCAGATGCCGCCGGGAATCCCGGTCGGGACGCTGGCGATCGGCAAGGCCGGGGCTATCAATGCGGCGTTGCTGGCGGCGGCAATCCTCGCGCTGGGCGACGAACGCATCCGCGCGACGCTGGATGCCTATCGTGCGAAGCAGACCGCGACGGTGCTCGCCAGCACCGACCCGCGCACCGGCTGAGGCAGCGCCCGGGCTACTCCGCGCTGGCGGTGCCGCCAACCGTCAGCCCGTCGACGCGCAGCGTCGGCTGGCCCACCCCCACAGGCACCGACTGGCCGTCCTTGCCGCAGGTACCGACACCCTCGTCGAGCTTCAGGTCGTTGCCCACCATCGACACCTGGCGCAGCACCGAGGGGCCGTCGCCAACCAGCGTGGCGTCGCGGATCGGCGCGCCAAGGCGGCCCTTCTCGATCAGGTAGGCCTCGCTGGCCGAGAACACGAACTTCCCGGAGGTAATGTCCACCTGGCCGCCACCGAAGTTGCGCGCGTAGATGCCCTTGTCCACCGAGGCGATGATTTCCTCGGGCGCATGCGGACCCGGCAGCATGTAGGTGTTGGTCATGCGCGGCATCGGCAGGTGGGCGAAGGACTGGCGCCGGCCGTTGCCGGTGGGCGCCATGCCCATGAGCCGGGCGTTGAGCTTGTCCTGCATGTAGCCGGCCAGCCGGCCGTTCTCGATCAGCGTGGTGCACTGGGTCAGGGTGCCCTCGTCGTCGACGTTCAGCGAACCACGCCGCCCCGGCAATGTCCCGTCGTCGACGATGGTGCAGAGCTCGGAGGCCACCTTCTCGCCGAGCCGCTTGCTGAAGGCGGACGTGCCCTTGCGGTTGAAGTCACCCTCCAGCCCGTGGCCGATGGCCTCGTGCAGCAGGATGCCGGGCCAGCCGGGACCGAGCACCACCACCATCTCGCCGGCCGGCGCAGGCACCGCCTCCAGCGCCACCAGCGCCTGGCGCACCGCTTCGCGGCCATAGGCGAAGGCGCGGTCCTGCTCCAGGAAATGCTGGAAGCCGACGCGGCCACCACCGCCGGTGTAGCCCTGCTCGCGCCGGCCGCCGTCCTCCACCAGCACGGAGACGTTCATGCGCACCAGCGGACGCACGTCGGCGGCGAGTACACCGTCGCTGCCGCATACCAGGATCACCTCGTGCACGGCCACCAGGCTCGCCATGACCTGCTTCACCCGCGGATCGATGGCGCGCGTGGCCGCGTCGACGCGCTGCAGGAGCGCGACCTTGTCGTCATCGGAAAGCGACGGGATCGGATCCAGCGGCGCGTAGAGCTCGCGCCCCTGGCGCAGCGTCCAGGCCTGCAACGCGCCCTGCTGGCCGGCGCGCGCGATGGCGCTGGCGGCACCGGCGGCCTGCATCAGCGCCGGCACCACGATCTCGTCCGAATAGGCGAAGCCGGTCCTGTCGCCGGACAGCGCGCGCACGCCCACGCCCTGCTCGATGCTGTGGCTGCCCTCCTTGACGATGCCGTCCTCCAGCGACCAGGCCTCGTGACGCGAGACCTGGAAGTACAGGTCCGCGGCATCCACGCCGCCACGGAGCAGGCTGCGCAGGGCGCGATCGAGGTCGCGGTCCTCGAGCCCGGCCGGGGCCAGCAGCGAGTGGCGGGCCAGCTCGAGGGCATTGTCTGTGGTCATGGCCTTCACCTCGTCCGAACCGGCATCAGCCGGCAGCCGCGCCCGTCGCCAGGCGGCGATGGCTCAGCACCGGGAACTGCGCCCGCAGGCGCCGCAGGTAGTCGGCATCCAGGGTCGCCGTGACCACCCCGGGCCCGGTACCGGCCTCGGCGAGCACCTCGCCCCAGGGCCCGGCGATCAGCGAGTGCCCGTAGGTGCGCCGGCCGCCCGGGTGCTCGCCGCCCTGCGCCGCCGCCACCACGTAGGCCAGGTTCTCGATGGCGCGCGCCTTGAGCAGCGTATGCCAGTGCGCCTGGCCGGTGCGCTGCGTGAACGCTGCCGGCAGCGCGATCACGCTGACCTCGAGCTCCAGCATGGCGCGGAACAGCTCCGGGAAGCGCAGGTCGTAGCACACGGCGATGCCCAGCGCACCGAAGGGCGTGGCGAGCGTCAGCGGCGTGTTGCCCGGCATGGTGCGCGCCGACTCGCGGTAGGCTTCGCTGCTGTCGGGCACCCGCACGTCGAACAGGTGCATCTTGTCGTAGCGGCCGACGCGCCGGCCCTGGCCGTCCCAGACGCAGCAGGATGCGTAGGGGCGCTCCGCTTCGGCACTGCGGATGGGAATGGTGCCGCCGACGATCCACAGGCCAAATTCACGCGCGGCGCCAGCGAGGAAGTCCTGGATCGGCCCGTTGCCATCCGCCTCGGCGATACGCGCCCTCGCGCTCTCGCTGGCCGACATGAACGCGAAGTTCTCCGGCAGCACCGCGAGCCGGGCACCATGGCGCGCGGCTGCCTGCAGCTGCTGCCGGGCGGCGGTGAGGTTGACGGCGACGTCGTCGCCCGAAGTCATCTGCACGGCGGCAAGCCGGATGTCGTTCATGGTCCTGCTCAGCGTTTCGGTGTTGGCGCCGGCGGCACTGCCGGCGCCGGCGCCACGGCTGGCGGCGGGCTGGCGAGTGCGGCCTCGATTTCCTTCTCGCAGTCCTTGAACGCGGCCGCATCGACGTCGTCGCCCTGTACGCGGGCGACTTCCGGCTTGTCCCAGTCGCCGGTGACGCGATAGTAGGACTCACCCAGGGTGCCGAGGGATTTGCGGAACAGCTGCGAGACCAGCAGCATCGTAACACCGCCCACCGGCCCGCCCAAGACGGCGCCGCCCGCAGTGAGCACCGTGGTGGCGATCTGCGGGCGCACCACGGCCACCTGGTCGTAGTCGCGGTTGACGAGGTCGGTGCGCCCGACGATGGCGATTTCCACCGCGGGTCCGCTGAGACCGACGTTGCAGGTGTAGGCGCTGCCGCCGCCCAGGGTGAAGTCACCCTCGATGGTGTCGTAGCCGAGCCCCTTGTCGAACACGTCGCGGAAATCCAGCGACAGCCGGCGCGGCAGCGCCGTGATGCTGATCAGGCCGACCAGCCGGCCACTGCCCGGCTCGAGCTCGCTCACCTGCCCGGATTTCATTTCCAGGCTGATGCTGCCCGTGGCCCGCTGCAGGAAGTCACTGGCTGGCGCACCCGGCCAGGCGAGGTCGGCCCTGACCCGGCCGCTCTTGCCGCTGATCGCCGAACCGAAGCCGAGCTGCACCAGCGTATCGCGCACCCCGCTGGACTCCAGCGTCGCCCTGAAGCGCGTCTCCTGCTTCACCGCATCGTTGCCGGTCACCAGCCAGCTGCCATCGCCGGTCAGCGTGAAGCTCGGCGCACGGCTGCTGAGGCGCTGCAGCAGCAGCCCCTCGGGTACCCGCGCCGCAACCAGTTCCAGCTGGCCAAGTCGCCAGTGGCCTATTGCGGCATCGCCAATCCTGGCTTCCAGTCCCATGAGGCTGCGCGGGTCGCTCTGGCCGCCATCTCCGCGCCCCTCCTCCCCCGTGAGCCAGAGCTTCTTCATGTCCAGGCGCATGGGCCGCGCCTCGCCGTCGAAGGGCACGATGATGTCCCCCTCCGCCGCCGGGCCGCGCACCGCAACCTGCCAGGCATCGGCACCGCGCAGCGCCCTGACGTCGACGTCGTGGAGCCGCTGGCCTGCGAAGCTGAGCTGCGCGACCTGCAGCGTGAACTCGCGGAACAACAGGTCGGCAGAACCGCGCGCCGCGGCCAGCTCTCTGCCGGGGCTACCCGGCGCTGGCGCGTCGGCCTGGCCGACGGCCAGCCAGTCACCGACATCCAGGCTCGCCACCTGTCCGGTCACCTCGATGCCGCGACGGGCCGGCAACCGCACGCTGCCCGGGCCGGCATGCAGGGCGCCGCGCTCGACCTGCCAGCGATCAGCGGTCGAATGCAGCCGCAGCGTCGCGGCGAACGGCGGCTGGAGGTTGGCGCTGACGTCGATGACATCGGCCGCGGGGAAGGCGAGCAGCACCTCGGCGGGCCAGGCCGTGGCGGCACCCTTTGCCAGCGGCGCGGGTAGCGTGCTGGTGACGCCGCGCAGGTCCGAGCGCAGCGCCACGGTGAGCGGTGCGGCGGCTGCAGCATCGTGCAGCACCGGGATGCGCAGTGTGGCGCGCCAGTCGAGGCGCCCGTCCAGGTAGGCGCGCAGCGGCAGGCTGAAGGTCGACATCAGCCGCGGCACCGGCGTCGCGCCGGCCACGGCCACCAGCTGGGCGCGCATCGCGCCGCCCGCGGCGGTCTCCGGCGCCAGGCCGATACGCACCGGCTCGCCCAGCATCACGGCCCTGACGCCCTCGGCGTAGAAGCGGGTGTTCTGCAGGCGCACGCGGCCGCGCACATCCTTCAGGTCGAGCGGCAGGCGTGCGAGGCCGAGCTGGCAGCCGCGCGCATCGAGCAGCAGCTGCAGGTCCCAGGCGGCCGGGTCCGTCAGCGGCAGGGCCAGGCGCAGCGAACTGTCCACCGGCCCGGAAGCCGTGGCACGCTCCAGCGTCGGGCCGACATGGCCGGCCACCGGCGTGGTCCGCAGGAAGGCCAGCAGGTCACCCAGGTCCGTGCGCTGCTGTCCGGCGACGGCGAGTACGCCCTGACGCATGTCGGGAATGGCGACCGCGAAATCCCGGACCGGCAGGTTGCCGACCCGCGCCTGGTTGCGGGACGAGGACATGCCCACGCCGTCGAACACCACCTCCGCATCCAGCTGCTCCACCCGCGGCCAGCCTGGGGCGTAATCCAGCGTGCCATCCTGCAACTGCAGGCTGACACGGAACCGGCCTTCGCCATGGTCGAAGGGAAACTCGCGCAGCGGACCACGGAAGATGCCTTCCGCCGCCGGCACCCGGCCGGCCACCACCGCGCGCTCCAGCCAGTCGACCACCTCCGGCGGGAAACTGCGCAACGGCAGGTAGCGCAGCACCTGCGGTGCCTCCGTGGCGCTGGCGGTCGCCTTGAGGTCGAGCACCGGGGAACTGCCATCGACCGGGAACACCAGCTCCAGCCGCGAGCTGATGTCGATGGCCCCGGTCTTCAGCCGGATGTCGTCGCTGAGGAAACGCATGCCCTCCGGTGCCCGGCGCCACACCAGCAGACCCTGCAGCGAACGCGCCGGCAGCGGATTGCGGAACCAGTGGGCGAGGGTCAGTGCCACCTCGCTGCTGTCGAGTTCCAGTCGACCGCCGTCGCCATCCGCGGCGAAACGGCCGGTGAGGCCGGACACCGCCAGCTCGTCGGTGCTGCTCGCCGCCACCAGGCGCGAGAACCCGAAACGCAGCGCATAGCGGGTGGCCTGCCCGGCGTCGACGGCGAATTCCGCCGTCACGTTGCTCAGGTCACCGCCCAGCTCGCGGGGCAGGCGCTGCGCCAGTTCGCTGCCGGCCAGCGCCGCACGCACCAGCGGGAACAGGTCATCGAGCCGCAGGAACCCGGCGCTGGCGAGCCAGCGCGCGGGCATCGCCTCGCCGGCCGCACGCCACTGCAGTTCCCCGTTGGTCGGCGGCGAGTCCCGGCCTGCGCGGCGCATGCGCAGCCCGGTGACCGCGGCGTCCCAGCCATCCGCGTGGCGCTGCCAGCGGCCGCTGCCGGTGACGCGCTCGTATGCGGCGGTGGCCGCCACGGCGCCGACCACCAGGCCCTTGAGGTCGAGGTCCGCGGAGAGCTGCGCGGGGCGGTCACCGCGCACCGTGATCCGCAGCCCGACATCACCGGCGCCGGCGCGCAGGACCCCGCCATCGGCGCCCGCCCAGGCCAGCAGGCCCGGCAGGTCCAGCCCGCGGCCCTCGATCTGCGCCTCCCAGTCCGGCGGCAGCGCCAGTGGCTCGGGCAGCGGCAGCGGCAGGCTGAGGTCCGCGTCGATCTCGCGGCCGAGCGCCGCCGGCAGCTCGATGGCGAGCCTCGCGGCGACGTGCTCCCGGCGCAGGTCCGCCGTGAGGCTGCGCAGGCCCAGCTGGATCTGCTGCGGCCGGCGGCGGCTGTCGACGAAGCTGATCGCGATGTCGCCGAGCGCCAGGTCGAGTTCCGGCCGCTCGGAAGTCGACGGTGGCAGCAGCTCCGCCAGCCGCCGACCCTGGACCAGCAGGCTGCCATCGGCCGCCCGCTCCACCCGCAGCGTCGAGCCACGCACCGCAACACGCCCGGGGCGGGGCGCAGCCGCACGCAGCGAGCGCCAGAAGCTCAGGCCGATGGAGAACTCCCGCGCGGTCACCACCGGCGCGGCCTCGCCCGGGCGGGTCAGGCTGACATCGATGAAGGTCAGCTGCGGGCCCGACAGCGGCCAGCTGGCGCTGATGCCGGTGAAGGCGATGTCATAGCCGGTGGTGCTGCTGGCCCAGACACGAATGTCATCCTGGTAGGCGGGCACCATCGGCAGCAGCAGCCGCGCCAGCCCGACCAGCAGGGCCAGCGTGGTGACCACGCCGGCCGCCACCAGGGCCAGCGCGCGCAACCAGCGTCGCGGGCGGGCATCCATGGGGCTAGATCAGCACGACGTCGAACTGGTCGGGCGCGTAGCCGGACTCGACCTGCAGGCGGATGGGCCTGCCGGTCTGGTCGGAAACCTCGGCGAGGCTGGCGGCCTCCTCGTCGAGCAGCAGCTCGATCACGTCCGAATGGGCCAGCACCACCATCTCGCGGATGGCGAACTGCTGGTGCTGGCGCAGGATCTCGCGCAGGATCTCGTAGCAGACCGTCTCCGCACTCTTGACGAAGCCGCGGCCCGCGCAGGTGGGGCAGGCCTGGCACATGATGTGCTCGAGGCTCTCGCGGGTGCGCTTGCGCGTCATCTCCACCAGGCCCAGCGGCGAAGCCTGGGTGATCTGCGTGTGGGCATGGTCCTCGTCGAGCGCCGCGCGCAGCGCGGCGAGCACCTGCTCGCGGTGCTGGGCCTCGAGCATGTCGATGAAGTCGATGATGATGATGCCGCCGAGGTTGCGCAGCCGCAGTTGCCGCGCGATCGCCACCGCCGCCTCGAGGTTGGTGCGGAAGATGGTCTCCTCGAGGTTGCGGTGGCCGACGTAGCCGCCGGTGTTGACGTCCACCGTGGTCATGGCCTCGGTCTGGTCGATGACCACGTAGCCGCCGGACTTCAGTGGCACGCGCCGGTCCAGCGCCTTCTGGATCTCGTCCTCGACGCCGTAGAGGTCGAAGATCGGCCGCCCGTCGGCATAGTGCTCGATCAGCGGCGCCAGCCCCGGCATGAAGGTGTCGGCAAAGGCGCACAGGCGTGCATGGGACTCGGTACAGTCGACGCGCACGCGCTCGATGTCGGTGGTGACGATGTCGCGCGCCACGCGCACCGCGAGCGGCAGGTCCTCGTGCACCAGCTGGCCGGCCGGCAGGCCGCGGGCGTTGGCGCAGATCATGTCCCAGAGCTTGAGCAGGAAGCCCATGTCGGCCTGCAGCGCTTCCGGGCTCGCGCCCTCGGCAGCGGTGCGCACGATGAAACCGCAGGCGCGGGCCGGATCGGCGAGGCTGCCCAGCACGGACTTCAGGCGCTCGCGCTCCGCCTCGGCGGAGATCCGCGACGAAATGCCGATGCCCGAGCCCCTGGGCAGCAGCACCAGGTAGCGTGACGGCACGGTGATGAACGTGGTCAGGCGCGCGCCCTTGGTGCCGATGGGATCCTTCAGCACCTGCACCAGGATGTCGTCACCCTCGCGCAGCAGGTCGCGGATGTCGGTCGTGCGCCCGTCGGGAGCCGCCGGATGGCCAGGCGGCAGCGAGATATCCGAGGTGTGCAGGAAGGCGGTGCGCTCCAGGCCGACGTCGATGAACGCCGCCTGCATGCCGGGCAGCACCCGCGATACCCTGCCCTTGTAGATGTTGCCGAGCAGGCCGCGGCGTGAGGCGCGCTCGATCAGCACTTCCTGCAGCACGCCGTTGGCCACCACGGCTGCACGGGCTTCGCGGGCCGTGACGTTGATGAGGATTTCCGCCTTCATGCCAGTACCCGCAGGCCATGCGCGGCGAGCAGCTGCGCGGTCTCGAACAGCGGCAGGCCCATGACGCCGGAGTAGCTGCCGCGCAGTTCGCGGATGAAGACCGCGGCGCGGCCCTGGATGGCATAGCCACCGGCCTTGCCGGCGGGTTCGCCACTGCGCCAGTAGGCATCGATCTCTTCCGGGGCCAGCGGCCGGAACCGGACCTGGCTGCGGCTGACTGCGGAAGATTCGCCGACCGCCGAGACCACCGCCACGGCGGTCAGCACCTCGTGCACCGTCCCCGACAGCCGCCCGAGCATGCGCCGGCAGTCGTCCAGGCCGTCGGGCTTGCCGAGGACGTCGGCACCGGCTATCACCACCGTATCGGCCGCCACCACCGGCCGCGGCGCCGGCGCCCGGACCCGTTCCCAGACCCGCCGCGCCTTGGCGCCCGCCAGGCGCAGGGCGTAGGCCTCGACGCCCTCGCCGGGCAACAGGCTCTCGTCGATGTCGGCCGGCATCACCAGGCAATCGATGCCGATCTGCGCCAGCAGCTCGCGCCGCCGCGGCGATGCCGAGGCGAGGTAGACCATTGGTTCACTGCCCTGCGCCATGGTCAGGCCCGGTGATAGGGATGGCCCTGGAGGATGGTCCAGGCCCGGTAAAGCTGCTCGGCGAGCAGCACCCGCACCACGGCGTGGGGGAAGGTCAGCCGCGACAGAGACCAGATCCGGTCGGCCCGCTCGCGGCAGGCCGCGGACAGGCCGTCGGGACCACCGACCAGGATGGCGACCCGCGGCTGGCGCTCCAGCCAGTTGCGCAGCTGCCCGGCCAGTTCCGCCGAACTCCACTGCTGGCCACGCTCGTCGAGCGCCAGCGTCAGCGCCCCGGGACGCACGTGGCGCAGCAGGCGCTCGCCCTCTTCCTCGACCGCGGCGGAGGCTCCTGCAGCACGACGCCCCAGCGGCACCTCCTCGAGTTCCAGCCCGAGGTGGCGTGGCAGGCGCGCTTTGTAGGCGTCAAAGGCGTCGTAGACCCAGGGCTCCAGCCGCGTGCCGACGGCTGCGACGGTGATGTGCATGGAATGAACCCGGAAGCTTCATATGGGTGCCAGCATACCGGGGGACGGGCGCGCCGGCATCTGGGCGGTACAAGGCACCGCCGGCAGCCAGTCGGGACGGGGGCAGGGCCTCAGACGGCAGCTTCGGCCGGTGGTGCCTGCATCTCCCAGAGATTCTCCAGCTTGTAGAGGTCGCGAACCCTGCCGAGCATCACGTGGACAATCACGTCCTGCAGGTCCACCAGCACCCACTCCCCGCCTTCCTCGCCTTCCAGGCCGAGGGGCTTGCAGCCGGCCTGCGTGGCCCGCTCGGCCACGCGGTCGGCGATGGATCGAACGTGGCGGTCCGAGGTGCCGGTCGCGATGATCATGTAGTCCGCCACGGTGGTCAGCTTGCGCACATCGATGACGCGCACATCGCGTGCCTTGCCGTCATCCAGGGCAGCCTTAGCCAGTGATGCCAGTTTCTTGCTTTGCACTCCGTTGCGCCTCCTTGGAACCGGCTGCAGGGCCGGCAATCGACGGATAACACCGGCTGGCCATGAGCAGCTCGCGCACGGCCTCCGGCACCAGGAATCGGGGATCACCACCGCTGGCCAGCAGCGCGCGGATCGCGGATGCGGAAATATCGAGCGGCGTCACCGGCTGCTGCCACAGCAGGCCGGCGCTGCTGCGTGCCAGTGCCGCGGCATCCGGGCTGCGGCGGCCGGCCAGCAGCCCTGCCAGCGCAGCGTCCGGCTCCAGCCGCGTGCCGGGGCGCTCGACCACCACCAGGTGCGCCAGCCCCGGCAGTTCGCGCCAGCGATGCCAGCCGGGCAGGCCGAGGAAGGCATCGGCGCCGAGCACCAGGCACAGTGGCTGGTTGCCGACCTCGGCACGCAGTTCGGCCAGCGTGTCGACCGTGTAGGACGGCCCGCCACGGCGCAGTTCGCGGTCATCGACCACCAGCCGCGGCTCGCCCGCCACTGCCCGGCGCAGCATTTCCAGGCGCAGGTCCGCCGGCGCGCGCGGCTGCGGACGGTGGGGCGGGACATGCGCGGGAACCAGCCGCAGCTGTTCCAGGCCGCAGCCCTCGAGTACCTCGAGCGCCGTGCGCAGATGGCCATGGTGCACCGGATCGAAGGTGCCGCCGAAGACGCCGATGGGGCCGCCCTGGCCGAGCGCGGCGCTCACGCGGTCTCCGCCAGGGGCAAGGGCGCGCCGCAGAGTGCCATGGTGACTTCCAGCAACGCGGTCCAGGCGTTGCCCGGGCGGGCACCCTTGAGTATCTGGTCGGCACGGGCGGCGCTGCCGAGCAGCCGGCCGGCATCGCTGCCGCGATGCCGGGCCGCCGCCTGGCTGAAGGCTCCGCTGCGGCTGCGCCAGATGCGGGCGTCCTGCAGTGCCTGGTCGATGCTGCGCCCCTGCCTGATCCTCGCCAGCACATCGGCCAGCTGCAGGATGTCGCGGACCAGCGCCCACAGCACCAGCACCTCGGGCTCGCCCTCGCGCCGCAGGCCGGCAAGCACGCGCGCCGCGCGGGCCGCGTCCCCGGCCAGCGCGGCCTCGCACAGCTGGAAGATGTCGAAGCGGGCGCCGTCGGCGACCGACTCCCGCACCACTGCGGGCGTGACCGGTCCGGCGGCCGCCAGCAGCGTGAGCTTGTCGATCTCCTGCTTCGCCGCCAGCAGGTTGCCTTCCACCAGCGACGCCAGCAGGTCCAGCGCCGCCTCGTCGGCCTCGAGCCCGGCAGCGCGCAGGCGCTGGCGCAGCCAGGCCGGCAGCTGCTCGCGCCGCGGCGGGCGCAGTTCCACCCACACCGCGGCCTCGGCCAGGGCGGTCGCCCATTTCGAGCGGCTGGTGGCAGCGTCCAGGCCGGGCAGCAGCAGCACGAAGACATTGCCGGTATCGCCCGCGGCGGCCAGCGCGGTCAGGAACCGGGCACCGGCATCGCCGGGTTTGCCGCCGGGCAGCCGCAGTTCCACCAGCCGGCGGCTGGAGAACAGCGACAGGTTCTTCATGCCGGCGCCGAGCGCCTCCCAGTCGAAGCCCCGCTCGGCCATGTGGCTCTCGCGCTCGTCGCAACCGGCGGCGCGCGCCTGCTGGCGGATGGCCGCGAGCGCCTCGTCGACCAGCAGGGGCTCGTCGCAGGACAGCACGTAGAGTGGCGCCACACCCCGGGCGAGCTGCGCGGCGAGCCTGTCGGCGGGGATCCTCACCTTGCGGGGTGGTCCGTCGGGACTGCGCGGCCGGGTCCTGCCGGCCCCGGCAGCCATGCCGGTGCGGGCGGCCTCACGTGGCCAGTTGCCGGAGGTCGATGCACTCGTGGTCCAGCAGGATGGGTATGCCGTCGCGCACCGGATAGGCGAAGTGGCCGTTGTTGGTCACCAGCGCCTCGGCGAGGCTTTCGGACAGGATCTGCTCGCCCTGGTTGCGGACGCCGCCACCGGCGATGGCGGCGTTCAGCCGGGACAGGCGCTCGGCCGTGAGCAACTCCAGGGGCAGGTGGGTCGCCGGGCAGCAGATGATGTCGAGGAGTCGCTTGTCCATTTCCGCGGGCCCGGCGTCGGCGAAAACCATTCCGCGCCGCCTGCCCGATGCCCGGGACTATAGCACAGGGCCATCCTGGTTCCGGCCGGCGCCAGGCCACCAGCGGAACTGCTCCGGCAGCGGGTCGTGGCCGCCGGCGCAGAACGGCTGGCAGCGCAGGATGCGCCGCAGGGCGAGCCAGCCACCGCGGAGCAGGCCGAAGCGCTCGATGGCCTCGCGGGCGTAGGCGGAACAGGTCGGCAGGAACCGGCAGCGCGCGCCGAGCAATGGCGAGAGCCAGCGCTGGTAGGCCGCGATGGCGCCGAGCGCGAGGCGCGCAGCCGCATGGGGGCGCCTTGCGCCCTGCGGCGGCGTCGCGCTCACGCCATCTCCGCGGCCGCGCCCGTGATCGCCTTGAGCATGGCGCGCAGGCCGTTGCTGCGGGTCGGCGAGAGGTGGGCGTCGAGACCGATGGCCTTGATGAAGTCAGGGTGGCTGGCGGCGATCTCGGCGGCGAGCCGCCCGTTGTAGACGCGCATCAGCACCGCGATCAGCCCGGAGACGATGGCCGAATCGCTGATGGCCTGGAAGTCCAGGCGCTCGCCACGCGGTGTCGTCGCCAGCCAGACCTGCGACTGGCAGCCATGGATGCGGTGCTCCTCGGTGCGCAGTTCTTCCGGGAACGGCGGCAGGCTGCGGCCCATGTCGATCAGGTACTGGTAGCGGTCCATCCAGTTGTCGAACGCCTGGAATTCCCCGATCAGCTCCTGCTCGGCCTGTTCGATCTCGTTCATTGCCGGATCTTCCGCTGCAGCCGGTCAGCCGGAACGCCGCCAGCGCGTGCCGTCCGGACCGTCCTCGATGCTGATGCCGGCCGCGGCCAGCTCGCCGCGGATGCGGTCCGCGGCCGCGAAGTCGCGGCGTGCACGCGCTTCGCGCCTGGCGGCGAGCAGCCGCTCGACATCGGCATTGCTGAGCGCGGTCACGCTGGCACCGGTGAACCAGGCCTCGGGATGCGCACCGAGCAGGCCGAGGACCTCGCCGCTGGCGCGCAAGCGCGCCGCCAGCTGGCGCCGCCCGGCCGCGTCCTCGCTGCGGTTCACGTCGCGCGCCAGGTCGAACAGCGCGGCCAGCGCCCGCGGCGTGTTGAGGTCGTCCTCCAGTGCCGCCATGAACGTGGCATCGGGCTCCGTCTGCGACCAGTCGTCTTCCCAGCCCGCCACGTCACGCAGGGAGCCGTAGAGGCGGTCGAGGTTGCGCCGCGCCTGGGCCAGCAGCTCGCCGCTCCAGTCGAGCGGCTGGCGGTAGTGGGCCGCGAGCAGCGCCAGCCGCACCGCCTCGCCGGGCGCCTGCTCCAGCAGCTCACGCACCAGCAGTACGTTGCCCAGGGACTTCGACATCTTCGTGTGGTCCACGTTGAGGAAGCCGTTGTGCATCCAGTAGCGGCTGAAGGTCGCGCCCTGGTGCGCGCAGGTGCTCTGCGCCAGCTCGTTCTCGTGGTGCGGGAAGATCAGGTCGTTGCCGCCGCCGTGGATGTCGATGGTCTCGCCGAGGTGGCGCGCCGACATGGCCGAGCACTCGATGTGCCAGCCCGGCCGGCCGCGCCCCCAGGGGCTGTCCCAGCCGGGCTGTTCGGACGTCGAGGGCTTCCAGAGGACGAAGTCGCCGGCGTCTTCCTTGTAGGGGGCCACTTCCACGCGGGCACCGGCGAGCAGTTCGCGCTGGCCGCGGCGCGAGAGCTGGCCGTAGCCCGGGAAGGACTTCACGCGGAACAGCACATGGCCCTCGGCCGCGTAGGCGTGGCCGGCGCCGAGCAGGGTGCCGATCATGGCCAGCATGTCGCCGATGTGGGCGGTGGCGGCCGGCTCCACGTCCGGAGGCAGCACGCCGAGGGCGGCCATGTCCTGGTGGTAGGCGTCGGTGTAGCGCGAGGCGATCTCGCCGATGCCGCAGCCGGCGGCGGCCGCGGCGGCGTTGATCTTGTCGTCGACGTCGGTGATGTTGCGGGCGTACACCAGCCGGTAACGCCGGCGCAGCAGCCGTGCCAGCACGTCGAAGACCACGGCCGGGCGGGCATTGCCGATATGCGGGAAGCTGTAGACCGTCGGCCCGCAGACGTACATCGTGACCCGCTCCGGGTCGCCCGGGACAAAGGCCTCCTTGCTTCGGCTCAGCGTGTTGTAGACGGTGAGGGCCATGGTGGCGGCTCGGGCTGCGGGACTGCGGAAAGGGCCCGCTATAATAGCAGCCGCCCCCCGGGGGCCGCCGGCCCGGCGGTTGCCACGGGCACAGGACGCGAGAGCATCATGGACAACAGCAGGATCTTCGGACCACGCCGCAGCATCGAGCAGGTGGAGGAAGGCCACGAACTCGCACCCAGGTTCGACGAGCATGGGCTGATCCCGGCCGTCACCACCGACCATGCCAGCGGCGAGCTGCTGATGGTCGGCTACATGAACCGCGAGGCGCTGGCCCGGACCATCGAGACCGGCGAGGCCCATTACTTCAGCCGCAGTCGCCAGGTGCTCTGGCACAAGGGCGCCACCAGCGGCCTGGTGCAGAAGGTCAGGGCGCTGCTGATCGACGACGACCAGGACTGCGTCTGGCTGCGGGTGGAGACCGCCGGCGGCGCCAACTGCCACGTCGGCTACCGCTCCTGCTTCTACCGGGAAATACCGGTGGGCGTCGCCGTGGGCGCCGCCAGCGGCCCGCTGCCGCTGACGTTCACCACCACCGAAAAGGTCTTCGACCCGAAGGAAGTCTACGGTGACGCGCCGAACCCGACCCAGCTCTGAGGCTGGCGGCCGCGCCTACTGCAGCAGGCTGAGGCGGCGCGTCACGCTGCCGACCATGTCGGCCGCGAGGCTGTCACGCAGCTCGTCGGCCTCGGCGCGCTTGCCGAGCACTGCGGTTTCGTCGTAGTTGTAGGACCGGCTGAGCGTCAGCTGCTGCTCCGGCAGGACTTCCCTGCCGCCCATGTCGACGGCATACCGCAGGACATAGTAGACCTCGTACTCCACCGGCGTGTTGCGCGCCGACACCGACAGCACGCGCTGGCTGGTCTCGTCGTGGAGGATGCGGATCACGCCGCCCGCCTCCGCCGGGTCTGACGTCACCCGCAGGCCGCCGTCGCGGAGCGCGGCCTTCAGCTTGCGATAGAAGGGCGTGTAGTGGTCGCCGGCCTCGATGTAGGTGACCGCCAGCGCGGGCGGGTAGTTCAGGTCACCGCGCAGGTGGAAACCACAACCGGCACCCAGGCCGCTGGCGAGCACCAGCAGCAGCCAGGCCTGCATGCGCCAGCGCCGCTCAGACCACCACATTGACGAGTTTCCCGGGCACGACGATCACCCGCCGCACCGTCCGGTCGCCGACATGGCGGGCGACGTCGGCATCGGCCAGGGCGGCCGTGCGCACCGCGGCCTCTCCCGCGCCGGCCGGGACGCTGATGCGGCCGCGCACCTTGCCGTTCACCTGCACCACCACCTCGACGGTGTCGGCGGCCAGTGCCGCCGCATCCACCGCCGGCCAGCGCTCGTCGACCACCGCGGTGGCGTGGCCCAGTACCCGCCACAGCCGGTGGCAGATGTGCGGCACCATCGGCGAGAGCATCAGCACCACGCCCTCCAGGACTTCCTGCACCACGGCACGATCGGCCGGAGTACCCGCCTGGAAGCGCGCGAGCTCGTTCAGCAGCTCCATGTTGGCGGCGATGGCGGTGTTGAAGGTGTAGCGGCGGCCGATGTCGTCGCTCACCTTGGCGATGGTCTGGTGCAGGACGCGCCGCAGCGCCTTCTGCGCCTCGCCGGGGGCGGCGGCGCCGTCCGCGGCGACTGGTCCGCCGGCGGCATGCAGCTGCACCGCGCGCCACAGGCGCTTGAGGAAGCGGAACGCGCCCTGCACGCCCTCCTCCGACCACTCCAGCGACTGCTCCGGCGGCGCGGCGAACATGATGAACAGCCGCGCCGTGTCCGCGCCGTACTGCTCCACCAGCCGGTTCGGGTCGACGCCGTTGGCCTTGGACTTCGACATGGTGCCGATGCCGCCGGATTCCACCGGCCTGCCGTCAGCCAGCAGCGTCGCCGCGACACGCCGGCCACGCTCGTCGTTCTCGACGCGCACGTCGGCGGGATTGAAATATTCGATACGCCCGGAGGCCGGGCGGCGGAAGAAGATCTCGTTGAGCACCATGCCCTGGGTGAGCAGGTTGGTGAACGGCTCGTCGAGCTGCACCAGGCCGAGGTCGCGCATCACCCGCGTCCAGAAGCGCGAGTACAGCAGGTGCAGGATGGCGTGCTCGATGCCGCCGATGTACTGGTCCACCGGCAGCCAGTAGGCAGCGCGCTCGTCGATCATGCGCTGCTGCTGGTCGGCGCTGGCGTAGCGCAGGAAGTACCAGGACGAATCCACGAAGGTATCCATGGTGTCGGTCTCGCGACGCGCCGGTCCGCCGCACTGCGGGCAGCTGCAGTCGCGGAACGCCGCGAGCTTCGCCAGCGGATTGCCGCTGCCGTCGGGCACCAGGTTGTCGGGCAGGACCACGGGAAGCTGGTCATCGGGCACCGCCACCTCGCCGCAGGACGGGCAGTGCACCAGCGGGATCGGGCAGCCCCAGTAGCGCTGGCGCGAGATACCCCAGTCGCGCAGGCGCCAGTGGGTGCGCCGCCGGCCGGTGGCCTGGCCCTCGAGGTGGCGCGCGATGGCGTCGAAGGCAGCGTCGAATTCGAGGCCGTCGAAGGACCCGGAATTGATGAGCCGGCCGTGATCGGTGAATGCCGCGCGCTCCAGGTCGGGAAGCGAGCCGTCCGCCGGCCGGATGACTTCGTGGACCGGCAGGCCGTAGCGCCGGGCGAATTCCCAGTCACGCTGGTCATGGGCCGGCACCGACATCACCGCGCCGGTGCCGTAACTCATGAGCACGAAGTTCGCGACCCAGATCGGCACGCGCTGCCCGGTCAGGGGGTGGATGGCATGGAAGCCGGTGGGCATGCCGCGCTTCTCGGCGGTCTCCAGCGCGGCTTCCGTGACGGCCTGGTGGCGGCACTCGTCGATGAAGACCCGAAGGTCGAGGTTGTCCTGCGCCGCGGCAAGTGCCAGCGGATGCTCCGGTGCGATCGCCATGTAGGTGACGCCATGGAGCGTGTCCGGCCGGGTGGTGAAGATGCTGAGGTGCTCGTCGCGGTCCTCGATGGGGAAGTCGATCTCCAGGCCCTCGGAGCGGCCGATCCAGTTGGCCTGCATGGTGCGCACCCGCTCGGGCCAGCCGGCGAGGCCGTCGAGCGCCTGCAGCAGCTCCCCGGCGTAGGCGGTGATGCGCAGGTAGTACATCGGGATCTCGCGCTTTTCCACCAGTGCGCCGGTGCGCCAGCCGCGACCGTCGACGACCTGCTCGTTGGCGAGCACGGTCTGGTCGACGGGATCCCAGTTGACGACGCCGGTGGTCTTGTAGGCGATGCCCTTCTCGCGCATGCGCAGGAACAGCCACTGGTTCCAGCGGTAGTAGTCGGGCCTGCAGGTGGCGACCTCGCGGTCCCAGTCGATGGCGAGCCCGAGGCTCTTTAGCTGCCGGCGCATGTAGTCGATGTTGTCGTAGGTCCACTTTGCCGGCGGCACGCCGTTGGCCATGGCGGCGTTCTCGGCGGGCAGGCCGAAGGCGTCCCAGCCCATGGGCTGCAGCACGTTCCTGCCGCGCATGCGCTGGTAGCGGCTGATGACGTCGCCGATGGTGTAGTTGCGGACATGCCCCATGTGCAGCCGGCCGCTGGGGTACGGGAACATGGAGAGGCAGTAGTACTTTTCCCGCGCGGGGTCTTCGGTGGCGCGGAAGCTGCGGTGGCTGTCCCAGTAGGCCTGGGCTTCGGCTTCGACCTCGGCGGGCCGGTAGGGGATGTCGGTCACTGGATGGGTCGTTTTCAGCGGGAGGCGGGAAAGGATACACCAGGGGGCGCTGCCCGAGGCCGGAGCCAGGGCCGGCTTGCTGTGTACGCCGGGACTGCGGTGGCCGCCCTTGCGGTGGGGCCTCCAAAGTCGCTCCTCGTTATTCGCTTGGTTTGGAGGCCCCACCTCCGGGCGGTCCTGCGCCGGTGGGCCGCAGCTCGCAGCGAACATAAGAGTCAGCGGCGACGGCGGACGAGTACGGCTACGGCGATGGCGAGCAGCGCCAGCAGCACGACGGGGTAGTTGCCGGTGCGCACGTACGGCGTGGCGCCTTCGTAGGGCTGGGCCTCGCCGCTCAGCACCCGGGGTTCGAACTGCGGGATGGTGGCGCGCAGCCGACCGCGCTGGTCGATGATGGCGGTGATGCCGGTGTTGGTGCTGCGGACCAGGTAGCGGCCGGTTTCCAGCGCGCGCATGCGCGCGATCTGCAGGTGCTGGTGTGGTGCGATGGTGTCGCCGAACCAGGCGTCATTGCTGACGTTGACGAGCAGCCGCGCCTCGGGCAGAAACTCGAGCTGCTCGGTGCCGTAGGCGTCCTCGTAGCAGATGGTGGGTGCGAGCGGCACGCCGGCGGCGAGCAGCGGGCGCTGCTGGCGGCCGCCGGCCGCGATGTCATCAAAGGGCAGGTTGGCCATGCGCATCCAGCTGCGCACGAACGCTGGCACGGGGAAGAACTCGCCGAAGGGCACGAGATGGCGCTTGTGGTAGACGCCGGCCTCGGCACCCAGCGCCAGCAGCGAGTTGCGGTATTCGTCGCGTTCCGCGTCATGGGTGAGGATGCCGACCAGCAGCTGCGTGTCCAGGCTGGCCGCCAGCACCCGCAGGGCCTGCAGGTAGTCACCGACGCGGTCATCGGGTGCCGGGATGGCCGCTTCCGGCCACACCACCAGGTCGCGGCCGGCAAGCGGCGTGGTCATGTCGTAGTAGCGTTCCATGGTGGCGCGGCGTTCGCCGGGCTGCCACTTGAGGAGTTGCGGGATGGCCCCCTGCACCAGGCTCACCCGCAGCGGGGCACCGCTGGCCGTGGTCCAGGAATGCCCCGACAGCAACCAGGTCGCGAGGGTCGCCACCAGCAGCAGTGCGGAGGCCACGGTCCGGTCGCGTGTACCGCCACGGGCCAGCGTGAGTACCGCGCCGGCCATGACGGTCGTCACCAGTGTTACCCCATGGACGCCGCCGACGGGTGCCCAGGCGGCGAGGCGCCCGTCCACCATGGCGTAGCCGATGCTGAGCCAGGGGAATCCGGTCAATACCCAGCCGCGCAGCCACTCGCCCAGCAGCCAGAGCCCCGGCATCAGCAGGCAGGCATCGAGCGCTACCGAACGCGTGGACCAGCGCGCCGCCAGGTAGCCGCAGGCCGCGTACCAGGCGGCCATCAGCGCGACCAGCCCGGCGAGCAGCAGCAGCGCGACCGGCAGGGGCGTGCCGCCGACCAGCCGCACGCTGACGTAGAGCCACCAGGTTCCCGCACCGAAGGCGCAGGCGCCGAACAGGAAACCGCGCCGCGCCGCCTCCGCCGGCGCGACATCCCAGGTGGCGAACAGTGCCAGCATCGCCAGCGGCGCCAGCCAGTACCAGCCGAAGGGTGCAAACGCCAGGGGCAGCAGCAGGCCGGCCAGGGCGGCAACCAGGCGGCCGCGCGCCATGACGGTACGGGACGGGCGCAGCAGCAAGGGCCGGTGCCCCGTCAGTCCGCCCTGGCGGGTTCGGGCGTGACTTCCAGGGTGTGCAGGCGCCGGCGATCAGCCTGCAGCACCTTGAAGCGGAAACCCTGGCAGCTCACCACCTCGCCCCGCCGCGGCAGGCGGCCGAGCTCGTACATCACGAGGCCGCCGACGGTGTCGTAGTCCTCGTCACTGATGCTGCAGCCGAAGTACCGGTTGAAATCCTCGATGCGGGCCAGTGCCAGCACCTGGTAGCGATTGCCGTCCTGCTTCTGGATGGGATCGGCTTCCTGGGCGTCGTATTCGTCGCCGATCTCGCCGACGATCTCCTCCAGCACGTCCTCGATGGTGAGCAGGCCCGCGGTAGCGCCGTACTCGTCGACGACGATGGCGAGGTGGTTGCGGTTGACGCGGAATTCCTTCAGCAGCGTGTTGAGCCGCTTGGTCTCCGGGATGACGATGGCCGGGCGGATGAAGCGGCGCAGGTCGAATTCCTGGCCGGGCGTCTCCACGAAGTAATGCAGGATGTCCTTGGCGAGGAGCACGCCGACGACCTCGTCGCGATCCTCGCCGATGACCGGATAGCGTGAATGGCCGCTGTCGACGATGGTATGCAGGATCTCCGCCTTGGGCGCGTCGCGCTCCAGCACCACCATCTGCGAGCGCGGCACCATGACATCGCGTGCCTGGGTCTCGGCGACATCCAGCACGCCCTGGAGCATGGCCACCTCGTCGGGGTCGAGCACGGCGTTCCAGCGCCCTTCGCGCAGGATGTCGACGATGTCCTGCCGCGTGGCGGGCTCGCCCGTCATCAGGCGGCGTAGCCGGCCGTAAAGCGTTGGTTCCTCGTCGTCGGCCTCCGGGGCCGGCTGGTGTTCGTCGATCATGCTCGTCTGCGTGTCCTGGAGGCGGCTGCCGGTGCCGGCCGGTACGGGTCGGGGAACCCGAGCCGGCGCAGGATCCTCACCTCGCGCTCCTCCATTCTACGGGCTGTGGCGGGTTTGTCGTGATCATGGCCGAGCAGGTGCAGGATGCCGTGGACCACCAGGTGCGCCAGGTGGGCGCGCGGAGCCTTGCCCTGCTCGCTGGCCTCGCGCAGCACCAGCGGCAGGCAGATGACGAGGTCGCCGAGCTCCGCGCCGGCCATGGGGGCTGCGGCCGGGAACGCCAGTACGTTGGTGGCCCCGTCCTTGCCGCGATAGCGCCGGTTCAGCCGCGCGCCCTCGCGCCAGCCGACCAGGCGGATGGTGACCGTGCAGCCTGCCCCGGCCCCGGCGGCCGCGGCCCAGCCGGCAAGGTCCGAACCCCTGGGCAACGCCGCGGCGCGGGTGGCCAGCTGGAGTTCGACCGCCGCGTGAGCCTCAGGCCGGCTGCGGGCCGGAGACCGTGTCATCGCTGCTGCCTGCGGAACCATCCCCGGCCTTTTCCGCCGCCTCGTAGGCCTCGACGATGCGCTGCACCAGCGCATGCCGCACCACGTCGCGCGGGGAGAAAAAAGTGAAGCTCACGCCCGGCACGCCCTGCAGCACCTGCATGACGTGGCGCAGGCCCGAGAGCTGGCGGCGCGGCAGGTCAACCTGGGTGACGTCGCCGGTCACCACCGCGCGCGAGCCGAAGCCCATCCGCGTCAGGAACATCTTCATCTGCTCGACACTGGTGTTCTGCGCCTCGTCGAGGAGGATGAAGCTCTCGTTGAGTGAACGGCCGCGCATGTAGGCCAGCGGCGCCACCTCGATGACGTTGCGCTCCACCAGGCGCGCCACCCGGTCGAATCCCAGCATCTCGTAGAGCGCGTCATACATCGGCCGCAGGTAGGGATCGACTTTCTGCGCCAGGTCACCGGGCAGGAAGCCCAGCCGCTCGCCTGCCTCCACCGCGGGGCGCACCAGCACGATGCGCCGCACCCGCTCCTGCTCCAGCGCCTCGACCGCGCTCGCCACCGCGAGGTAGGTCTTGCCGGTGCCCGCCGGACCGATGCCGAAGCACAGGTCGTTGCTGCGGATGTTGCCGATGTAGGCGCGCTGGTTCGGGCCACGCGGCCGGATGTGGCTGCGCCGGGTGCGCAGCGCCTCGCTCTCCTCCGGCCCGGGCGCCCCGCCATCGGCCTCGTCCAGACGCTCGTTGACCGCCGATTCCTGCAGGAAGACATGCAGCCGCTGCGGATCGAGGCGCTCGCTGCCCGCCAGCACGAACAGCTCGCGCAGCAGCCGCGCACCGAGCCCGGCGGCGGGCGCGGGACCCATCACCCGGAAGTGGTTGCCGCGGTTACTGATCTGCACGCCGAGGCGCTGTTCGAGCTGGCGCAGGTGCTCGTCGCGCTGCCCACAGAGGTTGGCGAGCACGCGGTTGTCGGCCGGCTCCAGCAGCAGCTCCTCGGTGGCGATGACGGCGTTCAAGCGGCGGCCAGATCGGCCGCGAGCCGGCCACGCAGGGAGTTGGGCAGTGCCTCGGTGATGGTCAGGTCGACGAAGCGGCCGACCAGGCGGGCATCGCCATCGAAGTTCACCCAGCGGTTGTTCTCGGTGCGCCCGGTGAGCTGGCGCGGATCCTTCCGCGAGGGGCCCTGCACCAGCACCCGCTGCCGGCTGCCGACCATGGCGGCGCTGATGGCCCGGGCCTGGCGGTTGACCTGCGCCTGGAGGATCTCCAGCCGGCGGTGCTTGACCTCGTCCGGGACCTGGCCGGGGAAGTCCGCCGCCGGCGTGCCGGGGCGCGGGCTGTAGATGAAGCTGAAGGACTGGTCGAAGCCCACGTCGCTGATGAGTTCCAGCGTCGCCGCGAAATCAGCGTCGGTCTCGCCGGGGAAGCCGACGATGAAGTCGCTGGAGACGCTGATGCCCGGGCGCACCGCGCGCAGCGCGGCGATCTTCTGCCGGTACTCCGCGCCGGTGTAGCCCCGGCGCATCAGCGCGAGGATGCGGTCCGAGCCGCTCTGCACCGGGAGGTGCAGGAAGCTGGCGAGCTGCGGCAGCTCCGCATAGGCCTGGATCAGCCGCTCGCCGAAATTCAGCGGGTGGGAGGTGGTGAAGCGGATGCGCCCGATGCCGTCGATCGCCGCCACCCGCCCGATGAGCGTGGCCAGGTCCGCCTTGCGCCCCGCGGCGTCGATGCCGCGGTAGGCGTTGACGTTCTGCCCCAGCAGGTTCACCTCGAGCACGCCCTGGCGGGCGAGCGCGCCGACTTCGCGCAGCACGTCCTCGAGCGGCCGGCTCACCTCGCGCCCGCGCGTGTAGGGCACCACGCAGAAGCTGCAGCGGCGGCTGCAGCCCTCCATGACGGAGACGAAGGCGCTCGGCCCTTCGGCGCGCGGCTCCGGCAGGCAGTCGAACTTCTCGATTTCGGGGAAGCTCACGTCCACCTGCGGCAGGCCGCGCTCGCGCAGCCCGTCGATCATCGCCGGCAGGCGGTGCAGCGTCTGCGGCCCGAACACCAGGTCGACGAACGGCGCGCGCGCCAGCAGCGCCTCGCCTTCCTGGCTGGCGACGCAGCCGGCGACTCCGATGACCACCTCAGGCCGCAGCTCCTTGAACTCGCGCCACAGGCCGAGGTGGGAGAACACCTTCTCCTGGGCCTTCTCGCGGATGGAGCAGGTATTGAGCAGCAGGACATCCGCCTCGGCGGGGTCCGCGGTGGCCTGCATCCCCTGGGTCTCGCGCAGTACGTCCGCCATGCGTGCGGAGTCGTACTCGTTCATCTGGCAGCCGAAGGTCTTGATGTGGAACTTGCCTGGCATGGGCGGGGCTTGCGGGCGGCTGCTCAGAACGGAATGTCGTCGTCGAGTTCCGCCGCCGGCTCGGCAGCGCGCGGCCGGCCCGCCGGCCGCTCGCGCGGCTCGGCACCGGTATCCATGCCGCCGCCCATGCCACCGCTCTTGCCGCCCAGCATCTGCATCTCGTTGGCGACGATCTCGGTGGAATAGCGGTCCTGGCCCTGCTTGTCCTGCCACTTGCGCGTGCGCAGGCGGCCTTCGATGTAGACCTGCGAGCCCTTGCGCAGGTACTCGCCCGCGATTTCCGCCAGCCGGCCGAACATGGCCACGCTGTGCCACTCGGTGCGTTCCTGCTGCTGCCCGGTCTCCTTGTCCTTGAAGACCTCGCTGGTAGCGATACGCAGGTTGGTGACCGCCGAACCGCTCGGCATGTACTTGGTTTCCGGATCCTGCCCGAGATTGCCGATCAGGATGACCTTGTTGATGCCCCTGGCCATGGGAGGATCCTCTCGAAGAAATTGATTTATATGGAAATTTTATGGGCCGGTAGCGCCTGCCCCGGAACCTGCGGGCTATTTTAGGGCCCGCCCCCGGAAAACACATCCTCGAATCGGCGCCGAAGGCCCGGATTCGGCCGGCCCCCCAGGCTTGGGGCCGCGCGGCCCGGCGGCCTATAGTGATGGGTTTCCGCGCCCGAAGCCGCCATGACCCAGTTCCTCAGCATCCGGGGTGCGCGCACCCACAACCTCAAGAACGTCGACCTCGACATCCCCCGCGACCGCCTCGTCGTCATCACCGGCCTCTCGGGCTCGGGCAAGTCCTCGCTGGCCTTCGACACCATCTATGCCGAAGGCCAGCGGCGCTACGTGGAGTCGCTGTCCGCCTACGCGCGGCAGTTCCTGTCGATGATGGAAAAGCCGGACCTGGACCACATCGAGGGCCTGTCGCCCGCCATCTCCATCGAGCAGAAATCCACCTCCCACAACCCGCGCTCGACCGTGGGCACGGTGACCGAGATCTACGACTACCTGCGCCTGCTCTACGCGCGTGCCGGCGTGCCGCGCTGCCCGGAGCATGGCATCGACCTGGCGGCGCAGACCGTGAGCCAGATGGTCGATCAGGTGCTCGCGCTGCCGGAGGGCACGCGGCTGATGCTGCTGGCGCCGGTGGTGGACGCACGCAAGGGCGAGCATGGCCAGCTGATCGCCGACCTGCGTGCCCGCGGCTTCGTGCGCGCGCGCATCGACGGCACGGTGCACGAGCTCGATGCGCTGCCGACGCTCGACCGGCGGCGCAAGCACAGCATCGAGGTGGTCGTGGACCGCTTTCGCGTGCGGCCGGACCTGGCGACCCGGCTGGCGGAGTCCTTCGAGACCGCGCTGCAGCTCGCCGGCGGCGTGGCCAGGACCGCGCCCCTGGAGGGCGGTGGACCCGAGACGGTGTTCTCCGCCCGCTTTGCCTGCCCGACCTGCAACTACAGCGTGCCGGAGCTGGAGCCGCGCCTGTTTTCCTTCAACAATCCGGCGGGCGCCTGCCCGGCCTGCGACGGCCTCGGCGTGCGCGAGTTCTTCGATGCCGAGCGCGTGGTCCGGCACCGGCAGCTGTCGGTCGCTGGCGGCGCCATCCGCGGCTGGGACCGCCGCAACACCTACTACTTCCAGATGATGCAGGCGCTGGCGGCGCACTACCGCTTCGACCTGGAGGCGCCCTTCGAGAAGCTGCCCGGACGCATCCGGGACCTGCTGCTCCACGGCAGCAACGGCGAGGAGATCCAGTTCCGCTACACCACCGGGCGTGGCACCACGGTCAGCCGCCGCCACGCCTTCGAGGGCATCCTGCCCAACCTGGAGCGCCGCTACCGCGAAACCGAGTCCGCCGTGGTGCGCGACGAGCTGGCCCGCTACCTCAGTGTCCAGCCTTGCCCCGACTGTGGCGGCACCCGGCTCAACGCGGCGGCGCGCAACGTGTTCGTCGACGGCCAGTCGCTGCCCCAGGTCACCGCGCTGTCGGTGAGCCAGGCGCTGGCGTTCTTCGACGGCCTGGCGCTCGGCGGCTGGCGCGGGGAGATCGCCACGCGCATCGTCCGCGAGATCGGCAGCCGCGTGCGCTTCCTCGCCGACGTGGGCCTGGAGTACCTGACGCTGGACCGCAGTGCCGAGACGCTCTCCGGCGGCGAAGCGCAACGCATCCGCCTTGCCAGCCAGATCGGCTCCGGCCTGGTCGGCGTGCTGTACATCCTCGACGAGCCGTCCATCGGCCTGCACCAGCGCGACAACCAGCGCCTGCTCGGCACCCTCACGCGGCTGCGTGACATGGGCAACACCGTGATCGTGGTCGAGCATGACGAGGAGGCCATCCGCGCCGCCGACCACGTCATCGACCTCGGCCCCGGCGCCGGGGCGCACGGTGGCGAGGTCATCGCCCAGGGCACGCCGGATGAAGTCATGCGTGCGCCGCGCTCGCTCACCGGCCAGTATCTCGCCGGCCGCCTGGGCATCGCGGTGCCGGCAGCCCGCCAGGCGCTCGACCCACAGCTCACGCTGACCGTGCGCGGCGCCCGCGGCAACAACCTGCGCGACATCACGGTCGCGGTGCCTGTGGGCCTGATGACCTGCGTGACCGGCGTGTCGGGGTCCGGCAAGTCGACGCTGGTGAACGACACCCTGTACCGGCACGCGGCTGACCGGCTGCACCAGGGCAACCATGACGCCGCGGCCTGCGACGGCATCGACGGCCTGGAGCACATCGACCGCGTCATCGACATCGACCAGAGTCCCATCGGGCGCACGCCGCGTTCCAACCCGGCCACCTACACCGGCCTGTTCACGCCGGTGCGCGAGCTGTTCGCGGCAACCCAGGAGGCCCGTTCCCGCGGCTACGACGCCGGCCGCTTCAGCTTCAACGTCAAGGGTGGCCGCTGCGAGGCCTGCCAGGGCGACGGCGTGATCCGCGTGGAGATGCACTTCCTCGCCGACGTCTACGTGCCCTGCGACATCTGCCATGGGCAGCGCTACAACCGCGAGACGCTGGAAATCCGCTACAAGGGGCGCAGCATCAGCGAGGTGCTGGACATGACCGTCGAGGAGGCGCTCGGCTTCTTCGCCAACATCCCGGCCGTCGGCGCCCGGCTCCAGACCCTCGTGGACGTCGGCCTCGGTTACCTGCGGCTGGGCCAGAACGCGACCACCCTGTCAGGTGGCGAAGCACAGCGCGTGAAGCTCTCCCGGGAACTGTCCAAGCGCGCCACCGGCAGGACGCTCTACATCCTCGACGAGCCGACCACCGGCCTGCACTTCCAGGATGTCGCGCAGCTGCTGGCCGTGCTGCTGCGCCTGCGCGAGCAGGGCAACACCGTGGTGGTGATCGAGCACAACCTCGATGTCATCAAGTCTGCCGACTGGATCATCGACCTCGGGCCGGAGGGCGGCGAGGGAGGCGGCGAGGTGGTGGCGACAGGCACCCCGGAAACGATAGCCGCCAGTCCCCGGTCGTTCACCGGCCGCTTCCTGGCGCCAGTGCTGGCGCGCAGCCGCGACGCCCGCGAGCGGCCCGCGGTCAGCTGACGACAAAAAGGGCCGGGATCTTCCGATGCCGGCCCTTTTCGTGGAGATCCCGGGCAGGTGAACGCCTGAGAGGCACTCCCCGCCCGGGAATGTCGCGTAGCACTTACTGCTGCGGCTTGGCAGCCTCGGCAGCCTCGGCAGCAGCGTCAGCAGCCTGGCCAGCGGCATCGGCAGCAGCGTCGGCAGCGGCACCCGCAGCCTCGCCGGCGGCGTCAGCAGCTGCACCGGCGGCAGCACCCGCAGCATCAGCAGCGGCACCCACAGCCTCGCCCGCAGCCTGCGCGGCATCACCAGCGGCCTCGGCCGCTTCGCCTGCCTTGTCCGCAGCGTCCTGCATGGATTCGGCAGCCTTGTCCATCTGGGTTTCGCCCGCCGGCTTGCCACCACCGCAGCCAGCCAGCAGGAACACGGCGGCACCCATCGCCGCCAGCAATTTCAGCATCCGCATATCAGCCCCCTGTTGGGTAGGTAAACGCGCGTAATCATAGCCTCTGGCCGCCCGCAAGGAAATGCATGCAACGCTGCGGCGGGCACGGAAAACCCCTACGGTCGCGGCGGTCCCAGCGGCCGAATGCCCACCGCCCGACGCACCTCGGCCAGCAGCGGTGCGGCCATGGCCCGGGCGCGCACGGCACCGGCCCGGAGGATGGCTTCGACGTGGCCAGGATCCGCCAGCAGGCGCTCGTACTCGGCCCGCGGGCCGGCCAGATGGGCATCCAGGTAGGCGAAAAGCTCTTCCTTGAGCTGGCCCCAGCCGATGCCCTCGGCAAAGCGCTGCTTCATCGCCTGCGCCTCCGCCGGCGTGGCGAAGGCCCGGTAGATGTCGTACAGCGCCGAACCCGCGGTGTCCTTGGGCTGGCCAGGCTCCAGGGAGTTGGTCTTGATGCGCATGACGAGCTTGCGCAGCTGCTTCTGCGGCGCGAACAGCGGGATGGTGTTATCGTAGCTCTTGCTCATCTTGCGGCCGTCCAGGCCCTGCAGGATGGCCGTATCCGCGCCGATGTCGGCCTCCGGCAGCACGAAGTGCTCGCCGTAGTGGTGGTTGAACCGCTGGGCGATGTCGCGGGCCATTTCCACGTGCTGCTTCTGGTCCTGGCCGACCGGTACCCGGCTGGCGCGGAACATCAGGATGTCGGCCGCCATCAGCACCGGATAGCAGAACAGCGCCATGGTGATGCCGCGGTCCGGATCGGGCGAGCCGCTCTCCTCGTTGGCCTGTACCGCGGCCTTGTAGGCGTGGGCACGGTTCATCAGTCCCTTGGCGGTCACCGACATGAGGATCCAGTTGAGCTCGGCGATCTCCGGCACGTCGGATTGCCGGTAGAACAGCGCCCGGTCGGTGTCCAGCCCCAGCGCCAGCCAGGTCGCGGCGACCTCCAGGCTGGAGCGATGCACTGCGTCCGGCTGCTGCGCCTTGACCAGTGCGTGGAGGTCCGCAAGGAAGTACACGGACTGCACGTCGTCGCGGCGGCTGGCGGCGACGGCGGGGCGGATCGCGCCCACGTAGTTGCCCAGGTGCGGTGTGCCCGTGGTGGTGATGCCGGTGAGGACGATTTCTTTCTGCATGATTCTCGCGCCGCCGGGTCGGGCATCCGGCCACATCCTGCGCGGTATCATGCCCGACCATGAACCGTGATTTAAGCACTTCGGCTGCCACGTCGGCCTATGCCGCCCATGTGGCCGGCCTCTGCCGGCGCTACGCGGCGGCCGCGGCCGCCGGCGGCTTCGAGGCCATCGCGGTGGGCAGCGGCCTGCTCGAGTACCGTTTCCAGGACGACCAGGCCCATCACTTCGTGGCCTGCGCCCACTTCCTGCAATGGGTGCCGCTCGGCGCGCACCCGGGCTCGGCACTGATTTTCGAGCCCGGCCGCCGCCCGGTGCTGGTGGTGCTGCAGCCGGAGGATTACTGGCACCAGCCGCCGCCGCTGCCCGCGGAGGAATTCGCCAGGGAATTCGAGCTGCGCGTGATCCGCAGCGCCGGCGAGCTGCTGTCCATGCTGCCGAAAAGGCGGCTCGCCCTGCTGGGCCCGGAATCGCAATGGGAGGGCCTCGGCTCCGCCGTGCAGGCCGCGGTGCTCAATCCCGCCGTGGTGGTGAACCACCTCCACTACCACCGTGCGACCAAGTCAGCATGGGAACTGGACTGCATGCGCAGGGCGGCGCAGCGCGCCGCGCCCGGTCACCGCGCCGCGCTGCACGCCTTCCGCGAAGGCGCCAGCGAGTACGACATTCTCAATGCCTTCCTCGCCGGCTGCCGCCAGACGGAACCGGAACTGCCCTACGGCGCCATCGTCGCGCTGAACGCGCACGGTGCCACCCTGCATTACCAGCATCGCGACCGGGAGCCACCGGCGCGGCGCGACATCCACAGCCTGCTGATCGACGCCGGTTGCACCGTCAACGGCTACGCCAGCGACATCACCCGCAGCCATGCCTTCCGCGACGGCGAGTTCGCCGGCATGGTCGCCGACCTGGATCGCCTCCAGCAGCAACTCTGCGCAGCCGTACGCCCCGGCGTCGCCTTCCCGGACCTGCACCGCCAGACGCACCTGGCTGTGGCCGGCCTGCTGCGGAGCTGGGGCCTGGTGCGGATGGATCCCGAGGACATGCTGCGCGAGCAGGTGACCTTCGCATTCCTGCCGCATGGCCTGGGGCACCTGCTGGGCCTGCAGGTGCACGATGTCGGCGGCCACATGGCCGACGAATCCGGCCGCGCACTGCAGCCCCCGCCGGACTTCCCGCGGCTGCGCTTCCTGCGCCGGCTCGAACCCGGCCAGGTGGTCACCATAGAGCCGGGCATCTATTTCATCGGCTCCCTGCTCGAGCGCCTGCGCACCAGCCCGGCCGGTGGCCAGGTGAACTGGGAACGCATCGCCGGGCTCATGAAATATGGAGGCATCCGCATCGAGGACGACGTGCTGGTCACCACCGGGGAGCCGGAGAACCTGACGCGCCCGCTGCTGGGTGACTGAGCCCGCGCGGCACCCTGCCGCATGACTGCACCCCGGTCTCTGGGTTACGCTGCCGGGCTGATCCGCAACTCCCCGGAAAGCACGCTCTTGCCACCTTTTCCAGTCATTACGGCCCCCGCGATCTGCCGCGCCATCCTGGCTTCCGCATGCATTGCCCTCGCCGCCTGCGGGGGCAAGTCCAGCTCCGGCCCACCGGCCCAACCGGGCCAGGCGGCGCAGCAGGGTGGCCCACCGCGCGGCGGCCCACCGGGGGCCGGTGCACCTGGTGGCCCAGGCCGTTCCGCAGCCGTGGCGGTGCTGGCCACGAAGGTGGCCCCGCGCGATTTCATGGACCGGACCACGGCGCTCGGCACCGCCAGGGCTGCAGAGTCCATAGAGGTCACCTCGCGCATATCGAGTACGGTGAGCGAGATCCGCTTCCGCGAGGGCCAGGACGTCGCCGCTGGCGCCCTGCTGGTGCAGCTCGACAACCGCGAGATCAGCGCCGCCCTGGCGCTGGCCGAGGCCTCGCTCCGGCAGAGCCGCAGCCAGTACGAGCGCAGCCTGCCACTGGCGAAGACCGGCGTCCTGTCCGCGTCGCAGATCGAGGAACTGGAGGCCAAGATGAAGATGGACCAGGCGCAGGCACAGTCCGCCCGCGCCCGGCTGGCCGATACTTCGATCCGCGCCCCCTTTGCCGGCACCGTGGGCCTGCGCCGCATCAGTGTCGGCGACCTGGTGGGTCCCGACACCGTCATCACCACGCTGGATGATACGCGCGAGATCCGCCTCGAATTCACCGTACCGGAAATCTTCCTCGGCGAAGTAAGCGCCGGCATGACCATCCGCGCGCGCAGCAACGTCTATCCCGACCGGGACTTCACCGGCCGCGTCAGCTCCATCGACTCCCGGGTGGATCCTGTCACCCGGGCCATCACCGTGGTTGCCGGCATCCCCAATGACGACCGGCGCCTGAAACCCGGCATGTTCCTCACCGTCGCGCTGGAGCGTTCCCGCAAAGGCGTGCTGATGGTGCCGGAGGAAGCGCTGAGCCCGCGCCAGGGCAAGCAGTACGTGTACCTGGTGCAGCAGGGCCGCGCCCTCGAGCGGCAGGTGGAAATCGGCGCCCGCTCCCCCGGCCTCGTGGAAATCCGCGAGGGCCTGGTCGCCGGGGACGTAATCGTCACCGAAGGCATCCAGCGGTTGCGCGACGGCCTGCCGGTCGAAGTCCTCCAGGGCGGCTGAGGTCCGGCAACATGTGGCTCTCAGACACCTCCGTCCAGCGCCCGGTCTTCGCCGCGGTCATCAGCCTGCTGCTGGTCATCCTCGGCCTGCTGGCGCTGGGGCGCCTGCCGGTGCGCGAGTACCCCGACGTCAACCCGACGGTGGTGTCGGTGGACACCTCCTACCGCGGCGCCTCGGCCGAAGTCGTCGAGCGCCAGATCACGCAGATCCTCGAGGACCAGGTGGCCGGCATCGCCGGCGTCCAGAAACTCACCTCCAACAGCCAGGACGAGCGCTCCACCATCACGCTCGAGTTTGAACTGGACCGGGATCCGGACGGTGCTGCCAACGACGTGCGCGAGCGCGTCTCCCGGGCCGTCAGCAAGCTGCCCACCGAAGCGGACCCACCGCAGATCACCAAGCAGGACACGAACATGGACTCCACCATGTACGTCAACGTGTCCAGCAGCAGCCGCTCGATCATGGAGATCACCGACTTCGTGCGCCGCTACCTGGAGGACAAGCTCTCGGTCGTCGATGGCGTGGCCATGGTGCGCATGACCGGCACCCGTCAGTACGCCATGCGCATCTGGCTGGACCGCGAAGCCCTCGCCGCCCGCCGACTCACCGTCCAGGACGTCGAGACCGCGCTGCGCAACGAGAACGTGGAGATTCCCTCCGGGCGCATCGAATCGCAGCAGCGGGAGTTCACGCTGCGCACCGATACCAGCCTGAAGACCGCTGCCGACTTCGCCTCGCTGGTGATCGGCCGCAGCCCGGACAACCGCGTGGTGCGCCTCGGCGAGGTAGCCGAAGTGCGCCTCGACGCCGAGGACGACCGCTTCGTTTCACGCTCCGACGGCGTCCCCGGCATCAGCCTCGGCATCGTGCCCCAGTCCAAGGCCAACGTGCTGGCCGTCAACCAGGGGGTCATCGACGAAGTCGAGCGCCTGCGGAGCACCCTGCCCGACGACATCCAGATCGACGTCAACGTCGATTTCTCCATTTTCATCCGCGAGCAGCTCAAGGAAGTGCTGGAAACGCTCGCGGTCGCACTCGGCATGGTACTGGTGGTGATTTTCGCGTTCCTCGGCTCGCTGCGTGCGACGCTGATCCCGGCGGTGACCATCCCCGTGGCGATCATCGCCTCGTTCATCGTCATGGCCGTCATGGGCTATTCGGTGAACACGCTGACCCTGCTGGGCACGGTGCTGGCCATCGGCCTGGTGGTGGACGACGCCATCGTGGTGCTGGAAAACATCGTGCGGCGCATGGAACTCGGCCAGCCGCCGCTGCTTGCAGCCATCGATGGCAGCCGCGAGATCGGCTTTGCCGTCGTGGCGACCACCGCGGTGCTGGTGGCGGTGTTCGTGCCGATTTCCTTCATGCCCGGCAACGTCGGCCGGCTGTTCACCGAGTTCGGCATCACGCTCGCGGCGGCGATTGCCTTCTCCGGGCTGATCTCCCTGACCCTGGTGCCGATGATGGCATCGAAGATGTTCGCGGCCGGCATCCACCGCCGGCGCCTGGCGGACGGCATCGACCGGTTCTTCAAGCAGGTTTCGGACCGCTACCGGCGGGCACTGGAGCCGGTGGTGCGCCGTCCCTGGCTCGCCGTCGCGGCACTCGGCGGAACCGCCGTCATCGGTGCACTGTTGTTCATGCGCCTGCCTTCCGAGTACGCACCCACCGAGGATCGCGGCATGGTGATCATGATGCTGCGCGGCCCGGAGGGCGCCACACCGGGCTACATGGACCGCCAGCTGCGGCTGGTGGAGCGTACGCTGGCGCCCTACGTCGAGTCTGGCATCGCCAGGCGGGTAGTGTCACGCACCGGCATGTGGGGTTCCGGCGGCGACGTCAGCTCCGGCTTCATCTACATGCCGCTCAATGACTGGAGCAAGCGCTCGGTGTCCTCGCCGCAGATCGCACAGGAACTGCGCCGCAAGTTCGAGCGCATCCCCGGGGTCACGGTCCAGGTATTCCTGCCGCCGAGCCTCGGCGTGCGTGGCGGCGGCCAGCCCCTGCAGGTGGTCCTGGGTGGCACCAGCTACGAGGAACTGGCGCAGTGGCGTGACAAGGTGATGGACCGGGTACGGCGCGAGAACCCGCGCATCGTCGGCCTGCGCTCGGACTTCTTCGAGCAGAAGCCGAAGATCCGTGTCGAGGTGGACCGCGAGCGTGCCTCCGACCTCGGCGTCTCCGTCACCGCGGTCGGCCGGACACTGGAGACCATGCTCGGCTCGCGCATCGTCACCACCTTCGTCGACCGTGGCGAGGAATACAACGTGGTCCTGCAGGCACGGCCGGAAGACCGGGCGAGCCCGTCGGACCTCGGCGATATCTACGCTCGTTCCGCGGCCTCCGGCCAGCTCATCCCGCTGGCAAGCCTGGTATCGCTGGAGGAAACCGCCGGCCCGCGCGAGCTCAAGCGCTTCAACCGGCTGCGTGCCATCACGCTGATCGGCGGGCTCGCGCCGGGCTACTCGCTCGGTGATGCGCTTAACTACATGGACAGGATCATCGCCGAAGAACTGCCGCCCGAGGCACGGGTGGACTACGACGGTGAGTCGCGGGAATTCCGCACGACGGGCAACGCCATCTACTTCACCTTCCTGCTGGCGCTGGTGATCTGCTTCCTGGTGCTCTCGGCCCAGTTCGAGAGCTTCCGCCACCCGCTGATCATCATGCTCACGGTGCCCATGGCCATCGCCGGCGGCCTGTTCGGCCTGTGGCTGA